>ENA-ORCO01000176-ORCO01000176.1-marine-metagenome-genome-assembly--contig:-NODE-176-length-45651-cov-6.119827_pt1 | contig 45651 bp, 32 predicted proteins | sample MGYA00248633_ERZ508508 | MGnify/ENA primary metagenome ERZ508508 (study PRJEB26179, sample SAMN06268845) | marine metagenome | isolation source: A23 P1 aerobic enrichment on pine of planktonic cells taken...
CAACGGTTGTGCTTGATGAGCACGACCAGGCGGCAGGACGTTCTGGACGTTCAAATGCTCCGTAGACGGCGTGAAAATAAAAGCATTCGACCAATAGGGACGCGAGTCCAACGTTATCACCGTGGCGGCTGTACGTCGATCCGATGACGTTCGCTCCCGACCGCGTCAGGACAGTCACCTTCGACTCGTACAGCACCCTCGTCGACGTCGACGCCGCGGAGCAGGCACTCGCTGCGCGCGTGGACGACCCCGAGCCGGTCTCCCGGCTCTGGCGCGCTCGCTCGCTGGAGTACACCTTCGTCGCCAACCAGACCGACGCCTACCAGCCCTTCTACGAGATGAACCGCGATGCGCTCCAGTACGCGCTCGACTACTACGACGTCGACGTCGGGACGGACGAGCGCGACGAGATCCTCGCCGTCTACCACGAACTCGACGTGTTCGACGACGTGCGCGACGGGCTGGAGCGACTCGTCGAGGCGGGCTACGACTGTTACGTCCTCTCGAACGGGAACCCCGCGATGCTCGACTCGCTTGTCGACCACGCCGACATCGACGACCTGATCGCGGACACGATCAGCGCCGACGAGGTAGAGCTGTTCAAACCCCACGCGGACCTGTACCGCCACGCGGCCGAGCGGGTCGGAGAGCCGATCGATACACTGGCCCACGTCACGGCGCTGTGGTTCGACGTGATGGGCGCCACCCACGCCGGGATGCAGGGGGTCTGGGTCGACCGCAAGGGCGACCCGCCGGAGACGTTCGGTCCGGAGCCCCACCTGACGATCGAGACGGTGCACGACCTCGTCGACGCGCTGGACGCCTGAGACGGGAAACGGGCGGCCGTGTGCGGGCTAGAGGAGCTGTTCGCGCTTATGCCGGGCATCGCTGGCGGCGTCGGAGCGGCCGTCCACGTCGGCGAGCGTCTCGACGGCCTCCAGAGTTCGGACGGCGCCGTCGAGGAAGGAGAGCACGTCGCCGGGGTAGGCGTAGAGCATGTAGTCGTCGCCCATCACGTCGACGATGGCGTCGGGGCCCAGCCCCTGGGCGCGGAGTTCGAGGAGGTACCGGACGAACTTCTCCTCGGGGTGGCCACAGTGGGGGTTGGCCTCGCAGTCGCAGTCCATGAAGTCGGTGGCGAAGTCGAGCACGCGGTCCTGCGTGGCCTCGTCGAGTTTCGCGAGGTTCTCCCCCTGGAAGAGGATGTCCAGCGTCGCCCCCTTGAACGCCCCTTTGGGGAAGGACGTCTCTAGCTGGGAGGCGATCTGCTGGTGGTTCTTGATGTAGATCTTGTCCGTGATGGCCACGGCTACTCGGAGAGAGCGGCCGCGGGGGCAAAAGCGTCTCGGACGCTGCCCGCCGACTGCGGGCGTCGGTCAGCGCGGTCCGGAAGCAACGGGCGACGAAACGGAAATCACTCGGTAACCGCTCGATACCAGTTCGGTGCGAACCGCTCGTCACTCTCGCGCAGGAGCACGTTCGCTTTCGCGTACGCCTCGGCCTCGGTCGCCGTCAGTTCGCTCGCCCAGTCCACCCGCTCGCCCCCGTCGCGTGCGCCCGGCCCCTCGGTGTCGTACTCGACGTACGTCGCGGTCTCCTCGGCGTCCGGACGCGACCAGTTGTGCCACCCCGCCGGGTGGACGTGCTCGCCCAGGTGCGAGCGGAGGACGGCGACGTGGGCGTGGTCGCGCCACGGCCGACCGAGGTAGACCTCGGAGACGTCCGGGTCGGCGGTCAGGGTGCAGCCCTCGAAGACGTAGCCGAACGGTTCGCGCTCGGGCGTCGAGGCCGCCGTGACGTACGAGTCGGCTTTCGAATGGATCCGGCAGTCCTCGAAGAACGCGGTCGCGCCACCGAAGAGGAAGTCGGTCGTCCCTTCGACGTAACAGTCGGCGAAGTACTGGCGCGCTCCCGCGCCGGCGGCGTAGACCGTGTCCTGGTTCCCGAGGACCCGGCAGTTCTCGAAGACCGCCCGGTCGGCCTCGGTGTGCAGCGCGACCGCCTGCCCCGCGTCCGGCCCTGCCGTGTTGCGGACGGTCAGGTTCCGCGCGCGGAAGTCGTCGCCGCAGACCCGCAGCGTGTACGTGAAGAACGTGCTGTTGCGCCCGCGACCGATCGACTCGAAGTGGTCGTCGTAGGTGATGATCGTGTCCGCGGCGCTCTCGCCGACCAGGTCGACCTTCGGGTTCCACGAGTGGACGGTCACCTTCTCCTCGTAGACGCCCTCGCGGACGAAGATGGAGACCCGCTCCCGGGGGAACGACTTCGCGCCGTCGACGGCCGCCTGGATGCGCTCGTAGTCGCCGTCGCCGTCCGCGTCGACGACGTAGTCGTAGTCCTCGTGGTCGCCTGCACTCATTGGACGGGACGACGGCTCCCACCCGTTGTAGACGCTTCGACTCCGTCGAGCGGGGCCGTCGTCAGTCCGCGACGAGCAGACGGCCGGGCTACCGCTCGCCAGTCGGACTCACAGGTCGGCGCCACGGAACCGGTAGTAGCCGATCGCGAGCGGGACGACCAGCCAGAACGCGAGGACGACGAAACCGATCTCGGGGACCGCGTAGAAGGCGTCGACGCCCGCGCCGGCGAACGTCTGGGTCGGCAGCGAGTCGGCTACGTCGGGCAGTAGCGAGGTCAGGACGGCGGTGTAGGCCGTCGACGGTGGCACCTGCATCACGAGGAACGTCCAGTCGGGCATCTGCTGGGGCAGCGAGAAGCCGTTGGCGACGTAGACGACGCCGATCGGCACCACGTCCCAGAGGAACTCGAAGACGACGAAGAAGCCGATGGCGAGCGTCGTCGCTCGCGAGGTCGACCCCGTCGTCGCCGAGATACCGACGACGACGGAGACGTACACCGCGGTAAAGAACAGCGTCGCGGCCAGAAAGAGAAGAACCGTCACCACGTCCAGCGACCCCAGCATGGCGAAGGCGAACCCGAAGCCGACGGCGAGCCCGATGGCCAGCGCAAGCGAGAGGACGGCCATCCGGCCGAGGAGTTTGCCGAAGAGCACGTCGCGGCGCCGGTGGGGGAGCGCGAGCAGGAGCTTGACGCTCCCGATCTCCCGCTCGCCGGCGATGGCCTTGTAACAGACGACGATCGCCGTCAGCGAGACGAACAGGCTGACGATCCCGGCCGTGAAGAAGACCAGGCCACCGATCGAGGGGTCGGTCCCGGGACTGACCAGTTCCGGGAACTCGACGTAGGAGTACGTGAGGAGGACCGAGAGGACGACGAAGACGGCGAGCAGTCCCCACAGCGCCCGCGACTGTACCGCGTCGCGGAAGTCCTTCTTCGCGACGGCGACGGTGCTCATTGGGGCACCTCCTGTGTCTCGGTCGTGTACTCGGCGAACAGGTCCTCCAGCGAGGACTCGTCGATCGAGAAGTCGCGGATCTCGACGCCGCGCTCGTCGAGGGCTTTGAGGACCTCGAACTTCGAGCCGTCGCGCGTCAGCGTCACCTCCAGGCGGTCACCGTCGAGCGACGCGCTCGTGACGTAGATGCGGTTGCGGATCGCCTCGGCGTCCGCGGCGTCGGCGCCGCCCGCGTCGATCGTGAGCGTCGTCACCGTCTCGGTCTGGCCGCGCAGGCCGTCGATCGAGTCGACGGCGACGAGGCGGCCGCGGTTGATGATCGCCACGCGGTCGCAGATCGCCTCGACCTGTTCCATGATGTGACTGGAGAAGAACACGGTCGTCCCGCGGTCGTTCTCCGCCTCGATGATCTCCCGCATCTGCCGGGCGCCGTTGGGGTCGAGCCCGGTCGACGGTTCGTCGAGTATCAACAGGTCGGGGTCGCCCAGCAGCGCCATCGCGAGGACGAGCCGCTGGCGCATCCCCTTCGAGTAACCGCCGGCCTTCCGGTCGGCCGCCTCGGCGATCGACACCCGGTCCATGATCGCCTCGATATCGGCCCCGCCGATGTCCTTCGAGTCGACGACGAACTGCAGGTGCTGGCGCCCGGTAAGCCGGTCGTAGACGTGGAAGGCGTCGGGGAGGACGCCGATCCGCCGCCGGACCGCCAGGCTGTCGGCCTGCGCGTCCAGGCCCATGACCGTCGCCGACCCCGACGTTGGCCGGACGAAATCCAGCAGCACGTCGATGGTCGTCGACTTCCCCGCGCCGTTCGGGCCGAGGAAGCCGAATATCTCGCCCTCCTTTACTTCGAGGTCGAGCCCGTCGACCGCCAGTACGTCGCCGTAGCGCTTGGTCAACCCGTCGAGTTCGATCGCTGCCATCAGCGCTCGCCCTCCGCGTCGCCCGCGCTCGCGTTCGTCCCGTTCACACCACTACTCCGCCACCACACACGATAAGTATTATTTAATTAGTTACATATAACGAACGGCTTACTCAAAGATCTTTGAGCGATGTCGGCCCGGGACGACGCCGTACGCCGGGAGTCTCGTGGGGCCGGCGGTGGAGAGCGGTCAAGCCGGCTCGGAGCCGTCGACCGGTGTGACGGCGAAGGAATCGTCCATCGCGAGCGTGAGAGTGTCACCGTCGATTGCGAGTTCGAAGCGGGCGTCGAGCGGGTCGGTCGAACGCACGTCGGTCGTCCACGCCTCGGAGACGAACAGTTCGAACAGTTCCCACAGCGGCGTGTCGGGCAGCGGGACGTCGTGCGCCCAGAGGAAGCCGGTCGCTCGCGGGTGAAAGACCGCGGGGACCTCGATCGGGAGGTGGATCGTGAAATCGCAGGTCTCGCACACGGCGGCGAAGGTGTACTGCACGGCGTCACCGGGCGTCTCGTGGCCGTCGTGGGCGTCCACCCGGCGCTCGATACGGCCGTAACACTCCGGGCACACGTCGCCGCGGACCAGGACGTAGGTGCCCCAGAGCCGGTAGCCGAAGCTCTCGACGATTTCGTCGGGCGAGCGCTCGCTCGCCTGGCTGTGAGGGAACGAGTCCGAGAGCATCGTGCGGTCGCAGGCGCGACAGCGGACGACGAACCGCTCGTCGCGGAGCACGCCCACCAGGTCGCGCGCGCCGCAGCCGACGCAGGCGCCCGCGACTTCGACCGTGTCGAACGAGGGGGTCGTCTCGTACAGTCCCGACCGGACGGCGCGGACGATCTTGTCGCCGGCGTGAGTGAGGCGATACCCGGCGTCGGTCTCGGCGACGAACGGGCCGATCAGCTGCGAGAGGTGATAGGAGAACTGCGACGTGCTCTCGACCGGGACGGCGTCGTACAGTTCCGAGAACGTGAGTTCGAGGCCGTTCGTCCGCGTTGCGGACTCGCGGTCACCCAGCGCGAGGAGGATCGCCAGGCGGTGTTCGTTGCCCAGCGCGCGGAGGGCGTCGACCTGTTCGTCAGTGGCGACCGCGTCGCTCGCCGAACCGCCGTCGTCAGTGGCGCCCGCCTGGCCGCGGTCGTCCGGGGTCATACGAGGTCTACCGCGGACCACAGCGTCCAGCCGGGTAAGCCTGTGTGGTAAGGCCCAGTTACGCCGCGCTCGGTCTCCGTGCGGGCTCTCGGGTCCGTCACTGTGGACGGTACGCACAGGCTGACGACGCTGGCGATCCGCCCGGGGGGGCTACACTCATAGCGTCGGTCAACACGGGGGTACAACAGACATAGCAACGATCCTTACCCCGCTATAGGTCGTTCCTAGAATCGAGAGATGCACGAGACCGACGCCACTCGAACGCAAACCGACACCACCGAACAGCGATACATCACGACGCAGTACGGAGACGGCGGGGAGCAGATGACCCTCGTCCACGACACCGAAAACGAGCAGGCCTGGATCCAGTCCGACTACGCGGTCGACGCCAGTCCGTAGGTTCGGTCGGACAGCCGGCGAGCCCCCTCCACGCGAATCGGTACCCCCGACGCGCGACCGTGACCACGGTTCGCACCCTGATCGGGGAGTCGTAACGTATTTCAATTCTACCCGGCTATCCCGATACGCCTCAGCGGAAGCGTGTCCGGGTTGGGGTAGTGGTTATCCTTCAGCCTTGTGGAGGCTGAGACGCGGGTTCGATTCTCGCACCCGGACTGGTACTTTCCCACCCCTTGATTTCACACTCCTTAGACACCCATGCGCCATAATAACCCGAATCGAGCATTTATACATAAGAAATATTATTGAATGGGGGCGCTCGTGCTTTCACTGCTAACGAGAATCCGAAGTAGGGAGTTGTTCAGGGCTGATTCCAATCTCTGCACAGAGTGTTTCAGTAGCGATTATACCAAACTCTGCTTTCCGATGGCAGCTTGGACAGAGTGAAATAACGTTGTCGAGCGAATGTGCGTCAGAGACCGAGTATCCGTCGGTGTTCAGGAACCAACGCACTGGAACGATATGGTGCACATCCGGATTTCGCTCAAGCTTTTCAGCAGATACCCCGCAATATCGGCAGGTGTGGGTATCACGCTTGAGGGCTTCACGTCGGGTCTGGTTCCACCCGGGGCCGTACTCGATGTTACCCCCACCTTTCCAGTTCGGGTGGTCTTCACCAGTGAAATTCTCTGCCAGCCACTCTTGCCGACACGTTTCGCTACAGACAGCGATCTCTGCCATCTCACTGGGCCATCGCTCGACCAGGTCTCCACACACCGCACAGGAGACTTGCTGTTTGCCACCACTCCAGTTTGGATTTGCGTCTCCAGCTATGTCGGGTGTCTCCTGCCATGTCTTTGCTTCAACGCACGATCCACAGTACTGCCCTTCCTTCTCCGACGGGTAGAACTCGAATGCATCGCCACATATCTCGCAGGTCGTAGTTTGTCGTTTACCACTGTAGTTCGGATTGTCCTTGCCTTCAAACGAGACGCCTTGACTCCGACATGATTCCGAACAGTACTGCTTTTCATATTCCGAATGAAAATCCGTACCACAATTCTTACAGGACCGATTTGGCAGTTGTTCTCCGTGAGATTTCGTATGATGAACCGCAACGCCCCGCTGGGAAGCGAGTACGCGTCCGCACGTTGGACATGCGTGTTCAGACATTGGCACCTCCCGCGGTAAACACAGAGTCTGAGTCACGGTATCTCGAGAACTCCGCGGTCAGTTGTAACTCGATACTCTGTTCGGTATCGACTGGACAGTATCTCATTTGTTGGAACTGCGGACTACTTGGAAGAGCCCGCACCCCTACGGGGGCAGAAAAACCGAACCGTGACGTTACGCCAGCCTTCGAGTGAATTGGAGCGATCTATTCCAGAGTCTGTGGTCTCAGACAATTACCTCACCATACCCAATACCCACTTGCCGATTATCTCGTCAAACAGGAGGTCGACCGCCCAAAGCTGGATATCGACCTATCTGGATGAGAATGCGGGTTTCGAGCAGCTGGTTGACGGCGCGACTACATGTCTCAATATGAAATTATCGGTGAATGGTTTGGAGTGTCCCCACCGAACGGTGTTGCTTCGTGGTGGTAGTTTAGCTCTGAGGGATTGGACGCATCAGTACAGTAGTGCAAGTTGTACATCCCATCAATTTAGCTATATGTGGTGGATGCTCGGTGCCCAATTTTGAATCCGCAATGGTGTGTCCAGATCTCATTAAAGGCGAAAGACCAGTGGTTACAAATTATCGACCGGATTCAATCGTCGGAAACAGCTTCATTAGCGCTGGCGCAATCAGCCTCCACAGACGGCAACTCTACAGCATCCACTACGTCATTGAGCGCTTTCCCGATCCGTTTTCCTGCAGCGGGGGGGACCGCGTTGCCGATCTGCCTGAACCAGCTCGTGAAGGTTCCGAGAAAAATATAGTCATCAGGGAATGACTGTAACCGAGCAGCCTCCCGCGGAGTAATTCCTCGGTTCCGCTCCGGATCGGCGCGAGCAGGATTGGGTCGGGCGTGCTCGTAATAATCGGGTAGCACGTAGCCGTTCGCGTCTTTGGCCAGATGGGCTACGATCGTCGGTGAGGGTTCTGACCACTCTAGCATCCGGTATTTGTCGCCAAATCGCTGGTTATCAGCGGTTCCGACATCGTATTCGACATATTCCGCATATTCTCCATCAGAATCGTATTTGACATCCCAGCCAGTATCACCAGGGCTCAACGCTTCGTCAAACAGGATCTGATCTTTCTCCATTGGGTGTTCCCGTGCTTTGTGATTGAAGCAAAGATCGGTATTTGAATCGAGATCGTGTTCGTAGACGTAGTCACTCTTTGACCCCCTAACTGATTTCGACAGTACCCGACCACCAGCCCCACGTCGAAGGCGAAGGAGCCCGGATAGCCCCTGCTGGATGGTTCGTGCATTGTCTGCTACTGGAAGGTTAGTAAGCACCTCTTCAGCAGTCGATGAACCCTCTACAAGATCTTCGCGGATCCCGACCAGAAGTACTCGTTCTCGTTTTTGCGGGATACCCAGTTCAGTCATGTCCTGTAACCGATACTCAACATCGTACCCCGGCCCTGTTTCACTGAGCAATTCAAGATCTTCGAGCACCCAGTCAATTACACGAATACCAGTATCTCCTACCTCGTTGACCATGCCCTCAACGTTCTCCATTACGATAGCTTTCGGGCGAAGCTCATCAACAGCATTCACATACTGGGTATAGAGGGTCGTCCGGTCGTCGTCGAGGATGCTATATTCATCGTCGTTCGACCGACGTGATCGGTATCCCGCCTTCGAGAGGGACTGACATGGTGGTCCCCCGACGAGCAGGTCGGGCTCAGCGGCGGCCTCCTGAATCCGTTCAGGCAGGTCGATCTCACGGACATCTTCACAGACGACATTTTCATGGGGAATAGCTGGATGATTCAATCGGTAGGTGGCTACCGCGTCGGAGTCGATATCGATTGCCCACTGGACATTATATCCAGCTGCATCCAGCCCGCACGAGAGTCCACCAGCGCCCGCGAAGACATCCACCACTGTCGGACCTGTCTGCTCAATCTGTTGTTGTCGAAGACGATGTGTGAGCAGGAACTTTTTAATTTCACAGTCCTCCCCGCAGATGTCTGTCCCGGCAGCGACGGCGTGTGTTGCAAGTGCTCGAAACAGGGGGGCGATAAGACGGTCTATCAGCTCGTCCTCAAGGTCGTGCCGACGGTCAGTATCGTCGCGAAGATCGGCTGGTTCAATGAGGCCGAGAGAACATAGTAGCTCGTCAATCTGGGAGTCTACGGGCCATACCGGTTTGTCGAAAGCCGTCTGGAGCAACCACCAGCCGTCACCTTCCTCAATTCCCGGTATAGTGGTGAGGAATTCGACATAAGAACTGTACTGGACTCGAGAGAAGTCGCGAAGGGTAACTCCGTCCGTGTAGTGTGTTTCCTCAACAGCGTCGAGAAGATCTCGTAGCCGAGCGGCACGCACCCGTTCCTTGCCCTCGCCGCGGGTCATCTCTTGAAAGGAATCAACGAGTTGTTCATGGTCCATCAGGGCGATCTCCTCCCAGCTCCCGTGTTGATCTCGTAGCCTCCGGACGGTCTCTCGAGGATCTCGTTCGAAGAATCGCTCCGCTGGAAACTCGACATCCCCACTGAGCACAGCTGCAGCTACCGCGTCAAGTGGGTCGTCACTTTCACAGAGAGGGTCGTTGCATGGGCACGGAGAGTCACTGTCGACAGCGTATTCGCGGTCGAGCAGTGCGTAACGGCAGTTCGCTTCCTGGGTATTCCGCTTTCGTGCGAGCTCTTCCGGCGTCGCACTTGGACACCCGACCGGCGTTATCCGTTGTCTCCGCGAATGGGCAGCAGTCAGCGTATCAATAAGAAAATCGATATTCTCGAAAAGCAACTCTCGATGGAGATTCCGCTCCGTATTCGACGCTGAACGAATTAGGCCCAGTGGTAGATCGGAAGACGTGACCGGGTCTGGCATATCACCAGTTAAATCGGCACCAGGGATAAACTCCAGGGTGAGGAACTACTCGTCCGACCGGATACTCCGTACAGCCACTCAATTGCCACTCTTGCAAGTATGGTGGGCATGACAAACATTTTATCTCTCATTTGAGCAGATAGCTGAAGATGATGGCCGCGTAATTTCGAACTCGATGGCCGATCCACTACTCCCATTCGGGCGGACACAGGTTACTTCCGAAGAAATTCGGGAGTACGTCGACGAGCACGCCGCACTCGACGTGCTTCAGGAGGTCGGCGTTGACTCGGCTCCGGAGAAGGTCGAGGAATTTCTGACGACACTACCTGCACTTCTTAGCTGGCTTGAGACCTACGGACGAGAGTATCCGTGGCGCTATACGACCGATCCCTGGCAGATTTATGCGACCGAGATACTGCTACAGCGAACCCGTGCCGACGCAGTGGAGGAGATCTACGATGAGTTTTTCTCAACTTTTTCGCGACCAGAAATAGTCCTCGAAAAGAGCGAAACAGAGCTTCGAGAGTGTGCCAGATCCCTCGGATTCATCAATCACCGTGTTCGTTCGATTCAGGAGGCTGCGGAACTCTGTGTCGTCGAACACAATGGAGCGGTCCCAGCTGACCTGGAGACGCTGCAGCAACCGTGGCGAGTCGGACCCTACACCGCTCGGGCATGCATGCTCTTTGCGTTCCAGGAACCGCTCGCACTCGTTGATGCAAACACTGCACGCATAATGGGGCGGGTGTTCGACTATCCATTACCGGATCAACCCCACAAGAGCAAGATCGTCTACCGATTCCTCGACTCCCTTGTCCCTGCTGACGGGACCATGGCACGAGCGTTCAATCTCGCACTCCTCGATCTTGGCGCGCTTCGCTGTACACACGCGCACCCTAACTGTGAGGAATGTCCACTCAATAGTGGGTGTACGTATTCCGTGGTATAGCCGTTACCGCGGCTAGTCCCGGTTTTGAGGGCCGAAACGCCCCGTGGTATTCCGCAGTTGCTGCACGCGAGCGTGCGCGCGTCGCGCGCCGGCTCGCACGCGCGCAACGCGCCCGCGAGCGCGATAACCGAAATAGTCCGACCAGATGCCCGTCCGAAGTTTTATGGGGACGGGCATCTGTGTTGACAGATATGGCCACCAGCTACAACGGCCAACACAACGCCGTAGAACTGCCGCACAGCCGACTGACCGACAATTCCGACTTCCGCCCCGTGGAGCGTGGGGCCGCATGAGCGAGCCCGCACGCCTCTCTGGAGTCAACTCCAAGAGGTTCGCTGAACGGCTACTCACCGCAGATAGCCCAGACAAAGTCTGGGAGATCATCGCTGAGCTGGAGGACACCCTCCTCGAGCTGGGAGAATCGTACGAGATAAACTGGGTTCCCCTTGGCGAGGACGAGAACAACTACTCCGATGTCTACACGCAGGCGAGTTCGCCGATGGCGGCGTTCTCGGAACTACCGCTGAATGCGGAGGACTCGCTTACCCTTCGCTTCTACGAGGAAGCCTGCGCTGTCGGCAACGATCCAAGTGCTTCCTCGATGAAAGAGGCCGCACAGTCGGACTGGGTTGATCTCGACGATGCCGAACTCGAAATCATCGCCGACGGCTACGCGCCCCAAGAGGGGAACCAGCTCAATCTCACAGTCCGTGATAACGGAATTGGGAAGCCCCGCTCGGAGTTCGATGACTTCGTCGGGCTGCACGCACCCGGGCTGAAGAAGCAGGGGTACGACTTCCTGCAGGGACAGTACGGCATGGGGAGCACGGCCGTGATGAAGTTCGCGGGGAACATCGAGGAAGAGTACAACGAGAGAGCCTTCAAGTTCATCGCCAGTGCCTCCGTTCACGAGCCGGGCGAGTGGTCGTGGACACTGATCCACGACAAGCCACACAAGAGTCAGGTGGAGTATCTCACGGTGAACGGCGAGTTCCCAATCTTCGACGGGACGTTCGGCGGAGCCCTCACGGAGAAGTTCCGTGAAAGCTATCCCGAGAAGTACGACTTCGAGAAGAACACGACGACGCCAGATCCACAGAGCCACGGTGCCTTCGTCAAGGTGTACGACTACCAGACGAACGCCTCGCGAACGATGATCAGCGGCGACGAAGGGTTCCGACACAAATTCGAGCGATCGGTCGTCGACTCGCCGTACCCCATCCAGCTGACAGACCTCCGGTACAACTCGAAGTTCCCACAGAGCTACACGCGGGGGTTCCGACAGGAACTGGAGGATGACAACGAGCACCTCCTCGTCGACAAAGAGCACCTCACCGTCGACACGGGCTCGGAGACGCTGGGCGAGCGTGACATCACCGTGTTGCTGTTCAGGGACGACGACGAGCTCGGAGAGGCCGCCGGCGAGAAGCAAAAGTTTGTCTCCGGTACTTCAGCGCACAAGGACGCCCACGGACGCACGGGGGTCCAGAAAGACCACGCCGTGATGCTCACGATCAATGGCCAGACCCACGCGAGCAAGGGGGAGTACTTCCTGAAGTCGCTGGGCTACTCGAAGATCGCATCTGATACCGTCGTCATCGCGGAGTTCGACGACCTCGCGAACCTCGGGATGGTGAGCATGTTCAGCCCGTCGCGAGATTCACTGGAGGACTCACCGCAGGCCAACAAGTTCCTCAGTGCGCTAGAGGATGCTCTCGAGGGAAGTGACCTGCTCACCGCGGAGGAGGAACGCCGACGAGCGCAACGTGGAAACGCCGAACCGGCGACCGACACCGAGACGTTCGCCGATTTCATCGAGCGGAATCCAGAAGTTGGGAACTTCATGGCCACTGGTGAGCGGATCCGCGCACCGCGCATCCGCCCAAGTGACTATGGGACCGAGTCTCCACCAGAGTCCACTGACGGTGACCTCTCCGACCACACGGATACCTCGGGTGGTGACGAGAGCGGAAGCGACGGTCCTCACGCGCCGAAACTCCCGACGTTCCTCACGCCGATCGAGGAGTACAACCCCGGGAACGAGGAGCACGTCCTCTGGGACGACGACGAGCCCCTGCCCGTCGAGATACCCGTCAACGGGGGGACGACGATCCGGTTTGCGACGGATGCCCAGAGCGACTACCTTGCTCGGGACGTTCTCTCCGGCTCGCTGGAGGTCTCTAGCCCGGACCAGCGACGTGCGGTCGAACTCCAGAACGACCTGCTCACGCTGACCGTCGATCCCGCTGAGGACGCCGACCCTGGGGACGAAACAACGCTCTCAGTCGAGCTGACCCGTCCGGATCCGCGCGACTGCCCGGAAATCGACGATCCAGCCGACGCCTATCCGAAACACACAGAGACCGACCTCGCCACCGATGGCGGCGTGGATGTCGACACCGGCGCACTCACTGCACGCTGCCAGCTCGAATACGTAGAGGCGACAGACGATCGTCACTCTTCGACCGGAAGCGAGACCGATGGCGACGATGATACCGCCGACGCATCTGGTGACGACGATGCCAGTGCGAACGACCGCGATGGGGACGCAGGCGACGACGGTTCGACCGACGACTGGGGCTTCGAAATGCCCGACATCAGATACGTTCACGAAGAGAACTGGCGAACCGACGATGACGGAGATCCGATCGACCCTGAGAAGTTCAATGCAGCTGATGCGGAGCACTTCGACGAACATACGCTGATCCACCTCGACCCGAGTCAGGACGGCACGATCAGTGGCCTCTCGCTCACGATCAACATGGACGCCGCTGCGCTTCGGTCGTTCATCGTCGAGCGCAACGTCAAGGACAACTGGAAAGAATTCGTCGAACAGCACTACGAACTCGCGATGGTGTTCTACACCATCACGATGTACCGCCACTACGTCGACGAGTACGGCACGAGCTTCGAGGACACGGGCCTTATCACAGCCGAGGTTGTAGCTCGCAGCATCAACGCCCTCGCCCCCACGATCATGCCGACCATCATCCCAGACGATCAGCTCGACCGGATCACGGAGTGATCAATATGCCAGCAGAAGAGACTACCGAGACTGAAACCCTGGCCGACGACGAACGCATCGCCCGGCACCTCCGCGAGACGGTGCTGAAACAGGCTCGTGGCGACATTGATGAGCGGGTCCAGCGGGACTTCCCCAGCGAGCGGTTCTTCGCGGGCGCGCTGGCGCCTGAAAGCGAGGAGCAGCTCGACGATCCGGACGACGACCTGCAGTCGAAGATGGAGCCGACTGGCCTCGGTGCCACTGTCCGCGTCCGGGGAGGCACCGATGACGACGCGCTGGTCCTCTCGGTTAACGCGAGCGTGTGGGTGCGCGTCAACCCCGTGTACGACGAGATGGTGAACCGGGACTCCTTCGTCGCATTGGGAGACCGCGACGAGGACGACGAGGGCGACAACCTGCTCCCGGTGTTCGAGCGGATCGAACTCGACATCCCCCCGATCGAGATCCCGGCGCGAGTGCTCCAGACGCCGAGTCGGACCACCCCGGATGTCGTCCAGGAGCGTGCTCGCGACGCGTTCCAGACGGCCTTCGCTGACGCACGCGAGTACGCCCAGGAGAACTACGATCTCTACGCCGAGATAGAAGGCGACGACACTGTCCCAACGGCCGCCCTAGAGGACAAAGAGAGCTTTCGTGGTTACCTGGCTGAACGCGCTGCTGAGGGGAATCTGGCACTCCCCGACTGGCACGCCACTCTGACCGTCGAGGTGATGGCTGACGAGGAGAACGATGACAACAGTACTATCGTAGATCTCGAAGTCGCGAACGAGGCGATACAGTCGCGCGACGACGCCATCTACACAGTTCGCGACCCAACTCTGTTCGAGGTGGGGCTCGAGCTGGAGACGACAGGGGATCTCGAGTTCGTCCCCTTCACCTTCGATCCACTTCCCGAGGACTTTCGGTACAACCGCGACCTCTGGGGCCACGGGCGTAACTGTACGGTGACTGCGCCCGAGCGCAACGACCAACAGGTGGACGAAGACGGTGTCCCACCTGGCCGTCGAGCACCTGCTGCAGCGCCGACGGCAGATCGGCTGGAGACGCAGTTCATTCCACAGTACCGCCAGCTCGTCTACGAATCCGCAGATCGAAATGTCGACGCGGCGTTCGAGGCGCTCGCGGATCTAGAAGACGGTGGCCTCGATACCCTCGACGACATTGCCGCCGAGATGCGGCAGTACCTCCGCGAGGAGTACGACGCCGCGCTCGAACAGTATCGAGAGCGCGAAGACTGGGACGACGACCCCGAAACTGGCGACCTCGCTGACTTCAACGATGACCGTGATGCGTTCGAACGCGAGATCATGCGCTTCGAACGCGGGATCGATTGTCTCCGTCAACACCCCGAGACAGTCGGGCGCGCGTTCGAGCTGATGAACGAGGCGATGGACCGGATGCATGAATTCCCCGGCTGGCGCCTCTTCCAGCTTGTATTCATCGTCATGGAGGTGCCCGATGTCGCGAGCCGTGAGTACGAGGAGTGGGGCGAGGTCAGCTGGCGCGATGGATCGACCGAAGACCGTGCAGAAGGCGCCGATTCACCCCTCGACATCGTCGATGTGCTCTGGTTCCCGACAGGCGGTGGGAAGACCGAGGCGTTCCTCGGCGTCGCAGTCTGGAGCATGTTCTTCGACCGGCTTCGCGGGAAGAACTTCGGGGTTACGGCCTGGACAAAGTTCCCACTCCGACTCCTCTCGCTCCAGCAGTTCCAACGGATGACAGAGACGGTGATGTATGCCGACCTCGTCCGCCGCGAGCAGTCCGATATCGGCACCCATCCTTCCCGTCCGTTCTCCATGGGCTACCTGGTCGGCAAGGCGAACACGCCGAACGCCCTCACCGGGTACGACAATAACAACCACCAGCGATATCAGGGCCCATCTGGAGAGAGTCTCCGCCGTGAGGCGAAGGTCGTTCCCAGCTGTCCAGCCTGCGGCGCGGATGTTGAGGTCCGGGTCACCGAGGACGACCATCGGCTGACTCACTGCTGCACAGGCAGTAGTTTCGACTGCCCGTGGCAGTCGCGTTCGCTGGACTCCAGCGAGACCTACGGGGAGGAGGAACTACCGATCCACGTCGTCGACAACGAACTCTACCGATACGCGCCGACGATCATCGCCGGGACGATCGACAAGATCACTGCTGTCGGCTATCAGCGCAAGTTCGCCCACCTCATCACGGGCGAGATGGACCTCGAGTGTCCGATCCATGGGTTCGCCAGTCTCGGAGAATGCACCGAGAAATACGGCTGCCCGATCGACAAAGACGATTTCCCGGACATGGCGCGTCCGGTCGAACCCTACGACCCTGCGCCGTCGCTGATGGTTCCCGACGAACTCCACCTGCTCGAAGAGAGCATGGGGAGCTTCGACGGTCACTACGAGACGGGAGTGGCCGAGCTGCAGGAGCTCGTCGAGGCCGGGAAAACGAAGGTCATCGCCCCGACGGCGACGATCACCGGGTTCGAAGATCAGGTGCATAACCTGTTCATGCGGCCAGCTGAGCGGTTCCCCTCCCCGGGCCCGTATCTGCGCGAGAACTTCTACGCACAGGAGCGCGCAGAGACCCAGCGCCACTACATTGGGCTAGTTCCCCACGGGAAGACCCACATCAACTCCATCATCGATCTCCTGTTCTACTACCATCGGGAGATACAGAACCTGTTCCGCAAGTCTCTGAACGAACCGACTCAGGTGCTGACAGGTGCTGCACTCGAAGGAACAGACACGACGGCCCCGCTCGAAGCTGACTCGATCGACGAGGTGCTGGCATTGCTCAGCTACTACAGCACCAGCATCACCTATCTGCTGTCGAAGAAAGACGGCGACCGACTGGACCAGTCCATCGTCTCACAGCTCGACGCCTATCTCCAGGAAGATGGGCGACCCCCGCTGGCCTCCGAGCGGATGACCGGGGGGACCGGCTTCGAGACAATCATGGAGGTGCTGGATATTGTGGAGGACCCCTGGGACGAGGAGGCTGACGAACAGATCCTCAACCGACTGATCGACCGAGGGGTACTCGAGGAGGAGGTGACAGATTCCGTTCTCTCGCTCCGAAGCACACTCGAGAACAGCCTCGACGAGGAGAACGAGGTCGTCGACAGCGATCAGTTCGATGTCGAGCGCGCCCGTGCGAGCGAGGGCACGCGCGAGGCGCTCGCCTGGTTGCTGGCGAGCCGGCTCAACACTATCACGGCGACGAACATGATCGCCCACGGGGTCGACGTCGACCGGTTCAATATGATGACGTTCTTTGGGATGCCACGCGGGACTGCCGAGTACATCCAGGCGAGTTCCCGTGCAGGCCGGTCGCGCCCCGGTCTCGTGTTCAACGTGGCACACCCCATCCGGGAGCGTGACCTGAGTCACTACCACTTCTTCGAGAAGTATCATGCGTTCCTCGACAGGCTGGTCGAGCCCGTCCCGATCAACCGCTGGGCGAAAAACAGCGTCAAACAGACCCATCCAGGGCTGTTCATGGGGCTTCTCCTGAACCACTACATGTACCGCGAGGGGGCCGGAAACCTCTACTTCGGAGACAACGCCGAGGAGTTAGCCGACTCCATCGATGAGGGAGAACTTCGCCAGCAGATGCTGGGAATGTTCGGCGATCCAGTCGACCACGAGGAGTTCCAGAGTGATATCGAGGACCTCACGAGAGAGGCGCTCTCGCAGCTTCGCCTCGACGACGACCAGTGGACGAGCGGCCGCATCAAGCGTTCACCGATGCAGAGTCTTCGAGATGTCGACGAGCAGCTCAATATCCGAGCTGAGTACCGCTACCGAGAGATATTCGAGACCATGGACAACCGGTGATCAACAATGAGTATGAAACGTAGCCGCCATCAGATCCTGTATCAGTTCCTCCCCGGGAACACGTTCGACTACAGCGACAAGCGCGGCATCTGGCAAGTGAACCGTCTCGAAACAACTGACGCAAGCGGTCAGGTCGATCGGGAGTACATCGTCAACCGTGTCTTCGCCAGAGCGAAGAACTGGGACGGCGGTGAGCAGGGCTTCACTTCGAACAACCCCTCTCACTACGACTTCGCCGCGCCCGACGAGGTCCGCGCACGTCCGTTTCCGACGACCTTCTACTGCACGAGCTGCCAGAAGGCCCACGGGTACTACTCGGCGGATGACCTCAACGGGAAGAACCAGGCACTGAAGTGCCAGCGCTCGGGCTGCAACGGCGATCTGAAGCAGTATCAGTTCGCCAGCGTCCACAGCTGCGGTGAGATCAGGCGACTCTACACGCAGAAGTGCCCTGAGCATGGCGACCAGCACATCGTTCTCGATACGCAGGACAGCCAGCGCGCCCAGAACTTCAAATGGCGCTGTAACATCTGTGGGTGGAATACCCGGGTGAGCTACTACCAGAGCTGTGGCTGTGACTACGTTCCGCCGGCGTATGAGGACAACCCAGACGACGACAGTATGTACACCACCGTCCACCGTGCCGGATCGACGTACTACCCGCACTACCTGACGACGGTGAATCTGCACACTTCGGGGATTGGACACCTCCGCGGGAGCGAGGACGGTTCCCGGAAAGCACTTGCCAAACATCTCGGACTCACTGACTCCCCGCTCCAGGCCGTCGATATGAACGAGGGGATCGAGGGAGCCGAAATCGACGACGACCGGAAGATCGAGGTCTACCAGAGCGAACCCGAGGTAGAGTCGCTGGACGAAGCTGAAGAGTGGCTCCGCGACCATGGCGAAATCGACAGCCAGACCATCGGCGAGGTCATCAGAGACCTGATCGACCTGGACGCTGGCGAGGACGCCACAGAAATGACCGACGCCGGCGACGAGCTCCTCCAGTACGTGCTCAGCCTCGAGGAACTCACCGCCCACACAATCGACGAACTGGAAGAAGATGCTCGTACCGAAGGATTCCCACAGAAGGCCGACAAGATTTCGACCTACTTTGACGACCTCGAGCGTCTCGGGTTCAGGGACGTTCGGGTCATCGAGGACTTCCCGGTCCAGACGTTCGTCTACGGCTACACGCGAGGCGGACGGGAAGAGGATGAGGCCCGGCTGAACGCCTTCTCCCAGAACGCAAGCAGCGGCGATGGAACTCCGATCTTCGTCGACACCTCAGAGACCGAGGCGACGCAGTTCGACCTCGACCCGGCCGCGGTGTTGCTCTGGCTCGCCGTCAATATCTCGGGAACCAGCGACGAAGATGAAGTTCGGGGGAGTATCACACTTCCCGAGATCCCGGAGAATCCAGAGGAGGCCGATATCGAGCGGGCACAGGCCGCTATCGAAGAGCTCTCAGAGGCCGAACAGTGGGCGTTCTTGCTGAATCACCTCGACCCCGTCGACCAGTATGGCCGGTTCGATACCACCACCGAGGACACCGTCGAGGGGCAGGTAACGAAGTACGTCTTCGAGATGCTGCACACGCTCTCGCACATCCTCCTGAAGCAGGCAAGCACCATCAGTGGATTCGACCGGACGAACCTGAGCGAGTTCCTCTTCCCGCGCGCCCTGTCGCTGGTGATCTACACCAACAACCGCGAGGAGTTCAACATCGGCGGGATGACCACCATGGTCGAACAGCAGCTGGACGATCTCCTCGGGCAGGCGAAAGCACACGGGAACGAGTGCATGATGGACCCAGTGTGCTCTCAGCGCGATGGAGCCTGTCTGTCCTGCCTCCACGTGAGCGAGATCAGCTGTTCGTACTTCAACCAGGTCCTCTGTCGGGACTACCTGTTCGGCAGTCGGCCGAACACTGACCGGTCCATCGAAGGCTTCTGGCGACTGTAGCGGGCGGCACGATATCTACCTCTCTCACACGATGGCAGAACACCGATCGACGACCGACCGACTGCTCGCAATCGCGGACATCGTCGACCAGGAGGACGATCTCATCGACGAACTGGAGGGGATTCTTCTCCTCGCCACTGGCCGCTCGCAGAGGCTCTCCCCCGCTGCGGTGGCACGCGACACGCCTCTGAGCCGTGAATCCGCGACTGACCTGTTTCGACAGCTCCTCGAATGTGGTGCCGTCCAGCGACAAAGCTATGATACCGAACTCGTGGAGGCGAGCTTCACCGTCCACGGCACTCAGACGCGGGAGATCTTCGACCGTACCCGTGAGGCGATCAAGATCGTAGCCGCTCACCGCGACCGTGTGCCCACCACGACGGTGACGCCGCTGGTCACGTTTCCCGATGATCCAGCATTCAGTGACACGACAGCGGCTTCGTTTGGGATGGACGGCCTGCTCTCAACGCTCGCGAGCCGGGTGAAACGCTGTGAGAGCGAGATTGTTCTGCTTTCTCCGTTTTTCGAGGGCGAAGGGTTCGGTCGACTCGCGGATGTCCTGCTCGATGCCCTCGAACGAGGGGTCGACCTGACGATCGTAACGCGGTACCTTACAGACACGCGTTCACACAACTACAGCGTCATCAAGTCGTTCGTCGACCGTGCTGCTGAGCGCAGTGTTTCCGCAGAAATTTCGCTCGTCGATTATACGGTCTGGGAGGAGAGCGTGCCAGCCGAGGAGCGGAGGCAGAACGGATCGAATCCTCGATTCACCCTTCACGCGAAAGTGATGCTGTTCGATTCGAATGCAGCGTACGTCGGGAGCGCCAATGTCACCGACTACGGCTTCGACCGATACCTCGAACTGGGCGTCTTACTGGAAGGCGCGAAAGTAGCTCCGTACCGCGATCTCTGTAGATTCTTGCTCGACTCAGAGGGTGCGGTCTCAGTCTCTCTCTGAAGCACCACGGTCTCCAGAATCCGATGGTGCGCCGGGTGATGGGTCATCAGAATCTCCTGAGGCTGGTCTAGTCGGTATCCGGTGGGAAAGTACTAATTACGTGGAAGATACCCGGTACAGTATAGCTGTCGCACCCCTCCTGACGGGGGCCCTCGCTATCCATCAATGAGGGACTCAACCATTTACCGGACGAATCGTGACCTGTTCTCGAATCATTATCTCAACGATCATCTCCGGGAAACCGAACCCTGGAACGAGGTTCCTGACGCGGAGGTGAAAGCGGCCTTCCAAGAGATCAGTGACCTCCTCGATGACAAGGGTGACCGTGTCGAGGACTACAACGAGGCCCAGCTTGAGCGAAACCTCATCCGTCCGATTTTCGACATCCTCGACATCTCCTTCGAGATCGAGGAGACGGTTATGCGGAATGCTCGACGGCCGGATTACGGATTCTTCCCGGGAGAGGAGGCCGCCGATACGGCGTTCGACCGTGAGAACTTCTACGAGGAGGCCATCGCAGTCGCTGACGCGAAACGATGGGGTCGAAAGCTTGACACCCGGGGTGAGGAAAAGCGAGACTTCGAAAACCCGAGCTACCAGATCCATCGCTATCTCCAGGAGACGCCCGCCCAGTGGGCGGTCCTTACGAACGGAGAGAAGTGGCGACTTTATTACGGGCCGACGAGCCACCGTCTGGACTCTTTCTACGAAATCGACCTTCCAAAGCTCCTCGACGCCGTCAACGAGGATGGAGACCTTGAGGCGTTCAAGGAGTTCTACCTCTTCTTCCGGCAGGGCGCGTTCCTTTCGGACCAGTCGGGTGATTGCTTCCTCGACGATGTGTACGACGAATCGAGCGTTTTCGCCGAGGAGCTCGGTGAGGACCTGCAGGAAAATATCTACGAGGCGATTCGCGTCCTCGCAGAGGGCTTTCTCGATACCAACGACGACCTGGGCGAAGAGGATCTCGACCTGATCCACGACAGTTCGCTCATCTATCTCTACCGGCTCATCTTCGTGCTCTACGCCGAGAGTGAAGGTCGGAACCTTCTCCCAACGGACAACGAGATCTACAGCGCCAGCTACAGCCTGAACGAGCTCAAACAGATCGTTGTCGAAAATCGGAGCAAGACCCAGCAGGAGTACCAGTCGTGGCAGACGAATCTCTGGGACCGGCTCGAGGAGCTGTTCGTCCTCATCGACAAGGGGAGCCAGGGCCAGGGAATCCCGAAGCAGGACCTCTACATCCCCGCGTACAACGGGGGGCTCTTCCGCACGGATCCGGATGAGGACGACAGCGTCGAATCCCAGTTCCTCTCGGAGTACGAGGTCGGTGACGCCTACATCGCGGAGGTCATCGAACTCCTCACGCGACACGAGGCCTCGGAGGGCGATGGGAAGGTCTTCGTGGACTACTCCTCGCTGGACGAGCGGAACCTCGGCTCCATCTACGAGGGGCTGCTCGAGTACAAACTGGCCGTCGCCGACGAACCCTTGGCCGTTGATGACGGTGAGTACGTCGCTGCCGATGAAGACGACACAGTCACCGTCGAGACAGGAGAGGTCTATCTCCGTACTGACGACGGGGAACGAAAGGCGACGGGGTCGTACTATACGCCCGAATATGTCGTCGAATACATCGTCGATGAGACGCTCGGACCACTCGTGGAGGAGATCCGGCAGGATCTCGTGTCCCAGAGCGCAGACACGACCCACAGTCGTGAGGGCGGATTCGCCGAGGAGTTCGCCGAGCAAATTTTCGATCTCACCGTGCTGGATCCGGCAATGGGGAGCGGTCATTTCCCGGTCAACGCCGTCGACTATCTTGCCCGCGAAATCATCGACGCCCAGGAACGCCAGGACCGACAGGCGCTCGACACCGAAGGCGAAGAAGTCCGTTCCCCGCGGACGGAGGAGGGGGAGCTGCGGGACATCAACTGGGCACGAAGGAAAGTCGCTCAGCGCTGTATCTACGGCGTCGATGTCAATCCGCTCGCGACCGAGCTGGCCAAGGTCTCTCTCTGGTTGCGGACGCTCGCGGCCGAGCAACCGCTTGCGTTCCTCGACCACCACCTCAAAACGGGCAACTCGCTCGTCGGGAGCGACATCGAAGACGTGCTGTCCAACGGCGATGACGAAACCACGGAGGATGGCCAGCTAACGCTCCAAGAGTCGCTCGACCACACGCGAAAGCGCGCAATGGAGCACGTCACCAATCGCTTCCAGGACCTGCTCAACATCGACAACGAGACGCTGGAGGACGCAAAGGAAATGGAGGCTGTCTACGATGAGGTGCGCGACGACCCGCTCTACAAGAAACTCCTCGCGATGGCCAACGTCCACACTGCCGACGCGTTCGGGCTCGATGTGCCTGACGACGCCGACGAGCGAATGGCTAGAGCGCTCCACAGCGAGTCGTGGGAGAATATCGAGGAGCAGGACTGGTTCAAGAGCGCACAGACGATGGCCGAGGAGGAACGCTTCTTCCACTGGGAACTGGAGTTCCCGATGGCGTTCTACAATCAGGATGGAGAGCGAAAATCGGATGCAGGATTTGATGCGGTGATCGGGAATCCGCCGTATGTGAAAATTCAGAATCTTCGTAGTAGTGTACCAGCGTTCGCAGAATTCATAGACGAACAATATTCGACCTCTACCGGGCGGTTCGATATTTATGCAGCGTTTGTTGAGAAGGGCAGCGAACTGGCTGCTGGAAAGAACCTCTCCTATATTTTGCCAAACAAATTCTTTGAATCCAGTGCTGGAGAAGGTCTTCGAAGGTACATCTCTAATAGAGATCTTCTGGATAAGATTCTTGATTTCGGTCGTCATCAGGTATTCGATGGAGCTACGACGTACACCTGTATCCTGATCTTGGGAGATAGTGAAGAGTTTGAATATGGTCAGATGGACCAATCTAGAAGAGAGATACAGGATCTCCGTGAGGTCAAGTACACTACAATAGATTCTGACAGTCTCAGTGATGACCCATGGATACTCACCGGTCCAAAAGAAAGAAAGCTACTGAACCGAATTAATGAATCTGGAAGACCACTCGGAGAGCGTACCGAGTATCTGTCGGAAGGGATCGTTTCTGGAGATAATCAAGTACTCTTTGTCGAAATACTCGATGAAGGCGAAAAACTGACTGAAATCAGAGCGCAGATAGACGACATAACCTGCGAAATTGAGTCAGACATAGTTCATCCCCTCTCAATGGGTGATGAGATCAGTCGATACGCTTCGCCGGATGCCAGCATGGGAGTTATTTACCCATACGAAGAAATGGATTCCGAGAGTGATCTAATACCAGAGCAGCGTCTCAAGTCAGAATATCCGCAAGCATATGACTACCTAAGTGAATACCGTTCTCGCCTTGAGAATAGGGGAAGTGATTCGATGAACTACCCCTCATGGTACGCCCTATGGTGTCCGCGTGAGAAGGAATTATTCGAGTCAAAGAAACTTCTTACCCCAGATATTTGTCAACATCCAAAGTTCACCGAGGACGATCACGGTCAAGAGTACTTTGCAGATACTGCCTATGGACTGGTACCCAAACAGAATTCAGAAGCCGAACGCCGGTACCTACTTTCGATATTAAATAGCAGCCTGACTTGGTTCTACATCTATTACACCAGTCCCGTCCTACGTGGTGATTTTAGGCGATTCAAGACGACTTATCTAGAGAAGCTCCCGATTGTCTCATCACAACCATCACTGGATACAGAGGTCTTTGCTGACGAATGGGAGAATTCTACATTTGAGAAGACAGCTAAGGAATCTCCTGTAAACGCGCTTGTCTTCCTGGGGAAGAAGATGAGAAAACTACACGACACCCGAGGTCGACTGAATCTCGACATCCTCAACTACCTCGGCAACTACGAAGAAGGCCCGAACCTCCCCGATATCGGTTTCTTCCAGCCCACAGGGTCTAACATCCTCGACGCAACCACGGAGAACTACGACAAACTCCAAATTGAATGTGTCCGCACGAAGCGTGACGGTACCTCCGTCATCATTGAGGCGACATCCCGCTACAAGCCTGAAGACGAAGACGAGTTCGAGACCGACACCTACGGCTACACGGAGACGGAGTTCTACGAAGCATTCGCGCTTACAGACCTGACTGATGAGGAGGCCGCGCTAATTGAGGCGTTCGTCCCCGTCGCCGTCGAGGAAGAAATCGGCGGCTTCCGCGACAACGCTACGAAGAATAACTCCCTGATCGACCGTCTGAAGGCGATAACCCTACCTGATTCCGATGACGTGGCTGACGACCTCCGGCGCTACATCGAGACGAAGGAACGGGCTGATGAACTCGATGAGAGGATCAAGAAGACTGACCAGCTCATCGACGAGATCGTGTACGATCTCTACGACCTGACTGACGAGGAGATCGAGATCGTGGAAGAAGCGGTCAAAGAGGAGTAAGACAGATCAGGTCCTCTCGGAAAATCTGGGATATGTCGCGCAGATCAGTCTCCAAACTCTTCTCGCATGCTTCTCCGTGTATAGATCGGGTCCGGAGTGCCGGGTTGATGCTCCTCAAGGAACTCGTCATACTTCATGGCATCACCCCATAATTCGTCTTCAGATAGCCCCAGATCCAGCCGGATAATTAGCGTTCCTAGAGAGATGCTTTCTCGGTCCTGCTTTCCATAGGTCAGTTCAAACTCAATTACCAGATACTGGAAAGGGAGCGTGCTGGCCAAGTCGCGTAGCTTGTCTTCAGGATACCCAATCGAACTGTCCTCTCCAAAGGACCGTTTTCTGAATACTTCCCCGTAACTCCGGTATTTGGTGAATTCCGAGTAGTGCTCTTCTTGTTCACCGACGTGTTTGTCGTATACGGCTGCCTCAATAATGTCACTCGCAGGGTAGTGACCGATCGGATGTTCTTGTCTGAAATTTCCGGTTTCTGCTGGTTCGAATTCCACGACGAAGTCGAAATCCTGGTTGGTTTCGCCCTCTCCAAGATACCGGCCCCGAGAGATCAGGGTGGAGTCATCATCAAGACTTTCTCGCCGGCTTAACGACGCGGACCGAGATTCGATTTTCCACTCCTGAGTTTCTTTTTCGACTACTCGAGGGTTTTCTTTGGTTCCCGCCCTCTCAAATTCGGTTAACAACCTCGAGTGAGTTGCCAGTTCAAGGTCAGTCGCAGCATCCGAGCCCAAGTTTGAGAGAGATACGGTAAACTGCGGTCGATAGGGAGTGTCGGTCCCTGTATATCTGAGTGCGTTAAGATGGACATCAGGGGAGTTGAGCTGTTGTAAAAATTCGTGCTGTTCGTCCTGTGCCTTACTCATATCGATATACACTACCAACAGAAGAAAGCTGAGGACCAGTCCACCGATAGTCCCCAGAGCCTTCACCTGTTTATCGACCAGAAATTTCGGATACACGGCGACGTATCCAAGTAATAGAAACAGTACACCGACGACCCCAATAGCTAGCAGAAACAGCTGTTTCATCCTTGGCTGCGAGATCGCGTCGACTCTCCTTCCGACCATAGGGCCAGTGACATACACAAATAGTTAATTCTACTTCTCGCCCCGTCTTGAGACGTATATCACGCAAACTGAAGCTATAGCCATGACAGCCCAGCGTTCAGCTCTTCTAGAAACCTTGGCTGAACCTGTGCGTTCGACGGGAACAAGAGCTGTTCGCCCTCTTGGTCGACGATTGTCTCCTTAAGGAACGGATGTGCAGGCTCGAAAGATGGACTTGTTCGGATTCGATACTCACTGTCGACCGTAAACAGCGCGGCGTCGAACGCCCGGTGATGGAGCGAGTTCAGCACGAGCACGTTCTCCGGGTGCTCTGCGAGGTCGGGGTGCTGGCTCCGTGGCAGTATGTGCGCCAAGTCTAGTAGCGACTCTTCACGAATACCGGTCATCGCACAGGCATGCCCGTATCGTTCGAACGTCTCCGCCCGGAACGCGTTACTCACCATCGTCTCGGTCGTTTCGTAGCGCCGAATCTTTCCTTCCGTATCGAGAGGTTCACCGGTCGGCCACTGGGAGACCTCTCCTTCCCTGACCCACTCCTTCCCTGACCCACTGCTTCCAGACCTCGGGTGCCTGGTCGTCGTCATTCGTCTGCGCACGCCTGTGGAGCCACGAGACCGGGACGTCCTGTGCATTGAGAATGGAGAAGTGGAAGCGATAGTTCGGAATCTGTTCTCCCGAATCGTCCTGATAGGCACGCACTTCCAAGTGGTCGGGAACACAGAGCCCGCAGAATTCGACGACACCGCTCTCGGGCTTCCGGAATACCAGCACGGGAGGAACCTCCTCACGTCGTCCCGAGGCCGACCTGTCGAACGCATCTTTGATTTTCCGGTTCTGAACCGACTCGTCGTACCGGAGGTCCTTCTTTGCATCATCCCAGTAGCTCACGTAGCCAGCGTTAACCGCCAGTGTATCTTCCCACGGGTCGTCGTGCTGAGAGACCCCGGCATCATTCGAGACGAGGAAGAGGGCCGCGGGCACCTCCGAACGATCCGCACGAAGGTCACGGATTCCGCCTGTGTTTCTGATTCCGCTACTCAGTGGGCCGCGGATCCATCGCAGAAACTGGTCTTCCGCGTTCCTGAAACTTCCCGTATCACGATAGGTTTCGCCGACGCGGAAGGCTCGCTGCATACCATTATTCTGGTCACCAGCGTCTGAAATACATTTGCCTAGATGGTCAGGGCGTCATAGAATGAGTCACGTGCCCTTCGATACCAGTCGTAACTAACAGGGCAGTGTAACAGCAAGATCAACCAATGAAACGGTTTGAAGCTGGAGATCAGGTTCGGATCGATATTCCGGATGAGGATGATCCCGATCACGAGCGCCTTCATCGAGAACAAGGACAGTTATTGAAATATTCGAGGATGATGCTGGCCAAGAAACAGGAGATCCACGCGATTCGTATCTATTTAGGATTGAAGTTGATGACGGCACAATTGAATCCCTTCGATGGAGAGATCTCCGACCAGCCACAGACGGATAAGCACAACTCGCATGGGTAACTGAATCCCATGGCACGCACGGGATAGACTTTGGTTGCGTTGCTCTTGGTTTCAAAGGCATATACATTAAGTTCATACACCACATCTGGACTCAGCAGTGTCCGATTGCGCATGCGGCTTCGAGGTTGGTGACCGAGTGAGCTTCGCGGGCGGCGAGGGTGAACTCGTGAAGGCCACCCACCGACCATCCGGGAATTGTCTGCTTCACATTCTGCCCGACGACGATGACTCGAAGAAACTCCCTGCTGCAGTTGTTGACCTGATAGACAGCAGCGATGCGCTGCTAGAGAAGGGAGAGTTCGACGACCCGGAGCGGTTCCACCTCCGTGCCCGGGCGGCCGAACTCGATCTCGCTCATCGGCAAGACCGATTCGTCGCACTGGAAAACAACCGCATCGACATTGCCCCCCACCAGGTGAAGGCTGCACACGAGATCCTCACCTCTTACGACCATCGCTACCTCATCGGCGACGAGGTCGGCCTTGGGAAGACGATCGAGGCAGCGATCGTCATCGAGGAACTCGCTGCCCGGGGGCAGGCAGACCGTGTCCTCATCGTTGCCCCGGCGCCGCTCACAACCCAGTGGCAAGAAGAGCTCAGGGAGAAGTTCGACACGAACTACGTCATCTACGACCGCGATTACGTCGAGGCGAAGAAAGACGCCTATCCTGCCGAGAACGTCTGGTCGCACGAAGACCGGATCATCACCTCCATCGACTTTGCCAAGCAGGAGGACATGCTCTCGGCCCTGAAGAACGTCCAGGACGACTGGGACATCGCGCTTTTCGACGAGTCTCATCACCTCACTGCTCGCCGTGAGGGAAAACGGGGGATCGAAAAGACCGACCGCTACCGGGTCGGTGAGGCGGTTTCCGAAACTTCCGACGGACTGCTGTTCCTCACCGGGACCCCGCACAATGGGAAGCGTGATCAGTTCTACTTCATGATCTCGCTACTCAACCCCTATCGGTTCCGCGACGAGCACGATGTCGACAAAGAGGGGCTGCGAGACCTGATGATCCGTCGGCTGAAGGACGAGATGTACGAGGCCGACGGGTCGCCGATGTTTCCCGAGAAGAACATTCAGACGCTCCCGGTCGGATTTACAGACAAGGAACGGCAACTCTACGATGATATCACGGAGTACATCACCGAACACTACAACCTCGCCAGCCGAGAAGAAAACGACGCTGCGGGGTTCGCAATGGTCCTCTACCAGAAACGACTCGTCTCCTCGATCTACGCGATCCAGCAATCGCTCAAGAATCGGATGGAGTCGATCAAGGCTGGTGGTGCCGACCCAGGCGATCTCTCTCCAGTTACGAAAAGCCTGCTCGATGAGTATCGAGAAGACCCCGAGATGCTCACGGAGGCACAGCGCGAGCACGTCGAAGAGGAGCTTGGTGGCGCCGTAGTCTCTAATGATCCGGACAAGATCGAAGAAGAGCTCTCGATAGTCCGGGATCTCTACAACCAGGCAAAGGCCATCCAGGTAGACTCGAAGGCAGAACGATTGCGGGAGTACGTCAATGGGATTCTGGAAGAGGACCCCGACGAGAAAATCCTCATCTTTACTGAGTACACAGACACGCTCGAGTATCTCAAGGGGAGGGTGTTCGGAGACAGAGATATCGCGGAAATTTACGGCGACCTCTCCCAGTCACAGCGCCAACAACAGTTCAAGAAGTTCGAAGGGCCCGCCAACGTGATGCTGGCAACGGACGCCGCTCGGGAAGGACTGAATCTGCAGTTCGCTCATATTATGGTGAACTACGACCTGCCCTGGAACCCGACCCGGATCGACCAGCGTATTGGACGCCTCCACCGCTACGGGCAGGAAGAAACTGTCGAGATTCGAAACCTGTTCTTCAAGGACACTCGAGAGAGCATCATCCTTGAGCGACTTCTGGAGAAGATCGACGAGATCGAGGAAACGCTTGGGATGAGCTCTGATGTCCTTGGGCTCGTACTCGAAGACGTCGACCTAGAGGAGCAGATCATGTCTGCACTCGCAACCGGCCAGAGTCCAGATGCCGTGGTCGACGACCTCGAGGCCATCGTCGAGGACCAAGAAGAGGCCGTCCGTCGCGTCGACGAAGAGCTCCTTATTCGAGATAAGTTTGACCTGAGTGAGGAAGACCGAGATATCCTCGATATCGTCGAGGAGAGTGCTACTGATACGGTCAGTGACGAAGACATCGAATATCTCGTCAGAACTGTCTGTCAGGAGTTCGGTGGTACCCTCGAAAACGTTCGTCCCGGTCCTGCCGAAGATGGTGATGATGTGTTTGATCTGGTCGTTCCTGACCGGGTTACCAGTGAAGATGTCGTGAGCCGATATGACGGTGCAACCTTCGGTCGTGAGAACGCGCTTGCAGACGAGACGCTTGAATTCATCACACTCGACCATCCTGTAGTCCGGGCAATGATGGCATACTGTTTAGACACAGATGCTGTTGGTGGACAGACAGCTGTCCTCACTGGAGGAGAGGAACTGGAGACGCCAGGACTCCTCTGTCACTACAGGATTGGTTATCTATCGGGAACGGGTGATACGGTAACTGAAAAACTCGCTCAGGTCTACGTCACCCCTGATGGCACGACTCAAACTGAGAACATCCATATCACGGGCGGGTTGCCCCCGTCAGCTATCGACGGACACCCCTCAATAAGCACTGTGACCGCACAGGCTGAAGAGCTTGTCTCTAAAGCAGACGATGTGGCATGGGAGCTAATCGACGACCTCGCACAGGAAGCACGCGAAGACCGAGAGCAGGAAGTTCGCATTCGTCGCGAGCACGCCGAGAACTATTTCGAGTACCGGATGGAAGATCTCGAAGAACGAATCGAGCAGTTCGAAGAACGTGACCGTACGGGCGAAGATATGAGCGCAGTACTCGCGAAACACCGCAACGAGCTTGCCAAATTACGAGAGGAGAAAAATGCGGAGATGGCCCGGCTTGATGAGGAAGAACAGGTCGTTCCCGATGAACCCGACCTCATGAATATGGCCGTTGTCATCGACGCCTTCAGGAACTGATCACGGTTCCGAACGACTTTCCTCATTCCCGTTCTTCCGTTCGTACAATGGATTCGCGACCATCTGCGATCGATCTCTTTTGTGGGGCTGGGGGGCTCACTGAGGGGCTCCGACAGGCCGGCTATGACGTGCGATGGGCGATCGACGATGACGAGTCTGCGGTTGAAACTCACTGTGAGAACCACGGCGATTACGCTATTCAGGCGGATATCTGTGAAACCGACCCTGCAGAAGATGGACCCGATATCGAGCCAGGTGAGCTTGACCTCGTTGCCGGGGGGCCACCCTGCCCATCATTCTCTACGATCGGTCGTTCAAAGCTCGGATCTCTTGAGGATCGTTCCGTCGACGAGGACGATCGGAACGTTCTGTACCTTGATTTTCTCCGCTATGTCAAGCATTTCCAGCCACAGGCGTTTGTGATGGAGAATGTTCCCGGGATGCTGACCGACACAGTCATTGTCGAGTCAGATACAGTCCAGGAGTCTCTTCCGACTGGGGCAGGACAGGAAGTTGAACAGTTTCCGGTTGGTGAGGAGGTCCCTGTTCCGGAAATTATCCTTGAGGAAATGAGGGGACTGGAGTATACTGCAGACTGGTTCCTCGTCGACGCAGCGAATTTCGGCGTTCCTCAGCATCGAGAACGGCTCTTCTTCATCGGCCGACGAACAGGAGAGACTCTACCGGAGTTCACCCGGTGGTTTACCCACCGAGAGCCGACCGACCGAGAGAAAGACCAGCAGATGCAGGTTCGGCCAGAACTGAGAGATGACCATGATGAATCCCAGGAGACGCTTGAAACTGGTTCATCCTCTGTTCTCCCTTCCTTTGAGCCCGATCGGGAGTACAGACAACCCTACCTCACGGTTGCAGATGCGATTATGGACTTGCCGCCGATTTCCCCCAAGGGGGAGATGCCACCGAACCAGGCGACTGAGTACACGCTTCCTCCCGTCTCCCCGTATCAGGAATGGGCCCGAGATATCGAGGATGGCGAGGAGTGGGAAGAGCAGCCCCTTCGTAACCACGAGGCACGCTGGCACAATCATCTCGACCTCTCCATATACAAGCTGCTTGGTCACGGCGTCGGATGGAACATCGGTCAGGTAAGTACTGGGCTCCAGCCATACCGCGATGACGTATTTCCTGACAAGTATAAGAAGCAGAATCCTGCGGAACCGGCGTCGACGATCATCGCACATATTCAGAAGGATGGGCATATGTTCATCCACCCAACGGAGGCACGGTCGCTTTCTCCTCGAGAAGCGGCTCGTCTACAGTCGTTTAAGGATACATACTGGTTCCCAGAGAGTCGGACTAACGCGTACCGTCTGATTGGAAATGCAGTACCGCCTCGACTCGGGGAGGCGGTTGGTGTTGCGGTTCGGGAAATAATTCTTTCAGAGAGGCGTGTTGACGACTGAGGACCGACTCTCGACAATATACTTTCACTAGTACTAGTGTATTTTGTTTTGATGGGTTTATAGTCAAAATAACAGTCCTCTCAAGACCTTCTCGTTTAGCGGTGGATCACAGACGGCACACCGGATCGTACGTCCAAGTCGCAGTTGGATAGCCTTGGACCGTGGACGGAAAATCAGCGAGAAGCAGATCGGGCGCTTCTCCCGAGACATCCGCTGCGTGATTCATGATGCTAAAACAATGTCCCCAGAATTTTTATATGTGGTGAGCTGTCTCCAAAATAGATCCGGGCTCGTACGATAAGCCGTCACTTCTGCAACATAGGGCTCACTCCATCGAACTAAGCGCCTCAATTTCAAACTCACTCGCCCGTACCCGAAGCGGGAACCATCCCTCCTCGTCGATCCCGAGCAACGCTTCGGAGAATCCATCCTCATCATTCCCAGCTTTCGCGGTCCGAATCCACTCCACTTCGCGCTCGCTCAATCCAAACCACTCGGCCAGTTTGTCGGTCTCCTCTTGGACTCGATGCACAAGCGTCAGCGAACACAGATTCGCGATCGTTCGTGCTTCGGGCGTCAACGCGAACTCACCGCCGGTCTGGGTGATGAAGTGCAGCGACAGATCGTAGTGGCGACTGTGTCGAACGGCCGTCTCTAAGAACTCCAGTGAGGTCGCGTCGTTCATCAGGTAGTGGGCTTCGTCGATGGCGAAGACGACCCGCTTGTCGGTGCCCTTCGCGCGTTCGTACACCGCGTTGAACAGCACCTGCATCATGAGGCTCGTCTCCGACCGACCGGTTGCACCCTCTTCTTGATGCAAGTCGAGATACAGCACCGACGAGTCGAGGTCGAATTCCGTCGGCTGGGCGAGATTCGCGAGGTCGCCACCCTCCCGGAACGACGGCCGAAGATCGGTCAGCAGCGTCTGGGCGTCACGTTCGACGTGTTCCTGTTCGCCGTCGGTCGCGTAGCCGAACTCGGCCGGGTTCTCCAGTAGGTCTTCGAGGACGGCGATCACGTCGCGAACGGTCGGCGATTGTCGGTCGTGCGTCGACGGATCCCGCGTGATCCCCTGGCGTCCGTAGGCCTCCTGGATGGCCCGACGAAGTGTCTGTTTGCGGTCCGCGAGCGGATTCGACGCGACGTGTTCGAAGAAGGTCTCGAAGAACGTCAGCACCCACGAGACCTGCTCGGACCATGGGTCCAGGTCGGGCACGTCCTGTAGCACCTCGGGAGGCGTCGCCCGAATTTCGAGCGGGTTGAACCCCCGAGTGCCGCCGACCGTGATGCGTTCGCCACCGAGTGCGTCGTTCACGCCGGCGAAGCCCTCTAGGGGATCGAGCATGATGATGACCGTATCCTGATCGTACATCGCCCGCCGAAGCAACTGCAGCTTCGTCGAGAAGGACTTCCCGGCACCCAACTGCCCGATGACCATCGTACAGTAGCCCGTCTCGCGCTCGAAGCGATCGAGAATCAGCGGGCTCTCGTTGAGGGCGTACGTCCCATATTCGATACCGGGCTCGGCGAACGCACCGGCGACGAACGGGAACATGGCGCCGACAGCCCCGGCGAGCATCGGCGTCGTCGTATCCATCGACTCGTCGAGTTTGTCGACGCCGACCGGGCTCGCCGAGATGAACGAGTCGAGCTGTGTCCACCGTGGCATCACCGGCGTGAGATTCGTCGGTGACTCACGGGCTGCACTCCGCACGCCGTCGACGTTCAATTGCTCCGGTGAATCGCCCTGCACGGCGAGATACATCGAGACGTCGAACGCCGACATCGACGTGTTCCGGAGTGCGTCGTACAGCGCCCGGTAATCCTGCAGGTCTTTCTCGACGCCGCGGGCCCCAGCCCGGCGTTTCTCTTCGAGATACTCCCGATCGGCCTCCAGATCCTCGATGGTGTTTTCGAGCGTATCGAGTGTTGCGGTCGTATCCCGCGGCGAGATATGGAGACTGATGTCTGTTTGCCGGGTTGCTGCCGTCGAGTAGAGCGTCTCGAAGAGTCCATCGTTCGGGGAGTCCGGGTACTCGCCGACCAGCAGTGTCTGGGTCCACTGGGAGCCCGCCCGGACAGCAGTGGGTCCGCGCTCGATGCTAGACGGCGTGACGACCGTCTGGTGGATGTCCGCGACCTCGGGGATAGCTCCACCCCCAGTGGCCTCGGGCGGGTCGTACGAGACGCTGATGCCGTCTGTAGCATCAGTCGCTTCCGGTCCCTCTCCGTCTGGCTGGTCCGTCGTCTCGTCGGCGTCCGTAGACTCCTCGTTCCGGCTCGGGAGGACCGACAGCAGCGAGTCGATCATCTGTCTGGCCCCCTGACGATGCCACGGGTACGGAGAACCTGGTCCAGGTCGCCGTAGCTCTGCGAGCCGTCGCTCCAGTACTCACCGATCACGTCCGTCGCCGCTGTCGCGTCGATCCGGTGGGCGGTACAGCCCTCGATACTGCGAAGGCCGGCCCGGACCTGATCGAGACGGTCGTCGAGTTCCGTGAGCAGTGCCTCTCGTTCGATCGCTTCCCGCGGAGCGTAGAGTTCGCGAACGATCGCGCCGAGGACGGGCAGGCCGGCGAGTTGCTGTGCGAGACTCGCCTCGTCGAATTGCACTTCCACTGGCGCAACGGGGACGACGACGTAGTGGTCACGGATGGTCATCCGGCGCTCGTGGAGTTCGGTCTCGTACCAGTCGAGATAGTTCTCGATGAGTGCCTCCAGCTGGGGATTGGCCTCGACGTCGGGATCGTCGAGGCGTGATTCGTATCGACCAAGATGCTCGTCTACGGGAAACGGCTGGGTCGTCGAGTAGATCTGGATGGGGAACTCGACGGTCGTGTTCAGGAAGTCCTGAAAGCTCTCGGCTTTTTGAGCCCACTCTTCGTTCGTCGCCAGCGCCATCGTCGGTGGGACTACCTGCACGAGGCCGATCATCGCGCCGTCCGTGCGCTCGATGGCGTCACGGTCGGGATACACCCGCTCGATCTGAGTGTATTCCTTCGCGGCCTCGTGGTCGACCTGTTCGGAGCGACTGTGGAAGGTGAGCATCGAGGTGACCCAGTCGGCGCTGGTCGTGTACGCCGGCGTCAGGTAGACGAAGAGTGCGCCGAAGCCGATCAACACGGCCGCGAGCGGGAGTGCAAGCGTCTGGACCTGATAGCCCCCGACAGTCATCCCGGCCGGGAGGAGTACCTGGACACAGAGGACGACGACCACGCCGGGAAACAGCGCGACGGCCAGATCGGTCATCGTGTAGTTGCCGAACAGTTTCGTATCGGTACCGAGTGATTTCGGAATGCGTTTTGCGGGATTGCGGTTGTCCATATTAGCGAATGTAGCGTGGTTCGTCGTCGATCGCGTCGCCGTCTCGGTCGGAGCTCGTGTCGCCTATGCGGGCATCGTCGCGGAGTGCGTCGAAGGACTGAGTACGGCTGTCGTTCGATTCGGTCGTGGTATCCTCCTCGGAAGCATCCGTAGAGGTACTGTCCGCGGTGGTGCCCGACCGTCCAGTCGAACTATCTGTCGAACCGGCGTCTGTACCGCCAGCAGTACTGGATGAGGATACCAGGGCACCGCGGAGTCGCGACCCCGCGTCGTTGAGACGCGAGCCTGCTGCGTGAGTCCGGGAATCACCGGAGCCGAACACCGCTTGACCGTTTGACTTGAGTGCGGACTTGCCCTGTGCCCCACGGGAGAAGTTCCGTCCCCCGAGGGCGACGTTCCCAGCACGGTTTTTCGTCCCACTCAGTCGTGACTTGGCCCGCCGCTTCGAGGCGTGTCGGGACGCACTCTGGGCCATGAAGAAGATCGACCCGGCCTGCCAGAACAGGACGAACGGTGAGGCTATCGCGACGATTGGGATGATAAGAGCAGCAAGCCACGTCGTCAATCCTTGCGTCGAGAGCCCGAAGTTCTGACCGAGTATCTGTGCTATCCTGAATAGCAGAGCCACCGGGATCGGCATAAACAGAAACGGAACGTAGAATCCAGCCAGTCGCTTCACGAACTTTGAGACGTAGCTAAACGGACCAACACCAGGGATCCACAAGGCGATCAGAATCGGCATCAGAAAGGTGAAAAGATAGAGAACGACGATTCTGATGAAATAGATGGCCACCACAAGGGCGAGTAGGAAGAAGTCGGCTAAAAGGACGATCGCGGTCACAAGCGCACCAGCTGCTCCGAATGAGACGGTCTCGAAAAGGGAGATCTGCGAAAGATCTGGTGCGAGAAAGATGGCCAATTCATTCATAAACTGACGAGCGAAGACATCCATCCACCACCAAGCTAAAATGCCAAGTAGTCCGGAGAAGGCTCGGCGTTTGAGTTTAGTCCGGTGATATCCGCTAAACAGGTAGCTTGTCGATTCGAGGAATATTACTAGTCCAACAGACAGGGCCCACAACAACAGTGAGAGAGGAACTATGAGATCCCAAAAGTACGCGTAGATATCAGGCCAAGAGTTGTTTGACGGTGCTACGAATGCTGCATTTGGGTGCGGAGTTCCAACGATTATCGCGATAACATCGTTCGCATGCTTTTCGACGAGTGATTTTAATGGACTGAATAGAACACGAAGTGCCTCTTTGACTGCCCAAACAATCGTATCTCCAAGTGCCCCGCCGCCCTTGCTCTGTGCTTGGGCGGGACTGATCAGGTACTGGCTTGCAACAAAGACACTAATCGCGGTCAGCCAGTGGGATCGTTTATCCATTGTTCTGAGTCTCCTCACCCGGAGTCTCAATTGAGATGTCGCTACAGGTGCCTGCAAAGTTGGCCTTGATTTGCTCTCCAGCGAGTGTCGCCTCAATTTCCTTTCGACCGTTCTCACCGATTCCAGACGCAACGATAACGGTCATATCAACTTGCAACTCATCGCAGTGGTCGTCTTGCGTCAGAAGGAACGGCGCGTCGACCCCGAGCAGTCCTACAGAATGTCCGGGATCAAGGAGAATATCGCCCTTCGATTCTGGCTCCTCTAGGTTCAGCAGGGGGACTGTTTTGGCGTAATCGTTTGTCGGGATGTGGTTCGCATCTCGATCTAGCGCATTCTCGTATCCGACGTAGTAGACCCAGGTTGGGCCAGTCCCAGTGTTCTCCACAGTGACGACAAGATTTGCACGGTTCGACGGAATTGGCCGCCCACCAGTGTAGGGCTCAACGTTCGCAATCTCTAGTTCAGGAGTCAACGGAATCGTCGTTGATTCGACTTCCTCACCACCTTCGACACCAACGAGTATGTGATCGCCAGGTGTGTAGTGCCAGCCTCGTCGGTAATCGAACAGGCCAAGTTCGACCGTCGTTGCACCGGTCGCAATCTGTGCCGACTGGAATATCGATCCAGATGGACCGATCAGGTTGACCTTCGAGATCTCGTGATCCTCTCGGAGGGTGACCCTGAGTGAGTTCCCGGAGACCGAGGTATCCCGGAAGAGAGGATCCGGGGTGGCAGTCCCGGCCGAACCGCCACCCGAACACCCGGCTAGTCCCGCTGCGGTGAGCGCAAGCCCGCCCTTCAGGAACTGCCGGCGAGAACGGTTCGGGCCCATCATAGCCCCCTCCATGGGGGCCACACGGGCAACCCCGTGATCCGGTCGATGAGGAACACAGCCACCAGGAACAATCCGACCGGCACGCCGGCCCGGTACAGTGAGCTGACGGCCCCGAGTACTGTCCCCTGGACGGAGACTGTGTCCGAGTCGCCAACGTAGGCCGTCTGTCGAAGCCACCACTCCGTGGGTTCGAAGCGAGCGTCGATCGCACCCGTTGGCCGATCGATAGTCGTCGTGACTGTCCCATCCGCGCCCGTCTGGACGCGCTTGCTCCCGAGGACGACATAGCCCTCGCTTTTGTCCGTCTCGATCGGCTGGCCCGTCTCGACATCTCGTAACGAGACGCGGACGGTGGCAGTCCGGTCGGTCGTATTTAACACAGTTAGCGTGAGGTTGCTCCGGTGGATCGGCACCTCCTCGAACATGCGCGGGTCGGCGTCGGTCTGGACACCGCGAACCAATCCACGAGCGGTGATATCCGAGACGCTCCGGTTCGGCGTCTCGAAGCGGGTCATGAGGTTGTAACTCGTCCGATAGGGCCGTTCGAGTACGTCGAGGTTGACCGTCCTGGGAAGCGTGGGTGGCTGTTGCTGGCGACCGTTCACGCGAAGGATCGAGACGGTATCCGCTGGTGATGCGGTCGGTCCGGTCTTAATCGGGTAGGCCGATACCTGCAGCGGGTGCATCGGCGAGTGCTCGCTTTCCGACCCCTCGGCTGTCGTCGTGAACAGCCGGTCCCAGCTGGGATCGCGGGCGGAGTAAAACCGCCACACGCCGTTGACCTGCCCCTCGGGGAGGGAATATCCCAACCAGGGTGCGGTCTTGAACATGGCCAGCCCGAGGTCGCCGTCGGGATAGCGAGCGTAGAAGCCGAACACGTCAAGCGAATACTCTTTGACCGACCGCGAGTCGGTCACGGTGAGATTCTCGGTCACGGTGGTCGTCTGCTCCGGTGTCCACGCCGTGCAGTTGCCCGTACTGGTGGCGTTGGTACACCAGCTGTACGTCCGTTGCAACTCGACCGAGAGATTCGCCTGGATGGTGAGCGTATGATTCAGCCCGCGGTCGTCGGCCAGGTCGTATTCCAACCGCGGCGTTCGGGTCCCGTTCGACCTAGCTTCGCGCTCGCCGTCGACGAGGAGTTGGACTTCCGTGACGTTGTGCGACTCCAGCGACCACCTGACTCGCTCCGTCTCGGTAGTAGAGTTATGGGGGACCCGAAGCCGGTAATCGAGCGTCCCGAGTACGGTACCTTCCGGAGCGACATAGTAGGGATTGCGGCCCGGGCTAAGACGGGCATTCGTCGACGGCTGGGTGCTGAAGATCGCGACGTATCCGTCGCGGATGTACCGTCCATCGCTCAGCGCCGCACCCGGAGGGTGGACCGACTCGTCGCGCTGAAAGTACGGAAATGCGTCGAGTTGCTCGCGGTTCCACGCCTCAACGGCTTCCGGTGGTCGGTTGAACGGGATATCCGTCGTGGCCGCCAGCGAGTTCGATGCCGACCCCGTCTGGTTCCGGAGCACGGAACTATTGCTCGTGTCGCGGTCACGCGACCAGAGGCTCCGATTGTCGCCGTGGTCGTGGCCGTCGTCCCGACTGAACGTACTGGTATCGAGCGGACGAGCGACTGACTGGGTCGCGACGAGCGCGCTCGTCGTCAGCAGGACGGCAACAGCGACGCCGATCCCGAGCGAGCGGCTCAGAAGCTGCAACTGGCGCCACCCGCCACGACGGACGTGAGCAGGAACTGCAAGATCGTCGTCCCCAGCGGTGCGACGATGACGCCCCAGACGACCGCTTGGACGCGCATCGATTTGAGTTCCTTCTTCGTGTCCGCACGCCGGAGTAGCGGGATCGCGACGGTCGTCCCAAGTGCGACCAGCCCGCCGATGAGCGGCCCGCCAAACTGGATGAGCGTGAAGAGATTCCGAATCGTTGTCGCCATGTCTGTCTGGCAGAAACTACTCCCGACACCGGTTCCGTTCGCAGTCGTCTGTGCGGCCGCCGGTTCGACCAGTACCAAGACGAGTCCCCCGACAGCGAGTGTGAGTGCCGATAGCATCGGTGCGAGCCGGGCACCGATACTGCGAAATAGATCTGACTGATTCCCCTGCGCCAACTCTTCATGCGTCGTATCTTCGAACATGGTCATAGCTGCCGCTCAGCGTGCCGAATCACGCCCCATCGAAGAGGCGAACGGCGCGAAACGAGCGACCTACTGCACATCGTCTCGCCCCCTTGTAAATATCTTCCCGATCTGGCGTGAAAATAGTAGTATCAGACACTAATTCTCGATAACTGTGGATAGTCATCGATTACGTACCGGGTACTCAGTGATGGGGGTAGGTACTACCCATTTACTAACGGAAGCGTCGAGCAGGTTATCGCCACACGTTCAACGGATGCTGCGTTACGACTGATCAGCAGTCACTTGTAGAAGAGGAGTCTGTTCCGTTGTTCACTGCGAACAGTACATGTGTTGCTGCTATTGCTGAGTTGCATGACTGATTGCTTTACAAACGCCCACCGGCGTTATTTCGCTATCACATGTCGGCTTGAGTCGCTGTTTGGATACCGATGTGGTTTCGTGACGGGATTTTTGCTGTTTTTCAAAGGGAAGTTTCTTGGGCAGTCCAAGGTACAAGTTCAGGGTATGCCCCAATCGTGGAGTATTGCGCAGGCTGTTGATCGGGTTAACCGCTCGATTTTGTTGCCTGCGATTCAGCGGGAGTTTGTTTGGGATGCGGATCAGATTATTCGGTTATTTGATTCGTTGATGCAGGAGTACCCGATCGGGGCGTTCTTAGTTTGGCATTTGAATGGGGAGGCGGCGCGGGATGAAATGAAGTATCAGTTCATTCAACACTATATTGAAGATAGTGTTCACCCGGATGAGCCGGAGTTTGAGCAGATGCGGTATCACAATAAGAAGATCCGAGAGGAAGATGAGATTGATCTGCCGAGCGAGCAGGATCTCATTCTGGACGGACAACAGCGGCTGACAGCGTTTTATATCGGGCTGAAGGGGACGTTTACTGAGAAGCAGAAGTATGCGCAACGGAAGAATGCGGATGCGTGGAATCAGAAGCGGTTGTATCTTAATTTGTTGTCGGGAGATGATGAGACAGTTGATGATGAGCTCGGGTTGCAGTATGAGTTTTCGTTCCGAGAGCCGAACCCGTCGAATTCGGAGGGGACGTACTGGTATCGTGTCGGCAAGGTCCTGGATATCGACCAGTCGGATGATGTGATGGATATTGCGTCAGAGTTGGATGTACCGGATGAGCAGCGATGGTCTGCGGGGACGACATTGAAGAAGCTATTCGATGCGGTGCATGATGACGATTTGATTCAGTATCACGAGGAGAATACGACGGATCGAGAACGGGTACTAGATATTTTCATCCGGATGAATGACGGTGGAACGCCGTTGAGTAAGTCTGAGATTCTGCTATCGATGGCCACCGCGCGGTGGGGTGAAGGGGAAGATTCAGTTGATGCACGTGAACAGATCACGTCGTTCGTCGACAACTTGAATCGACGACACCCGGATAAGAACTTCAAGTTCGGGATTGACTTCATTCTGAAAGCGTTGTTGATGTACGGAACGGACTCCATCCCGCAGTACCGCATTGGGAATTTTTCGAACGAGAATCTTGACCGGATGCAGACGGTATGGGAAGACGGAAACTTCCAGAACTCAATTGAACGGGCGATCGACCTGATCGTCGAGTTCGGCATCGACAATCGCAGCCTTACCAGCCACAACGCATTGATCCCGATTTCGTACTATATTTACCGGCACAACCCGTCACTGGATTGGACATCACAGGACGGATTGGAGGCGCGGAAACGGATTCACTACTGGTTAACTTCAGCGTTACTGAATGGGACATTCAATTCACGGCCGGACGAAGTTCTAGACGATGCGCGGACCGCAATCGATGAGGCCGACAGCGGGTACCCGTTAGAAGAGATTCACAGTCGAATGCGTGGCCGCGGGAAGGTTGTTGGGTTCAGCGCGGAGGTCCTTGATACGCTATTGGAGGAAACGACATACAGATCCAAGAAGTCGTTCCTGCTGTTGTCACTGCTGCATTTCGGTGACGCGGTCCGAGAGGGTGTCGAGTACCAGCAAGATCATATCTTCCCGCAAAACCGGCTTGACGCCGAGCAGTTGGTCGAGGAATATGAAATTCCTCGCCCCCAAGCGGAGCAATTAGAAGACGCCTGTGACCGTGTTGCGAACTTGCAGTTACTGACTGATGAGGAAAACGCGCGAAAACAGGAACTCCCATTCGAAGAATGGATCCGGACGCGGACCGATGATTACCGAGACCGTCATTGCATCCCCCGGAATGATTCACTGTACCAGATAGAGAACTTCTTGGAGTTCTTGGATGCCCGGGATCAACTGATTCGAGAGCGGGTCGTAGAGACGTTCCAAGACTTTACACGAGAACGAACAGAAATTACTCAAGATTGATCTCTGGAGGGGTCGCTGTGTGGTTATTCTGACAGTAAATTTTCACTGGACCGACAGCCGATACCCATCTATTCAGTCATTCACAATTAATGGCAATGTCTCAAGACGATGGTCGATTCAGCTTCCAATTGAAAGCTGAACCGCCATTCAGAGGCTAGTCATTACAGTGGATCTCCTAGAGTCTTTCAGTAGGGTACCTCAGTCCGTTATGTCGGCAGACAACTGAGTACTTCACCGGGATCTGATAATTGAGAGGAGATTTGAGTCTTTCCTGCAGCGGTGGGTGAATATTCATAGGACTCCGCCCCGGTTTTGTAACGTGACCGTTGTGGGAGAATTGGATAAGAAATTCTGACCTCAATTATCCAATTCACTCCCCCAACCGACTTTTAGATAGATATTCTAGCTATCCGTTATCTATATCGGGCCAGGACCGTATATTAGATAACAATGGATCCAGACACCTTTGTTGACGACGCTCCAGGCGAAGTGGAGATGGTGGATGGGATATTCGCATATAGCCCAGATCCCTTGCCGCCACAACTCACTGCCACCCACGAGTACGTCGAACTGAACGGCGACGCAATGCACGCAATCGGCCAGCTGTCAGTCCTCGAATCATGGCTTGACTCTCCTGATATCGTGCTGAGCCCGCTCATTCATCGAGAAGCGGCCGATTCAACGAATATCGAGACGATAACCCGAGTTACACTATCAGACCTCTATCGACAAGAGTCCGGAGTCGACTCAGGTGAAACAGAGACCGAGCGGGCAGATATTGGAGAAGCAGCGAATTATGTGGAAGCGATCACGACCGGGATTGAGCGCGTAGAGAGTGGAGCGGATATCGACCGCGAGCTCCTCAGTGACCTCCATGAAATCCTCCTCCGTGGCGTCCGCGGGGAACGAAGTCAACCTGGTGAATTTCGTGACGGTCTCGTCGGGATCGGTGAACCTGGAGAAGCACTCCAAGACGCTCGGTTCGTCCCAACACCGCCTGCAAGTATCCCGTATGCGCTTCGGAGTCTCCTCCAGTATATTCAATCCGGACCGACATATGCGCCACTCATCGATATTGCCCTGATCCACTACCAGTTTGAAACGATCCACCCCTTCTGGGATGGGAATGGCAGGTTGGGCAGACTCCTCGTCATGCTCGTTTTGTACGACTGGGAAGTGATCCCTGGACCATACCTCTACCCGTCAGCATATTTCAACGCAAACCGGGATGCCTATCTAGACAAGCTATTTGCCGTTAGTCGCGATGGTGCATGGGAAGAATGGATTTCCTTCTTTCTCACGGCGATGGCTGCACAAGGGCGCGAGGCGTATGCAGTCACCCAAGACCTTCTCGCACTCCGAGATCGATATCAGGAACAGTATCAGCACGATGGCAGTGTAATTCGCGAGGTGCTTGATATCATCATCGAACAGCCATATTTCACAGAGCCGCAGGTAGTGGACGCATTGAATCGGTCCCAACCTGCTGTAAACAGTGCAATTCGACAGCTTTGGGATGACGGTGTCATTGAGGAGACGACTGGTCAGCAGCGAAATCGCCGCTATGAAGCACCAGAGGTGCTTGATATCGTTGAGCCCTACGACACGTAGCACTATTGGGATCCACCAGAGCGTACGGGGATAGGCTGGTATATTGGTAGACAACCGAATGGGGAATCAAGATGTATTCGAAGCTACGCTGAAGCAGCAGTTCGCGTAGGCCCAGAGACACTACCTTGCAATCCGTATTAACGCGCCTCTCAATTACGTGGAATAGCGCCTCAGTTCTTGAAGTATCCAAGAAGTGTCGATGCTGTCTGGCTGATCCGCTGCAACCGGTCTCGGATCGTATCCGCTGATTCGGACTCCCAGGCCGCCAAGTAGAACGCCGAGCCGCTCATGTCGAGCTCACAATGCCGGCCGACGATGTAGGCGACGGCCTCTGCTTCGACCTCTCGTTTCGCCCGTTCTGGCTCGTCGAGATTGCCGGAATGCAACAACGCGTGAGCGTACTCGTGGATCAACGTCCCGGCGACTGCGGCCCGCTGCTGTCGGTCGCGGATTTTGACGACCGGCTCCCCGTGTCGGCCCTCGGGCCACTGACAGATGCCGTCCGCGTCTCCGTGTGACCACTTGCCGTCGGGAACGATCCGGACCGCCACACCGATCTCGTCCGCCAAGTCGGTCAGTTGCTCAACTGATTCCCCGCCGTCCCCGGTCGCATCGGTCTCAAGTTCCGGCAACGGCTCACCCTCGGTCTGGGAGACATCGAACACCGGCGCGGGCTTGAACCCGACCAGTCCCTCTGACCATTCCTCGGGAAGCGTCTCGTTGTAGTCACACTCGCTCTGTTCGTGGTAGCTCGGTGAATTCTCACACTCGGGACAGCGGGTCGTGATGATCGGCGCCCAGATCCAGATGGCCGACTCCCCCTCCGTCACGTGCCGGTCGAACTCCTCCTGCCACGTCCGATACCCTGCGACCTTCGTCGCCTCGGGACACTGCTGCTTGATGAGCAATGTGTTCCGGTAGGAGTAGTCGTGGAAGCACTGCTGGACATCGAGCCACGCCTGAAACTCTTCGCTGGCCCGAGCGTCGTCGACGGCCACGACCAGGTCGTCGATCCACTCGTCGATCGCACGGTGCATCTCGGTGTCTCGTGTGTCGGCCTCGTCGAAGGAGACCGACGAGTCAGGTGTCTCCATCATAGCGACTCCGTTCAGAGGCGCCTCCGACAGGACGCGCCCCACCCCTCGGGGGCGCACACAAAATCGCTGTGACCGCTCACTAGAGTCTCAGTGGGGTCGATGTCTCAGAGAACCGGTATGGAACCGAATGACTGTGGCCCGGTTTGGTTTCCCGCGGGAAGTTATACAAGTCGCGAGTAGTTGCTCTCACAAAGCCACCACTATCGAAAACATTTCTCTCACCCCCAGCGACTCTACGTACTCATGGTCGCTGAGCAATCTACGTACATTAAGTACAATCCACTTTCACTGCGGTTTACATAATTTTATGCAGTGAGTAGAAGAAGTGTGGGTCGCAATGTCACAGCAAGAAAAGTCCGAAGAGCGAGCGATTATTTTGGGAGATTTAGACCCTATTTCGGTAATTGAATCCCTTCCACCGGCTGTCTTTCCAGTCACAGCGAAGGTAGAACTGAACCGCTCATCAACAGATGATTCGTACCATTCAGAGTACAGAACACCAGAATATCCGGTTGACATGTCGGTCCCAACAGAGGACCCATATATCCCGACGCAAACAGTTTACTTTGATAACCCTGCTGAACGCCCGCCAAGCGAGGTAAAATCATGGCGGCCTACGGAGTTCGTCAACAAAATAGGAGAGGTGGTTGACTTCTATGAAGATGAAACAAACCTCCCTGCTGAGAACCTCTATCTCTCCGGCCTCTGTGTAGTCGAAATTCCGTCTCGATATCTCTCCTTCGATCAAGGGCAGCCAGCTGCGGATCCAGCACTGTATGAGGACAATGCGGAAATGACGCTGGCGTACTTCCAGGGTCGTGTTTAGTTAAGCGTGAAAAGTGAGGCAGGCGAATTTCTTGCTGGTTCATGGCAGAAATTGCCCGCCTCAGC
>ENA-ORCO01000185-ORCO01000185.1-marine-metagenome-genome-assembly--contig:-NODE-185-length-44117-cov-5.766440_pt1 | contig 44117 bp, 52 predicted proteins | sample MGYA00248633_ERZ508508 | MGnify/ENA primary metagenome ERZ508508 (study PRJEB26179, sample SAMN06268845) | marine metagenome | isolation source: A23 P1 aerobic enrichment on pine of planktonic cells taken...
CGCGCTCGCGTCGTACGGCGGTGCGACCGAGGAGCAACTCGAATCGATCCGGGAGGGGTTCGTCGCCGCCCGGAACCTCGACACGCCGCTCCACGAGCGGTACGTCGGGTGGCTGGTCGACGTGACGACGCTCGACTGGGGCTACTCCTTCGCGTACCGCCGGTCGGTGATCGCCGTCCTCGACGGCCGCGTCCAGGCGACGCTGGGCTACGTCGTCCCCGGCGTGCTCGTGGCCGTTCTGGCGGGCGTGCTCCTGGGACTGTTCGCCGCGCTCGCGAAGGACGGCGCCTTCGACTGGTCGGTTCGCCTGGCCGCCTATGCGCTGTTCGGCGTCCCCGTGTTCGTGTTCGTGATCTATCTCCGGTATCTCTCCGCGGAGGGGGTCGTGCCCCTCGCCCTCGGCCGCTGGGCGCTCGCGACGGCCGCCGTCGCGGCGAGTCTCCTCGCCGGGCAGGTCAGGTTCGCTCGCGCCTCGGCGCTCGAACAGACCGGCCGCGCGTTCGTCAAGATGCTCCGGGCGAAAGGCGCCGACCGCCTCCGGCTCGCGAGACACGTCCTCCGGAACGCCGCCATTCCGATCGTCTCGCTGTCGATGACCGAGCTGCTGGCCGTCCTCGTGTTGAACATCTACATCGTCGAGGCGGTCGTGGGGATCGACGGACTGGCGGACGCGAGCCTCCGGGCCATCCGCGCCAGCGACACCGCGCTGGTCATCTGGACGACGCTGGTCGTCGTCTTCATCGGTATCACCGGCAACTTCGTTCAGGACGTGCTCTACGGCTCGCTCGACCCGCGAGTCCGCTCGGAGAACGAACGTCGGTGAGGCGGTCGCGCCCCGAGTTCCGTGACCGGACCGGCCGGTCGCGGCGCGGGACGGGTCTTCAGGCGCGTTCGACGAAGACGGCGTCGGCCGAGGTGTGCTCCCTGTTGAACGACACCACCTTGGCGCGGACGGGGTCGCCGACCGACACCGACCCGGGAACGTCCTCGACGAACAGGACGAACCCCTCCACCTTGCCGACCGCGACCCGGTCGCCCGAGTGGTGGTCCGTGAATTCGGTCACGCCGACGGTGTAGGCCTCCCCTATCTCGACGGGCGGTTCGCGCTCCTGTGCCGCCTCGTGGGCGCGTTCGGACGCTCGACGCTCCGACGACCCGCGGCGGCGAATCGCGACGCCCGCGAGCATCAGAACCGCGATCCCCGCCCCGGCGGCGATCCAGACGTATTCCATGTCCGCCACTGTTTGCGGACCGGCATGAACGCTGTGGAGTCGCGATCCGCTCGGAGACAGTCGACCGCGGGGACCGTCGACCGCGAGTCGGACATCCGCCCCCGCCCCTGCTTCCGGTGCTGCGTGGGTCGCCGTGTCGAGGGCCGTATTTCCCTTACAGTCATATTGGTGTAATCCGGACATATCGATCGACCGGGTGAGTTCACTAACGGACGATCACGGGAGTGCCGAGATTACCGGGGCACCGGCGAGCGGTCGATACGCGCAGTGTCGCTTCGGCGAGAGAGTGCCCGAGCCGGGGAGGTCGCGGGCCGAGTAACCGGAGCGTGTGTCCCGCGCCGCCGAGTAACGGCGACTTTCCCGAGCGGGAGAGAGAGAACGGTATCGCCGGTTTATCACGGACGGCCTCGTATCACGGATCGCGATTCAGCCGACGCGCCACCAGCGAAACCTACTATGAGTTTACACGAAATCTCGGGCGGACGGGATTCGAACCGCGAACCCAACGACTCGCGTCGCAGCGACGCGAACACGGCCAGCCAGAGCGGCGGTGACGGCGACCAGGAAGCGGACGGCCACCACTCCCCGTCGAACGGCGGACCGAGCCAGGAGGTCCCCGCCGAGGCCGCGCAGGACGAGAGCGACACCGGAGAACAGGTGACCGCGATCGCGGTCTCCGACCGGGAGTCCGAACGGATCGACACCGAGCACGTCACGGCGAGTGCGGTCCTGAGCGAGACCGTCGTCTCCGTATACACGCTCGCCGTCGAGCGATCGAGCCCGACCCCTGACCGAGAAGTCATCGGCATGCAGTCCCAGATGGGACGGTCGTCGACCGAACGGTCCTCGTCCCACTATTGCGGTGCGGCGTCCGATCTCGTCCGCTTGCGGTCGTCGACCGGCGACGGAAACGGGGACGACACCGGCCACGACCCGGCGTGTGCCCAACCGTCGGGATACCTGGCGGCCCGTCAGTGAACGGCGGCCCGTGGTGAACGAGCCTCCGGAACCGGACCTTCCCAGTCTCGACCGATCGAGCGCGAGTCGGTAGTTCGCGACCCGCTGGGGTCCCGGAACGTCGCGCATTCTTATGTAACAGCCAGGAGTCTTGGGAGACGATTGTTACATAAGACTCGCCGGAGCGGACAGCGGAGGGTGACCGCTGAATTCGGTCCCCGCGTACACACCGAGTTTCCGGTGAACCCGTGGCGTGACAGGGGGTGGGACGGACGTCGAAACACACCGGGTTTCCGCTGAAATCAGAGTAGCGGGCCGTTACTCGGTCGGTCCGGCACACCGGGTTTCCGGTGAAGCGATCAGTAACGTGAGATTATCGAAGCGGGCTGCAGGTGCAGTCGGCGTCGGAGCGATCTGGAGTGTGGTCGACGTCGAGGCGGTCCTGAGTGGAGTCGACGTGGAAGCGGTCCTGAATGTGGTCGGCGGACGAGGCGAACGACAGTCACTCGATCGTGTCGGCGAGTACGTCGCGCACGACCTCGGGGTCTTCGAGCAGTTTGTGGTTCGTGTAACTCCCCTCGGCGCTCCCGCCGCTGTGGCGGGACTGCTCGATGATGTCGAGGAACGCGTGCTCTTTGAGGAGGTCTCTGACCCGCCGTAGCGAGAGCGTGTCGGAGCTCTCCTGGCGGCAGATCTCCTTGTACACGTCGTACACTTCGGTGGTCCGAAACCCGTCCTGGTTGTCCGCGTTGAGCGAGCGGACGGTGAGCGCCTGGAGGACGTACCGGGAGTGGGGCGTCGAGCCGCGAATGAGTTCGCGAAATCGGTCGGTTTCGGCCCGTTCGCGGGCGTCGACGACGAAGTCTTCGGTGACGCGGTCGGCGCCGCGCGACTGTGCGATCTCGCCGGCGTAGCGGAGGATGTCGATGGCCTGGCGGGCGTCGCCGTGTTCGCGAGCGGCGAGCGCCGACGCCTTCGGGATGACGCCGTCTTCGAGGACGCCGTCGCGGAAGGCGTCCCGGCGCGCCTCCATGATCTGGTTGAGCTGCGTGCCGTCGTAGGGCGGGAAGACGAACTCGCGTTCGCAGAGACTCGACTTGACGCGCTCGTTGAGCTGCTCTTCTTTGTACTTGATCTTGTTGCTGATGCCGATGACGCCGATCTTGCAGCCCTCGATCTTGCCGGCCTCGCCGGCGCGGGAGAGCTGCATCAGGATGTCGTCGTCTTCGAGCTTGTCGATCTCGTCGAGGATGACGAGCACTACGTCGTAGCATTCGTCGAGGATACGCCAGAGACGCTTGTAGTACGTCGAGGTGGCGATACCCTTGTCGGGGATCTTGATGTCGGTCCGCGAGCGGTCGTTGAGCGTCGCTGCGATGGTCTGGACCGCCTGTGTCTCCGTGGAGTCCTGTGCGCAGTCGACGTAGGCGAACGTCGCGGCCACTCCCTCGTCGTTCGCCGTCGACGTGAGCCGTCGCGAGACGTGTTTGGCGCAGAGGGACTTCCCGGTCCCCGTCTTCCCGTAGATGAGGACGTTACTCGGGCTCTGCCCGAAGATAGCGGGGTTGACGGCGTTCGCGAGGTTCTGGATCTCCTCGTCGCGGCCGACGATCCGTCCCTCGTCCGGAAGGTGGTTGATCTCGAGCAGTTCCTTCTGGACGAATATCGGGTCTTCGCGAATGAACAGATCGTCGGAGCCAGACATGTGATCGTGGCACCGTGTTTCCGGTGAAATCACTTTATTCTTTCCTAGCGCGGCGAAATCCGATGGGGGAGGGGGAGAAAAGGGGATGAGACACACACACCGGGTTTCCGGTGAAACGGGGGAAGAGGGGGAGAGGGGGTCCAGATGAAACGGGGGTTGGCGGTAGTGGATCGGCGGGAGGTAGCAGTGGTGAATCGTCGAAGGTTGAGGGTAGTGGGTCAGTGCGAGCTATCAGTAGCGGGAGCTAGCAGTAGTGAATCACGAAGCGTTGAGAGTGGCGGGTGGACGGAAAGTATCGGCGAAGAGCTCCGACGAACCCGAACTGTACGAGAAGGACGGGACAGCGGTGAATCTTTCACCGGAAGCGTGGTGTGTGAAGATGGGAGATAGAACGGAAAGGTCACGGAAGGAGAAGGAAGAAAGTGGACTGGACGCGAGGACTGATTGGAAACGCAGATCGTGAAGAGGCGGAGAACCGTAAGGGAACTCGTGTCGAAACCCATTGCGAAAGAGCAGAGGACCAGGGAGCAAGAGCCGCACCGAGTTACCACATTTCCATCATTCACCCATCACTTTTTCATCACTGTTTCATCTCTTTTCGACTTCGTTTCGATTGGAACGAGATCTCGCTCACCCTCTTATTATATTATTATAAACGTTTCTATAGTAATAGTTAGTGTAGTGTTTGAATGCCTCTACCGATGTTTTACAGATGGTTAATTAAAACCATTCCTGGCTTTATGTGATCGGACCTCTGTTAGAAGCCACGGGTGACTCCTCGTTACAGATTCACGACATTTCGTCACGGGTGTCGAGTTCAAACCCACAGATCCCCTGCTTTAGCGTCTACGCGTCTGATTTCTTCTCTTTGCTCTCTCGGTTCGGTTCGTCTAGCCGACCCTTCCCGGCCGAATCACCCCCTCACTTTCTCCCCGTTTCACCGGAAACCCGGTGTGTGTGTCTCGACTCGTCGCCCACGCTCCCCGTGGAATAACTCGCAGCACCAATCACTGTCGCTCGGGCCGGTCGGGGGACCGGTCCGTGCCAGAGGCTTCACTCGCGCTCACCGATTGTCGACGTACTCCTTCCGGAGGATCCCGTCGTCGTCGCGATAGTATCTGTACGCGTAGGGGCCGTGCATGTCGCTCTCCGCACCCGAAGCGCACCTACAACCGTCCTTCCCGCACTTCACGAGTTCCTCGACGACGTATCCGTCCACGCCGTCGTCGACCACTTCCGCGTCGTCTGGGAGATCCGCCGTCTCGACCGGTCGCTCTTTCTCCGCGATCAACTCGTCGACGAACTCTCTGGTCGCTTCCAGCGTCGATACGTCCTGTTTCGGGAGCCCCTCCGCGAGATACTTCGGCAACACCGCCGGGGGTGAGATGTCGTCGGTCATCTCTTATGTAACGATGCCGCTTCGAGAACAAGAGTGTTGTTACATAAGATCCGAGAGCAACCCGCCGCAGGACTCCTCCACCCAGTGATCCGCCGTGGCGAACCCGTGATCCGGCGGAGAGCACGTCGGTATGGGGGAACGCTGGGGTATCGGGAACGATCTCTGCCAGTAAGATACCGTTTCACGGTCGCAGACGGACTTTTCGAGGTCGAATACGGTCGAAAATCGGGGTAGGACTCGGTTAGGTCGGAAAACTATCGGACCGGTATTTGTGGGCGATCGGTGAACGTTCGGACGGGTAGCGACCCGGAGCGAATCATGACCCAGCAATACACGCCCACCGAACAGCGACAGTACACCCAACCGACCCAGCAGATGCAGCCGACCCAGCAGATGCAACCGTCACAAGGCGGCGTACAGTCCGCCCGGGGATCGCCGCAGTCGACAGGTATGCAGTCGAACGAGATCCAGATGGGATCGAGCGGGATGCAGTCCGGCGGGACGCTCCCCCAGCAGTATCGCACGTCGCTCGCGAGCGTGGCGGAGGCGATCGAAGTCTGTGGCTGGTGTGCCGACCAGTGCATCCAGGAGGCGGACCCGATGATGATCGAGTGTATCCGGCTCTGTGAAGACGTCGTCGAACTCGGCGAGGCCGTCCTCGCGACGGTTCCGCGCACCTCGCGGTTCGCCGACGAGATCGTCCAGACGTTCCAGCGAGCGGCCCAGGCGTGCGCCCAGGAGTGCGGGCAGCACCAGCACGACCACTGTCAGGAGTGTGCGACCGTTCTGGGTGAGACGCTCACCGCGACCGACCAGCTGATCGGCGCGGGGTCCCAGCAGCGCTGGTAACGCGGACGCGGTGCCGGCCCCGCGGAACCGGTCCCACGAATATCGAGACCACGCTCACTTCCCCTTTTGGCGACGAGTTCGCGTCCCGACCCACGCGCCCAGCGTGACCCCGTAGAGGACGTGCCCGACGTGGAAGGCGAACCAGTCGTCGGGCTCCGTCCCGAGGAGTCGATCGAGGACGAACCGCTCACCGACGACCGAGAGGGCGACGCCGTAGAGCAGCCCGGCCATCGTCGCGGTGACTTCGTCGGAGCGGTCCGGCGGGGCGTTCACGCTGTCGTCCAGGAACGACCGCGTCCGGTCGCGGTCGAGCGACGCGCGGCCGGAGACCAGCGCGGCGAAGACGCCGCCGGCACCGATCCCGTAGGCGAAGTGGAGCACGAGCGCCGCCAGCGGGTGATCGTCGGGTCGCCCGCCCGCGACGAACGTCGCCCAGAACTCCGCCGACGGCGGGAGCGAGCGGGTCACCGGGAGTCGATAGACCGTCATCACCAGCGTCGCGAGCGCACCGCCTTCGAGGCCGCGACTGACCCGACCGGCCACGGCCGTGCGTCGCGGCGCCGTCGGGCCCTCCGAAGCGGTTTCTGGCCGACTCTCCTCCGGAAACGCGGTGAACTCTCGGCTCATGCTGTCTCCGACTCGGCGCACGTGGGCGCCGGCCGTAAGCGCACGGCGCGCGATGTCCGGCGGGGTGTTCGCGGTCGGGTCGACGATGTCCGGCGAGGTACTCGCGGTCGGGTCGAACGGGTTGATCGAGCGGCGGCCGAACGGAGCGGACTCGACCGAACGGTCGGTGACATCTACCGGTATTTAAACGGGTGGCCGTCTAGTCCCACCTTTCGACGGACCGGGTCGACTAAACGAATTTGAAATATTTACGCATCGGGACCGAACGATCGTCCGGCGATCTCAAATGAGCGACAGCGAAGTATACGACCAGCAGGAGCATCGCGAAGACGACCACGACCGGCGTGAAGTCGACACCAATCCGACCGAGGCCGGCAAGTGGGTCTCGGTCGTCGTGGCCCTGTTGGGGCTGTGGATGCTGGCGGAGTCGTTCGTCCTGAACCCGATCGCGGGGAACTTCTGGAGCGACCTCATCGTCGGGGCGGCGCTGGTCGTGCTCGGCGGGTACAACTACTACCGCCGCGCGAACGAGCAACTCGGTAGCGTCGCCGTCGGGGCGTTCGTCGCGCTGCTCGGTCTCTGGTTGATCGCGACGCCGTTCGTCTTCGGGTCGACCGAGGGGTTCGCGGCCGTCGAGCTGGACATCGAGTTCTGGAACGACATCGTCGTCGGGCTCCTCGTGTTCGTTCTCGGCGCCTACAGCGCCTACGAGGCGCGCGAAACGGACGTAGCGACCCCGGCAGCGCAAACCTGACAGAGACGACTCCCGCCGAGACAGTCCCGTAGCGGAAGCGTCCGATCCGGCGACCGATCCGCATTTTTCGACCACGTGGCGGAGTCACCGGTCTGGTAGAGGGATCACCGACGCGCGGTGGTCACCGACTCGAGGCGTCCACCGACCCGAGGCGGTCACCGGTCGCGTGAGCGGTCTTCGTCGTCGGCTCCGAGGTCGACCGAGTCGAGACCGTCGACGGCGGGCGTGTCGAGGACGCTCCCGTCGACGTCGAACCGCGAGCCGTGACAGGGGCAGTCCCAGGACCGCTCGCCGTCGTTCCAGGTGACCAGACAGCCCATGTGCGGACAGACGGCCGAGACGGCGTGGACGGCGCCGCCCTCGTCGCGGTAGACGGCGACGGGGTCGTCGTGCTCGTCGGCGACGGTCGCTTCGCCGGGGGCCAGGCCCGCGAGGTCGAGGTCGGGGCGGCCGCGAACGTGCCCGTCGAAGAAGTGACCCACCGCGTGCCTGTTGTGCGAGACCAGATCGGACCTGGAGGCGCCGAACTCGAAGCGGGTCGGGTCGTACACGTCGCTCCAGGGGTTCGACCGGCCGGTGATCAGGTCGGCGAGGACGACCCCGGCGGCGACGCCGTTGGTCATTCCCCACCCGCCGAAGCCGGTCGCGACGTAGACGCCGTCGAGCTGCGGCGCCGCGCGTCCCACGAACGGCACGCTGTCGACCGAGGTGAAGTCCTGGGTCGCCCAGCGGTACTCGATCGACGCGACATCGAACCGCTCGCGAGCCCGCCGTTCGAGTTCGCGGTAGCGGTCGGTCGTATCGTCCGCGTGACCGGTGCGGTGGTTCTGGCCGCCGATCAGGACGAGCGACTCGGACCCGGCGTGAGGGCGGACGGAGAAGTACGGCTCGCTGGGGTCGTAGTACATGCCGTCGGGCGCTTCCTCCGACAGCCGGGCGGCGAGGACGTACGACCGCTTGGGCGAGAGCCGCGAGAAGTACAGTGCGTGGTCGGAGACGGGGAAGTGCGTCGCCAGGACCACGTCGTCGGCGACGACCTCGCCGCGGTCGGTATCGAGCCGACAGGGGTCGCCGTCGTCGACCGCCGTGACGACCGTCTCCTCGTAGATCCCGCCATCGTCCGATCCGTCGCCGCGCTGGGCGTGGTCGGCGACCCGCTCGGCGAGCGCGAGGAGGTACTTCCGCGGGTGGAAGTACGCCTGGTCGTCGAACCGGACGGCGCCGGCCACCTCGTAGGGCAGGTCGGTCGACTCGACGAACGACGCCGGGAGCCCGAGACGGCGCGCGGCGTCGACCTCGGCGCGGACCTCGCTCCGGTCGCTGGCGGAGTCGGCGTAGGTGTACGCCGGCGCGCGGCCGAACTCGCAGTCGACGTCGAGGCGGTCGACGGTGTCTGCGACGCGTTCGATGGCGGCCTGGTTCGCGTCGGCGTACTGCCGGGCGCGCTCGGCGCCGAAGTGGTCGATCAGGTGGTCGTAGACGAGTCCGTGCAGCGAGGTCACCTTGGCGGTCGTGCGGCCCGTCGTCCAGTCGAGGATGCGGTCGCGCTCGACGACGGCGACGGTCCGCCCCCGCTCGACGAGTTCGAACGCGGTCGCGATACCCGCGATTCCACCCCCCACGACCGCCGCGTCGACGCGGATGTCGCCGTCGAGCGGGCCGTAGTCGGTCGGCTCGGACGTGGCCGTCCACAGCGATCCGTGGCGACCGGCGGGTTCGCCACCGTCTGTCAGGACGGTATCGCTGGCGGAGGGGGCGCCGCGGTCGCCGTCCGGGGCGGTGGCGCCGGTCGATGGGTCGAGTGTCATCGGTGGATGCCTCCGAATCGGGGAGAGAGACGCCCGGAGTCGGCAAGAAGATTCACCCGGGACGTGCGCGGGTTGGTTCACCCGGAGCGCGGCCGGTGTGACCCGCGAGGGCAACCGTCGACGGCGTCGACCCCTTCGATAGCCGGCCGAACGGCTTCGAGGGGGACGCCCGTATCCGCGGGTCCATGAGCCAGCACGGCAAGCAACCGAGCGAGGAGGTCGACGACCGACAGCTGCGACTCGCGCGGGAGGCGGGCGACGCCTACCGGGCGGCCGTCGAGTACATGATAGAGGAGGTGGCCCACACCGGCGACACCCGGGAGGTCGGCGACTACGTGGTCGGGTTCGCCCAGGAGGAGGCCGAGGGGCTGTACGAGCTCGTCGGCGAGGGGGAGTTCGCGTGGCGCGAACCCGACGACGAGAACGCCCACGTCGAGGTGGTCGTCGCCGACGCCGACGACGGACGCATGGTGCCGGGTGCGGACGTGAGCCTCCGGATCAGCGACCGCGACGGCGAGGCGGTCGAGTCGGCGACGCTCCCGCTGCTGTGGCACCCGGGGCTGTACCACTACGGCGCCAACGTCCGCCTGCCCGGAGACGGCACCTACTCCCTGGAGATCCGCGTCGAGCCCCCGGAGTTCCACCGCCACGACGAGGAGAACGGCGACCGCTACGGCGAACCGGTCGAGGTCACCTTCGAGAACGTCGACGTGAAGACAGGGGAGGACTGATACGGAGTATTGCAGGACAGTCCGGAATCGCTCGCAGGAGTGTGTCCGGTCGCCCCGGGAAACGCGTGCAATAATTCGTACGAACGGAGCCTCCGACCCGCCGGCGCTGACGGCGCTGGCAGGGCATACCGCCGGTAACGAGGGCGTACCGGCCACGGCGTTAAGTGCGTCGCGACCCAAACCGTAGCATGTCTCGGATGGGGACCGATCCGGCCGCCAGAGGTGTGGCTACCCGATGAGCCTCGCGACCGAACGGCCGGTCGGTCGAGCCGTCACGTTCCTGCGGAGTCTGCTGTCGGTGTATCGAACGCGCGACGTACCCTTTATGGCGGGGAGCATCGCGTACGCGGCGTTCGTGTCGCTGGTCCCGTTGTTACTGCTGGCGCTCGTCGCCGCGTCGGTGCTGGGCGGGGAGTCCCTCCAGGCGCAGGTCCTCGCCATGACCGAACAGTACCTCACGCCCAGCGCGCGGGACCTGGTCAGCCAGTCGCTCGACCAGGCCGAGAGCCGCGTCCAGTTCTCGATCATCAGCGGCGCGGCGCTGCTGTGGGCGACGCTCAAGGTGTTCCGGTCGCTCGACACCGCCTTCTCGGACCTCTACGCGGTCGAGACCGACGTCAGCATCGTCGAACAGGTCACGGACGGACTGCTCGTACTCGGGGGGATGGGGGTCGCGTTCCTGGCGATGGTCGCGGTCGGGGCGGTCGTCGCGTACGCGCCGGCGTTCTCACCCAGCGTCGAGACCGGCCTCCCGGTGGTCCAGATCCTCGGCTTCGTCGGCCTGATAACCGGGCTCGTCCTCGCCTTTCTCCCGATGTACTACTTCTTCCCGAACGTCGAGATGACGGTCACGCGGGCGCTGCCGGGCGCGACCGTCGCCGCCGTCGGGTGGACGATCCTGCAGGCGCTGTTTCAGGTGTACGTCTCGTATAGTTCGACGAGCGAGCTGTACGGGGTCCTCGGTGGCATCATCCTGCTGGTCACCTGGCTCTACTTCGGGTCGGTGGTCATCCTGCTCGGCGGGGCGACGAACGTGGTGCTCGCCGGGCGACACCGGCTCCCGGGCTACGAGGCGTCGACCTGACGTGGTCCGGGCGCATCCCCTCGCTCCGTTCCGGGAGGTGAACCGACGTGGTTGACCTCGTTGACACGCCCCGTCGGCACGTCACGGCCGTGGCGAAGCGAGTCAACGCCGTCTACCGGCGGGTCAAGACCAACCGCTTCGTCTCGTGGATCCTGTTCACCGGCGCGCGACCGGCGGTGACGCTGGTACTGCTGGTCGGCGTGTTCGGCCTCCTCCTCACGCTGGCGCTGTTGCGGCCGGTCGACATCCAGCAACTGCTTTCGGACACGAACACGCTCCAGACGCTGTTCACGACGCTACTGAGCGGCGCGATCCTCATCGTCTCCGTCGTCTCGTCGATCAGCTCGATCGTCCTCTCCCAGGAGATCACGGACATCGAGACCGAGCAGTCGCGGATCGACGCTTCCATCGAGTTCCGCCAGCGAGCCGAGACCCTCGCGGAGGTCGAGGGCAGTCCGAGCCAGCCGGCGGCGTTCCTGGAGGTGATCCTCTACTCGATCTATCGGGAAGCGCGGGCGCTCCAGCGGACGGCCGACGACTGCGACGACGACGAGTGTCGCGACCAGCTGAACGCGCTCACCGAGGAGGTCGTCGACGAGGCCCAGGACGCCGCGAAGACGCTCGACGGCGCGCGGTTCGGGACGTTCACCGTGCTCTCGGCGGGGCTGCACTACGACTACTCCTGGCAGCTCAACACCGCGCGGCGGCTCCGCAACCGGTACGAAGACGACCTCGACGAACGCACGGTCGACGCGCTGCAGAACCTCATCGACACGCTGAAATTCTTCGCGACCGGTCGGGAGTACTTCCAGTCGCTGTACTACAAACGGGAGGTCGCCCGGCTGTCGAGCAACCTCCTGTACGTCTCGCTGCCGGTCGTCGTCTTCATCTCCTACCTCCTGCTGGCGCTCAACACCGGGATCATCCCCATCTTCCGGATCGGGCCGCTCACGTCGCTGCCGGTGTTCGTCATGCTCGCGTACACGGTGTCGCTCGCGCCGTACGTGGTGTTGACCGCCTACGTCGTCCGCGTCGCCGCGATCACGCTGAAGACGCTGGCAGCCGGACCGTTCCTCGTCCGTCAGCCCCAGCACGACGACATCGTCGAACTGCAGGTCGAGATCGAACCGGAGTCGTGGGACGACAGGCGCGACGCCGAGGGCGACGAACTCGAAGACGGCGACAGCACCGACGACGCTACCACCGACGACAACACCATCGACGACAGCACCACAGACAACACCGCCGACGACGGTCACCCAGCCGTCGACGGGGGAGCGACCGAACCCGAAACAGACGCGTCGGACGGCCGGTAGCGCGTCGATAGGCCCCGGAGTCGTCGGTCCCCGGGACGGCCCCGGCCCGTGCGACCGGGCTGCGGTGGGAGTGCTCCGCGCCATGCCAGAGCCGGCACAAATTCCTTTCGTCGGAAGCCCGTACACGCCGCATGGCTGTCTACGATATCGCTCTCCTCGTGGTGAGCATCGCGATTCTCGGCGCAGTCGTCCTGCCGCGTATTCTCGCGGACAAACCGATGTCGTTCCCGCTCATCTACGTCCTCGCGGGGGCGGCGATATTCTCGCTCCCGCTGGGCATCCCGACGCCGGACCCGGTCGAATCGCCGGCGCTGACCGAACACCTGACCGAGCTGGTCGTCATCATCGCGCTGATGGGCGCGGGGTTGAAACTCGACAGACCGTTCGACTGGCGGGCGTGGGGGCCGGCCTGGCGACTGCTGGGGATCACGATGCCGCTGACGATCCTCGCGGTCGCCGGGCTGGGATGGGCCGTCCTCGACCTCCACCCCGCGACGGCGCTGTTGATGGGCGCGGTCGTCGCGCCGACGGACCCGGTGCTCGCCTCGACCGTCGAGGCGACGCCGCCGACCGCCGAGACCGACGCCGAGATCGACCCCGACGACCAGGAGGGCGAGATCCGGTTCGCGCTCACATCGGAGGCGGGGCTCAACGACGGGCTCGCCTTTCCGTTCACGTACCTGGCGATCGTCATGGCGGGCGCGAGCCTCGAAGCGACCGGGGCGGCCGGATCGGCAGGGGCCGCGCTCGGGTCGGTGTGGCCGTGGCTCTCCGAGTGGTTCGGGTTCTACGTGGTCTACAAGATCGCCGTCGGGATCGTCGGCGGGGTCGCCGTCGGCTACGTCATCGCCGAGTTCATCTTCGGCAAGCCCTCGAGCACGGATCTGGCCCGCGTCATGGAGGGCGCGGAGGCGCTGGCGGCGACGCTTCTGGCGTACGCGGCCACCGAACTCGTCTCCGGCTACGGGTTCATCGCCGTGTTCGTCGCGGCGCTGGTGCTCCGTCACTACGAGTGGGAACACGAGTACTACGAGAAGCTCCACGACTTCGCCGTGCTGGTCGAGCGCCTGCTGATGGCCGCCGTCCTCGTCCTGTTCGGCGGGACGCTGGTCGGCGGACTCCTCCAGCCGCTGACGGTCGAACACGTCCTGATCGGACTCGCCCTGCTGCTCGTGATCCGGCCCCTGGCGGGTCTCGTCGGCATGCTCGGCGCCGACTCGCTGTGGCAGGAGCAACTCGTCATCTCCGCCTACGGCGTCCGGGGGATCGGTTCGTTCTTCTACCTCGCCTACGCCCTGAACTCCGCGTCGTTCGCCGAGACCGAGATCCTCGTCGCGGCCGAGGAACTGTGGGCGTTCCTCGGGTTCGTCGTCGTCGCGTCGCTGACGCTTCACGGCGTCTCCGCGGCGCCGGTGATGAACTCCATCGACGAGTGGCGCACCGAACACAAGGAGGGGTTCACGACGCCCGAAGAGGCCGACTGAACCGTCGGTGCCGGCCGTCTCGCCGTGCTCTCCACCGGAGGCTCTCCGCGAACTCACGCGAGCGGTCGCCCCGCGGCGCGCAACGGGCGACGCGCGCCGCTCGAGGCGGGTGACCGACTGCGGGTGGTGCCGAGGAAAAATCGGGTGATGCCGCGCTACGGAGCGACGGGGGCGGCGTGTCGGACGGTTACGAGAGCCGGATCTCGTCGTCGGTGACCGTCGCGATCTCGTCGTCGGTCAGCGGGTAGTCGTCGGCGTCGGCGTCGCTCCAGCCCAGGCGCGATTTCACCTTGTCTGTCACGCCGGGGTCGGGGTCGACGTAGGCGGTGCCGCCGCGGACCTCCGAGACGACGCCGACCTTCTGGCCGTTGTCGTCGACGACCGGCTTGCCCTGGTCGTCGTCGGAGACGATGTCCGCCATCGTCATCGCCCCCCGGAACTGTAGTGGTCGCTCTGGCGCTCGTGGCGCTCGTCGCCCTCGTGGCGCTGCTGGTACAGACCCTGCTGGGACTGCTGAGACTGCTGGTCGATCCCGCCCTGCTGGTGTCGCTGACCCTGTTGGTGCTGCGGGTTCTGCTGCTGGTGTCGCTGACCCTGTTGGTGCTGCGGGTTCTGCTGCTGGTGTCGTTGGCCCTGTTGATGCTGGCCCTGTTGCTGACGTTGCTGGCTCTGCTGACGGAACTGGTTCTGTTGCTGACCGCGGTGCTGCTGGGACTGCTGACCGCCGTAGTCCTGTTGGCTCCCGTAGGGCCCCTGGTCGTAGTCCTGCTGACCGTACTGGTCTCGCTGGCCCCCCTGCATGCCGCGCTGGCGACGCTGACCCCGTTCCTGGGACTGCTGGCCCTGCTGTTGGCCGTGTGTTCCCTGCTGGTGGTGTTGACCCTGTTGACCCTGCTGGTGTCGCTGTTGAGTTTGCTGACCCTGCTGATGCTGCTGACGGCGGCCTTGCTGGTTCACCTGGTTGAACTGCTGCTGGCCGCGGCGGTGGTGCTGGTACTCCTGCTGTTGCTGCTGCTGGCCCTGCTGTTGGCCGTGTGTTCCCTGCTGCTGGTGCTGACCCTGTTGATTGTGGCCTTGCTGTTGATGGCTCTGCTGCTGATGGCCCTGTTGTCGCTGTCCGCGCTGCTGACCCTGCTGGTGCTGCGATCGGTTCGAACGTCGGTCGTACTGGTCACTGCGGTTCGAGCTGTGTCGGTTCATGGTAGGATGACGGGCGAGTACCGCCGGTCGGTACGGTCGGCCCGAGTGAGACGAGCGGCCGGACGCGCTTAGTTAGACGGCGCTTAGTCGCGGGGGACTCGGTCGGCGCGGTCTATCGCACCGCTCGTCGATGGACGGCGGACGGGTCAGGCGGTCGCGTCGTCGGCCAGCCGGACGGTCCCGGAGTCGGGGTCGAACTCGATCACGCCGTGGTCGTCGAGCATCGGCAACTGCCCGTGATAGAACCAGGTCTGGACGCGCTCGGCCACGTCGGGCGAGATGTCGTCCGGGTCCGTGTCGGTGATCTGGGCGACGACGTACGTCGCCACCTCCGACACGCTGGCCGGTCCGTCGGCGTCCCTGAGGTACCTGAGCAGGTAGCGACAGTGCGGGTCTTCGAGCGCGTCCGCGATGCGTTCGGCGCGCGCGTCGGTGTCGGTCTCGCGTCTGTCGACGACTGCGGTTTCGTCAGCCCCGTGAGTCATGCATGACACGTTTCTCCCCCACCCACATGAGCCACGCGCCTAAACGAATAGACGGCCGCCTCGCCGTGGCGCGCCGGCACCCCCCCGCTCACCGCTCGACCGGAGGTCTTTCCGGCCCGAGCGCCTACGTGCGGACATGCACGACCGGTTAGCCGAAGCCAGGGACGCTATCGACGAGGCCGGCGAACTCACCGACGACGCGACCGTCGCGGAGCAACTCGCCTCCGTCCGGCAGGGGATCGAGCGGATCGATGACGGCCTCGATGACGACGCGACAGCGGACGGAGATCTCGACGCGCCGGAGGCGGGCGAGCGACTCGAATCGGTCGAACGGCAGATCGTGTCCCTGGCGGACGAGGTCGATAGGCTCGCGGCGTCGCACCTCTCGACGGCGAGGGACGAGATCGACGCCTTCCGCCGCGAGTCGGCGCCCGACTGGGAGGCGCCGACTGGCACCGAGCGCGAGGGCGGCGAGTGAACGCGGTCGACGGGTGCACGCGCTCGGCGCGGCGGTGATCCGGCGACTCACGTCGCCAGGAGGACGACGGTGTAGAACGCGGCGCCGGCGACGAACGGGAGGAACTTGCTGCGGCGGTCGCTGGGGACCTCCTCGCGGACGACGTTGAGGACGATCCCGCCGGCGAGGAAGGCGAACAGGAGGCCGAGCGTCGAGCGCGCGAGTTCGGTGCGGAACCCCACTGCCGTGCCGGCGAGGACGGCCGCGGCGAGCACCCAGCGGCCCCGCCGGTGGTAGGCCGCCTCGTGCTGGGCCTCCAGCGTCACGTCGTTGAGCAGGAAGTGGGTACCCAGCGCGAGCGCGAACAGCAGCAGGTTCCCGACCCCGGGCGTCTCCTGATGGACGAGCAGGTAGCCGGCGATGGCGTTGTAGGCCCCGTACGAGGCGACGTGGACGCGGAAGACCCGGGGAGTCGGGAGGTCGTCGTCGGACTCCGCGGCCGACTGCCGCGCCAGCCGTTCGAGGCCGTAGAAGGTGACGAACCCGATCAGCACGACGAGGTACACGTCTCGCTCGCTCGGCAGCGGGAGCATCGGATGCCGCTCGACCGGTCCGTGGAACTCGTCGATCTCGGGGAGGACGTGGACGAAGACGTACGCGACCGAGACGCCGCCGCCGAACGAGAGGAGTCCTCCCTCGGAGAGACGTGACAGGAGCGGGGCGCTGCGCGTCAGCACGTGGACGCTCGCGAGCGCGAGCGACAGCACCGGCGGCAGCAGCGCGACCGGCCCGACCTCGGTCATCGCTGCGGCTCACTCCCGCCGCGCCCGCAACCTGCCGGTTCGCGTCTGCCCCGGCCGGGCCGGAGCGGGCTCACGACGCCGTGTCAGGCGTCGTCGCACTTCTCGAGGGCGGACGGGTCGGTCGGTGCGGGGGTTTCGGACCCGCCGTCGGTCACCGTTCCGCCGTCGGTCGCGGCCGAGCCGCTGGGCTCGGGCGTCGCCGAGCGGGCCGTGCCCATCCAGCGGTCGATGTTCTCGGCGACGTAGGAGTGACCGCCCCAGCCCAGCGCGACGCCGGCGCCGATGGCGACGGCGGCGGCCAGCCCCCAGGCGAACGCCTCGGCGAACGTGTAGAGGATGCCGACGTCGATCCCCATCGTGTCGAGGCCGATGACGATGGCGGTGAAATACAGGAACATCCGGGTCCCCGTCGCGAACCACGACGTGTAGGCGGTCTGGGTGGCGGCGCGGGTCCGCATGATCGCGTCGCCGATGAAGTCCGCGACGACGAACCCGAGCACGATCACCGCCAGTCCGGCGACGAACGCGGGCAGGTACGAGACGGCCGTCGTCACCCACTCCGAGAGCAACTCGATGGCGAGGACGTTCGCCGCCGCCAGGACCGCCAGCGCGTAGACGAACCACTTCGCGAGCGCGCCGAACGTCGACGACACCGCTCGCCGTGAGCCGCCCATGATCCGTCCGAGCGGCGTGTCCATGGCCATCGTGTCGAGGCCGATCCGATCTGTCAGCGACCGGACCGCGGACCCGACCGCGGTACCGATCGCCCAGCCGATCAGGAGGACGACGAGCGCGCCGACCAGCCGCGGCAGGAAGGCGACGATCCCGGCGACGGTCTCTTCGAGGAACGGGGGGATCTCGATCTGTGCGACGGTGTAGCGTTGTCGTGTCATTGGAGACACCACTCGGAGTTCGACCGCGCGCGGTGAAAACCGCGACCCTGCGTGCGCAACCCCGCGCCGGAATCCTCCTTCAACTGCCCGGTATGCCCCATATACCACAGCAGGAGCGACTGAACCGTCTGTGCGCTTTTGTGAACGCCGGTCGAACCTCCCGACGATGTCTGGAAATCGAGACACATCGCGAGAGAGTCGGATCACGACCGACGCGGACACGATCCGCGGCTGGGGGGAGACCCACGAGCTGACGCCCGTCCGATACGAGGAGAGCGGGGAGACGCGCCTGGCGCTGGTCCCCGAGTCGGAGATGGCCGAGGACCACACTCGACTCGACTGGGCCGACTTCGAGGGGGAGCTGCGCGACCGCGAGATGGTCGCCGTCCGCCACGACGAGGCGGCGGGCGACGTCGACGTGGTCGAGCGGGCCGAAGCGGTCGGCACCGCCGCGCTCACGACCGAGGAGGTCGAGGAGAGTCTGATCGAGGGCGAGACGATCGAGTCGGAGTTCACCGAGCGGGCGGTCGTCGAGCACACCGTCGTCGAGGAGGTGACCGTCGAGAGCGAGGTCAGCGACCGCGAGCTGGTCGAGTCCGACACCGTCGACGCGCAGTTGATCTCCCGCGACGTGGAGCACTGCGAGGTCACGAGCGTCGATACGACCGACGCGGGGATCGAGGCGATCGACACGTTCGGAACCGGCACGCGCTCGGAACTCGCCTGCGACGTGGCGGTCACGATCGACGAGGCCTGGACGGTCACGAAAGAGAACGTCGAGCGGATCACCATCGAGAGCCGGATCGTCCAGGCCGACGTCGAGGAGACCGAGACGGTCGAGTCCGACACCGTCCGCGAGACCGTCGACATCGAGGGCGTCGAGCGAACCGTGTTGGAGGGCGAACTCGTCGACTCCCCGGAGACCGCCCGGGCCGCCGTCGACGAGGGGAACGTCGAGAGCCACTTCCGCGAGGACGACACCATCGAGACGCACCTCCTCCGGACCCAGGTGATCGAGGAGGACGTGTCGATCCGCCGCGAGGTGACCGGCGAGATCGCCGACGCCGAGACGCTCGCGTCGGAGACTATCTCCCACGCGGCCGTCGAGAGCGAGATCGTCGACGCCGAGGAGTACGACGCCGAACTCGCGACCGGCGGACGGGCGGCGGCCGCCGAGCGCAGCGCCGGTGTCGAGGACACGGAGACGCTGGAAGCCGACGAGCCGGCGACCGACGAGTCGACGACCGCCGCCGACGACACCGTCCGGATCGAACCGACGGAGGACGACGTGGGCAAGACGGTCGTCAACGCCAGCGGCGACGAGGTCGGGATGGTCTCGGCGGTCGAGAACGACCGCATGTACGTCGATCCCCACCCGTCGATCACCGACCGCATCCGCACGGCGCTGGGGTGGGGGGGCGACGACGAGGACACCTACCCCGTCGACGAGGACCACGTCTCCCGCATCGAGGACGACGAGGTCGTCCTCGGCGTCGACCGCCAGGGCTAGCTGTCCCGCCGTTCCGCCCGAGCGGTCACGCTCAGGCGGGGACCCAGGTGACGACCTCCGCCGACGGCGACGAGCCGTCGGGGCAGACGACGGTCGCGTTGCGGTGGGCGTTCGCCGGCACGTTCTCGACGGTCACCCGCCGCGTCGGGGACGGACAGGCGACGCTGACGGTCGCGGAGACGAGGCCCGCGTCGCCGTCGTTGCGCAGCGTCACGCCGTAGTACGTCCCGTTCCCGTCGATATCGAGTTCGCCGGTCACGCTGGCGGAGGGGTCGGCCGCGGACGCGCCGACGTACGCCTGCCAGGCGGCGAACCCGAACAGGCCGACGGTGATCGCGAGCGCGAGGACCATCACCGCCCATTCGGCGGTCGAGACCTGCGCCGCCTCGGGCGCCTCGCTCTCGGGACTCTCCCGGTCGTCCCCGTTCGACGGGGAGACGGTGTCCGGGTGGCGCGGGCTGTCGCTGCGGCCGTCGCTCACGTCCCGGGAGTCGTCGTCCCGGTCCTGGTCGTCGGTCACAGGACCACCTCGCCGGCGCTGGCGCCGGTCGCGGCGGGGAACCCGAGGACGACCGTCAGCTGGACGGCCTCCGCGACGCCGCGGCCGTCGAACTGGCCGAACCCGAGCAGCAGGACGACCGAGACGACCAGCGCGACGGCGTAGGCGGTCGCCGCGGTGCCGAGCTGGAGGAGGTGGGTCCGACCCTCGATGCGGTCGCGGTGGCCGCGGAACTCCAGCTCGTGGAGGACGAGGTGGACGACGCCGACCGAGAGGACGACGACCGCCGCCAGGCGCGGCCAGCCGGCGTTGCGCGCGAGGACGACGACCTCCTCGGTCGGCGCCACCGGGAGCGAGAGGAAGAGCGCGCCCAGCGTGAACACGGTCAGGTTGTGCGGGAACGCCTCCTCCTCGATGGGCGCGTCGGTCTCGCCGAGCAGGCGGTTCGCCAGCGCGGCGCCGAACCCGAACGGGACCGACTGGACCAGCGCGAGCCGGACCACCGACGAGGGGGAGTCACCCGCCTCGACGACGCCGAACGCGAACAGCACGACCAGCGCGGCGACGATGCTCTGGGTCACCAGCTCGGCGAAGTCGGCGACGACCCGGAGGGTGGGCTCGGTCCCGTCACCGTCGAGCTGGCGGAAGCCGACGCTCCGCACGAGGACGAACACGGCGGCGAGCCCGACGGCCGCGAAGAGCACGAGGTGGAGGATGGGCAGCCGCCAGCTGAGCCACCACGTCTCCATCGTCACCAGCATCGAGACGCCGACGACCAGCAGGGCGCCGGCGACGCCGCGGCCCTGCGTGCGCAACTCCTCGAGGACTGCGTTGGCCATGTTCACCCGCTTGGACCGCGACCGGTAAATGAAACCCGTCGTTTCCCCGCGAGCCACCGGCGTAGCGGCCGCTTACCGTCGATGCGACCGCGTTCGAAGCGGGCGGTCATCGGGATTATTGCAAGACGTTTCGGGACCGGCCACAGGCAGTCGTCCGGTCGACCCGGGAAACGCGTGCGATAATCCGTCTCAGTCTTCCCAGACGAGTTCGAGCGAGAGTTCGGCGCTACACTCCGGTCCCCGGACCCGCCCGGCGTTTTCTTCGACCTCGACGTCGTCCTCGTCGAGGTAGTTCGGGCAGTGCCCGTTCTCGATAACCTGCATGACGGTGACGGTCGTCCCGCAGGCCGGGCAGTCGAGGGCGATGCCGTCCTCGTCCCTGAGGATCGCGTCGGGCCCGAGCGTCATCCGGGCGCCACTGGTCGCGTCGCTGTCGCCGTCGGCGCTCTCGCTGTCGGTCATCGGTGCCGTTGCTTGGGGTGCCCGGCGGAAAAGCCCCGTGCCGCCCCGACGTTTACGGGGCCGGCGATTCAACCCCGTGTATGGAGATCAGAGACGCCAGAGCGAGCGATGCAGCGGGGATCGCCGACGCGGCGCGCGCGTCGCTGCGCGACTCGTACGACTTCCTCGACGAGGAGACGATCGACGAGGTGGTCGGCGAGTGGTACGACGGCGAGCGCGTCGCCGAGCGCGTGAACGAGGAGGCGAGCGCCTGGATGGTCGCCGAGGACGGCGACGAGGTCGTCGGCTTCGTCCAGGGGGCGCTCGTCGACGCCGAGCCGCCGGTGGGCGAGATCCACTGGCTCCACGTCGCGCCCGACGCCCGCGAGCAGGGGCTCGCGCGGCAACTCCTCGGGGGGATCCAGGAGACCTTCGAGAAGCGCGGCGCCGGGCGGCTACGGGGGACCGTCCTCGCCGAGAACGACGAGGGGTGGTCGTTCTACGAGGCCGACGACTTCGACCGGGCCGACGAACGCGAGGTGACGATCGCCGGCGACGACCACGCCGAGTACGTCTACGAGCGGGCGATCGACGCGACGGCCGAGGAACTGGTCGTCGAGCCCGTCGAGACGCCGGCCGGTGAGCTGTTCGTGAACTTCAGCGAGGGCGAGCGCGGGTCGAAGGCGCCGTTCTACGCCGCCTACCGGACCGACGACCTGCAGGAGAAGTACGGCTGGTACTGCAGCAACTGCGACTCGGTCAGCACGGCGATGGACTCGATGGGCCGCGTCGAGTGCAACGACTGCGGGAACAGCCGGAAAGCGACCCGCTGGGACGCCTCCTACCTGTAGCCGCGTCGGTTCGGAGCGACGGACGGGCTTCTGCCGGCTGCTCGACGGTGGGATCGGGCGGTAAGGCGGGCTTACCCCCGAAGGGTTTAGGCGGGCGCCGCTCGTACGCAAGGGAGGACGGAACCGCCCGATGACGGTCGACTCACGGGGGCCGAGCGCGATCGAGCCGCCCCTCACGACCGCGGGCGGCCGCACACCTATGACGCGTTCGAGAAACACACGAGCGTCACTGTCGGAATCGCCGCTGGTGCCGGCCGAGCGGGCCGACGGCGCGCGACTGGACGAGGCCTCCCGACGGGCGTGGTCGGAGCCGATGACCGTCCGGCCGTTCGGCGACGCCTACCTGGTCGACTGCGACGACGGGACCCGCTACGTGTCGCTGGCACCGAGCAACTGCTCCTGCGGCGACTCGCCCGCCGAGGACCGCTGTGAGCACGTCCGCCGGGTGGCGATCGAGATCAACCTCGGCAGGGTTCCGCCGCCGTCGGAACGGGCGGTCCCCTGCGCGGGATGCGACCGTCGAGTCGCCGTCTCCGCCGCGGATTCGCCGCCGCCGCTGTGCGCGGAGTGTCACCTGGCCCCGGGCGACCTCGTGGTCGACGAGACGGGCGACGGCGAGACGCCGCTGCTGGTCGTCTCCGAACCGGGTCGCCCCGCGGACGTGGTCGCGGTGCCCGACGACGACCGGACCGTCGCCGACTATCCGGGAAACGACGGATACGCGCCCGACGAACCCGTCGTCGAGGTGGTCTACCCGCGGACGGTCTCGACCGACCGGCCGCCGCGACGGTACCGCTTCCCGCTCGCCCGGCTTGAGCGGCCCGACCGCGGCGACCGCCCGCCCGAACGCGAGGACGGTCGCGGCTCGGGAACCGTCGTCGTCGACGAGAACTGACGGTCGGATCGCGGTCGTCGGCAGCGAGCGACGGCCGGTCGGACCGCGGCGGAGTCGGTCCGACTCGTGCCGATCCGCTTGCGAGCGCAGGGCGAACTCTTATGCACGTTACTCGGTAGTAGCCCGACCCTTGCGCGGCCGTAACCCGGCACTTGCAACGGTGGGCTGTGTATACTCTTGGGGCGGGGCGAACTACGCGGAGACAGCCGAATGAGCACTATCGTCAAAGCCACGCTACCGGCCGAGGAGTTCGCGCTCGCGGAGACGTTCGAGACCGTCCCGGACGTCGAGTTCGACGCGGTACGGCTGGTCACGCACGGCACCGACCGGGTCGTCCCGCTGCTGTGGGCGACCGACGCGGACTCGACGGCGGTCGCCGAGGCGCTCGAGGCAGACGGGTCGACGGACGAGGTGGCGCTGGTCTCCCGGCGCAACCACGACTCGCTGTTCAGGATGCGCTGGACGACGCAGGTCCGGTTCGTCACGCACGTCCTCGTCGAGGAGGACGGAGCCATCGTCAGCGCGCGCGGCACGAGCGACGGCTGGACGTTCCGCGTCCTCTTCCCGGAACACGATGCCGTCTCCTCGACGTACGCCGCCTGCGAGGACCAGGACATCGCTATCGACGTGACCCAGATCTACCACCTCGACGACGCGCCCTCGCTCGGCGGCTTCCACCTCACCGACGAGCAGTTCAAGACCGTCCGGACGGCGCTCGAACGGGGGTACTACAAGGTCCCCCGCGAGACGACGCTGGAGGGGCTGGCCGACGAACTGGACGTGTCCCACCAGGCGCTGTCGGAGCGTCTCCGTCGGGGACACCTCGCTCTCATCGAGAACGTCGTCGGCCCGTAGCCGCCGGCGGGCGGTCCGACGGCGCCGAACGCGGACTCACTCGGTCGCGGCGGACGAGGGAGCCGACTCGTCGGTCCCCGCAGCGCCGGCGTTCGGCTCTCCGGGGACGTGTTCGGTCCGCCCGCGCTCCGTCCGGCCGTGCTCGTCTCCCTCGTCCTCGAACTCCGACCACGTCGACTGCTCGGTGTCCGAGCTGCGCCTCCTGAGGAGGTACGCGGCGCCGACCGCCGCGGCGACGCTCGCGAGGATCAGGCCGATGTTCGACCCGCCGGAGTCGTCGTCGCCGCGGTCGGCGGGCTCCGAGTCATCAGCCGATCGGTCCCGTGCTGGACCCGACGCGTCGACCTCCTCCGATCGGACGGCGACCGCCTGCTCGTCGAGCGCCTCGCTGACGGCGTCTTTGACCGGCTCGCGCACCAGCTCGGCGACGACGTAGCGCGCCCCGTCGGTCATCGCTTCACGCTTCGAGTTCGCGGCTGACTGCTCTATCGCCATGCGTTCCCGTCGAGTACCGCGGCGCCCGATACCGTTCGGCTTGCGGATACAGGGGGCGAAACCGACCCCGGGTTCGCCGCGGTGGCGCCGCCGACGCTGCCCGGTCGCGACCGCGCCAGCGGGACCGTGCGTTCGGGACCGAGCGCGCGGGGCCAGTTCCCACCGCAGTCGCCGGCGGTAACGAGGGGGTACCTCCGATAGCGGTCGGTTACTCGGGAGGAACGGACCGTTCGGATGCGGCCGAGAGAGCGTCTCGCCCCCCTCTCGTCACCGATTTGGCTCCGTATACCGAAGACTTCGGGAGGAGAAAGGCTTTTAGCGATCGATGGGCAATGAGAGGCTGTCACAACCAATGCATCGCAACCAATCGTACGTCGAACCGACCGCCCAGCGCGGGCAGCAGGCCGGTGGCACGGGGACGTACTACGTCAAACACGACTTCGGGGGGACCGCGGAGCTGACGACGACGCTTGCACACGCAATCTCGGACGTGACCGGCGTCGACGTGACCGACACGGGCTTCACCCTCAACGACCACGTCGACCCGGAGGCGCTCGACCAGCTGTTCAAGCCCAGAGACGACGGGACCGCCCGCGTCGACGGCCATCTCTCCTTCGCGATCTGGGGCTACCAGGTGACCGTCTACAGCGACGGACAGATCGCCATCGTCCCGCCGAACCAGCCGCCCCGGCCCCAGCAGGGCCCCGGCCACCAGCGGTAGCGGCGGGCTCGTCCCGCGAGTCTGTTCTCTCAGGTGTCGATTACCCCGCGGCCTCGGCTGGTCGCCCCACCGACGGGGCCCGGCCGTTTCGTCGGTCGCGTCGCTTGGAACGGTCCCGTTTCCGTCGCGTAGCCGCGCCGAAATTCGGCGCGTTCGCTGAACGGTACGCGCGATTTATGGGCGGCCCGCGGGTCGGCCCGAGTGCGACGACGGCACTCGCGGGTCCGCGTTGCGGTTTCGATCCCCCGAGCGCGCCGTCGGCACCACTCGCGGACGCGGTATCCAGTTCACCTATGAGCCAGACAGACCAACTCGTCAGTAAAGCGATCGAACTCCAGCGGAACACACTCGAAAACGGCCAGCGAGCGATGGAACAGGCGGTCGAACTCCCGCTCCAGCAGTCGGTCGCGCTCCAGCGCAACGCCGCTCAGCTCGTGCTCGACGGGCTGGAGATCGGCAACTGGCTGGGCACACAGAGCGTCGAGTTCACGCGGGACGCGATGGACTCGTACCTCGAAACCGTCGAGAACGCCGCCCGCGACACCTCGGCGCTGACCGAACGGAGCATCCAGAGCGCCGAGATGGCGGGCCAGCGCGGGCTCGAGTCCACCCAGCAGTTCGCGTCCGGGTTCGCCGGCGACGGACAGGCCGGGTCACAGCCCGGCACGTCGGAGGCCGGGGCCCCGCCGGGCTACCGGACGCCGGCGGACGCAGTCGCGGCGTCGGCCCCACAGGCTCCGAACCCGGAGTCTCCCGCGACCGCCCGCCAACAGACGGGCTACGCCCCGCCGGCCGCGCAGCCACGGGGGCCGCCCTCCCAGGCCTCCCAGCCCCAGCAACCGCCGTCCCAGGGGACGCCGCAGCAGCTATCGGTACCGCAACCGTCGCCGCACCAGGCCCCGGCCCAGCAGACGCCACAGCAGGAGGCCCCGACCCAGCAGATGTCACCGCAGCAAGCCCCGATGCAGCAGACATCACAGCAGCAAGTCCCGGCCCAGCAGACGCCACCGCAGCAGACCCCGACCCAGCAGACGCCACAGCAGGGGGCGCCACCTTGGCAGATCCCGGCCCAGCAGCCGTCGCCGGGGCAGTACCCGTCCGGACAGTTCCCGGCCCGACAGCTGCCGACCCACCGGAGCCAACCCCCGCAGAGCGCGAGCCAGGTGGGACGGTCGGCTCGGCGGCCACAGACGCCGTCGTCGGCCACGAGCGAAGGGCCGATCGCCGACCAGCCGTCCGGGCGGCCGACACCGGATAGTCAGCGCCCCGTCGACCAGCCGGCGACCGTCGGCGAGAGCGAGCGAGAGGCGGAGGCGCCGACGGACAACGCCTGAGCCCCCTCGCGCCGTTCGCACGCTTCGTTCGACCGCCGCGGCGACGAGGCCCACCGGTCCCGGGGCGGCGGACCGGTGGGAGTAACCCGATGATACCCGCCGCCGCCGGCTGTGATAGCTCGCCGATACTTATTGGACGCGGCGGCCAAACGCCGGTGGTGTTCCACGATGCAAGTTGTCTGTAAGGACGGCACGGCGATCCAGTGTACCGACTTCGAGGCGATCGACTCGGGCGTCCTGCTGTATCAGGAGTCCGGTCGCCGCGACACACGCGGCGAAGACGAGGAGGAAGCGGAGGAAGAGGAGCGCCGGGCCAGCGGGTTCGTCCCGATCACCGAACTGCGGTTCGTCGTCCCGGACGAGATGCTCCAGACGGCGGGTCGGGGTCAGCGGGCGCCCGCGCCCGAGTCCGGCCGGGGCGGCGCGCCGCCGGGCGCTCCGACCGGTCCGGCCGGGCAGATGGCGCAGCAACAGCAGGCCCAGCAGTTCCCCGGCGGTCCCTCGGGGGCTCCCTACGACACCGGCGGCCAGTAGGGCGCTGCCTCGGCCCGGAGACCGGCGTCGGTTCCGTACCCTTTCGTTTTCCCCCGCCCCGAACCCGGTAGCGACGGCGGCACACCGACTCTCTCGGAGACGCTCGTCCGTCGGGACGGTACCTGGGACAGTCGTCGCTATCGGGAGTCCGCGTCGCGAGAACTGCGTCGAGCGTCGCGGCGTGGTCGCCCCGGCTCAGTCCTCCGTCCAGTACATCAGCGCCTCCTTCTCGGAGTCGCAGTTCGGACATCGGTCGGGGAGCCCGTCGTCGATCTCGCCCATCTCGCCGCAGACGGTGCAGCGCCACATCAGCTCCGCCTCGCCGAAGGAGTGGCCCGACCGGGCGTGTTCGACGCTGAGCCCCTCGACGCCCTCGCGGGTCGTGACGAAGACGCCGCTCTCTTCCATCCCGCGGACGGTCCCGACCGGCTCGCCGTCCTCGTCGTAGAGCGTCTGTCCGAACGACAGCGACGTGGCTTCCTCGGTGGCTTCAGCGTCCGATTCCTCTGCCGGTGTCTCGCCTCGTCCGCTCATACCTCCCGTTGGAGCCCCGCGCGGAAAACTCTGTTTGCGGGCCACTCACGTCGGCCCCACTCGCCGTCTCGATCGCGGTCAGTCCACCGCGAGGAACCGCGCGCTCCCGTCCTGGTCGACGGTGATCCGATAGCCTTCGAAGGTAAACTCGACCTGGACCTGCGCGTCCTTGGTGGGCGGCGTCGAGAACAGGTGGTCGATCATGTGGTCGACCTGGTCGTACATCGTCGACAGGTCGCTGGTGTCCTCCCCCCGAAGGTCCGCGACCGCTTCTGCCACCGCGATCGCAGGCTCGTCCTGGTCGGTGTCGAACTCTCGGTGGACAATCCGGTCGCCGGTCGGCGATTCAGCCATGCTCCACGGGTGTCGCCCCTCCGTAAAATCCCTTGCGCCCGTTCGATCGCGAGCCACGGCGTAACCGACGGACTACTCGAACGAGGGCAGGATCTCAGACTCGTAGAACTCGAAACAGCCGGTCTGGTCGGGTCCGACCTGGTGGACGTAGACGTGGTCGAAGCCGGCGTCGACGAACGCCTCGATCGCCTCGACGTGGTCGTCGGCGTCGGGCCCGCAGACGACCTCCTCGGCGATCACCTCCTCGTCGACGCGCTCGACAGCGCCCTCGATGTCCCTCGGCGTGCGCAGTTCCCAGTTGACAGACCCGGGGCTGGCGCCGTTGGGCCAGTGCTCGAGCGCCGTCTCGCGGGCGTCGCCCTCGTCGTCGGCGTAGCAGACGGTCAGCTGACCGTAGCGCGGCCCGCCGCCGCGCTGGCGGAACCGGTCGACGAACTCCGCGACGGGCGCCGTGCTGATCAGCCCGTCGCCGATCTCGCCGGCCATCGCGGCCGACTTCGGGCCGGTCCCGGAGACGAAAATCGGCGGGGGATCGTCGGGCAGCGTGAACAGCCTCGCGTCCTCGACGGTGACGCGGTCACCGCGGTAGGTGACGTGCTCGCCCCGCCAGAGTTCGCGGATCGCCTCGACGCTCTCTTCGAGCCGCTCGGCGCGCACGTCGAACGGCGGCCATCGCTCGCCGGTGACGTGCTCGTTGAGGTTCTCGCCGGTGCCGACGCCGAGGAAGAAGCGGCCGTCGAACATGTCGGCGACGGTCGCACCGGCCTGGGCGACGACCGCCGGGTGGTAGCGCTGGAAGGGACAGGTGACTCCGGTCCCGACCCGCAGGTCGTCGGTCTCCCGGGCGACGGCGCCGAGGACGCTCCAGGCGAACGGCGCTTCGTCCTGGCGCTCGACCCAGGGGTGGTAGTGGTCGGAGATCAGCGCGTGCTCGAAGCCGGCTCGCTCGGCGCCGACGGCGTGGCCGACGAGGTCGTCGGGCGGGTGTTCCTCGCTCGACAGGGTGTACCCCAGTTCAACCACGGCGCCGTCCCTCCGGGGTCGGTCGGGTGGCTCGCGCGCGATGCGGTCGTCGGCTGTGAGAACTGGGATCCATCGGTGACGTGGCGGTTTCTGACGAGATCGACGGTCGGAGCGCGCCCCGCGGTGGACGAGCGGCGCCGTCCGGGCGCTCGAACGGTGGACGAACCGAGGGTCGCGTCGGCCCCCTCGGTCGGCCCGCGGCTACTGGCTTCCGGCCTGGGAGTTCGTCGACGGGGCGGCGAACTGCGGGGGCTGACCGGTAGTGCCGGCCGGCTGGCCCTGCAGATGCGCCTCGAGGAACCACAGCGACTTGGCGACCGCCCGCGACACCTCGTTGACGAGGTCGGCGGTGTCGAGGTCGTTCTGTCCCGTGACGAGTTCGAGCTGCTCGTAGAGGTTCGCGTCGAGGATCGCCAGCCGGTCGGCCAGCTCGGAAACCAGTGCCATCCCTTCGACGGTCCGACGTGGTAACTCGGGGATCGTGGTGTTCTGGGCCACCTCGCGGGCCGTCCCCGGCGGGCGGCCACCGAGGGCGCTGATCCGCTCGGCGACCTCGTCGACGTACTCGTCGAACTCCTCGATCAGGTCCTCGAACAGCTCGTGGAGCTGGTAGAACTCCCGGCCCTTCACGTTCCAGTGAGCCGACTTGAGCTGCATGGCGACCGCGGAGAGGTCTGCGAGCGTCTGGTTGAGGACGGCGATGCTCGACGTCCTGACGGACTCGGGGAGGTAGCTCCGTGTCGGAAACAGCCGGTCGACGGGAGCGGTCGGGGCGCCCTGTCCCGTCTGTCCGCCTCCCATCTGTCCGGTCCCCGTCTGGCCGGTCTCGATCTGGCTGCGCTGTCCCGACGGCTGCTGGCTCGCGCCGGACTCGTAGCGTTGACTCATGGATTGGCTCCGGCCGACGGTTTGCCGGGTGTGCGCATCAAGATTGACGGTGGATACGCAAGTCGACTCCGCCTCGAAGACGACGGGTCCGCGGCGGCGTCCGGCACCGGGGCCCCGACGCGGGTCCACCGCGTCACAGCGCCGCTCTGAGCCGGACCTCGTCGTCGCCGACCCCGGCGACGAGTTCGCGCCGGAGGGGGAGCGCCGCCGCGCCGTGGGCTTCGAGCCCGAGCTTCGCCGCGACCGTCTCGGCGACCCCGGGGTTGGGGTCGACGAACGCCGTCTCGTTCTCGTAGTCGACGACCGTCCCGACCCGCTCGCCGTCGTGGACGACCGGCTTGCCCACGTCCGCCCCGGTGACCCGGTCGCGCATCGTCACTCCTGCCCTTCGGTGTCGCCGCCGTCGGGGTCGGCCCGCGGGTCGGCCGGGGTCGTCCCCTCGCGCCGGACGCCGCCGTCGCGTTCGTCGTCGTCGAGCGGGCCGAGCGCCCGCTCGTCGTTGTACTCCTCCGGGCCGGCGGCCTCGCCGGTCAGTTCGTTGTAGATCGCTTCGCGAGCCTCCGCGGCCGAGTCGAAGCGCTCGTCGACCAGCCGGTCGAACACGGAGCCGAGCGACTCGGTCTCGTTGGCGAGGTCGATCCGCTCGTCGCCGTACTCGACGGCCAGCTCCTCAGACGTGGTCGGGTACTTCGCTTCCCCGAGCATGTCGCCGACGCGGCCGAGTTCGTCCTCGACTATCTCGTCGCGCTCGCGGCGTCGTTCGACCGCGCGCTCCTGGACTCGCTCCGGGTCGGGGTCGTACGAATCGCCGTCGTCTGCCATCGGGACGACTAGCGGGGCGAGGCGGAAAGGTCTGGTCCCGGATATCACGCCCCGCGGGGGCAGCGCCGCCCGGGCGACGCCGCCTCCCGGCCGTCGCCGGCGAAAGCCCGTTCACCGTCCGCGTCCGATCGCCGCCATGTCCGCGCTCGACTTCGAGGAGACGTTCGCCGACGAACTCGCCGCGGTCCCCGAGGAGTTCGTCGACGACGAGCGGTTCGTCCCCGCAGCGGGGCCGCTCGACGCCGATATCGTCTTCGTCGGCGAGGCGCCCGGCGCCACGGAGGTCGCGGAGGGTCGGCCGTTCGTCGGCCGCGCCGGCGGCCGACTCGACAGTCTGCTCGAGACGACCGGGATCGACCGCGAGACCACCTACGTGACGAACCTCGTGAAAGTCCGGCCACCGGAGAACCGCGACCCGACCGCCGACGAGCGCCGCGCCTGGAAGCCGCTGCTGGACGCGGAGCTGAACCGCGTCGACCCGGCGGTCGTCGTGACGCTCGGGGCGGTCGCCAGCGGGGCCGTCCTCGACAGCGACGAGCCCGTCGGAGACCTGCGCGACGAGACCTACGAGGTCGACGGTCGGCTCGTCCTCCCGACGTACCACCCCGCGGCGGCGTTCTACGACGACGGCGTGGAGCAGACGCTCGAACGCGACCTGCGGGTGGCCCGCGATATCGCCGAGGGTGCGTGAGCGCGAATCGGCACGCCCGGTCAGCGGCCGCGGTCGCTACCGACGCCGGTCACCCGGTCGACCAACAGGTACAGGAGGAAGAAGGGTATCAGTGGCAGGGCGGCGATCGCGATCGTCCCCGCGATGAGGTAGCCGATGACAGTCATCTCGGTGTTCGGGTGCAGACCGCGGGTTCGTGATACGGAGTCCATGAGTGTGTGTGAGTTGAGTGTGTTCGCGTGTGGCAGTTGCAGTAGCGGTGCGATCGGGGGCGACCGTCAGGCTTCGAGCCACCAGCCGAGCAGTCGCTCGGCGTCCTCTGGCGAGCGTTCGCCGCGGCGCTCGCTCATCGTCCGGCTCTTCTCGTCCAGCACCGTGCGTTCGAGGCGGTCGCGGGCGGTCCGGATCGCCGGGGCGTCGCCGTACTCCTCGCCGGTGCCGGAGAAGCGGCCGCGGTCGGTGAACAGCCGGATCGTCGCCCGAACGAGCGGCGACCCGCGCTGGCGCTCCTTGTGCGTGTGGAGGACGACGTACGCCTCGATGACGCTCATCTCGTCGAACTTGTCCGCGACGCCGTCGATGAGGTCGGCCACCTCCTCGGGGGTCGTGGTGGTGAGATAGCGCGCGCCGAACACCTGCAGGCGCGTCCCGTCGTCGGGCGTCCACGTGAGCGACCGCAACACGTCGGTCAGCGTGACGACGCCGTCGACGCCCTCGCCGGGGACCTCGACGACCAGCGACGAGTAGTCGCCGGCGAGCATCTCGCCGACGGCGTCGTCGAGTCCCGTCGTCGGTCCGGTCGTCGCCACCGGCTCGTTCATCACGTCGCGGGCGGGGATGTCGAGCAGTCGGTGCTCGACGCCGGCGCGCTCGCCATAGCCCTGGTCGGCCTGCTCGGCGTCGGCCGCGCTCGCGCCGCCACGGCCGAAGCCGCCGGCGGACCCGCCCTGCTGGCGGTCGGTCTCGCGGACGGCGAACTCCAGCAGGTCGTAGTAGCTCACCATCCCGACCGCGTCACCGGCCTCGTCGACGACGGGCACGCGGGAGATGCCCTCCGTCCGGAGCCGGTGGATCACCTCGCCGACGGTGGTCCCGGGCTCGACCGACCGCAGGTCGCGGGTGTACACGTCGCTCACGTCCAGCGCGTCGAGGAACGGCTCGGTCGCGGCGGCGACGCTCTCGTCGGTCGCGACGCCCTCGAAGGCCTCGCCGTCGTACACCGGGAGCAGGGGGAACTCGCTCTCGACCATGCGGCGGGCGACCTCGCGGATGTCGTCGCGGCGGTCGACGCTCGGCACGTCCTCGCGCATGACCGACCGGGCCTTCTCGTCGGGGTCGTGCCGGGAGCTGACGAGCGCCTTCCGCGTGACGACACCGGTGATCCCGGCGCCGTCGTCGACCAGGACGGCCGGGTCGCGGTGTGTCTGGAAGGCGCCGAGTAGCTTCGACACCGGCGTCTCGGGGTCGAACGCTCGGTACTCGGTCCTGACGGCCTCCGAGATGTCCATTCGTGGCCGGTTCGGGCGCTCACCGGATAGCCCGCCGGCTTGCAGTCGCCAGCGGCCCTCGGTCGGCCCCGCGCCCGGTCCCGGTGTCGGGCTGTTCGGTCGCCCGGCGGTCCGGTGCCCGGCGACCCGGTCGCTGGTCGCCCGACTGCCGACCGTCCGACGGCTCGTCTCGCGCTGGTACTGCCGGTAAGTCGGCCTTACCGTCACCGGCGATTCCGGTGGGAACCACGGGACGGTCGGGCGGTTCGGGTCGGTCGCTTCGCGGCCGCGTAGGCGCCGTGTTCTTTTGCTGGTGCCTGCGAATGCCTACCCGATGAGCACTATCGTCGAGGCGACAGTCCCGGCCGACCAGTTCGCCCTCGCGGAGACGCTCGCGGCGGTCCCGACGGCGGAGATCCGGATGGTGCGACTGGTCGCACACGGGTCGGAGTACGTGATGCCGTTCCTCTGGACCGACTGCGAGGACGCCGACCGCGTTCACGACGCGCTGGCGAACGACCCGACGACCGAGTCAGCCGACCTCCTCTCGGCGTTCGACGGGGAGGCGCTGTTCCGCGTCGACTGGGCCGCGAAGGTGCGCGTGTTCGCCTCGATCGTCGCCGAGGAGAACGCGACGATCCTCGACGCCTGCGGCCGCGACGGCACCTGGCACCTCCAGATATTCTTCCCCGACCACGAGCTGGTCTCAGCCACCCGGGAGTTCTGCGAGGACTTCGGGATCGAACTGGAACTGGAGCGGATCAACCGACTCTCGGAGGCCTCGGAGTACGGCCACCTCGGGCTGACCGAACGGCAGTACGAGACGCTGGTCGACGCCTACGAGGCGGGCTACTACGAGGTGCCCCGGACGGTCAACCAGGAGGAACTCGCCGAGCACTTCGACGTGTCCCACCAGGCGCTCTCCGAGCGGCTCCGGCGCGCCCACGAGACGGTCATCACGAACGCGCTGTACCACAAGATCCACCGGCGCGACCACGACGTATCGCCGCGGATCCGCCACGAGGCCGACTGAGGGCCCGTCCCGGTTCGACCCGTCGAGGCTCACGCGGCGACGCCGGAGGTGCCGGGACAACAGCTAATCGGTCTCGGCCCCAACCGGGCGCATGGCAAACGTGCTCCGCGGATCGACCGCACAGACGACAGACGCCCCAGCGGAGGCGACGCTCGAACGCGCCCGGTCGGTGGCGACGCTGCTCGACGAGTCGGTGCGGATCCCGATACTGGGGTACCGCGTCGGGCTCGACCCGATCCTCGGGGTCGCGCCCATCTCCGGCGACGTGGTCGCGGCGGTCGTGTCGCTGTACATCGTCTACGCGGGCGTCCAGATCGGCGTCCCGAAACGGAAGCTCGCCTGGATGCTCGGTCGGATCGGCGTCGATCTGGCGGTCGGGTCGATCCCGGTCGTCGGCACGCTCGTCGACGCCGTCTGGAAGAACAACAAGCGCAACGTCGCGGTCATCGAATCCCACGTCGAATCGGCCTGATACGGATCCCCCCCTCTGTCCCACGACGACCGCCCGCCTTCGAGCGGTCGATGTGGCACTAGCTGAGAGCGATCCGTACGAGGCCCGCTCCGACGGCTACCGAGGAGCGCCGCCGGTGCCCCGGTGGAGTGCGACGGGCCGGCCGGTCGACGGCTCGACGCGGACCGGCTCACCCGTGGACTGCACCTGCATCGGCACGAGGTGGAGCGACGGCGGCAGCACGGGATCGGGCGGCGCCGGCACTGCTCGCTCGTGGGGCGGACCGGCACCGCTCCGGACCGGAACGCGCGTGATGCGTAGCGGTTGCTTCGACCGGGGGACGGATCCGGGCCGCTGGGTGTCCGACTCGCGACCGGGACCGGAGCCTGGCGGCTCTCTCGCTTTCGCGCTATCGTCCCGGTCGGCGTCCGACGCCGTCGCCCCCTCGTCGGTCGCCGCGGCTCCCCGCTCGTCCTTCGGCAGGAACTGCCCGGTCTCGGGGTCGCGGGGCTGGCCGCCGCCGTCGCTGTCCGCTCCGGACTGACTCGCCTCGGCGTCACCGTGGTCTGTATCGCTGTCGTCGGAACTCATGCGTGGTCGCCAGCCGCGAAGCGTGCTGACGGCGGGACTACCCCGCCGAGGCGTTTAAAATCGCGTGATGATTCGACTGGTTGCCGGTGCCTAACGGTCGAGCCGCCGGTCGGCGAACTGTACTGGTCGATACGCGGGCGGGAACCGGTCGATGATCGGGCCGAGGCGGTCGGGTCGGTGCGCACGGTCCGACGGCGCCGACTGGGCGTCGGTCAGCGACGGCCGGGACACTCCTCCGGGAAGTCGTCCCTCGCGAGGCGTTCGGCCCCGCAGACGACACAGCGGTAGTACGACTCCCGGTAGCCGCGCTGGTCGGGGAACCCGCGGTGTGACTCGGGGTGGCGGCCGGGGACCCACTCGGTCTTGTCGACGACGAGGTGGGGCCCGACCGGCTCGGCGTCGGGGTAGGACGGTGCGACGGATCTGACTGCGTTGGTGTGGGTGCTCATGGTTCTCGATCCCACGGTGGACGGCCGGCGAACCGCCGCCGTCCGGGCGGCGGCCACCGGTCGACTGAGGTAGGGGATCGACCGGTATAAGCGACTCCCCTGGCAGGCCGCTGACCTGTCGGGGTCGGTTGGTTTCGACCGCGTACCCGGCGGTAAGCACGTCCGGACGGGGCCGGCGAGCGCGGGGTCGTGACGGGTCGATCGCGGACGGTCTCCAGGGTTTATTGGTCGGCCGAGCGGACGGTCTCACGTCGGCCAGCGAGCCGAGCGTCCGAGCCGACCACACTACTATGTCACCGAACCAGGGCCGCGACCCGTCAGATCCGCGGGCTCGACAGCAGCGAGGCACCGAACGACAACCGTCGCAGTTCTCCCAGGGGGTAGCCGCACAGCCGCCGCGCCAGCCCCGGCGACCGCAGCAGCCACAGCCATCGACGACCCAGCCACAGGGATCGACACCGCAGTACCAGTCGCCTCAGGGCGTGGGGACCCAACCGCAGCAACCACCGACGCGCCAGGGTCAGCAACCGCAACCGACCCCCGGGGCGGCCCCACAGCAGTCACAGCCGATCCGGGGGGCGCCCCAGCCGGCCGCACCGCCACAGCACCCCTCCCGCGGGGGACCGCCACAGCAGGTCCCGCAGCCTCGGCCGCAGGCGCCACGGGGGCGGTCGCTTCTCAGACCGGTCACCGTCGACGACGTGGTCGCCGAGGACGTGGTCTCCGTCGAACGCGACACGCCGATCCGGACGGCGGTCGCGAAGATGAGCGACCGCGACGTGGGCTCGGTGGTCGTCGTCGAGGACCGCCAGCCGATCGGGGTCCTCACCGACCGCAAGGTCGCGCTCGCGCTGGAGGAGCGACCCAACGTCGCCGACCGGTCGGCGGAGGAGCTGATCGGTAGCGACCTGATCTCCGTCGACGCCTCGACGACCATCTTCGAGGCGCTGCAGCTCATGAGCGACGAGGGGATCCGGCGGCTCCCGGTGGTCGACGACGACGGGCGCCTCCAGGGGATCGTCACGCTCGACGACGCCTTGGTCCTGCTGGTGAGCGAACTCGACAAGCTCGCGAACACGGTCCGCGAGCAGTCGCCCCGGCTCTGAGCCGGGGCCACCGAAGCGCTTATATTCGACGGTTCGAAAGCCGCCCTTAATGGCTACGCGAGAGCAGCCGTCGTTCCGGCAGATGTGCCGCGAGACGCCGTTTCGGACCGCCCTCTTCACTTTCGGACCACTTCTCGTCGGCGCCGCGCAGGTGACGAACGCGCTCGTCCACGGGTCGTCTCTCCCGCTGCTCGCCGCCGTCGCGGCGGTCACGGTGGGCTACTCCGTGGTAGCGACGCGCTATCACCTCGCGGCGTTCCGCCGCCGGATCGTCACGCGCCCCCTCGAGTGATCTGCGTCACAGGACCAGCGAGACGACCGCCAGCACGAGGAAGATGAGCACCAGCCACTTCGCGATCTCCATGCTCAGCCCCGCGACCCCCCGGGCGCCGAGGAGCGCCGCCACGATGGCGAGCACGAAAAACCCGATGGCCAGCGTGATGAAGTTCCCCGTGAAGAACTGCAGGGGTGCCGTCGCGGCCCCGACTGTCGTCCCGATCGATCCGCCGACTGCAGTGAGTCCGTACATGGCTCTTCACCACAGGCTACTCGCGTCAGCCTCTTTGTAATAGAGCAGATATCGGACGTAACGCACCGCTATCCGGCGTCCCGGGCCGATCGACGCGCTCCCGTCCGTCAGTCACGCTCGTGCCACAGCGCGCCGCGTCCGCCTCCGGCGGTCCGCACGCTCGTCTGTGTATACAGAGTCGACCACTGTATACGAATGCTATACGGTACTATCTGGTAACAGAAACGAGGTCTTCGTGGAGTGTATCGAACTAAATGGCAACCGGGGCGCGAATCAGCGAACTCGTTCGGTAGCGTCGATATTTTCTTTCCGGTAACGTGAGCCGTAACACTATTACGTTCATCCTTCAGATAGTACGGCGACGTTACCGAACCGACGAGGAGACCATGACCGACGACTCGCGCGCCGACCCGGGACTGGCATCGGAGTATCAGACGACGCTGGCGGGAGGAGCGGTGACGCTGGTGGGGGTGGTCCACGACCACCCCGCGAGCGTGGCGCGGGTGTCGGACGCGGTGGAGCGGCGATCCCCGGACGTACTCGCGCTCGAACTCCCGCCGCTGGCGGTGGGACTGTACGAGGCTCACGCGGCCCGCGGGACGGACCCGCTGGCGTTCGGCGGGGAGATGAACGCCGCCATTCGCGCCGCGGAGACCGACCGGATCGTCGGGATCGACGGTCCGTCACGCCGGTTCTGTCGCGAGCTCGCGGGGCGGTTCGCCCGCGAGCGACCCGCGGTCGGGACCGTCACGCGGTCGCTTCGCGGCGTCGCCTCGGTGACTCGAACGGCGGTCGCCTGCCGGCTCGCGGCCGCGGTCACGCGCCGGACGCCGCTGTCGCCGACCGTCGGCTCGCGGACCGAGTACGACGTCGCCGCCTCGGACCCGCCCGGACGGCAGGCCGAGGACGAGCGCCGCCAGGCCGAGGCGGCGACGGCCGTCCTCGACGCCTTCGAGAAGCCCCCCGCATCGCGGATCCGCTCGGAGACGCGCGAGGCGCACATGGCCGACCGGATCCGCGAGATCGAGGGCGAGGGCGACGTGGTCGCCGTCGTCGGCCTCGGCCACTTCGACCCGCTCTGCGAGCGACTGCGCGAGTGACGGCCGCCGACCGCGGGCCCGGTTCCCGCACCGCAGGAATCCGCGAACGTGTTATCAGAACCGAACGTGTAGTTCGAGGTATGACCGTCGACGACCTCACCGAACACGGCGCCGAGCGGATGGACGACGAGGCGATCGCGTCGTTCCTGTCGAGCCAGCGTGTCGGGGTTCTGGGCGTCCCCGGCGAGGAGGGCGGCGCGCCCGCGATGCGACCGCTATCGTTCGCGTTCGACGACCCGGACCGCCTCTACCTGCTGTACGTCGGCGGCGTCGAGAGCCGCAAGCGGGGCCTGAGTGACCGGGCCGAAACCGCGAGGTTCCTCGTCTACAGCGCCGAGACGGCGTTCAACTGGCGGAGCGTCCTGCTCACCGGCCGAGTCGAACGCGTGCCGCCGTCGGAGGCCGAGCGGCTCGGCGAGGAGGCGACGCTCCCGTGGCAACCCGACCTCCTGCGCGCGGTCGGCGAGCGGGGCGACACCAACCTCTATCGGTTCGCGATCTCGGAGCGAGCGGGACTCAGACACGCTGGACTCCCGGAGGGATTCGACGTGCGGGCGGGCGACGGCGGGGACTGAGGGGCGATCCGTCGGTCGGTCAGCCGACAGATCGGCGGCCCGTCCGCGGACGGGTCGGCGGTCCGGTCTGCGGTACGTCGCCGTTACTCGCGTCGCTTCCGCCGGCTCCCTCTCGGAACCCGAGAACGCACTGCTCGCTTTATGCTGTGAGCGAACCGACTAGTCGGTGGTGAACGAGAGATGAGTCAGGTAACCGTCCACGGCGGCGAGCGAGCGACGATCTTCGGACACGAGTACGACAGCAGGACGGTCGCGGGGGCGTGTTTCACCGCGCTCGGCGCGCAGTTCCTGACCGCGATCATGCTCGCGGCGGCGATGGTCCCGGGGTACGACTTCGGCGCGGCGGCGATCAGCGACCTCGGGGTGTTCCCGGAGACCGCGCTGCTGTTCAACGTCTCGGTCGTGGCCGCCGGCCTGCTCAACGCGGCGGGCGGGTACTTCTTCTACCGGAGTCACGGGCAGCGCTGGCTGCTGGCGCTGTTCGCCCTCGCGGGACTCGGTGCGGTCGGGACCGGGCTGTTCCCGCTCGACAGCGGCGGCCTCCACGGCCTGTTCGCGCTCGTCGCGTTCCTGTTCATGAACCTGGAGGCGGTCGGGAGCGCCGCGGTCCTCCGCGGCGTCCCGCGTGTCGGGTCGCTCCTCGCGGGCGGTCTCGGACTGGTCTTCGTGGTGTTGATGGCGATCGGTGACGCGGGAACCGTGGCCGCGTTCGGCCCTATCGGCCACGGCGGGACCGAGCGGATGATCGTCTACCCCGTGATGCTCTGGCTGGTCGCCTTCGGCGGCTACCTGCTCGCGAAGAGCGAGGGACTGGATGTCGCCACCCAGCGCTCTGCGTGAGCCCTCCATCTGACCTCCCGGTCGGAGCCGTTCCGACACTGTACGGGACTCCATACGCCTGTCGCTCTCCCTGCGCCTTCTCGGGACAGGTATTCCGACCGACCACCACCTCCACCACGAGGCCTCCCATATGAAACACGGGTCGATTCACACAACCGTCGTGCTGGTGCTCGTCGTCGCACTCGTGAGCACGCCGGCCCTCGCGACAGCCGCCACACCGACCATTCACTCGGTCGATTCGGCCGAGCAGATCGACCCGCACGACCCCTCCGATCCGGACGAGTTCGAGCGCTGGCTCGACGAGACGATGGCCGACCAGCTGGAGCGTCACAACATCCCTGGTGCAGCCGTCGTCGTCGTCAGGGACGGTGAGGTGTTCCTCGCGAAGGGCTACGGCTACGCCGACCTGGAGTCCCAGCGACCGGTCGTCGCGAATGAAACCGTCTTCAGCATCGGGTCGACCGGCAAGCTCGTGACGTGGACGGCCGTGATGCAGGGCGTCGAGGACGATCGGCTGGATCTCGACCGAGACGTCAACGACTACCTGATCGACTCCACCGTCACGGTCCCGGACACCTACGCCGACCCCGTCACGCTCGAGCACCTCGGCACGCACTCGGCGGGCTTCGAGGACATCTTCGCGGGGATGATCGCCGACGATCCTGACGAGGTGCGGCCTATGGAGGAAATCCTCGCCGACCACCAGCCAGCACGCGTCAGGCCACCAGGCCAGTTCGTCGCGTACTCGAACTACGGGACGGCGCTGGCGGGCCACGTCCTCGCCGAGCAGTCCGACGCGACATTCACCGAGTACGCGGACGAGCGGATCTTCACGCCGCTGGAGATGGATGACACTACCTACGCCCAGCCACTCTCCGACGAGCTGGAACCCCGACGTGCAATCGGTTACACCTACCAGAACGGCGAGTACGAGCCTCACGACCCGGTCATCTGGACTCTTCCGCCAGAGAGTGGGTCGCTTCGCACGACGGCGATCGATATGGGCCGGTTTATGCTCGCCCACCTGAACGAGGGCACGGACGGCTCGGAACGGATCCTCGAGGCCGAGACGGTCCGGGAGATGCACAGCCGACAGTTCACGAAATCCGCGGCGGTCCCGGAACTCAATGGGATGGCCTACGGGTTCATCGAAATGGATCGGAATGGCGAGCAGATCGTCGGTCACTGGGGTGACACACCTCGTTTCAAGAGTCTGCTCGCGCTCTACCCCGAACGCGATACCGGGCTGTTCGTCGTCTACAACAGCCCGGGCGGAGCTCCCGCCCGGTTCGAACTCCTCCAAGCATTCACGGACCGGTACTATCCACGGACGGACACGCCCATCGTGGAACCACCGGACGATGCGGCCGATCGGGCACGTGCACTGTCCGGTGACTATCGGTCGCTGACCATCTCCGAGTCATCGTGGGAGCGCGTCCTCGGCGTAATGACGCGGACCTTCACTGTCGGGGCCACCGACGAAGGGTATCTGACGACCACCTCCTTGGGAGAGGAAACTCGTCAGTGGGTCGAACGTCGTCCAGGGGTGTACGAGGAGGTCGGTGGGAGCGACATACTGGTCTTTCGGTTCGACGAGGACGGCCGCGCGACCCATATGTTCCGACACTCCTTCGGGCCGAGCACGTACGAACGCGTCCCGTGGTCCGAGAGCCTCACCGTGCTCCAGGGCGTCTTCGGTGCAGGCGTCGTGGCCTTCCTGTCCGTCTTGCTTCTCTGGCTCGGTGGGCCGGTATGGCGACGATGGCGAGGCGGTACCGTTCCGAACGACCGTGAACGGGCGGCCCGCTGGCTCCTGGGAATGGTGAGTCTACTCTGGCTGTCAGTGTTGGTGATCTTCCTACTGGCCTGGATCAACTTCAACGCGGAGACTGCCTCGCCGTCGCTGGCACTTCGGGCCGGCAAGGTGCTCCGGTACGTCGCCCTCGTCGGGACGATCGGTGTCGTCGTCGTGACCGGGTTCGCGTGGCGCGACGGCTTCTGGACTCGCTGGGCCCGACTGCACTACTCGGTGGTGACGGCGCTCGCACTCCTGTTCGCGTGGCAACTGTACCTGCTCCGCATCCTCCCCCTGTAGCATCTTACCCAAAAACATAATTCCAGACCCAACGATTCACCGTCGGAGTATCGAACCATGAGACAGCAGATTCGCGGAATCGTCGATGGCCATCCGGTCGCGGCGTTCTTCGTGCTCGCCTACGCCATCTCCTGGGTGGCATGGCTGGGTCCCATTCTCGAACTGGGCGAGCCGTTCGGAACACTCGGGTATCTTATCGGGGGTTTCGGTCCGGCGCTTGCAGCCCTCGTCATCACGTGGGTCGGGAGCGACTCGGTCCGGGCCTGGGCGCGCCAGATCGTCGACTGGCGCGTCGCCCCTCGATGGTACGTCGCCGCACTCGCCGTCCCCCTCCTCGTCGTTGCGCTGACGAGCGTCTGCCTCGCAGTCCTCGGCACCTCGATTGACCCCGGACTACTCCCCGGCCGAGTCTCGCTTGTCCTCGTCTCGTTCGTGAGCATCGCACTCATCGGTGGGGGGAACGAGGAACCCGGATGGCGAGGGCTGGCTCTCCCGAAACTCCAGGAGCGATACGCGCCCGTCTCGGCGACGCTCATCCTCGGCGTCGTGTGGGCGCTGTGGCACCTCCCGTTGCTGGCGGCCGGTACCACGGAGTTCCACGGCCTGGCGTCGTTCGTCGAACTCGCACCGACGACCGGCGTCCGCATCTTGAACATCGTCGGTGTCGCGTTCGTCCTGACGTGGATTTACAACGCTACCGGGAGCGTCCTGCTCGCGATCATCGCACACACCGGATTCAACACTGCCAACAGCACGCTCGTCCCACTTCCTCTCGAAGCCATCAGCGCTGGTGACTCGACGACGATTCTCGTCGTCACGACCGTCGTCCTCTGGGTGGTCGTCGCCGTGCTGTTCGTCGCCACCCGCGGTCGGTTCGGGTACGAGACCGATGTAGCAACGAAGCAGACTCACAGTCATCGTTCGGGGGTCCAAGAATAGGGAAAAAGACATTTCCACAACAGCTTTCTCGACGCCGGGAGTCGACAAACCTATGTCCTCACCTGCGAACGTCCCTTCCTTCGGCAATCGGTTCGGTGTGGCTCTGATGTTGGGCCTGCCCGGAATCGTGGCGCTCGTCGGATACATTTACTTCACGACGCCGGCAACTGCTGTCCCTGCCGGGCTGTCGCTGCCGCTTCTCGCCCTCGTTTCGGCTGCCAATCCACTACTGCTCCTCGGCGTCGCGTGTCTCCTCGGTGCCTACGCAGCACCGCGAGTGGGCCTGCAGTCGTACATCATCGATCAGAAGGGGGTTGGCAGCGAGATCTGGCAACACCTCCGGAACGAGGTCGGACTAGCCGTCGGCATCGGCATCATCGGGGGCGTCCTGATCGTCATCTTCGATGCGGTGATGATGCCCTTTGTCGCCCAGGACCTGCCCCAGTCAGTAATCGGAGCGACGAGACCGACCGTGCTTGACGTCTTTGCGTACGTACCAGTCCGATTCCTCTACGGGGGAATCACCGAGGAACTCATGCTCCGGTTCGGGCTCATGTCGTTCCTCGTGTTCGTCGGGTGGCGCATCACTGGCCGCCGAGCGAATGGCCCGCAACCGGCCGTCGTCTGGGCTGCAATCGTCATCGCTGCCGTGCTGTTCGGCCTGGGCCACCTCCCTGCCCTTGCCCAGTCGGTCGATCTCACTCCAGTACTGGTGGTCCGGACGGTCCTCCTGAACGCGGTCGCTGGTGTCCTCTTTGGCTGGCTCTACTGGCGGCGTAGCCTCGAGGCCGCGATGGTGGCTCACGCCTCGTTTCACGTCCCCCTCGTCGTTCTCTCGCTAGTCCAGGTCGCGCTGCTCTGACAGGGTCAGTCACGACGAAGGACTGAGACGAGGATACTCGGTGAGAATTTATCACCTCCAATCGGGTAGAGAGCGGATCAGTAGGTCCGCTTCTTCACACAGGTGCCTCAGGATGGCTGTAACCGATTCATCGACGACTCTGGATAGTGGGGACGAACACCAGGCCCAGGACACTCGCGCCAAGCGAGCTCAAGAGGATGATATGGATGTCGTACTGGTTCACTGGGGAGGGTGCTACGAAGTCGACTCGGCGTCGGGCAACACGTACGATGTCGATCTGCTGAACGAGACGTGTAGCTGTCCCGACCATCAGAACCCAGAGACACCGACGCCCTGCAAGCACGTCCAGCGGGTTCAGCTCGAACTCGACGCGGGACAGATTCCCCGCCCCGACGGACGACTGCCGGAGTCAGCACTATCGACGCATCCTCCATCGGGTGCGACAGATAGCCGCCTCGTGGCAACGCTCAGAACAAGGATTCGGGAGCGAGAAGAGCGAATTGCCACACTCCAAGCGGCGATTCAGGCGCTTCAGTTCGTCTGTGATGTCGCCGATGCGATCGGGGATGGCGAAGAGTTCGAACTCAAGCAGATCTTGTCCGAGGAGTACGATCCAGCGAGTCACCGTTAGATCTCTTCGGGTTAGTCCTCATCGCTGTCATCAATCTCATCCCTTGCTATCTCGATCAGCTCCTGCAACTTCTCGTTGAATTCGGATCTGAAGTCCGTCCCGAAGGCGTCATCATACAGCTGAAGGGTGCGTATGAGGCCTATCGAGGCTAACCAGTCTTGGAATTGCTGGCTGTTCATATCTTCAACCGGGGTATCCATCGAGGTGGATCCAGACCCCGACGCCCAGAGGAGGAGGAGATTGAGATCCTCAACCATCGCGATGCGAGCGAAGTCTGAAACTCAGTACCTCACAAAGCATCCCCGGCTAGCTGTTTCTGCGGCCTGAGTTCTGTGTCGAAGCGGTTGTACTGACGGTCTCGACGAGAGAATTACGGACGG
>ENA-ORCO01000188-ORCO01000188.1-marine-metagenome-genome-assembly--contig:-NODE-188-length-43630-cov-4.478566_pt1 | contig 43630 bp, 38 predicted proteins | sample MGYA00248633_ERZ508508 | MGnify/ENA primary metagenome ERZ508508 (study PRJEB26179, sample SAMN06268845) | marine metagenome | isolation source: A23 P1 aerobic enrichment on pine of planktonic cells taken...
GACCAGCCCCACCGGCAGTATCCGCAGCACGGCCGCCATCAGCGGCTTGTCCGGGGGCAGCAGCTCGGTGGTCACCAGGTAGGTGCTGCCCCAGATTGCCGGGGGCAGCGCCGCCATGAGCAGGATCAGGGCACGGTGAGCGGGGCTCACAGAAGCTCCTTGCGCCAGCTCTCGTCAAAGCCCTCCAGCGCGCCGTGCTCGATGAACCGGTCCGGGCTGTCCAGCAGTTCCCGGCCGGCAAGCATGCCCTCGTAGATCACGTCCTGGAGGGGACGGGGGAGCTGGGCATCACCGACGCAGTGCAGGTTCTCGATGCGCCCCTGGAGCGCCCCGTAAAGGGCGTTGTCCGAACGGTGACCGCAGGCCATGACGAAGGTGTCGGCCTCCAGCACCTGGGTGTCCTGGTCGGTGAACAGGTTGAACAGCTGCGTCCTGCCGCCGTCGATCCAGCGGACCCAGGCATTGATGGTGTACTCCAGCCCCTTGCGGAAGACGTGCTGGTAGTTCACCGGCAGGTCCAGTGTTACGGCCAGGTTGGGGGCCAGGGCGTTGAACCGGCTGATCAGGTGCACGTTGTGGCCCCGGTCCAGCAGGAATTCCGCCGCGCCCAGGGCGTAACGGCCGCCATCCTCGTCGAACAGCACGACGTTTTTACCCACGGAGCCGGGGTTGTCCAGGATGTCCATCACGCTGAGCACGTTGGCCTGGTTGGTGCCCGGGACTTCGTCCACGGCGGGGCGGGTGGAGGTGAAGCCGGTTTTCAGCGGTACCGAGCCGGTGGCGATGATGACGCCGTCCGCCCCGAACGCTTCGATCTCGTCGGCGCTCCAGCTGGTGTTGAGCTGGATATCGACGCCGGCCTTGCGCAGCTGGCGTTCCAGGTCGCGCGGGATGAAGCCGAACTTGTCGCGCCGTGGCAGCTGGGCGGCGTAGTTCACCTGCCCGCCCAGCTTGCCGGCACGTTCGATGAGGGTCACCTCGTGACCGCGCTGCTGCAGCGTCAACGCGGCTTTCATGCCGGCAGGGCCGCCCCCGACAACAAGCCAGTTCGCCGGTTTCCGGGCGGGCTGCAGCGTGTGCGCCCCAAAGGCCTGCTCACGCCCGGCGGCGGGGTTCACCACACAGGAGATGGCATTGCCCATCATCAGCCGCGCAATACAGCCCTGGTTGCAGCGGATGCAGTGGTTGATCTCGTCCTCACGGCCTTGCTGGAGCTTGTTGGCGAAGGCCGGGTCGGCGATCTGGGTGCGGGTCATGGCGACCATGTCCGTGGCGCCGCTGGCGACCAGTTCCTCGGCGCTGTGCGCATCCACGATGTGGCCGACGATGAACATGGGCACGTTCGGGTTGACCGACTGGATGGCCTTGCGCATGCGGGCGCCATCCTTGACCAGCCAGTTCTCGGCGTAGTCCCCGGGCGGGATCTGGTCGGCGTGGGCGGCGTAGGTGCCGGCGGTGGCGCTGACGTAGTCGACCTTGCCGGTGGCGACCAGCAGCTTGGTCATCTCGATGGCCTCATCGGCCTGCATGCCGCCAGCGGTGCACTCGTCCATGGAAACGCGGATGCCGACCATGAAGTCCGGCCCCACGGCCTCGCGCACCCGATCGATGGTCTCGATCGGGAAGCGCACGATGTTCTCACGGCTGCCGCCGTACTCGTCGGTGCGCTTGTTGTAGACGTAGGACAGGAACTGCTGGTGGAGGTAACCGTGCGAATAGTGCAGCTCCACGCCGTCAAAGCCGGATTCCTTGGACTGTACCGCCGTGTGGGCAAAGGCCTCGGAGACTTCGTCCATCTCGGCCTTGGTCATCTCCCGGGCCCACTCGTTGTAGGCGGGGGATTTCATGGTGGAGGGGCCCCAGACCACGCGGTAGTCGTCCTGGGAGCCACTGCGCCCCTGAGGGCCGAAGTGGATGAGCTGGGCCACGATCCGGCCGCCGAACTCGTGCACCGCCTGGGTCATCTGGGCGTCGCGCTCGACAATGGCCCTGAGGTTGCCGCGGGCCATGGTCCGGTGCGGGCCGGTGGAGTTGGGGTGGACGTGGCGCGCGCCGGTGACGATCAGGCCAATGCCGCCCTTGGCGCGCTCGGCCTGGTAATAGATGTCGCGGTTGTTGGTCAGTCCATCGCCGGCATGGAAGCCCTTGGCATGGGCGGTCTGCATCAGCCGGTTACGGATGGTGACGTTGCCGATGGTCAGCGGCGTGAACAGGTTCGGGTAGGCGTGGGAATTGTTATTGGTGCTCATGGTGGACCCCTTTGTGTGGTTCAAGGAGGTGTAGCAAACCGCAGGCCAACCCGGATAGGCTTTTAAAAACATGTGTTTATGGTTGTGGTTTGGGGTTTGGGAGGTGGGGGTGATCCATTGTGAAAGGGTGCGTCTTTCACAGCTGAAAAAAAGGCGCCGACCCGGAGGTCGGCGCAAGGACAGCGCTCGCATCGCTGTATCGGAGGCAGGGTGGTGCGCGAGTTGATGCTGGCTTACTTGAGAACGTTGGGGCCGCTCATGAACACAAAGACCCGGGAGAACTTGCCGTCCTCGACGTACCAGAAATTGCAGTTGGTGAGTTTGATCTCGCCGCCGTCTTCGGTTTTCAGGTAGACGTTGAAGCGGGCGGCGATGCTCTGGGTGGCTTCATCCGCCGTGCACTCGAAGTCGCCGTGCCAGATCTCGGTGTAGGAGTCGAACAGGGTCTGGAACATCTGGCGGATGCCGTCATCCCGGCCTTCGTGGACGATCGGGTCCGTGGGCACGGTGAGCGTGGCGTTGTCGTGGAAGTTGGCGAGCACGCCATCCATGTTCTTCCTGTCGACGTTGGCGAAGTAATCCATGGTCGCCTTTTCGATGAGCTGGTCGCGTGTGAGCTTGGTCATTGGGGTTATCCTCTCTGGTGTTGTTGGTGGCCTCGGACAGTCTCAGCCGCCTTTCACGATCTGGTGGTAGACCTCGAAATTGGGCTTCTCCGGCGCGGGATAGGCCTTCTTGCTGTGGGTCAGCCCCAGTTCCAGCATCATCTGGCAGGTCTTGAACGTGACCTGGCCCGGGTTGACCACCGGCACCGGGAGTCGCTCGGCCAGGAAGGCGTGGGACTGGTGCATGGTGGTCGAGCCCAGAATGATGGTGTCGGCGCCGTCTTCGGTGATCGCCTTCTGGGATTCCTCCAGAAGCTTATTGAACACCACTTCTTCCTTGCCGGCGAGCAGTTCCGACAGGTCCGGGCGTGTCTTGATCGAGCGCATGCACGCCAGACGGTCCCACATGCGGTATTCGGTCAGGGTCTTGTCGTAGAGCGGGAACCATTCGTCCCACATGGTGACAATGCCGAACTTCTTGCCCAGGTTGGCAGCCATGTAGAAGCTGGAGGCGCCGGGGGCCACAACCGGGATGTTGAGGCACGAGCGCAGGGCGTTGATGCCGGAGTCGCTCATGGTGTCGATGCAGACGGCGCTGTAGCCTTCCTTCTCGGCAGTCAGCGCGGCCTCGACCACGCTCACGTCCATCAGCAGGGCATCGTGGAAGCTGTCGCCCAGGGCCGCGCCGGCCTTGACCGCCTCAAACACGACCTCGTAGTCCGGAGGCAGCAGACCGTCCGGCAGCTGGGCCTGGCGCGCGGCCACGCCGGCGGCATCCACCGGGATGGGAATGATCACTTTGATTCGGTGGCTCATGGTGCAGTGTCCTTGTTGTGGCGTTGTTGTGAAGAGACAGCAGCATGCTCTGTGCCATGTTGTGATCGGATGGAAAGGGTCTTTTTAAAACAGGGTCTTAAAGGGGCGCGAGCGATAAGGGATGGGCACGGATTCTTCAATTCTGAAAAGCCCCCGTCCACGAATGAAACGCCCCCTATCGCGGCCATGGCCGCTCCCACAGAACCCCGCTCCCCCTCCCCCTGTAGGAGCAGCCATGGCCGCTCTAACAAAACCTGCTACCTATCCCCCTGTAGGAGCAGCCATGGCTGCGACAGGAAAAGGTCGCGGCCGTGGCCGCTCCTTCGGGTGAGCCTGGATTTGTAGGAGCAGCCATGGCTGCGACAGAAACAGGCCATGCCATCACTGCGATAGGACAGGAGTCGCGGCTATAGCCGCTCCTACAGGGATGGTGGGGGTTCCGTTGCGGTAGGCCGCGTGGGATCATTCCGGCCGGAACGCGTCTACAACCAGGGAAGGAGACCGCCCATGGAACGGGCCACCCAACCTGCAGGCCATCGCCTGCGTCGAGGCCGGGTCAGCGAGCCGGGCCGCATCTATCTCGTTACTGCAAACTGCTGGAACCGGCACACCGTATTCAGGGAATTCGAATCCGGCCGAGCCGTTGTTGGAGGGCTTCGTGAGGCGGAAGACCTTGCGGAGACCTGGTGTTTTGTGGTGATGCCCGACCATATCCATTGGCTGATGCAGCTGCGCGACGGCGCGTCACTTGAACGGGCAGTGGGCAAGGTAAAGGCCAGAGCTACGCTGCGCCTCAGAAATCTTCGTCCGGAACTGGCCGAAGCCCGTATATGGCAGCCAGGGTTCCATGACAGGGCGTTGCGCCGGTACGAGGATTTGCGGGCAGTGGCGCGCTATGTTGTGGCCAACCCCCTGCGGGCGGGGCTGGTCGAGCGGATTGAGGATTATCCACTTTGGGATGCTTGTTGGTTGTGATGGGGGATGATCGCGGCCATGGCCGCTCCCACGGGTGAGCCTGGATTAGTAGGAGCAGCCATGGCTGCGACAGGAAAGGTCGCGGCCGCGGCCGCTCTCACGGGTGAGCCTGGATTTGTAGGAGCAGCCATGGCTGCGATAGGAAAAGGTCGCGGCCGCGGCCGCTCTCACGGGTGAGCCTGGATTTGTAGGAGCAGCCATGGCTGCGACAGGAAAAGGTCGCGGCCGTGGCCGTTCCTACGGAGGAGGATGGGTGTTTGGTTGTAGGAGCAGCTATAGCTGCGATCAGTGAATCGCGGCCGTGGCCGCTCTCCTACGGGGGTCAGCCTTCCATTTCTTTCAGGATCATCAGGGCCTCTTCCCGGCTGTTTCCGCACACGCTGTGTTCGGCCTGGAAAGCTTCACACACGGCGGGGCGGCTGGGGTCACCGAAAAGTCTGCAGTGGTAATTCTCATCGAGTTGCACACAGGGCGTGCCGGCGGGCTTGCCGTTGGGCATGCCAGGGATGGGCGACGAGATGGAGGGCGCGATACAGCAGGCGCCGCAGCCGGCGCGGCATTCGAAGGTGTTGGTATGCATTGGGGCATGATACCAGCCACCGCCCAGTGCCTGTAGGAGCAGCCAGGGCTGCGATAGAAGCAGGTCGCGGCCGTGGCCGCTCCTACGGGGGAGGATGGGCTTTTGGTTGTAGGAGCAGCTATAGCTGCGATCAGGGAATCGCGGCCGTGGCCGCTCCTACGGGGGAGGATGGGTTTTTTGGTTGTAGGAGCAGCTATAGCTGCGATCAGTGAATCGCGGCCATGGCCGCTCCTACGAGGGGGTGGTCAGAAGGACATGCCCAGCTCCACGGCGCCGCCTACTTCCTCGCTGCTGAACAGCGCGCCGGCCTCGATGCGCAGGGCCCAGGGGGACAGGGCAAAGCCGGCGGTGTACTGGGTTTCCTCCTCGATGCCATCCTCCCCGGTATCGCTGGCGAGGTTCTGGCGGGCGCCAGCGCGCACGTTGATCCAGTCGTAGACGTTGAATTCACCACCCACGGCGAGCCACTGCTGGTCGGCGGCCGGGCCGATGCCTTCGTTCTTGGTCAGGTCCAGGTCCGCGGTCAGGGTGTGCCAGCCGCTGGTGTGGGCCACGCCGACGGTGACGAGCGGATCGAGTTTCATTTCCTCACGATCGTATCGGCCCGGAACAGGGCTGTCGTTGTCCTCAACCGTTTTCAGGGTTTGCGGGATCAGGTTGCGGACGGAGGCACCGACCCGCCATTGGTCACTGCTTCCAAGATCGGCGCTGGCGCCGATGTCCACGTTGATGTGGGTGTCTTCGGTTTCGTATTCGGAGGCGTCGAAGTCGTCTTCGTCAAAATCATCCACGCCCTGGGCGTAGTCGAAGGTGCGCATCTGAACGAGTTTGGGGGTGACGCCGAAGTTCACGCTCTGCCCCTGGATCTCGAAGGAACGGGCAAGGGTGAGACCGATTTCGCCGACGGCTGAGGCGAGGACGCGGCCATCGGATTTCGGGTTGATTTCGCCGGACTCATAAAGTGAGCCGAGAGCGTTCTCAATGTCATTAGCATCTTGAGGGTTGTTGAGATTTGCTACTTCGTCCAATGCCTCAAGGTCTTGCGGGTCAATTCGGCTTTCCACGGTGGCGCGAAGCTGGGCGTTGGCGTGTAGGCTTACTCCCAGCGTGGGTGAGGGCAAAGCGAACAAGGTGCCAAGGCCCACATCTCCCCGGACGAATTCGTTATCGATACCGCGCAGTTGGCTGGCCAGTTCGCCGGCCTGGTTCTGAACTGCATCGATATCCGATTGGGTCGCAGTGTTCGTGTTAAGACTGTTAAGGGTGGTTTCCAGATCTTCAATCGTATCCTGGATCCGGTCGACTTCATCCACCACATCCTCGTTCTCCGCATACCGAGCATTCACGGAAGGCAGGGTGACTGAGAACCCATCGTTCCAGCCGCTGTGATCGGCCGCCAGCAGCGATGGGTTGAACAGCGCGGCACCGCTCGGGCGTGCTGCAGCGACGCCGGTGCCGCCCATGCCGAAGGCTCGGACGTCGTTGAACTGGGGTGGCGCGGCCTGGGTGCTCGCAGCTGCCGTAGTGAACGCAACCGCCATGGCGAGGCGGGTCCGGGCTCGGGAGGAGCTTGTGGTCATGGGGTGATTCCCTCTCAGTGACGTGGATTTAATCCGGTGAACACTGGCAGCGTAGTCAAAGCACGGGGAAAGGCCATGTTTTGCTACGTGCGGAAACGACTTTTTACAGGCACTTGCAGAGTGATCAGATGCTGTACTGTCGGAGTATGGAAGGTGTTCTTTCTGGTCCGGTATTTGCATGCATCTACTGACGGCAAACCTGAGGGGAGCTCCGGCAAAGCGTGAAGATTGTGCAACTGACCCTTGCCATGGTGGCGGCACTGCTGGCGGCAGGCTGTTCCAGTCTGCCCTGGATGGATACGCCTTTCGGTGCCCCGGAGGAGGCCTGGTTGCTGCTGGCCCGGGGGGAACTGGATGAGCCCACGGCTGAGTTCGGTGAGGTTGAGGACTACTGGCGCCAGCGTCTGTGTGAGACCGAGCAGCAGGCGAGAAGCCGACTGGAACACCGGGTGAGGGCGGAACTGGAAACGGCATGGGCCGAGGCAAGGCTGGCCGGGGGAGGCAATGCCTTGCCGGCGCTGACCCAGGGGAAACGGGAACAGATGGTCTCGCAGGTGATGGCCGAGGCCCGTCTGCTCGGTCGGGTCCGGCCTGAGTCGGGGCGTTTTGAGTCGTTCCATGGGGTTCGGTTGAGCGGCCGGCTGGCACAGTGCCTGACCGAGACCGCAGGGGCGAAGGGGTGCGCCCGTCCGCCGGTAATGGAGCCGGTATCGGCCTGCGGGGATCTGACTCCCGCGCCTGAGCCACTGTATTTCCTGGAGGGGGCATGAGAATCACATTGATGGGAGCGCTGCTCATGGCGCTCGTGGCCTTGCCGCTGGGTACCAGTGGTGCCCAACAACAGAGCGCTGGCGCGGATAAGCAGCCCGTGCAGGTCCACTTCCCACAGCAGCTGCGCCCCCAGCCTGCGGTTTCGAGACTAGGCGGGCCGGGCAGTGCCGGGCAGGGTGAGGCAGTGAAAGAGACCCGCCCGGTCGCGCTGGTACCCCGGGATACGGACAACCGTGAGCGCTCGGCCGCCAACCTCCGGCGTTTGCAGCGGGCGCCCTCGCTGCAGGAGGGGTCCTCCTGCCCGGGGCGTGATACCAGCCGGTTCCGCAAGAGTGTGGCCATCACCCGTTTCCCATTGCTGGACTCCGATGGGGCGATGCTGGGGCGGCTGGGCAACGTTGTCCGGGCCCTGCCGCGGATGCTCAACGATGATCTGAGTTCCCGTGAAACCATCCTGATGCATCAGGCCTTTGACCGCCGGCTCTATGATCGGGCGGTCAACGCCCCGACCGTACAGGCGGTTGACCGGCATCTGACCCGTGCCTCGGAGCTGACCCGTGCCATGGGGGTGCAGTTTGTGATCTCCGGAGTGGTTCACGACATCGGCGTTGAGAACCCGGACGCCTGGGGAACCTCAGCCGCATCCTGGCTGGGTCGCGGATTGGGCGTCGCGAATCAGCAGCGCCGGCTGGCGGTGGATCTCTTCGTGTATGACGGGCTCAGTGGTGTGATGGTCATGAGTGACCGGCTGGCGGTGCGTGGCGAGTGGGATCACGCTCGGGAAGCCGACGTGGGTTTCGGCACGCCAGCGTTCGCGGAGACCGAATTCGGGAAACGGATTGGTGAGCGGGTTTCTGAGCTGGCGGACGAGGTGGCGGTGAATCTGGGCTGCCAGCCGTTCATCGCCTCCGTGGAGCGGGTGGACAGTCGCCGCGTACGGATCAGCGCCGGTGCGGATTCCGGGCTGCGCCCTGGCCAGACCATGGAAATTCTGCGCGCTGAGCGCTATCTGGATCAGCCCCAGGAATACCCGGCCCTGAGACCCATTGGCCGGACTCTGGAAATCCAGCAGGTCCAACCGCGCTTCAGCAGTGGTCAGCTGCCAGTGGAAGGTGGGCGGATCAATGTTCAGCGTGGGGATCGTGTGGTGATCTGGTAACCAGAACGGCGCCGTCACTAACCGTAGGAGCGGCCATGGCCGCGAAACCCGAAACAGATCGCAGCTATAGCTGCTCCTACAGGGAATAGGTGGGGCGGGTCAGGTGTACTGCTGGGCGGTGGCGCGGATCTGTTCGACCATGGCGCGCAGGCCGTTGCCCCGGGTGGGCGAGATATGGCGCATCAGGTCCAGTTCCTCGAACAGGCCCTCGATGTCCACCGCCAGAAGGTCATCCGGTGTGCGGCCGTTCAGGGCGATCATGATGATGGCGGCGAGACCGCGCACGATCATGGCGTCGCTGTCGATCAGCAGGTAGAGCCGGCCACTTTCCGGGTCTTTCCAGTGGATCAGCCAGACCTGGCTCTGGCAGCCGTGGACGTAGTTCTCCTCGCGCCTCTCGTCGTCCGGGAAGGCGGGAAGCTTCTTGCCCAGGTCAATGATGTAGCCGTAGCGTTCTTCCCAGTCGTCCAGCAGCTCAAAGCCGTCCCGTACATCATCGGTTGTGATGTCGGTGCCGAGTTCGGTGTTGGTGAAGTTGGTATCCGTCGTCATGGGAACCTGTTCATCAGTAGGAGCAGCTATAGCTGCAATCTGTTTTGGGGTTCGCGGCCATGGCCGCTCCCACATGTTCTGTGTTTTCTGTAGGAGCGGCTATAGCCACGATTTGTTTCGGTTTCGCGGCCATGGCCGCTCCTACGTGTTCTGTGTTTTCTGTGGAAGCGGCTATAGCTGCAATCTGTTTCGGTTTCGCGGCCATGGCCGCCTCTACGTGTTCTGTGTTTTCTGTAGGAGCGGCTATAGCCGCGATCTGTTCGGGGTCTCGCGGCCGTGGCCGCTCCTACAGTGGGGGATCAGAGCAGGCCGAGTTCGAGTTTGGCCTCTTCAGTGAGCATCTCACTGCTCCAGGGTGGATTAAAGGTGAGTTCCACCTCGACATCGTCCACGTTCGGAACGGACTCTACCTTACGCTTCACGTCATCGGCAATCACAGGGCCCATGCCGCAGCCCGGCGCAGTCAGGGTCATCAGGATGTAGGCGTGGTTACCTTCGCTGTCGTTCCAGACCTTGCAGTCGTAGATCAGTCCCAGATCGACGACGTTCACGGGAATTTCCGGGTCGTAGCAGGTCATAAGGGCTTCCCAGACCTGGTCCTCGTTGATGCTGCCGTCGCTGGGGGTCTCGAACTCGCTTTCGGCTACCTGTTTGCCGATGGCGTCGGCGTCCTTGCCGTCAAGGCGCGCCAGGTTGCCGTTGACGGCCACGGAGAAGCTGCCGCCCAGTGCCTGTGTGAGCGTGACAAAGGTGCCCTCGGGGATGGTGATGGCGGTGCCGGAGGGCACCAGCCGGGCTTCCACATCCCGTTGGGTTACGACAACTTCCCGATCCTGCATAGTCTGTTCCGGTTGCCTCAGTTCACCGCAAAGCTTTCGCCACAGCCGCACTCGGCGGTGGCGTTGGGGTTGCGGAATTCGAACATGCTGTTGATGCCCTGAGTGACGAAGTCGATCTCAGTGCCGCCGACCATCGTCAGGTCCTTGGCGCTGACGTAGACCGTTACGTCCTCTGACATCTGAAACGCGGTGTCATCGTCGCCGGGGTCGCGCACGAAATCCGTGGTGTACTTGAACCCGGAGCAGCCGGATTTTTTCGTACCCAGGCGGATGCCGGCCATTTCCGGCCGCTTTTTCAGCTGTTCACGACAGTGTTCGATGGCTGCATCGGTCATGGTGACGCCGGTCTGGGGCGTTACGGTTTCCACTGTCATGTTGCCCTCCTTATTCCGATGGGCATTTTTTCCGTGGGAATCGCTTGTTAGCAAGCGCCTACGGTAACTCTGTTTGCAGGGTTTCGCAGCTGTAGCTGCTCTTACTGAAACCCGAACCTTGGGAGCGGGCGCCGCGGCGATCAGCACTGATCGCAGCTGTCGCTGCTCCTACAATAAATCTGGAGTCGTAGGAGCGGCCATGGCCGCGATTACCGCCGGTCGCAGCCATATGGCTGCTCCTGCTGTTTATTTGCCGGTGAACAGGCGCTGGATCCTCTGCAGGCCCTGGAAGAAAGTGTCCACCTCTTCCACCGTATTATAAAACGCGAACGAGGCCCTGGCAGTACCCGCGATGCCGAAGTGCTCCATCAGCGGCATGCAGCAGTGATGACCGGTGCGGATAGCGATGCCCTGCTGGTCGAGCAGGGTGCCCAGGTCGCTGGGATGCAGGCCTTCGAGCCAGAACGAGAGCACTGGGACCTTATTTTCCGCCTGGCCATAGCGCGTCAGGCCGGGGAAGTCGGCAACCCATTCGTCCACGCGCCGGCCCAGCGCGGCCTCGGCCTCACGCAAGCCGTCGTGGCCCAGATCGTCCAGGTAGCGCATGGCGGTGGCCAGGCCGATGGCTTCGGCGATGGCCGGTGTACCGGCCTCGAAGCGGTAGGGCGTCTTCTGGAAACTGGTGCCCTCGAAGCTCACCCGGTGAATCATCTCGCCGCCGGTCTGGTAGACAGGCCACTCGTTGAGCAGGTTCTCCCGCCCATAGAGCACACCGATGCCGGTGGGGCCGAACAGCTTGTGGCCGGAGAAGACGTAGAAGTCGCAGTCCAGAGCCTGAACGTCCGCGCCCAGATGCGGTATGGCCTGGGCGCCGTCGACCAGGGTGTAGGCGCCGGCTTCCTTCGCGGCTGCCACCATTTCCCGGGTGGGATTGATGGTGCCGAGCACGTTGGACACCGCCGTGATGGCGAAGACCTTCGTGCGCTCACTCAGCTGGTCGCGGAAGCTCTGCTGGTCCAGCTCGCCCTCGGGGGTAACCTCGATCACCTTCAGGCTCGCGCCGGTGGCCTCGGCCAGCATCTGCCAGGGCACGATGTTGGCGTGGTGCTCCATGCGCGAGACCAGGATTTCGTCCCCCTGTTTAAGAGAGCGGTAGAACCCGTTGGCCACGAGGTTGATGCCCTCGGTGGTGCCGCGCGTCCAGATGATCTCGTTGGCGCTGGCGGCGTTGATCTGGCTGCGGACCGTCTCGCGGGCACCCTCGAACAGGGCCGTGGCACGATCACCCAGGCTGTGCGCGCCGCGGTGCACGTTGGAGTGCGTCTCGCGGAAGTACTGGGTCATGGCGTCCATGACCGCCTGCGGTTTCTGGGCCGAGGCGGCGTTGTCCAGATAGACCAGTGGCTTGCCGTTGACCTCCTGCTCGAGGATCGGGAAATCCGCGCGCACCTGCTCCAGATTCATTCAGCCGCCCTCCGGAAGCTGGCTTCGATGAAGTCCGTCAGGCGGGTGTTGACCGCCTCGCGGATGTCCTCCAGCGGTACCTGGCCCACAAGCTCGTGCACGAAGGCCATGCTGAGCATGGTTGCCGCCGTGTCGCGGTCAATGCCGCGCGAGGTCAGGTAGAACAGCGAGCCTTCGTCCAGCTGGCCGACGGTGGCGCCATGGGCGCAGGTGACGTCGTCCGCGTAGATCTCAAGCTCGGGCTTGGTATCAATCTCGGCGTTGGTCGACAGCAGCAGGTTCTTGTTGTTCATATCCGCGTGGGACTGCTGGGCGTCCGGGTGGATATGAATGCGGCCGTTGAAGATCGCGTGTGAGCGGTCCGCCGCGAGGCAACGGTAGTTTTCGTCGCTGTCGCAGTTCGGTACCACGTGGTCGATGGCCGTGTGGTTATCGTAGTGCTGGCGGTCCTGGGTCAGGGCAATGCCGTTCAGCCGTGCGTAACCACCCTGGCCTTCGAGCCTGACCTGGAGGTCGTGCCGGCGCAGGTCGCCGCCGAAGCCGATGCAGTGGCTGTCGAGTTTGGCATTGGCGCCGACCTTCACGCCGGTAGCGCCGATGTGGCGCACGTTGGCCGGGTCCATGCACAGCCGGATGTAGGTGATGTTGGCGCTGTCGTCGAGCAGCAGTTCGGAGACGCTGTCCACCAGTACCGGCTGGTCGCCATTGCTGATGTATTCTTCCACCAGTGTCATCTTGCTGCCCTGGCCGGCTTCGACCATGACGCGGGGGTAGTTGGAGCCACTGGCACCGGCATCGGTGACGTACTGGATGTAGACCGGTTTGTCGACGCTGGTGTCCGCTGAAAGCCGGATCAGTACGCCGTCTTCGAGCCGCGCGGTGTTGAGCGCCGCCAGCTGGGTGGTGCCGTGGTCGAGCGTGGTGTCGAGTTTCTTGGCCACGCTCTGGGCGGCGACATCGTCCAGATCCACAAAACGGCGAATGTCCACGCCGCTGGCGCTGGGCAGGTTGCTGCTGTCGAGATCGACCACCCCGTTGCGGATGACCAGACGGTAAACGCCTTCAACGCTGCGGTAATCAGCGTCACCCGTGGCCTGGGTCTGCGGCGCCAGTTCCGGATCCAGCTTGAGGTAGCGGCTGGAGTATTTCCAGTTCTCGGTCCGGCGGTTGGGCAGTGCCATGCCAGTGATGGCCTTGCTGCGGATGTCGCGCAGGCTCTTCAGCGGCGCGGGCAGCTGCTTGCCACCTTCCGGTGTGAAGGCATCGTCCAGCGGTGTCAGGGGCGTCTTGTGCGCAAGTGTCATGGAACCTCCTTCAGCCGGCGGCTTCCGCTTCGTTGATGCCGAGCCAGCCGTAGCCGTGTTCTTCGAGTTCCATCGCCAGCTGCTTGTCGCCGGTCTTGATGATCTGACCGTTGGCGAGCACGTGCACGACGTCCGGCACGATGTGGTTGAGCAGGCGCTGGTAGTGGGTGACGACGAGGAAGGAGCGGTTGTCGGCCCGCAGGGTGTTCACGCCGTTGGCGATGGTTTTGAGCGCGTCGATGTCGAGGCCGGAGTCGGTCTCATCGAGGATGCCCAGGCGCGGCTCCATCATGAGCATCTGCATGATCTCGTTGCGCTTTTTCTCGCCACCGGAGAAGCCTTCGTTGACGCCACGCTTGAGGAAGTCGGGGCTGAGGTCAACCTGCTTGGCTTTTTCCTTGGCCAGCTTCATGAAGCTGGGGGCGTCGAGTTCGTCCTGGCCGTGGTGCTTGCGCAGGGTGTTGAGGGCGGTGCGCAGGAACTGGAGGTTGCTGACGCCGGGGATTTCGACCGGATACTGGAACGCCAGGAAGAGGCCAGCGAGGGCGCGCTCTTCGACTTCGAGCTCGAGCAGGTTCTGGCCGTCGAACAGGATTTCGCCTTCGGTGACTTCGAAGGCTTCGTGGCCGACGAGAACCTGGGCGAGGGTGGACTTGCCGGAGCCGTTGGGGCCCATGACGGCGTGGACTTCGCCAGGTTTGATCTCGAGGTTGATGCCCTTGAGGATCGGGGTGCCCTCGACGCTGGCGTGGAGATTTTTGATGGTCAGCATGTGGGTGCTCTCTACCTGTTTACAGTTGTTCAAATGATCAAGACTGATGAATTCCTGCTCCGGGCGCTGGGGGACTTCGCTCCGGGAATCGCCACGAGTACGTCCATGTAGGCTGCTCTTCCGCCATCCATGGCTCCAGAGCTTCCCGGATCGAAGTCCCCCACCACCCGGTATCTGATTCTCTGCTGTACGCCGCTGGTGATGGGGTGATGTACCCCACCCACCTTGATCTGATCGCCTCGAAGACGCCTGATCCGGGTGTCTTTACCCGACTGAGCCTTCCAGGCTCACTTCCAGCAGCTTGCCGGCTTCGACGGCGAACTCCATGGGCAGTTCCTTGAAGACTTCCTTGCAGAAGCCGTTGACGATCATGGACACGGCCTGTTCCGGGTCGATGCCGCGCTGGCGGCAGAACAGCATCTGCTCGTCGCTCACCTTGGAGGTGGTGGCTTCGTGTTCCACCGTGGCGGAGCTGTTCTTGTTCTCGATGTAGGGGAAGGTGTGCGCGCCGCACTTATCCCCGATCAGCAGCGAGTCGCACTGGGTGAAGTTGCGCGCGCCTTCGGCGGTGGGCTGGAACTTCACCAGGCCGCGGTAGCTCTGGTCGCTGTGGCCGGCGGAGATGCCCTTGGCAATGATGGTGCTGCGGGTGTTCTTGCCCAGGTGGATCATCTTGGTGCCGGTGTCGGCCTGCTGGTAGTTGTTGGTCAGCGCCACGGAGTAGAACTCGCCGACGCTGTTGTCGCCCTTGAGTACGCAGCTGGGGTACTTCCAGGTGACGGCGGAACCGGTTTCGACCTGGGTCCAGGAGATCTTGGAGTTTTTGCCCCGGGCCATGCCGCGCTTGGTGACGAAGTTGAAGATGCCGCCGTTGCCGTTTTCGTCACCGGGGTACCAGTTCTGTACCGTGGAGTACTTGATCTCGGCGTCGTCCAGCGCTACCAGTTCGACCACTGCGGCGTGCAGCTGGTTTTCATCGCGTTGGGGCGCGGTGCAGCCTTCGAGGTAGCTGACGGAGGCGCCTTCGTCGGCGATGATCAGCGTGCGCTCAAACTGGCCGGTGTTCTCGGCGTTGATGCGGAAGTAGGTGGACAGCTCCATGGGGCATTTGACGCCCTTGGGCACGTACACGAAGGAGCCGTCACTGAACACTGCCGAGTTGAGTGAGGCGAAGTAGTTATCGCCACGGGGCACGACGGAGCCCAGATACTGCTTCACCAGCTCCGGATGCTCCTGCAGGGCTTCCGAGATGGAACAGAAGATGACGCCGGCTTCGGCCAGCTTTTCCTTGAAGGTGGTGACCACGGAGACGGAGTCGAAAACCGCGTCCACGGCGACGTTGCTGTAGGCGCCGCCACCGCCGGTGCTTTCAGCCTCGGACTCCGCCGGTGTGCCGGCGCCGGCCACGCCCGCCAGCGCTTTCTGTTCGTGCAGCGGGATGCCGAGCTTTTCATAGGTGCGCAGCAGCTCCGGGTCGACCTCGTCCAGGCTCTGGGGCTTGTCGCTGTCCTTCTTGGGCGCGGAATAGTAGGAGATGGACTGAAGGTCCACGGGCTCGAAGTTGACCTTCTGCCAGTTCGGCTCGGTCATTTCCTGGAACTGGCGATAGGCTTCCAGGCGCCATTCGAGCATCCATTCAGGCTCGCCCTTGATCTGGGACAGGCGCTTGATGACGTCCTCGTTCAGGCCGGGTTCGAAGGTGTCCGATTCGATGTCGGTGACAAAGCCGGCTTCGTATTCGTGCTTGACGAAGTCTTCGGGCTTATTGGATTCGGCCATGGCTGCAACTCCACTGGTTCTGGGCCTGTGCGCGCGAGGCACCGGCCTTTCATGAACGGATAAATTCGGGGAAGACTGTGCAGTGCAGTGTCTTGCCGGAATTCATCCAACCCCTTTGAAAAGCGTCTCCTGAAGCGGATTCCCGCGAGTTACGCTATCACTGGCTTCTACGTCCAGCCTTGTTCTGGAGATTGATTGTACAATACCTGAGTAAATATGTCAGGTATTCCGCCTGAGTGGTAACCATTATACCGGAAGCGGCATGGGCGGGGTTAATCGTGCTGATAGGGATCGGCTCCGGGTATAATCCGTGGCTCCTGGATTGACTCTGGAGAGAGTTGTAATGGAGACCATTGAGTGGGGTGATTTCGAGCGGGTGCAGATCCGGGCCGGCACCATTGTTGAGGTCGAGGACTTTCCGCAGGCCCGGCGCCCGGCCTACAAATTGCGCGTGGATTTCGGGGCCGGGCTCGGGGTTCTCAAATCCAGCGCCCAGATCACGGATCTTTACGCCCGTGAGGAACTCGAGGGGCGCCAGGTTCTGGCGGTGGTGAACTTCCCCGCCAAGCAGATCGGCCCCATCCGCTCGGAGTGCCTGGTCACCGGCCTGCATCGTGAGGACGGCGCGGTCGTGCTCGCAGTACCGGACAAGCCGGTGCCGAATGGGGCGCGGCTGGCCTGAGCTCGGCTGGCTGGCGGATCAGTTGGGCAGTCTCAGGCGCAATGCCAGAGGAACAGTGAGTGCTGTGCACAGGGTGATGAATCCCACGGCGGCGAGTGCGGCCCCGGTGGTGTCCGCCAGAAGGCCGCCGCCCAGGGGTACGAGGAACGCCACGGTGTAGCCGATGGTGAAGGTTCCTGCCGACAGCCGGCCGGCCTCGGCGCTTGGGACCAGTTGGGGTGGCAGTGAGACGATCAGGATGAGCAGGATGCCGGCAAAGAAGCTCATGGCCACGGCGAAGGCAACACCGGGCCAGCCGTCGACCAGGATGAAGCCGAGCATGGCGGCCACGCTGAGACCGGCGCTGCACAGGATTGGGCCGCGCCGGCCGACCCAGTGCCGGGCCATCCACAGCATCAGGGCCGAGGCGACGACCTGCGCGAAGTTGAAGCTGAACAGGGTGGTGTCCAGCCGGGCCAGTTCGCCGCGGTCCTCAAGGACGCTGGCCATGTAGGCGTTGGTGCCGAAGAAAAGCGACGCGGTGCCGGCCAGGAGCAGGCCGAGCTTCCACATCAGCGGGTCGCGCAGGCGCGGCAGCCACTGGCTGCTGTCGCTGCCATCGCTGGAGGCGGTTTTTGGCAGCATCAGAAGGAGCGCGATCAGCAGGGCCGGCAGCGACCACACAAGCAGTGTCAGTCGCCAGCTGTTTCCGGTCAGCGGCATGATGACCGGCAGAGTCAGGCCGGCGCCGATGAACTCGCCCATCAGCATGCCGTTCATGTAACAGGCCGAGCCCAGAGCGAGCCGTGTGGGAGTGAGCCAGCGTGGGAGAAGCGCCGGCAGCGACGGCTGCATGACGGCTATCGCCAGACCCATGACGGCACTGGCGCCCAACAACAGGACGGGGCCCTGGGCGAGCCCCCGGGTTGCCGACATGACGCCGACCACGGCCAGGGCAGCTGCCAGTGCGTTGCGTGGGCCCATGCGCATGATCAGGAGCGACCCCGCGAGTGCCCCCAGGGCGAGCATCAGAACCGGCAGGGTGGTCAGTGCCCCGATGTGGGTCTGGCTCAGGGCCAGTTCTTCGCCGATGGCCGGTGCCAGGGCGGGAGCCACCAGTATGGGCAGGCGCATGTAGAGCCCTGCCAGCCAGAGCAGGACCAGCAGGCCGATGTCCCTGGTGCGGTCGTTCATGGGATCCCCCTGACAGTACCCCCGTAGGAGCGGCCATGGCCGCGATTGCCTGTGACCGCCTTTCGATCGCGGCCATGGCCGCTCCTACAGAAGGGTGTTGCTGTATGCCGTTGTGGAGCAGGCTAGGCCCGGAGCGCAGTCCGGGCCATGGGGATAAACCGAGATGCGGTGTCAGAAGTGATACTGGATCGAGCCGGTGATCAGGCTCAGGTCGTCCTCATCCAGTGCCCCGTCGCTGTAGTCAACGTTGGGGACGTAGTCGTAGTCCGCGCGGATATAGAGGTGCTCGGTTATACCCACCTGGGCACCGACACCGGTTCGCAGACTGATGCCGGTGTTATCCACCGTTGCTGTCGCTATGTCCAGTTCTGAGTCCCAGAAGAAGCCGCCGGCTTTGGCAAAGACGTCCATCCGGTTACCCAGCGGCAGGTGAACGAGGCCGGTTACATCCAGTCCGTGCAGGCTGAGTTCCGTGTCTGTTGTATCGTTCAGCTCAAAGTCCTGACTCTGGGTATAGCCCACTTCCACGCCGAAGTTCGAAAGCAGCCGCGCACCGCTGTAGACGCGGAAAGCCGTGGTCCCATCGTCACAGTCGGAGCCCTGGTTGTCGCAGGCATCGGCCAGTGATGCCATGCCGCCGCCAATGCCGGAGTAGGGATACTCATAGTCCCCGCTGGCGTTCGCCTGGAAGGGAACGGCGGTGGCGAGCAGTGCGACGGCGGGAAGAAGTCGATTCATTGGTTGCCTCTTTTGCTGGAATGCGCGGTAAGGGTTTGATTCATCTGAGCAGAGATATAGCCGCTGCGATGCACCCTGTCAACGTGGGGGGCTCGCCGACAGCCCCGGTCGCAAAGGCAAATGCAATGCAAGGTGTTCTGTGGTTTGCTGTTTCCGTGTCGCGTTGGAGTAGCCAGTACTGAATCGCAGCTGTAGCTGCTCCTGTACAGAGGTCCGTAGGGGGCCATTGCCGCGGTCGAATCGCAGCTGTAGCTGCTCCTACACAGGGGGCCCGTAGGAGCGGCCATGGCCGCGACTGGACCGCAGCTGCTCTGAAGGGATCTGAAGAGAGGTTGATTATGACAGAGAACGATGCCGGCCCGATCCTTGATCGGCTTCTCGAGGCGCACGTGCAGCACGAAATGGCGCGGATGGATCATGACGCGCTGCGCGAGGACCTGGAAAGGGAACTGGGCCATGCCCTTGAGGCAGCCAACAGCATCCGGCTGAACGAGGTGATCAGTGCGGACACGGTCAATGCCATCATTTACCGCCATACCGTGGAACGGGAGATGCCGCCGATTATCCCCGAGATGGCGGCCACCTTTACCCAGGATGTGGTTGGCTCGCAGTTCCACCGGGATGCCACACCGGGTGATCTGATGGACCGCCAGCGGCTGGAGGCCTTCGTGGACCAGGTGCTGCTTCTCAGGGAACAGCGCCAGAAGCTGATTGACCGGATGCTGGAGCAGCCGGTGTACAAGGAGCTGGTGGCCAACCTGATGTACGAGGCCATCGTGCGCTACGTGTACGAGGAGAACCTTCTGAGCCGGCGGGTGCCGGGGGTGAGCTCGGCGCTTAAGTTCAGCTCGAAGGTGCTCAACAGGGCCGTCTCCGGGCTGGACGATGTCTGGGAGAAAAGCATCAAGGGCTACATCTCGCGCAACGTTGAGAAGCTCGCACGCCACAGCGCGGACTTCCTGGCGGAGCAGCTTACGGATGAGGAGATCAAGGCCAGCGTGATGGATGCCTGGGATACGTTCAGCGACCGTCCCCTCTCCGAGCTGGAGCAGGGCCTTGGTGAGGTTGAGTGGAGCGAGTTTGTGGTGATGGGCTACGACTACTGGCTGGCCTTCCGCAAGAGCGATTACTACCGCAACGCCTACGAAACGGTGGTGAACCAGCTGTTCGAGCGTTATGGAGACCGCACCCTGGGTGATCTGCTGAACGAGTTCAACATTGACCAGTCAACCATCATGACGGAACTGGACGCGGTCCTGCCCCGGGCTCTGGAAGCACTGAAGGCCAGTGGCCTGCTGGAGGGGATTGTTCGGCGTCGGCTGGAAGGGTTCTATAACAGCGAGGCGGCACGCGCGGCGCTGGATGGATGAAAAGCGGGCGGCCGAAGCCGCCCGCGGTGTGTCGTGCTGCCCTGGTGCACCTCAGAAGGCGACGTTCAGCCGGATATAGCCAGGGATGCTGACCTCGGTAGAGGCATCCGCCAGACCGTTGTTCGGGGTGGCCTGGATCATCGACACATCCAGGGTCACATTTTCGTTGTACAACCAACGGGTGCCCAGCATCAGCGAGGGGTCCACGCTGTCGCCGAAGCGGTCTTCCCGGGTCGTCACGTTGACCTCAAGGCCGGGCTCAAAGCGCCCGAAATCAGTCTCCGGCAGGGCGTAGTGGGCGCCCATGCCCAGGTTCAGGTAGGCATCACTGGCGTCATTCCGGGCACCGTCGTCGAACACCAGTTCCGGGTTGAAGTTGAGGATGAACCGGTCGATGTCGGCCGTGAAGGCGGCGCCGGCACCCAGGTTGGTAGTGCTTTCCTCGGTATAACCCTGCTGTTGTTGGGCATCGTCTGAATCGTAGTGGGCAACCGCACCGTAGGCCGCCCAGTCAATCACCACGTCATCGCCGGCCTGCAGGGGGCGCAGTCCCACCTTGAACAGCGCTTCATTCTGACTGGTGCGTGGGTTGATACGGCTGTGGTTGAGAACCAGCTCGGAGCCGGGCAGTCCCAGCCGTACACCGGCACTGAAGTCCTGATCACCCCCGGTGCGCAGATCAACACTGGCCTTTTTGTTGGGGGCCGTGGTGCCGCGCTCGAGCATGAAGCCACGCGTGGGTTCGTTGTAGCTCTGGTTCTGGGCGAGTGCACCGGTGGAAACAGCGGCGGTTGTCAGCGCCAGAGTGGTAACACGGAACATCTTGTTCATGGTGCTCTCCTTGGTGTTGAGCTGCATGGTTGTCAGGTCTGTATTGCAAAAGCAATGTAAACGCGGGGCTGCGACTGGTTCAATTAAACCTGTGACAGGAAACACATTTGTGGGGTAGTAGCCTGTTCCCGCCATGACAGAGCGTTATCCTCAACGCTGCGTATTCCGTGGCAGTAAGGGAGAGTGAAGACTATGTCATCCAGGTTTTTTGTGGCGTTGCTGGCCGTTCTGGCGATGCCTGTCTGGGCCCAGGGCCCATCCTTTTCCTACGCGGAAGCCGGTCTGGCACTGTATCCGAACTTCGAGAGCGAGCCACTGCTGGGGGCCCAGGTGCGGGGCAGCCGGGCGCTGAACACGCAGTGGTTCATGTTTGGCGGGCTCAAGGCGCTGACGGGGGATATTGATGTCACGGCCCTGCATGGAGGCGGAGGGTATCGCTATTCGGTGGATCACCGGACGGATGTCTGGGGCGGCCTGACGCTGGAGTATCAGGATATTGAAGTGGAGCGTTGTCGGAGTGTTATGCGCCCCGGCGGCAACTTTGTGCGTTCATGTGCCAGTGTATCCAGCGATGACACCGCACCGGGCCTGCGCGGTGGTATACGGCGCCAGCTGCACCGGGACCTGGAGATCGGCGCCTCGGCGCGCTACATCACCGGCGATCTGGACTACCTCGGATTCACCGGTACTGCCCGCTACCGCTGGCAGCCCAATGTGAGCGTGCTGGCGGAAGCGGACTATTACGATGGCAATTTCGGGGTGATCGGCGGTCTGTCGCTGCGTTTCTGATGGTGTAAAGGGTCGCGGCCATGGCCGCTCCTACGGTTGTTGTCTGCAGGAGCAGCTACAGCTGCGATTGGGTCGCGGCCGTGGCCGCTCCTACGGTTGTTGTCTGTAGGGGCAGCTACAGCTGCGATTGTGGGTCGCGGCCGTGGCCGCTCCTACGGGTTGTTGTTTGTAGGAGCAGCTACAGCTGCGATCCTGATCAGGCGGCGTTGTTGTGGCTGCCGCCCTCGGGCGGCATGCGATAGCGTTCCTTGACCTCGCCGTTGTCCACACTCTCCAGAACCACATCGAAGCCCCAGAGCCGGTGCACGTGTTTGAGCACCTCCTGGGTATCATCGTCCGCCATGGGGATGCCGTCCACCCGGGTGTGGCGCAGCAGCAGGGAGCGGTCGCCGCGGGTGTTCACGTTCCAGACCTGGATGTTCGGGTCCTTGTAGCTGAGGTTGTACTGGCGCGCGAGCTTCTCGCGCACGCGCCGGTAACCGCGGTCGTCATGAATGGCCTTGATCTCGTAGGCATCGTCGCCTTCCTCGTCAGCAATGGCGAATAGTTTGAGATCCCGGATCACCCTGGGCGAGAGGTACTGGAGGATGAAGCTCTCGTCCTTGAAGTTGCGCATGGCGAAATCCAGGGTCTGCTGCCAGTCACTGCCGGCGATGTCCGGGAACCACGCCTGATCCTCCTCGGTCGGGTTCTCGCACATGCGTTTTAGGTCCATGTAGATGTTGAATCCGAGCGTGTAGGGGTTGAGCCCGGAGTAGTAGGGGCTGTCGAACGGCGGTTGGTAGATCACAGCGGTGTGGTTCTGCAGAAATTCCAGCATGAAGCCGTCGTCCACCAGGCCCTCGTCGTACATCCGGTGCACGATGGTGTAGTGCCAGAAGCTGGCCCAGCCCTCGTTCATCACCTGGGTCTGGCGCTGCGGGTAGAAGTACTGGGCGATCTTGCGCACGATGCGCACCAGCTCACGCTGCCAGGTTTCGAGCAGTGGGGCGTTTTTCTCGATGAAGTAGAGCAGGTTCTCCTGGGGTTCGGCCGGAAAGCGTCGCTTCTGGGACTCGGGGTCGTCGTCGCCCCCCATATCGGGGATGGTGCGCCAGAGGTCGTTGACCTGCTCCTGGCGGTATTCCTCGCGTTCCTTCTGGCGGCGGCGCTCCTCTTCGGCGGAGATGGGGGCGGGGCGCTTGTAGCGGTCCACACCCTGGTTCATCAGCGCGTGGCAGGAGTCGAGGATGGCCTCCACTTCCTCCACACCGTAGCGCTCCTCGCATTCGGCCACGTAGTTCCGGGCGAACATCAGGTAGTCGATGATGGAGCTGGCGTCCGTCCAGCTTCGGAACAGGTAGTTGTTCTTGAAGAACGAGTTGTGGCCATAGCTGGCGTGGGCGATCACCAGCGCCTGCATCATCATGGTGTTTTCCTCCATGAGGTAGGCGATGCAGGGGTTGGAGTTGATCACGATCTCGTAGGCCAGTCCCATCTGGCCGCGCCGGTAGCCCTTCTGGGTGGCCATGAACTGCTTGCCGAAGGACCAGTGGTGATAGCCCACGGGCATGCCCACGGAGCTGTAGGCATCCATCATCTGTTCGGCGCTGATCACCTCGATCTGGTTGGGGTAGGTATCCAGGCCGAAGTCGGCGGCAATGCGGGCGATCTCGCGGTCGTATTCCTCGATCAGCTCGAAGGACCAGTCGGAGCCGCTGGATATTGGTATGCTCATAGCCACCTCATAGCCCGTGTTTCTGTTCACGTGGTTGCGGCCGTGGCCGCTCTTACGGGTTTGTGTTGTCTGTAGGAGCGGCTATAGCCGCGATTCCCGTGTCTTTATTCCCGTGATCGCGGCCATGGCCGCTCCTACGGTTCGTGATCAGGCGGTTTTGGGCTCGAACAGCTTGCGGAAAACCGGGTAGATCTCGCTGGCGTCCGACAGCTGCTGCATGGCGAAGCGGTCCGGGAAGTTCGCCTGTACCGTTTCGTACTCCTCCCAAAGGGCCTGGTGCTCGTGGGGGGTGATCTCCACGTACGAGTAGTACTGCACCATGGGCAGGATCTTCTCCTCGAGCAGTCTGCGGCAGATGGGCGAGTCGTCGTTCCAGTTGTCGCCGTCCGAGGCCTGGGCCGCGTAGATGTTCCAGTCGTCGCTGGGGTAGCGTTCCTCAATGATCCGGTGCATCAGCTTGAGCGCGCTCGACACGATGGTGCCGCCGGTCTCGCGGGAGTAGAAGAACTCCTCCTCATCCACTTCCTTGGCGGCGGTGTGGTGGCGTATGAACACCACCTCGATGCGCTTGTAGTTTTTCTGCAGGAACAGGTACAGCAGGATGAAAAAGCGCTTGGCAATGTCCTTGTGCACCTGGGTCATGGAGCCGGAGACGTCCATCAGGCAGAACATGACCGCGCTGGTGGAGGGCTTGGGCTCCCTGCGGTGCTGGCGGTAGCGCAGGTCGATCTCGTCGATCCAGGGGATGCGCTTCACCTGCCGGCGCAGTTCGTCCAGCTCCTCCTGCAGGCCTTCGATCTGGCGTTCCCTGGAGAAGGCCGGGTCATCCGAGTCCGGCTGGGCTTCCAGAGCCGCGATCTGCTGCTCCAGCTCCCTGATCCGGCGCTTGCGCTTGCCGGCCAGGCTGATGCGCCGGGCGTAGGCCTTGCGCAGTGAGCGCACGACGTTGAGTTTGGCTGGGGTACCGTCAGTGGTGAAGCCGGCGTGGACGTACTGGTACGAGTCCGCGCTCTTGAGCTTCTTGCGCACCAGAAAGGGCAGTTCCAGGTCGTCGAACAGGAAGTCCAGGAACTCCTCCTGGGTGATCTGGAAGACGAACTCATCCATGCCCTCGCCCTGGTCGCTGGCCTGGCCCTCGCCGCTGCCGCCACCGGAGCCGCCGTCGGGCTTGGGCAGGCGGTCGCCGGTGACGAACTCCTTATTGCCCGGATGAACCATCTCGCGGTTGCCGCCGGCGCCGTGGTGGAACACCGGCTCGTGGATGTCCTCGCTCGGGATACTGACCTGCTCGCCCTGCTCCATGTCCGTGATGGAGCGGTTGTGAACGGCTTCGGATACCGCCTGCTTGATGTGCTTGCGGTAGCGGCGCAGGAACCGGTTCCGGTTCACCGCGCTCTTGTTCTTGCCGTTGAGGCGGCGGTCAACAACGTGACTCATGCCCATGCAGACACCTGCTTACCCTACTGGGATTTCCGGACGCGCAGGTACCACTCCGCCAGCAGCTTGACCTGCTTCTCGGTGTAGCCCCGTTCGATCATCCGGTCCACGAACTGCTGGTGCTTGCGCTGATCCTCCTCGGAGGCCTTGGGATTGAACGAGATCACCGGCAGCAGCTCCTCGGTGTTCGAGAACATCTTCTGTTCGATCACGCTGCGCAGCTTCTCGTAACTGAGCCAGGACGGGTTCTGGCCGTTGTTGCTGGCCCGTGCCCGCAGCACGAAGTTGACCACCTCGTTGCGGAAGTCCTTGGGGTTGCTGATGCCGGCCGGCTTCTCGATCTTTTCCAGTTCCTCATTGATGGCCGCGCGGTCGAACATCTCGCCGGTCTCCGGATCCCGGTAGTCCTGGTCCTGGATCCAGAAGTCCGCATAGGTCACGTAACGGTCGAACAGGTTCTGGCCGTACTCGGAGTAGGACTCGAGGTAGGCGGTCTGGATTTCCTTGCCGATGAACTCGACGTACTCCGGCGCCAGGAATTCCTTGATGAAGCGCAGGTAGCGCTCGTGGGTCTCCGGCGGGAACTGTTCCTGCTCGATCTGCTTCTCCAGCACGTACAGCAGGTGCACCGGGTTGGCGGCCACCTCGGTGGTGTCGAAGTTGAACACCTTGGACAGGATCTTGAACGCGAAACGAGTGGACAGGCCGTCCATACCCTCGTTCACGCCGGCGGCATCCCGGTACTCCTGGATGGACTTGGCCTTGGGATCGGTGTCCTTGATGTTCTGGCCGTCGTAGACCTTCATCTTGGAGTAGATGCTGGAGTTCTCCGGCTCCACCAGCCGTGACAGCACTGTGAACTGGGCCAGCATGCTCAGGGTGTCCGGCGCACACGGGGCACCGGCCAGGGAACTTTCGCGCAGCAGCTTCTCGTAGATCTGCTGTTCCTCGGTCACGCGCAGGCAGTAGGGCACCTTGACGATGTTCACCCGGTCCAGAAAGGCTTCGTTGTTCTTGTTGTTGCGGAAGGTCTGCCACTCGGACTCGTTGGAGTGGGCGAGGATGATGCCGTCGAACGGGATCGAGGACATGCCTTCGGTGGTGTTGTAGTTGCCTTCCTGGGTGGCGGTCAGCAGCGGGTGCAGCACCTTGATGGGCGCTTTGAACATCTCCACGAATTCCATGATGCCCTGGTTGGCGCGGTTCAGGCCGCCGCTGAAGCTGTAGGCGTCCGGGTCGTCCTGGCTGAAGTCCTCCAGCATGCGGATGTTGACCTTGCCGACCAGCGCCGAGATGTCCTGGTTGTTGTCGTCGCCGGGCTCGGTCTTGGCCACGGCCACCTGGTCCAGGATGGAGGGGTATTTCTTGACCACCCGGAACTGGCTGATGTCGCCGCCGTATTCGTGCAGGCGCTTGACCGCCCAGGGCGACATGATGGGCTTGAGGTAGCGCTGGGGAATCCCGTACTCCTCCTCGAGGATGGGGCCGTCCTCTTCCGGGTCGAACAGCCCGAGGGGGGATTCGTTCACGGGCGAGCCCTTGATGGCGTAGAAGGGCACTTTCTGCATCAGGTGCTTGAGCTTCTCGGCCAGCGAGGACTTGCCGCCGCCGACAGGGCCGAGCAGGTACAGGATCTGCTTCTTCTCCTCCAGGCCCTGGGCGGCGTGGCGGAAGTACGAAACGATGTTCTCCACGGCTTCTTCCATGCCGTAGAACTCGGAGAATTCCGGATAGCGCTTGATAACCTTGTTCTGGAAGATCCGGGAGAGGCGCGGGTCGCGGGAGGTGTCGACAAGTTCCGGCTCGCCGATGGCGAGCAGCATGCGCTCGGCGGCGGTGGCGTAGGCGGAGGGATCCTCTTTGCAGATGCTGAGGTATTCCTCGAGGCTCATTTCCTCTTCCTTGGTTGCCTCGTAACGGTCCTGATAGCGCTGCAGTATGCTCATGCTTGGCCCCCTTGCTGTGACCTGGGTAAGGGGTGGTGCCTGCGCTGGCCGCACTCGCCCCTGATGGTGTCAGTTCATCATGCCTCTGTTCCGTTGGGTTCTGTCTTCAATTATGGGTAAGCCGGCGCGGGTTGCGAGTCTGATTGACGTTTCTGTGACCCGTTCGCGGCCGGGGTGCTTTCCATTGAGATTAGTAGACGGTGGTGGGGTTGAACAGGGGCGTGTGGATTAAGGTTTGATCTTTTCGGGGGCGTAACGGGCTGGCCGCGGCAGGATTGCTGGCTTCTGGGTGGTTGAGACGCCGAAGCGGGGTGCTCCTTTCCGGGACCGCTGTCGATACATCCCTGTACGCTGGCGCGATGGCATCCCTGCCATCGAGCCTCCCGGAAAGGAGCACCCCACTCCGGCGCTTTGACGTTTATGCATGGGATCCGCGATGTTGTAGGAGTCTGCTTGCAGACGAATCTGGGGGTATCGCGTGCGGGGCACGCTCCGACGGAAATGGGAAAGGGCCCACTGTAGGAGCGCGCCTCGCGCGCGATGGTTTCGCGGATGCGCTGCGGCAGTCAGTCCGGCATATCCGTTACCGCGCCCTCAGAGGCGGAATTCACGGTCTTGGCGTATTTGGCCAGGGCGCCGCGGCGGTATTTGGGGGCCGGTTTCTGCCACTGGGCGCGGCGTTGCTCCAGTTCGGAATCGCTGATATCGACATCGATCCGGTTGGTTTCGGCGTCGATCGTGATGGTATCGCCGTCCTGGAGAAGGGCGATGGGGCCGCCGTCGACCGCTTCGGGGGTGACGTGGCCCACCACAAAGCCGTGGCTGCCGCCGGAGAAGCGCCCGTCGGTGATCAGCGCTACCTGGTCGCCCAGGCCGCGGCCCATGATGGCGGAGGTTGGCGTGAGCATCTCGCGCATGCCGGGGCCACCCTTGGGTCCTTCGTAGCGGATGACCACCACGTCGCCGGCCTGCACGGTGCCGTCGTTGATCCGCGCCTGGGCTTCCTCCTCGGACTGGTAGCAGCGCGCGGTGCCGGTGAAGTGCGTGCCTTCCTTGCCGGTGATCTTGGCCACCGCGCCGGTGGGCGAGAGGTTGCCGTAGAGGATCCGCAGGTGGCTGTCCGGCTTGATGGGGTTGTCGAAGCTGTGAATGATGTCCTGGCTCTCCGGGTAGGGCTCCACGCCTTCAAGGTTCTCGGCGAGTGTCTTACCGGTCACCGTCAGGCAGCCGCCGTGAAGCAGGCCGCGATCAAGCAGCATCTTCATCAGCGGCTGGATGCCGCCGATGGCGACCAGCTCGGACATCATGTACTGCCCGCTCGGACGCAGGTCCGCCAGCACCGGGACGCGCTTGCCGATCTCGGTGAAGTCATCCAGCGACAGCTCCACGCCAATGGTGTTGGCCATGGCCAGCAGGTGCAGCACCGCGTTGGTGGAGCCGCCCAGAGCGATGACCACGGTGATGGCGTTCTCGAACGCCGCGCGGGTCATGATGTCCGAAGGCTTGATGTCCTTCGCGATCAGGTCCAGCACCGCCGCACCGGCAGCCCGGCAGTCCTCTTCCTTGGTCTTCGACACCGCGTTCTGCGCCGAACTGTCCGGCAGACTCAGCCCCAGCGCCTCAATGGCCGAGGCCATGGTATTGGCCGTGTACATACCACCACAGGAACCGGGTCCCGGAATCGCCGTTTCCTCGATCTGCTTCACGTCGATCAGCGACTTGTCGCCCTTGGTGTAGGCGCCAACTGCCTCGAACACCGACACCAGGTCCGTGTGGTTCTCGCCCGGCTGGATGGTGCCGCCGTAAACAAACACCGAAGGCCGGTCCAGTCGCGCCATACCCATGACCAGCCCTGGCATGTTCTTGTCGCAACCGCCAAGCGTCACCAGCCCGTCAAAGCCCTCACAACCGGTCACCGCCTCCACCGAGTCCGCGATGATCTCGCGCGATACCAGCGAATACTTCATTCCCTCGGTGCCGTTGGCGATGCCGTCCGAGATGGTGATGGTGTTGAAAATCACACTCTTGCCACCGGCCTCATCCGCCCCGGCGCCTGCGTGTTCCGCCAGTTTATTGATGTGCATGTTGCAGGGCGTGACCATGCTCCAGGTGGAGGCGATCCCGATCTGGTTCTTCTGGAAATCCTCGTCCTCGAACCCCACCGCCCGGAGCATCGCCCGGCTGGCGGATTTGCCGACTCCATCGACGACTTGGCTGGAATAGCGGCGGTTGTTGTCTTCGGCCATGGCGTGACTCTCTTTTATCCTGCTGATTGTTTTCAGGCTTTGGCGTTAACCGGGGCGTTTGAAGTAAGGGAGCGGGGAGTCCTGATCGGGAAGCTCTGGAGCCATGGATGGCGGAAGAGCAGCGTACAGGGATGTATTCACAGCGTTTCCCGAGCAGGACTCCCCGCTCCCTTACCGCAACAAACCGGAACGCTGGTATGGTAAAGCTTAAAGGCGTAATAGTACCGCGACTGAGAACTCAGGGTAAGGGACTCCATCAATGTGGCAGCAACGCATTCTCCAGTTATCCCCGAAATCCAAGGGCTTCCACCTCATCAGCCGTGAAGTCCTCGACCAGCTCCCCGAGATCGCCGACATCCAGACCGGCCTGCTGCACCTGTTCATCCAGCACACCTCCGCCTCCCTGAGCCTGAACGAAAACGCCGACCCCAGCGTACGCGGTGACATGGAACGCCACTTCCAGCACGCCGTGCCCGAAAATGCGCCATACTACGAACACACAATGGAAGGCCCCGACGACATGCCAGCCCATATCCGATCCGTGATGCTGGGCGAATCCCTCAGCCTGCCAATCGGGCAGGGCCGGCTGCTTCTGGGCACCTGGCAGGGGATCTATCTGGGCGAACACCGCAACAACGGCGGGGCCCGCAGGGTCGTGGCCACCATCAACGGCGATTAACAGGGGCAGCACGTGATACCCGAGTACCTGACCGCACGTCTTAAGGAATGGGAGAACTGGCTGCTGGAAAAGCCGGACGCCGAGCACCCCCGTTCGGTGGCCTTTGCCCGCCGCCAGCTGCGCGTCGCCTATGCCGTGGTCCGGGACCTGATGGCCGGTCAGCTCAACCTCCACGCCATGAGCCTGGTCTACACCACACTCCTCTCAATGGTGCCGCTGCTGGCACTGAGTTTCTCCGTGCTCAAGGCCATGGGCGTGCACAACCAGCTCACGCCAGTGCTGTACCAGTTCTTTGAACCCCTGGGTCGACAGGGAACCGAGATTGCCGAGCAGGTCATCACCTTCGTGGACAATATCAAGGTCGGCGTGCTCGGGTCGGTGGGGCTGCTCCTTCTGGTCTATACCGTGATCGCTCTGGTTCAGAAGATCGAGCGCTCCTTCAACATGGTCTGGCGTGCCCCGATGGGCCGCTCACTCGGGCAGCGGTTCTCCAACTACCTGAGCGTGATCACCATCGGCCCGCTCCTGATGGTGGCCGGCATTGGCCTCTCGGCCACGGTCTTCGGCTCCGACATCGTCCAGCAGCTCAGCGCCATCGAGCCCTTCGGCACCCTTATCGCCGTGGTCAGCCGCTCCACCCCCTTCCTGATCACGGTGATCGCTTTCACCTTTGTCTATGCCTTTGTGCCGAATACCCGGGTCCGCTTCCAGAGTGCCTTCGTGGGCGGGCTTGTCGCGGGTGTGGCCTGGCAGGCCGCGAGCCTCGCCTTCGCCTCCTTTGCGGTGAATGCCAGCCGCTACGAGGCGATCTACTCCAGCTTTGCCATTGGCATCCTCCTGCTGATCTGGCTCTACATCAACTGGATCATCCTGCTTTCAGGCGCCAGCATCAGCTATTACCACCAGCACGAACAGGCGATCTCCTCGCGTCGGGAAGTGCGGTCGTCACCGCAGGTGGAGGAGCGCCTGGCGCTGGCGCTGATGGAGCGCGTCGCGAAAGCCTTTGACCAGGGCGATAAGCCACCCCGCCAGGAGCTTCTGGCGCTGGATTTCGGCATTCCCGGGGACATCACCCAGCACGTGAGCGACAAACTGATCCGTGCCGGCATCCTCCACCCTGGCGGGGATGATGGTGAGGAACTGATCCCCGCCCGGTCCCTTGACCGGATCCGCCTGGTGGATATCCTCAGCGCCGCCCGGGCGGATGAGGACGGGTTGCTCGCGCGTCTGCCGGCTGTGGATGCGCCGCAGATGGAAGAGATTGCGGATGCCCGGCTTACGCAGACACTGGCGGACTGGGTGCGATGATCCTGGGTCGTGCAGCGTCTGATGGCTGATCCCTCCCGGAAGCCTGCGCGTACTCCTCCCCCACATGGCTCTATCAGAAGCTGCCCCTTGTTGAGGTTCTTTTCCTCCGGGGCAGCAATGACGCCTCTTTTCGCCCTGTGTTTGGACCGGATCCTGCTGGATCTGCTTTCCTTGACAGCAGGACAACCGGCTCCGGGAGTAGTAACCCATGACGACCCTGAATCAACAGGCGCATGAACGCCTGCCCAATGACAGACTGATGCTTGGCCTGCTTCTGGCCCACGTGCCCGTTGTCGGGCTGATCATTCCCTGGGGGTATGAAACCACGGCGTTTGCTCTGACGGCTTCCGTGGTCCTGGGATTGCTCGTGGCCCTCGCCCACGCGGCTCTGAAGGGTCAGCGTGCGTTCTCCGTCGTTGTGGCAATGGCGCTCATGGCGTTTTCGGCGATCATGATCCAGGCCCAGATGGGGCGCATTGAGATGCACTTCCACATCTTTGGTGCCCTCGCCTTTGTGATTCTCTACCGGGACTGGCTGCCGGTTGTCGCTGGTGCCCTCGTGATTGCTGTCCACCATATGGTGATGACGGCACTGCAGCTGGAGGGCGTGTCCGTCGGTGGTATGCCACTGATGATTTTCAGCCATGACTGCAGCTGGGGGGTGGCTTTCCTGCACGCGGCCTTCGTGGTGTTTGAGGCTTCCGTGCTCGTATTCCTGGCGCGGCTTCTGGGCGCGGAGAAAGAGCGAACCCACCGTATGCGTGAACTGGTGGAACGCGTTGCCGGGGATGGGGATCTGAGTGTGCGCCTGGATGCTGGCGGGCAGGATGCCAGTGCCACGGCCTTTGATCGGTTGATGGAACAGTTTGAAGGGCTGGTCCGCGACGCTACCGGGCTCTCCCGGAGGCTTCAGTCCGTTTCCGGCAATGTGGATGAGCTCAGCCAGGGAACTCTTGCCGCGGCGGATAACCTTCAGGGCCAGACCACGCAGGCGGCTTCGGCCATGGAGCAGATGAGCTCCTCGGTCAGGGGGGTCGCGGACAATGCGGCCCAGGGCTCCGAGGCGGCCACCCGTGCAGCGGCCCACGTGGGCGCCAGCCGCCAGGATGCCGATCAGGCCCACCAGGTGACCCGGGCCAGTAACGAGGCCATGGAGCAGGCGAGTAGCGTGATCCGCCGACTGAGTGATCAGGTGGCGGAAATCCACGGGGCCGTGAGCGCCATCAATGAAATCTCCGACCAGACCAACCTGCTGGCGCTCAATGCGGCCATAGAGGCGGCGCGTGCGGGTGAGCACGGGCGGGGCTTCGCGGTTGTGGCTGATGAAGTGCGCAGCCTGTCCCAGCGCACCCAGTCCTTCACGCAGCAGGTGCAATCCATTGTGGCCCAGCTCAACGAGGGCAGTGAGCAGGCGCTGGCGGCGATCGACATGGGGACCACCCGCTCGGGCGAGGCGCTGCAGCAGATGGAGCGGGTCAGTGAGGGCGCCCAGGAACTGGAGACGCTGGTGAACGACCTCAGTGGTTTGAGCCAGCAGATTGCTGCTGCCGCGGAACAGCAGTCCTCCGCTGCGGATGAGATCAGTGGCAGTGTCCAGTCCGCGGCGGATGAGAATCGAACCGTGGCGGAGAAATCGGGTGAGACCCGCGAATCCGCGTCCGAGCTGCGCGCCCTGGCGACGGAAATGGATCAGCTTCTGAGCGGGTTCAGTATCAGGCGCGATTGAGCCTGGTCTACGGGCTCTTGATGTTGTAGGTCTCTTTAGACGGCATCCGATCGTGCTGCTTGAGGTCTCTCAGGTTCTGATCCCAATCATCAGCCAGGGCCTGAGCGTTTGCCAGCATCTTTGAGACGAAGAAATGGACATCCAGTCGAGCGATGACATCGCTCTCAAGGCCGGTGAGCCCATGCTGGGCAATGGTGGTGTCCGCCGACGTCTGGTAGTTCAGCAGGTAGTCGGCACGCCCAAACTGGATCATCTGGAGCGCTGACTGGTGCGTTCGGGCCTCAGTGATGCGCATGGCATCGCTTTCAGCCTCAAAGAAGCGCCCGAGCTGACCGTAGGAGTAGCCTTTCATCAGCACTACGTGATGGCCCTTCAGTTGCTCCACATCGCTCACGGGTTGGGTGTCCTTGCGGTGGTACACGGTCAGGTTGAGGGTGATGGCGGGTTCTTCGGCCTCGACCGCAGTGTTTTTCAGTCGGTGCAGGTCGGCTGCAGCCAGTGTGAAAGCGGTCTCGCCGGAGTCAATCTGGCGATAGAGGCGGGTGGCCGGGTGCTGTACGAAGCGCACGGGCTGATCCATGGCACTGAATACCTGGCGAGCCAGCTCTACAAGGTATCCCTTCGACTGGCCCTCACTGTCCGTGTACCCGAAAGGCGGCAGGTGAATATAGCCGAATTCCAGTGGCTCGGGTTCCGTCTGCGCGGATGCCTCCGTGGACAGGAGCAGGATGCTGAACAGCAGAGACATGAACAGTGAGGTTCGGGAACTGCGGCGCAGGGACATCGTTCACCTGTCAGAGGGGGGATAGGGGAAGGTGATTCTATCGGCTGCACTCACTTTATGCGTTGGTCAGGATGTAAACAATTTCAAAACATCGTCGCCCCGAAGATGAAGGTCAGCTGCGCCAGCCCCGCCAGGAAACCCAGGGCAGCGCCGGCGGCGATCAGCTTGATCTCGTCCTCCTGGAAACAGGGGCGCAGCAGCTCCTGGAATTCCGCGGGTGAGAGTTCCTCCATGCGCCGGCGCATGATGTCCTCCACGGCGGCGGCCCGGTCGTTGGCGAACATGGGGTCGTCGAAGGTTTCGCTCGCGATTTCGATGGACAGATCGCCCACGCGCTGCTTGAGGTTGGCGAAGGAGGTGGGGCCGAAAGCCATCTGGGTGAAGGCCTTGCCCATGCCGGCGGTCTCATCCACCAGCTTTTTCATGTGCTTGCGCACCAGGTTGCGGGCGCGGTCGGCTTTCGGGCCATTGAGAATGGCATCCACCAGGTTGCCCACGGTCAGGATCTCGTGGGTGACAATGTGGCAGAAGGATTGGGCCACCTCGGGCTGACGGCGCAGGAACTGGCCCTGCAGTCGGAAGGGGCCGATCTTCACAGGGTAGAGCGGGCGGAAAATGAAATTGAGCGCGATCCAGTTGGTGGCCCAGCCCACCAGAAGCCCGAAGAAGGGCAGGATCCAGCCGGCCTGGAAATAGTACCAGACGATCATCTGGATGATGCCGAAGGCGAAGCCGAAGTAGAGCCCGGAGTTGATGATGAAGCGGAACTCCTTCTCGCCGCACTCGAGGAAGATGCGGTTGAGCAGGGAGCGGTCCTCGCTCAGCTGGGTGACTACCATGTTCTGGATGTCGAGCAGATCCTCGGCGTTGTCGGAGAAGTCATCGACCAGGTTGTCCACCAGTTCGGGGGACCGGTCCCGGACCCGCTGGTAGATCATTTCCCGCGCTTTCTGGGGCAGGTTTTCCCAGAAGGTCGGGTGTTCGGCGAGCATGATCTCGTCCACGTATTCGTCGGTGCGTGGCACGGTGTGGTCCACGATGTGCTGGGTCAGAACGCGTGGATCGATGTACTCGAAGATCTCCTGGACGGTGCCGATCTTGGCGATGGTGGAATCCACGGCGATGCGGGCCATCTTTTCGGCCTTGGAGGGAATGATGCCCTGCCAGCCCAGGAAGGGGCGGATGCCGATGAATTCCTTGGGGTAGAAGGTGAGCTTGATCGCCATCCAGTTGGTGATCCAGCCGATGAGCGCGGCGATCACCGGGATGCTCAGGTATTTCCAGAATTCCGGGTTGGTGAGCAGGTCCGTCATTCAGCAGTTTCCTTACCGGAGGAATGGAAGTCGCCCCACAGCCACTGGCACAGGCCAATGGCAGCCACCGGCGCGGTTTCAGTGCGCAGTACCCGTGGGCCCAGGGCCAGGGGCGCGAAGCCCGCCGTTGCGGCGGCATCGAGTTCGGAATCATCCAGCCCGCCTTCCGGGCCAATGAGCAGGGCAACCGAGGTGGGCGCGGTGTCCTGGCTGCGGACCGGCTGGCCTTCATGGTGAAGGACGAGCCGGATAGCGTCGTCACAGTGCGTGAGCCAGTCGGCCAGTTTCATGGGGGAATGGATCGTCGGTATCCGGGCGCGGCCACACTGTTCAGCGGCGCTGATCGCCACCTGCTGCCAGTTCTTCAGGCGCTTGCGCTCACGTTCCGGGTTGAGCCGCACCTCGCAGCGGGCGCTGTCCAGAGGCTGGATGGCGGTCACACCCATCTCGGTGGCCTTCTGGATGGCGTAATCCATGCGATCACCCCGGGACATGACCTGACCCAGGGTGATGGCCAGCGGGGATTCGGTGCCGGGGTCATGGGGCGACTCAACGTGTACGGTAAGCCGCTTGCGGCCGGCCTCGAGGATTTCCGCCGGGTAGTCCAGTCCGTCACCGTTGAACAGCACCACTCGGTCGCCTGCATTCATGCGCAGGACGGTACCGGCGTGATGGGCGGCGTTACCGGCAAGGGTGTGCTCGCCCGGCGCCAGAGTCTCCGGGGTGTGGATCCGCGGTATCCGCATCAGTGCCTCAGTCCCTGGTGGCCTTGTCGATGCCTTCGGTGGCCACGGTGGCCAGGTGCCGGATCTGGTCCTCATTGATGACGTAGGGCGGCATGAAATAGGTGACGTTGCCCAGCGGCCGCAGCAGTGCCTCGCGGGTGATGGAGTGCTGGTAGACGCGCAGCCCGCGGCGTTCCTGCCAGGGGAAGGGCTCCATGGTGGCTTTGTCCTTGACCAGCTCCATGGCGAGGATCATGCCGTGCTGGCGGATATCGCCCACGTGCGGGTGCTCGCGCAGGTGTTCCACGCTCTCGCCCATGATCCGGGCTTTCTCACGATTGCTCTCGATGACGTTGTCATCCCGGAAGATGTCCAGGGTTGCCCGTGCCACGGCGCAGCCGATGGGGTTGCCGGTGTAGCTGTGTGAGTGAAGGAACGCCTTCATGGTTTCGAAGTCATCGTAGAAGGCCTCGAAGACGTCGTCCGTGGTCATTGTGATCGACAGTGGCAGGTAGCCGGCGGTCAGGCCCTTGGACAGGCACATGAAATCCGGTGAGATGCCGGCCTGCTCGCAGGCGAAGAGGGTGCCGGTGCGGCCGAAGCCCACGGCGGTCTCGTCCGCGATCAGGTGGATGTTGTAGCGGTCACAGGCCTCGCGCAGCTTCTTCAGGTAGATGGGGTCGTACATGCGCATATGGCCGGCGCACTGAACCAGCGGCTCGACGATGACGGCGCAGACGTTGTCCGCGTTCTCGGCCATGAGCTTTTCCATGTGCTCAAACTGGCGCAGGGCGTAATCCTCCCAGCTCTCGCCCTTCTCGCGGTAGAAGGCGTCCGGGGCCGGGGCGGTGAGCATCTCCATCAGCAGCGGTTCGTAGGTCTCGCGGTAAAGGCCCACATCGCTCAGGGCGAGTGCGCCCAGGGTTTCGCCGTGGTAGCTGTTGGAGATGTTGATGAAGTTCTTCTTTTCGGGCTTTCCAGTGTTGCGGAAATAGTGGTAGCTCATCTTGAGCGCCACCTCGATGGCCGAGGAGCCGTTGTCCGCATAGAAACAGCGGTTGAGTCCTTCGGGCGTCACATCGATCAGGCGTTCGGAGAGGTCGATCACCGGTTCATGGGTAAAACCGGCAAGCATGGCGTGCTCAAGCTGCTGGGTCTGCTGGTTGATGGCCTCGTTGATGCGCGGGTTGGCATGCCCGAACAGGTTTACCCACCAGGAGCTGACCGCATCGATGTAGCGGTTGCCGTCAAAGTCGTAGAGCCAGACGCCTTCACCGCGCTTGAACGGAATGAGTGGGAGCGTCTCGTGGTCCTTCATCTGGGTGCAGGGGTGCCAGACGGCCTTCAGGTCACGCTCGATCATCTCGCGGTTGGATGTCACGACTGCCTCCCGGTGGATCGTTTACAGAATCATCAGTGGGGGAGTGATGATACGGGCCGGGGGCCGGGCATGGAAGGGCTGTAATGACGGGGAGAGGATGTAGGAGCGGCTATAGCCGCGACCGGCTCGCAGCCATGGCTGCTCCTACATGGAAGGGCGGTGTTCAGAATGCGATCTTTTCCTGTACCTCATTGTCGAGGCCGAGGTTTTTCCAGATGCGCATGCTGGGATCCGCCTGGTTCAGCGTGTAGAAGTGCAGGCCCGGTGCGCCGGCGTCGAGCAGCTGCTCGCACATGCGCGTGACCACTTCCTCGCCGAACTTTTTGATGGAGTCGGTGTCGTCACCGTAGGCTTCCATCTGCTTGCGGATCCAGCGGGGAACATCCGCGCCGCACATCTCGCTGAACTGGACCACCTTCTGGAAGTTCACGATCGGCATGATGCCGGGAACCACCGGAATATCCACGCCCATCTTCTCCAGCCGGTCGATGAAGTGGAAGTAACTCTCGACGTTGAAGAAGTACTGGGTGATGGCACTGTTGGCGCCGGCCTCGACCTTGCGCTTGAAGTTCATCAGGTCCGCCTCGGCGCTCTGCGCCTGCGGGTGGAACTCCGGGTAGGCCGCCACTTCCAGAGAGAAGTGATCGCCACTGTGCTCGCGGATGTATTCCACCAGCTCGTTGGCATAACGCATCTCGCCATAGCCGGTGTTGCCCATGCCGGAGGGGATATCACCGCGCAGGGCCACGATCCGTTCCACGCCGCCTTCCTTATAGGCGTCGAGAAGGTCGGAGATGATGGCCTTGTCGGAACCGACGCACGACAGGTGCGGTGCGGTCGAGATGCCTTTCTGGTTGAGCTCGATCACCGTGTTCTTGGTGCCTTCGCGGGTGGAGCCGCCGGCACCGAAGGTGACCGAGAAGAATTCAGGGTTGAGCGTCGCGAGCTTGTCGCGCGTCTGATGCAGAGTCTCAGCGCCTTTGTCGCTCTTCGGAGGGAAGAACTCAAAGCTGAAACGTCGCTTGAACTGCTTCTGACTTTTCATGAATCTGTTCCTTTCGGGCGCCTGGCCCGGTCAATCACTGATTCAGAACCGGGAAAGCCGGGGCCCGAAGACCCCGGCTGTCGCCTTGATGAATCCGCGTGGGATCAGTACTTGTAGGCTTCCGCCTTGAACGGCCCGTGAACCGGAACGCCAACGTAGTCGGACTGTTCCTTGGTCATGCGGGTAATGGTGCCGCCAAAGCCTTCGACCATGTACTGGGCAACTTCTTCGTCCAGTTCCTTCGGCAGGACGCGGACGTAGAGGTTGTCCTTCTTCTTGTCTTCCGGCAGATCGGCGAACTTGCGCTCGAACAGGTACATCTGAGCTGCAACCTGGTTGGCGAAGGAGCCGTCCATGATGCGTGACGGGTGGCCTGTCGCGTTACCCAGGTTAACCAGGCGGCCTTCAGCCAGCAGGAAGATGTGATCGTCCTTGGACTTGTCACGATAGATCTTGTGAACCTGCGGCTTGATCTCGTCCCATTCCCAGTTCTCGCGCATGAACGCGGTATCGATCTCGTTGTCGAAGTGACCGATGTTGCAGACGATGGCGCCGGACTTGACCGCGGCGAGCATGTGCTTGTCGCACACGTCCACGTTACCGGTGGTGGTTACCAGAACGTCAGTGTCCTGCAGCAGCTGCTTGTTGATGCTGTCGGCCTTGCCAGTGTTCTCGCCATTGAGGTAGGGAGAAACCACTTCGTAGCCGTCCATGCACGCCTGCATGGCACAGATCGGGTCGATCTCGGAGATGCGAACGATCATGCCTTCCTGACGCAGTGACTGCGCGGAGCCCTTGCCGACGTCGCCATAGCCGATGACCAGGGCCTTCTTGCCGGACATCAGGTGGTCGAGTGAACGCTTGAGGGCGTCGTTCAGGCTGTGACGGCAGCCGTACTTGTTGTCGTTCTTGGACTTGGTGACCGAGTCGTTCACGTTGATCGCCGGCACCTTGAGGCTGCCTTCTTCGATCATGTGCTCGAGACGGTGAACGCCCGTGGTGGTTTCCTCGGAGATGCCGTGGCAGTTCTTGAGGATTTCCGGATACTTCTCGTGCAGCATCTCGGTCAGGTCACCGCCGTCGTCCAGGATCATGTTCGGTTCCCAGCCGTCAACGTCGGCGCCGATAGTGCGCTCGATGCACCACTCGTACTCTTCTTCGGTCTCACCTTTCCAGGCGAATACCGGAACGCCGGTAGCGGCGATGGCGGCAGCGGCCTGGTCCTGGGTGGAGAAGATGTTGCAGGAGGACCAGCGGACGTTGGCGCCCAGCGCGGTCAGGGTCTCGATCAGCACGGCCGTCTGTACGGTCATGTGGATGCAGCCCATTACGTTCGCGCCTTTCAGCGGCTGCTGGTTGCGATACTTTTCGCGCAGCTTGATCAGAGCGGGCATTTCGCTCTCGGCGATGGCGATTTCCTTGCGGCCCCAGCCGGCAAGGTCGATGTCGGCTACTTTGTAGTCAGTAAAATTACTGTCCAAAGGCATTGTTAATACTCCTGATTCATATGGGTAATTCGGTTGTGCAACAGGGCCAGCCGGCGGCCGGCCCTGTGTGGCAGAGGTTTACTTGGCTGCAGCCTTCAGTTCTTCCGCCTTGTCGGTCTTTTCCCAGGGGAAGGTAGTGAAGGTCTGGCCATTGACGGTCTTCTGTTCCGGCTTGCGGCCGAAGTGACCGTACGCGGCTGTGTCGCGGTACATCGGATGCAGCAGATCCAGTTGCTTGGTCAGTGCATAGGGACGCAGGTCAAAGGTCTTGCGGACCAGCTGCTCGATCTTGCGGTCATCCATCTTGCCGGTACCGAAGGTGTTGATGGAGATCGAAGTCGGCTCGGCAACGCCGATGGCGTAGGAGATCTGGATCTCGCACTTGTCGGCCAGGCCAGCGGCTACGACGTTCTTCGCTACGTAACGGCCAGCGTAGGCAGCGGAGCGGTCGACCTTGGACGGATCCTTACCGGAGAAGGCGCCGCCACCGTGGCGAGCCATGCCACCGTAGGTGTCAACGATGATCTTACGACCTGTCAGGCCAGCATCGCCTACCGGGCCACCGATTTCGAAGTTGCCGGTCGGGTTGATGTGGAACTTGGTGTCGTTGTGGATCAGTTCGGACGGGATCACGTCCTTCACGATCTCTTCCATGACCGCTTCACGCAGCTGCTCCAGGGAAACATCCGGGCTGTGCTGTGTGGAAAGGACAACGGCGTCGATGCCGGTTACCTTGCCGTCTTCATAACGGCAGCTCACCTGACTCTTGGCGTCCGGACGCAGCCAGTCAAGCTTGTTGCTCTGCAGCAGCTCGGCCTGCTTTTCACACATACGGTGCGCGTAGCAGATCGGAGCCGGCATCAGCACGTCGGTCTCGTTGCAGGCGTAGCCGAACATCAGGCCCTGGTCGCCAGCGCCCTGGTCTTCCGGCTTGGAGCGGTCAACGCCCTGGGCGATGTCGACGGACTGCTTGCCGACAACGTTGATGAAGGCACAGGTGTTGCCGTCGAAGCCAACGTCGGAGTGGTTGTAGCCGATGTCGGTGATCGCTTTACGCGCCACTTCTTCGAACTCAACGTTGGTGTTGGTGGTGATTTCGCCAGCGATCAGGCACATGCCAGTCTTGACGACAGTCTCACAGGCGACACGCGCATAGGGGTCGTCCTGGAGAATGCGGTCAAGAATGGCATCGGATACGGCGTCGGACAGCTTGTCCGGGTGGCCGGCTGTTACCGACTCGGATGTAAAGAGACTGTAGTCACTCATGCTTGCTTTCCTCCTTTTGAAGGTGGTTAAAGGTCATATTGGGAAGCCGGTTCGCTAGCCCGTAAATTCCCTGACCTGGATCTGAAAACCATTGCGCAGGCCGATGAACAGGGTTTCGCCCTGTTTCAGGCCAGCGTCTTCTGCCCATCCCGTGAGCTCTTCCGGCTCAAAGCCCTGCCAGATATCGCCGCAGTTATCCCTGACCCAGCTCTGTTCGTGCCGGCAGAGTTCACTGACAATCATTCGGCCGCCGGGTTTCAGCAGCTGGGCGCTGTCGCGGAAGATGTTCGCGGGGCTGGCGACGTGGTGCAGCACCATGTTGGCCACCACAAGATTGAACGTTTCCCCGCGTTCAATCACATCAGGACACTCCCCGTGCACCAGGCGCACGTTGGTGAGTGCCTGCTGTTCGCAGAACTGCCCGGCGCGGTCGAGCATGGCCTGGACGTTGTCCACCGCCACCACCTCGCCGAAGCAGTTCGCCAGAACCGGCAGGAAGGGGCCTTCACCCGGCCCGATCTCCAGCGCGTTACCGCTGCCGTCGCAGGCGTAACGCCGGTGGACGAGTTCCGCCACTGGCTGCGCATAGCGCTGGTGATTGGCGATCAGCTCCTGCTGCTCCCGGAAGTGGCGGGCGTAACGCGCGAAAAAGACTTGGGACTGTTCCGAGCGTTGACGCCGTATCGTGCGGATCCGGTCCAGCAGTTCCTCGGTGAGCTGGATCTGGTCCACGGCCTCGAAGACCGAGCGAACCGCGGTGTAGCGGGGTTCGTCTCCGACCCGAAGCAGTGGACGCCGGTAGAAGGTGGCGTTGCCTTCCCGCTGGGGTTCAAGCAGTCCGGCCTGGGTCAGCACCTTGAGGTGATGGCTCATGCCGGACTGGCGCATGTTAAAGAGCCGGCACAGTTCCATGACTCCGAAGGTGTCTCGCTGCAGGACCCGGAGGATATCGAGTCTCAGCGGGTCGCCGGCGGCCTTGTAGAGGCTCCCCAGCGTGTGCAGCGCTGTTTCGGTATCTGCGGATTTGACGTGTGCCGTTGAATTCATTGCCCCTACTTTACGGTCGGGTCTGAACCGGGGTCAACAGCTATATCAAAAAAAATTGATATAGCGTTGCGTCAAAGGTCGGATGACATTTGCTCAATCGGGTGGCGATCGGTGAAAATACGCGCCTCTTGAAACGGCCCCGTTGTGGGGCTGTATCCAATCAGCCAGTGGGAGACAATTCCGATGCCGTCGCGTAAAGACCTTGCCAACGCGGTACGCGCGCTCAGTATGGACGCCGTGCAGAAGGCGCAGTCCGGCCATCCCGGCGCGCCCATGGGGCTTGCCGACGTGGCCGAGGTGCTGTGGAACGATTACCTCAGGCACAACCCGGCCAACCCGTCCTGGCCCGATCGCGATCGCTTCGTGCTCTCCAACGGCCATGGTTCCATGCTCCAGTACAGCCTGCTGCATCTCACCGGCTACGATCTGGGCATCGAGGATCTGAAGCAGTTCCGCCAGCTCCATTCCCGTACCCCGGGGCATCCGGAATACGGCTACACGCCGGGGGTTGAGACCACCACCGGGCCGCTCGGCCAGGGCCTGGCCAATGCGGTGGGCATGGCACTGGCGGAGAAGAACCTGGCAGCGCAGTTCAATCGCGACGGCCATGAGGTCATCGACCATCACACGTACTGCGTTGTTGGTGACGGTTGCCTGATGGAGGGCATTTCCCACGAGGCATCCTCGCTGGCGGGAACACAGGGGCTGGGTAAGCTGGTTGTGTTCTATGACGACAACGGCATTTCCATTGATGGCGACGTCAGTGGCTGGTTCACCGATGACACGGCCAAGCGTTTTGAGGCCTACAACTGGCAGGTGATTGCGGGCGTTGACGGGCATGACCCCGAGGCGGTGAAAAACGCGATTGAGAAAGCGCGGGGCAACACCGAGCAGCCCACGCTCATCTGCTGCCGCACCGTGATCGGCTTTGGGTCACCCGGCAAGGCGGGCTCTGAAAGCAGTCACGGGGCGCCGCTGGGCGATGATGAGATTGAGGCGACCCGCCAGAACCTGGGCTGGAACCACGGGGCCTTTGAGGTGCCGGATGACCTGTATCAGGCCTGGGATGCCCGCGAGGCCGGCGCGGCGGCTGAGAAGGACTGGAATGAACGCTTCGCAGCCTATGAGAAGGCGTATCCGGAGCTGGCCGCTGAGCTCAATCGCCGTCTGGCTGGCGAGCTGCCGTCTGATTTCTCACAGAAGGCCCAGGACTACATCCGCCAGTGCCAGGAGGGGGGCGAGAACATGGCCACCCGTAAAGCCTCCCAGAAGACGCTCAACGCGTACGGTCCGGTTCTGCCGGAACTGGTGGGTGGCTCGGCGGACCTTGCCGGTTCCAACAACACGCTCTGGAGTGACTGTCAGGCGATTACTGCGGGCGATGCCAGTGGCAACTACGTGTACTACGGCGTGCGCGAGTTCGCCATGACCGCCATTGGCAGTGGCATGGCCCTGCACGGTGGTGTGGTGCCCTATGTGGCCACCTTCCTGATCTTCATGGAATACGCCCGCAATGCCACACGCATGGCCGCGCTGATGAAGCAGCGCAACGTGCTGGTCTATACCCATGACTCCATCGGCCTGGGTGAGGATGGCCCCACCCATCAGCCGGTCGAGCAGCTGGCGACTCTGCGCCAGACCCCGAACATGAGCCTGTGGCGCCCCTGTGACACGGTTGAAACGGCCGTGGCCTGGAAGGCTGCCATTGAGCGCACCGATGGCCCCACGGCCCTGGTGTTCACCCGTCAGGCCCTGGCACATCAGGATCGGGATGAGCAGCAGCTTGCCGACATCGAGCGCGGGGGCGTCTTCGCCTCGATCCTGGGCACGCTGGAACTCCTCCCCGACGACGTCCGCGAGCGGGTCGTCGGCGTCGCGATCACGAAGTTCCGCGGCGACCGCTCGCTGCTCGCTCCCGGGATCGACGCGATCGAGGACCGAACGGACGTTCCCGTTCTCGCGGTACTCCCCCACGACGACCCCGGCCTGCCCGAGGAGGACAGCGTCTCGCTGCCGGCCGTCGGCGAGCGCGCCGTCCGCGGCCGCGACGACGGCGTCGCCGACGACCGGAGCGTGACGGTCGCGGTCCCCCGGCTCCCGCGGGCGTCGAACACCGCGGAC
>ENA-ORCO01000193-ORCO01000193.1-marine-metagenome-genome-assembly--contig:-NODE-193-length-42137-cov-5.198312_pt1 | contig 42137 bp, 46 predicted proteins | sample MGYA00248633_ERZ508508 | MGnify/ENA primary metagenome ERZ508508 (study PRJEB26179, sample SAMN06268845) | marine metagenome | isolation source: A23 P1 aerobic enrichment on pine of planktonic cells taken...
GTCGGTTCGCAGCTCGGCGACGAGGGAAAGGGTGGCATCGTCGACGTCTACGGCGAGGAGGCCGACGTCGTCGTCCGCTACCAGGGCGGCGACAACGCCGGCCACACCGTCGTCCACGAGGGCGAGGAGTACAAGCTCTCGCTCGTGCCGAGCGGCGCGATCCGCGGCAAGGTCAACGTGCTCGGTAACGGCTGCGTCGTCAACCCCCGCACGCTGTTCGACGAACTCGACGCCCTCCGCGAGCGCGGCCTCGACCCCGACGTGCGCGTCGCCGAACGCGCCCACGTCATCCTGCCGTATCACCGCCTCCTCGACGGTATCGAGGAGGAAGTCAAGAGCGAAGACGACGACGAGATCGGCACCACCGGCCGCGGCATCGGCCCCACCTACGAGGACAAGGCGGGCCGGCGCGGCGTCCGCGTCGGCGACCTGCTCGACCCCGAGGTGCTCCGGGACCGCCTGGAGTACGCCGTCCCCCAGAAGCGCGCCCTCGTCGAGGACGTGTACGGGCTCGACATCGACGAGATCGAGGACCCGGAGGCGCTCGACCCGGACGCGCTGTACGACGAGTTCGCCGGCTACGGCGAGCGACTCGCCGAGGAGGAGATGACCGTCAACGCCGGCGACTTCCTGTCCGACCGGCAGGCCGCCGGCGACAACGTCATGTTCGAGGGCGCGCAGGGGACCATCCTCGACATCGACCACGGGAACTACCCGTTCGTCACGTCCTCGACCCCGACGGCGGGCGGCGCCGCCGTCGGCTCCGGCGTCGCGCCGGGCGTCGTCGGCGACGGCGAGGTCGTCGGCATCGTCAAGGCCTACCTCTCGCGGGTCGGCAGCGGCCCGATGCCGACCGAACTCGGCGGCGTCCCCGGCGACACGCCGGGCTACGACGGCGACCCCGAGAGCCCCGAGACCGAGCGCGAGGAACTGGCGACGTACATCCGCGAGGCCGGCGGCGAGTACGGCACCGTCACCGGCCGCCCCCGGCGGGTCGGCTGGCTCGACGTGCCGATGCTGCGCCACGCCGCCCGCGTCAACGGCTTCACCGGCCTGGCCGTCAACCACGTCGACACCCTCGCCGGCCTGGACGAGGTGAAGGTCGGCCACGCCTACCGACTCGACGGCGAGGAACTCGAGACCATGCCCGCCACCACGGAGCGGTGGGCCGACTGCGAGGCCGAGTTCCGCGCGTTCGACGGCTGGGAGGACTGCGACTGGTCCGCCGTCGCCGCCGAGGGCTACGACTCACTGCCCGAGAACGCGAAGACCTACCTGGCGTACCTCGAAGCCGAGCTCGACGCCGACGTGTACGCCGTCGGCGTCGGCCCCGGCCGCGAGGAGACGGTCGTCCGCGAGAACCCCTTCTGAGCGCGGCGCCGTCCGGGCCCTTTCGGTTCGCGAAGCCCGACCCACAGCGCCGGTGACCGCCGACCCCTCCTGCAATATTTTCCGCCCCGCGAAAGGTACTTGACCGCCGCGGGTTCATGAGTGTGTGTAGCAAACACACGACCGGGTTCGGTGGGGTCGGCGAGCCCGGGGAGTGGTGAACTGCGGCGGGAGTCGCACGAGGTCACAGTGTTAGCACACGACTCACCGATACGGCGGAGCGTCGAGGTCGAGTACTGGGTGATAGACGAGACGGGGCGCCTGACGACACCGGGGTCGCTCGTCGACGCGTCGCCCGGCGCCGAGCGCGAGTTCGTCGAGCCGCTGCTGGAGATCAAGACGACACCGTGCGAGACGACGGCCGCGTTGCGCGAGCAACTCCACGACCGCGTGACCGCGGTCCTCGACCGGGCCGACGAGGTGGGCAAGCGACTCGTCCCGCTCGCGACGCCCGTCCACGCCGAGGAGATCGCCGAGATCCCCTCGGACCGAACGCGCGTCCAGAACCGCGTCGTCGGCTCGGACTTCGCGTACGTCCGCCACTGCGCCGGCACGCACGTCCACGTCGAGCAACAGCCCGACTGCGCCGTCGACCAGCACAACGCCTTCGTCGCGCTCGACCCGGCGCTGGCGCTGGTCAACTCCTCGCCGTACTTCCGAGGCCAGCGCCTGGCCGCGGGCGCGCGCTCGAAGCTCTACCGCTGGATGGCGTACGACGACCTGCCCCACCAGGGCCGGCTGTGGCCGTACGTCGACGACCGCGAGGAGTACACCCGACGGCTGGAGCGGCGCTACGAGGACTTCGAGACGGCGGCCATCGACGCGGGCGTCGACCGCCGCACGGTCGCCACGCACTTCGACCCCGAGAGCGCCGTCTGGACGCCCGTCCAGTTCCGCGAGGCGTTCTCGACCGTCGAGTGGCGCTCGCCCGACACCGCCCTCCCGAGCGACGTGATCCGCCTCGCCGACCGGTTGGCCGCGCTCGTCGGTCGCCTGGACGAGGTCGAGGTGCGGATCGAGGGCGACCGCGGCCGCGTCACGGAGGAGGCGGTCGTCCTCCCGGAGTTCGACGCCGTCATCGGCTACGTCAACGACGCGATCCGCGACGGCCTGGCCTCGGAGTCGATCCGGGCCTACCTCGACCGGATGGGGTTCGACGTGTCCGCCTACGACCCGGTGGCCCACGAGATCGACGGCCGCGCGACGGTCTCGACGGAGGCGGCCCGCGACGTCAGACTGGAACACGCGGACCGGCTCGCGGCGGACGTTCGCCGGGTCGGCCCGATCACCGGCGACTGACCGCACCGCCGCGAGCAGCGACGGCACGACTTCGACGAGCACCTACGCGTGGTGGTGGACCCACTCGGTGAACTCGACGAACGACGAACCGTCGCACCCTCCGCACGAGTCCGGGGGCTCGAAGCGGTGGTCGCCCCCGGACTCGTGGAAGGGCGTCCCCGCGTGGACCACCTGACACCGTTCGCAGACGTATCGTTTCGGCTCCTCGGGTACGTGTGCCATACGATGTCTACCGTCGTGAGGGCGATAGGGCTGTTGCCGGCGCCTCCCGGTCGGTCGAGCGCGTCGGCACCGATTCGGAGCGGGTCCGCACCCGTCCGGCACCCTTTTTTGCTCCCGTTCCGGAGGGACGGGTATGAAGGAGGACCTGCTGGACATCGTCTGCTGCCCGCTGGACAAGCACGACCTCGAACTCGACGCGACCGATCGCGAGGGCGACGAAGTCGTCACGGGGACGCTCACCTGCACCGAGTGCGGCGAGACCTACCCCATCGAGGACGGCATCCCGAACCTGCTGCCGCCGGACATGCGCGAGGAAGCGCCGGCCTGAGCCGCGCCGGCCCCCTGAACCTTTTTCTATCGGCCGCGCCGACTGAGGGACGTGCCAGGGGATACGCTGCCCGTCCACGTCAACCGGGACTCGCTCCACGCGCTGGAGGTACCCGACGCCTTCGAGACGGACGGGTCGTTCGACATCGGCGTGGTCAACCACGGCGGGTCCGTCCACGTCCACCTCCACCTCGACGACGACCTCTCGGCGATCGCGTCCGTCGAGGCCAGCAACCACTTCGTCGACGGCGAGAGCCAGCGGACGGTCCACGTCAGCGTCGAGGGCGCGGGCGAGGCGACCGGAACGCTGAAGATCGCCTCCGCCTACGGCGCCGAGACCCGCTACGTGACCGTCCGGATCACCGAGCCCGACGAGGAGGAGACTACCGTCGAGGTCGACGAGTCGCTCTCACAGCCCCAGCCCCGCCAGCCCGACGCCGGCGGTGACGGCTCCGCGAACGCCGCGCTCGCCGCGAGCCCCCAGCTCGCCGTCCTCGGCCTCGGCGTGGTCGCGCTGGGCGTCGCCGTGGCCGTGGCGGTCGTCGTCGACGAGGTCGTCGTCGTCGCCGGCGCGCTCGCGGTACTGGTCGGCGTCCTCGTCGCCGTCTACATCGCGCTCGCCGGAGAGTAGCCGTCGGGAGCCGTCGCGTTCCAGGGCCCGTCCGACCGGCCCGCGCTCACTCGCTCGCTTCCTCGTCTTCCTCGGCCTCGTCGGCCGACGGTTCGTCCGCGTCCTCGGCTTCGGCGCCACCCTCGGCGCCGCCCGCCGCGCCGCTGTCGCCCGCGTCCGGGTCGGTCGGCACGCCCGAGAGATTCCCCTCCTCGTCGAACCGTTTGGCGCGGAGGAATCGCGCGCGGTAGCGGTTGGCGTCGTCTTTCAGGTCGGCCTCGCGGATCGCTTCGGTCCGCCCGTCGGCGACCGCGTCGACGATCGCTTCGACCTGTTCCTTCTCGCTCGGCGTGAGTTCGAACTCGTAGGTCCGGGACTGCTCGCCTTCCAGCTTCGTCCAGCGCCGCGCCGCCGAGATGACGACCGAGCAGGGCTCCCGGCAGGGGAACTCGCCGTCCCCGCCGTCGACGTCGAGGTCGGTGTCCTCGTCGTACTGCCACTCCCGACGTTTGAGACACTGGGAGTCGTCGCAGCAGGCCTCGGCGACCCAGTCGACGTGCTCGTGGCCCTCCCCGCGGTCCCAGGTCCTGACGACGCCGTAGATGCCGCTCTGGCGGTCGACGGTGTCGCGCCAGTGCGAGACGTCGAGGTCGCCCTCGCGCTCGCGGTACCAGTTGGCGACCGTCGCCGGGTAGACGTACTCGACGGCGGTGACCAGGCCGGCGGGGTCCAGATCGGGGAACCGCCAGCCAGTCTGTAGCGTCGGCGCGGTCTTGAGCGGGCGATAGCGGCCCCGGTCGTCGTGTTTGGTGATCTCCCGAGCGTCCAGCGGGTCGTCGTGGTCCGCCAGGTCGGCGGCGTCGGCGTCGTCGACGTGCCGGAGGTCGTAGCGGCGGGTCCCGGTGTCGCCGGCGGTCGCGGTGATCCGCAGCTGGCCCCACTCGCGTGTGACGCCCGCTTCGAGGGCGTCGTAGCGGTCGGGGACCCGCTCGTCGTCGGCGCGTTCGAGCCAGCGGAGGAAGGCCCACCGCTCGGCCGCCTGGGGCGCCTCGGCGTGCCAGAAGTACCAGTTGGTCACGTGGGCGGCGTAGTCGGCCGCGGCGTCGCTCAGGTCGTCGCCGTGGACGACCCGTTTCGAACCCTCGTCGGTGGCGAGGACGTACCCCTCGCCCTCGGTCTCGGCCGCGAACCCGTCGAACTCGATACCGTCCGCGGCGGCCTCGGCGACCGCCTCCACCTGCGCCGGGTCCACCTGCGCGTTCATACGCCAAGCGAGGGACCGACTCGGAATAAAGCCCTCCGTCTGGGGCTGCCGGCGGGCCGGGATCGCCGCCGTCGCCGGGGTCCGGAGACCGACCGTCCACCGGAAAGCGTATACCGGTCTCGGATCGATCAGTCGAGCCATGCGACGCCGCCCTCCGCGCGACAGACGACGGCAGCCGCTGGTACCGGTCCGCCGGCCACGGTGACACCCATGGAGTGGGAACCAGACCGCGGACTGACGGCCCGGATGGGGATCGCCCTGACGCTGGTCGCCGTCCTCCCCGTCGCGTTCGTCTACGCGTTCGTCTTCGCGATGAACACCGTCGGCGTCGAACTGCTCGCCTGGGCGACCGACGACCCCTGGAACGGCCACTTCTACGCGAACCCGCTGGTCGTCGTCGGGGCCGTCGCCGTCGGCTTCGCCGCGCAGTTCGTCCTCGGCGACTCCGTGGCGCTCCGGTCGGTCGACGCCCGCCGCGTCGACCGCGACGAGTATCCCGACCTGCTCGGTCGCGTCGACCGCCTCGCGCGGGTCGCGGGCGCACCGACCCCGCGGGTCGCGGTCAGCCGCTCCGCCGTCCCCAACGCCTTCGCCATCGGCGCCCGACCCTCGCAGGCGACGGTCGTCGTCACCGAGGGGCTACTCGACGCGCTCGACGACGACGAACTCGATGCCGTCCTGGCCCACGAGATCGCCCACGTCAGGAACCGGGACGTGGCCGTGATGTCGCTGTCCTACTTCCTGCCGTCGCTGACCTACCTCGTCTCGATCGCCGCGTTCTACGTGCTCAAGGGCGTCTTCTACGTCGGCGGCGGCCTCGACGACGTGGACGGCGACGGCGCGAAGGGCGTCGTCGTCGCCATCGCCGTGCTGGTCGTCAGCGCGCTCGTCACGCTCGCGATCTCCGCCCTGTTCTGGCTGGCGAGCTTCCTCCTCTTTCGCGTGCTCTCGCAGTACCGCGAGCACGCCGCCGACCGCGGCGCCGCCGCCATCACCGGCGACCCCGCCGCGCTCGCCTCGGCCCTGCGAGTCGTCGACGACGAGATGAGCGACGCCCCCGACCGGGACCTCCGGGCGATCGACGGCGGGCTCGAAGCCCTCTACATCGCCCCGGTCGACACCTACCAGTTCGGGGACAACAGGGAGCTGCTCTCCTCCGATATCTTCCCAGCCACGCATCCCTCGACCGAGGAGCGGATCGAGCGCCTGCAGGAGATGGTAGGTGAGCGGGCGTGACGTCCCGCCGACGGTTCCTCCGCGGGGTCGGCGGTGCGGTCGGGCTGACAGTCGCCGGCGGCCTCGCGGGCTGTGGCTACCGGCCGGGCGGCGGGGACGTCCGCTGGCGGGCGAGCGGGAACTTCTCGACGTTCCCCGCGCGAGCGGTCGCCGTCACCGACGGACTGGTGGTGACCGTCGCCGACTCGACGACGAGCTTCGATATCGACCGCGAGGAATGGATTCGCGGCGGACAGGTCACCGCCTACTCGACCGGCGACGGCACCGAACTGTGGAGCGACCAGCACGGCGCCGAACTGTCGTGTCACGCCGTCGGCGACGGCGGCGCCGCGGTGGGGTTCGACGGGACGATCGTCCGGTACGGCGCGGACGGTAGATGGTGGCAGTTCGGGGTGGGCGAGCCGCTCGTCGCGCTCGCGGTCGCCGGCGAGTGGGCGTACGCGCTCACGGAGTCGGGCGCGCTCGTGGCCGCCTCCGACGGCGTCGAGCGGTGGTGGACCGACCTGGACGCGGAACTCGCGGGCGGCGACGACGGATCCGGTCCGACGCTCGCCGCCGACACCGAGGCAATCGCCTGCTCGGTCGGCGGCGCCGTCCACTGTCTCGACCCGAGCGGCCGTCGCCGCTGGCGTCAGCCCGAGATCGACGCTCGCCGGCTCTCGGTCGTCGACGGAGAGGTGTTCGCATCGTCGGGGAGGAGTCTGGCCGCCCTCGGCGGTGCTTCGGGCGAGAGACGCCGGATCGGCGACGAACCGATCACGGCGTTCGCCGTGACCGCGGACGCCGTCTACGGCGTCTCCGGCCTCGAACTGCTCGCCTACGACCGGTCCGGCGGCCGACGGTGGGCCACGACGGACGACTCGGCGTCCGGTCGGAACCGTCCGGCCAGCGACCCGACCGACTACCAGGGCCGGGTGGCCGCCGACTCCGGGGGCGTGTACGTCGACTCCTCGCGGGGGCTCACGGCACTCGATCCCGACGACGGGCGCGTCCGCTGGCGGGTGGGAAACAGGTCGCTGTCGGCCGGCCCGTTCCTCGCCGACTCGGGCGTGCTCGTCGCCGCCGACGGCCAACTCGTCTGTCACTACCGGGACGACGGGAGCTGAGTCGGTCGCTCTCCGCCGGCAACGACTGCCGCCGCCGTCGCTCACCGACGGGGCATCCACAGCCCGTAGAGGATGCAACAGAGGCCGACGATCGTCGCGAGATCGGCGGCCAGCGCCAGCGCGGTGCGAACGGTCGATTTCAGCCCGGGGGCGAACGTCGCGACCGCGTCGAGGGCGGCGAACCCGCCGAACAGGACGCCCGGCGTCCAGAACGCGACGAGAAAGCCCGCGGCGACGAACAGCATCGGGAGGCTCTCGTTGCGGCGGTAGCCGCGGTAGGCGACGTAGCCGACGGCGAACCCGAGAACGGCGATGACGCCGGTCGTGATCCCGGGGATCAGCCCGCTTGCGTCCGCCGCGAAGTGGAGCGGTGCGGTCATCTCAGGTCCTCCACGAACTCGGTGAACCGGTCGGCCATCCGCCCGCGGCGAGTGAGCCGTATCTCGAAGCCCTCGTCGGTGAGGTCGACGACGGCGCGGTCGAGCGTCGCTCGGTACACCTTGTAGTGGTGACCGTCCTCGCCGGCACGAGTCTGTTCGGCGACCAGGTCCTGCTCGCGCAGCGTCTCCAGGCGCCGGTAGACGGTCGGCCCGGACACCGAACAGCGCTCGGCGAGCTGCTCCGCCGAGAGGGCCTCGGCGGCCGTGGCTTCGAGGATCGTCCGGACGCAGTCGTCGCCGAGCAACGACGCCACGGTGTCGATGTCGGTGTCCTCATCCACACGTATCCACCCTCCTCCCGGAGTGTCAAGCCAGCGGCTCGACTTCATCCAGTGAAGCCGTGGCCACCCCCTTAACTGGTTCGGCGCGGTAGGTGCGAGTGCAATGGTCGCAATCGACGAGACCACCATCGGCCTCGCGTTCGCCGTCCTCGGCGTCGTGTTCTCGATCGGGTGGCTCGCGCTCGGACTGTACGGCATCAACTCGCTCCGCGAGATCCGCTCTGCGCTCGCCGACGACGACGCCGACGGCTCCTGACCGACTCCGATCCCTTCGGCTCTCCAGTCACCGGGCTGGCGGACGAGCGGCGGACCGGCGTCCGGTCGACCCCGCCACTCAGTCGTCTGCGGGCTCAGCGGCGCCGGTCTCGGCGCGGACCCGCTCGACGGCGTCGGCCACGTCGGCGCCGGCGTCGGCCGCCCGTTCGAGCACCACGTCGGCCATCAGCGGCTCGGTCCCCACGGCGCCGGAGTACCAGATCCGGCGGCCGTCGACCGCGGCGGGGGTGTCCCAGCCGTCGCGGTAGTCGTCGGTCAGCCCCATGTCCTCGGGGATGTCCTCCTGGGTGTGGTAGCCGTCGGCGACGAAGAGGGGGACGACCACCACGTCCTCGCTGTCGAAGAAGTCCGTCACGTCGTCGACCTCCGGGTCCTCGTCCATGAACAGCGCCTTCACCTCGTCGAAGCGATCCATCCCGCGGATGCGGTCGGCGTGGTACTCGATGGCCTTCGCGGAGTTCTCGTTGCGCTCGGTGCCGTGGCCGACGACGGCGAGGCCGAACCCGTCGCCCACGTCGGGGTCGCCGGTCACCGACTCCGCCCGGCGGACGATCACGTCGCTCATCGCCTCGTGGGTGCCGACCGGGCCGCAGTAGTGGACCGTCTTGTCGACGTCGGTCGCCGCCAGCGTCGCGTGGGTGGCGCTGGTGCCGTCCGAGTCCCAGGCTTCGGGATCCCAGTCGTCCAGGCGTAGCTCGCGGGGGATGACCTCCTCGGTGAAATACCCCTCCGAGATAAAGAGCGGGACGACGTACACTTCGTCGCTCTCGACGGTCCGGAGGACCTCGCGGAAGGAGGGTTCCTCCTTCCAGAACCCCTCGCGGACCTCGTCGAAGGCGCCGGTCGCGCGGATGGTGTCTGCGTGGTCGAACGTCGGCGCGCTCGACCCCGCGTTGAGGTGCGAGCCGTGTGCGACGATGACGAGCGCTTCCATGCCCGCGGGTACGGACGAGTCCCCCAAAGGGGTGTCGTTGGGCGTCGCCAACGCCGACGGCGCTGTCCGTCCCGACGCCGGATCCGACCGCGCTCGCCCGGGGGATTTTTCGCGGTCCGGGTGGATCCGCCGGGTATGACACTCGCCGCGGACACCCGCGAGGCCGTCCGACGCCACCCGTTCCTCTACGACGCGCTCCGGGCCGACGTACTCAACTACAGCGCCGCCGCCCGCTTTCTCGACGTCGACGGTGAGACCGACTCGGTCGTCGCCGCGCTGCGCCGCTTCGCCGACGACCTCCCCGAGTACGAACGCCCCGGCGACTCGCCGCCGGTGAGCATGCAGAGCGGCCTCGGCGAGGGCGACCCGGCCGACGCCGTCCTCGCGGTGGGCGATCTGGCGCTCGTTCCCGACGAGGGGTCGCTCACAGCGATCACCGCTGGCGGCGACGCCGACGCCGCGGCGCTCCGACAGGTGCTCGGGCGACTGGAGACCGCCGAGGTGGCCGTGGAGGCGGCCGCGGTCGGCGGCGGGTCGCTGGTCGTCGTCGTCGGTCGGCGTGACGGTCCGGACGCGGTGCGGGCGGTCGAGGACGCCTTGGCGGCGTAGGACCGGCCACCGCTCGCCGCCTATCCGCCAACTTGAAACGCCGGGCCGCGTAGATGCCGGTAATGACGCTTCAGGTGACGAACACGCTCACGGGCGAGCGCGAGGAGTTCGAGCCGGTCGACGACGACGAGGTCACCCTCTACCTCTGCGGGCTGACGACCTCGGACCCGGCCCACGTCGGCCACGCCCGGACGTGGACCCACACCGACGTGGTCCACCGGTGGCTCGAGTACCTGGGCTACGACGTGCGCCACGTCGAGAACTTCACCGACGTGAACGAGAAGATCGTCGCCCGCGTCGGCGAGGTCGGCGACGACGAAGCCGAGGTGGCTCGCCACTACACCGAGTCGTTCATCGAGGACATGCGCGCCCTGAATCTGAAGCGCGCCGACGTCTACCCCCGCGTCTCCGAGCACGTCGACGAGATAATCGCGATGGTCGAGACGCTGGTCGAGGGGGGCTACGCCTACGAGTCCAACGGGTCGGTGTACTTCGACGTGACCGCCGACGACGACTACGGGAAGCTCTCGAACCAGGCGGTCGAAGACTCGGAGGTCCGGGGCGACGAGGACGAACTGGCCGAGAAGCGCCACCCCGCCGACTTCGCGCTCTGGAAGGCCGGCGGCGTCGCGCCCGAGGACATCGCCGAGCACCGCCACGGCGAGGCCGCGCCGGCCGCCGAGGCCGCCGAACACGCCCAGACCTGGGACTCGCCGTGGGGCGAGGGCCGGCCGGGCTGGCACATCGAGTGCTCGGCGATGTCGACGGCCCATCTCGGCGAGACCTTCGACGTCCACGTCGCGGGCTCGGACCTGGTCTTCCCGCACAACGAGAACGAGATCGCCCAGAGCGAGTGCGCCACCGGTCAGGAGTTCTCGAAGTACTGGCTCCACACCGGCATGGTCCAGGTCGAAGACGAGAAGATGTCCTCGAGCCTGCAGAACTTCACGACCGCCAGCGGTGCGATCGAGGAGTTCGGCGTCGACGTGCTCCGCACGTTCTTCGTCTCGACCGTCTACTCGGCGGACCCCACGTTCTCCGAGGAGACGCTGGCCGAGGCCGAGGAGCGGTGGGAGCGGCTCGAACGAGGGTATCAGCGGGCGGTCGAGGCCGCCGATAGCGTCGACGCATACGCGACGGCCGCCGACCCCGACCTCCGGGAGGCGGTCGAGTCGACCCGCGCAGCGTTCGAGGCGGCGATGAACGACGACTTCAACACCCGCGAGGCGATGGCGGCGCTGCTCGACGTTGCCTCGGCGGTCAACGCCCACGTCGACGAGCGCGACCGCTACGACTTCCCGGGGCTCAAGCGGGCCATCGACGCCTTCGAGGAGCTCGGGGGCGACGTGTTCGGCCTCTCGTTCGGCGGACCCGCGGGCGGCGAGGTCCGCGTCGCCGAGGACCTGGCGGAGCTCGTCCTCGACCTCCGCGAGCGCGAGCGCGAGGCCGGCAACTACGAGCGCGCGGACGAACTGCGCGACCGCCTCGACGCGATCGGCGTCGAGGTCGAAGACGGCGACGACGGCCCGACCTACCGCTTCGAGTAACCCCATTCGCCTCGCGAAACTCTCGTTCCGGCTCGTGCCGGCGGGTTTATATTTCGCCGTGGCTACGTCGGTGACATGCTACGGTCACGCGAGGTCGGTATCGGAGTCGCACTCGTTCTTCTGCTCGCGACCGCCGGTTGCGTGGGCTTCCTGACCGGTGAGGAACCGCTCGGGTTCGCGGCGAACGCGACCGAGGTCGACGACGCGACGCTCGAAGCGACCGACTATCGGCTCGCCCACAGCGCCTCGCCCAACAGCACGCAGAACGTCACGGTGGCGGGCCAGACCCGCCGGGTCGTCGTCTCCAGCGAACTGCGGCGGTACAACCGAACCGTCACGCTGGCAGCGGGCGTCGAGGGCGACTTCGCGCGGATGACCGTCTTCAGCTCGCCCGCCGCGACGGTCGGCGGCACTTCGATCAACCCGATCGGGTCGCTCTCCGACGAACGCCTCGTCCGCCGGTTCGTGGGCGCTTCCTCGGGCCTCTCGAACGTCGAGTTCCAGTCCAATCGCTCGGTCGAGTTCCTCGGTGAGGCCCGGACGGTCTCGGAGTACACGGCCACCCAGCGGATGGGCGGAGTGCAGACGAACGCGACGGTCCATCTGGCGACCGTCGAGCACGACGGTGACTTCGTGACCGTCGTCGCCGTCCACCCCGAAGCGGTCGACGAACGGTCGCGGGTCGACGCCCTGCTGGCCGGCTTCCGCCATCCGCCGGCCTGACGGGGCCCGTCGAGGGCCGCGCTCGGTTCGTGCCGCGTCTCGGTTTCCGTCCCGCCTCAGTCGCGGTCTCGATCAGCCGCCGCCGCCGGCGACGCCGCTCCCGATCGCGGCGCCGCAGTCGGCGCAGCCGACCACGTAGAACCGCTTCGAGGACCGGAACAGTCCGGCCATCTTCGCGTCCATGTCGACGAACTCTACGTCCTCCTTCTCGGCGAGTTCCGCCTCGCATTCAGGGCAGTGGACCATACAGCAACTCCCACCGACGGGTTCGGTAAGTGTCTTGTCCCGCCGCCGGGGCGAGACGAGCGGACGCCGCCGGACCGCCGGCCGGCATACGCTTTTGTCGCTCGCGGTCATCGAGAGCGGACATGGAGACGACACTCCCGCTCGGCCTCGCGCTCACGGCGGTCGGGACCGCGGGATACGCGGTCGGTGTCGGGGCACCCTACCCGGGACGGTCGCTGTCGGTGACTGCGGTCATGGTGGGAGTCACGCTCGCGGCGATCGGTCGGTCGAAATCACCGGAGGACGAGCCGTGACGGCGGCGCTCGTCTACCGCGCCGAGGAGGTCACCGAGTACGACGACCTCGCGACGGCCCGCGCCGCCGAGGGGACGACCTGGGTCCACGCCGCCGGCGCCGACCGCGCCGAGATGGAGCGCGTCGCCGACGCGTTCGGTATCCACCCGCTGTCCGTCGAGGACGTGTTCAACGGCGTCCGACCCAAGACCGAGGAGTACGACGACTACACGCTCGTCGTCGTCAAGCGGGCGACGCTCCGCGGCGGCGAGACCACCTTCGACGAGGAGATCCGTGACGTGCCCGTCGGCGTGTTCGTCGGGAGCGACTGGCTGGTGACGCTCTCGCCCGGCCCGGCCGACCCGATCGACCGCGTCCGTCGCGCCGTCCGCTCGGGCGACGAGCGGCTCCTCCACCGCGGGGCCGACTTCACCGCCTACCGCGTCCTCGACGTGGTCGTCGACGAGTACTTCGCGCTGCTCGACGAGATCGAGGACGACATCGAGGCCGTCGAGGAGGCAGTCACCACCGCCACCGACATCGAGACGCTCGAAGCCATCAACAGCGTCCGCCGCGAACTGCTCTCCTTTCGCAAGCTCGCCTGGCCCACCAGGGAAGCCGTCGGCGTCCTCGCCCGCGGCGACCCCGCGCAGATCGACGAGGAGACGGAGAAGTACTTCCGCGACGTGTACGACCACCTCGTCCAGCTGGTCGACCTCACCGAGACCTACCGCGACCTGGCCTCCGGGGCTCGCGACATCTACCTCAACACCCTCTCCCAGTCCACCAACGAGGTGATGAAAGTCCTCACCGTCGTCGCGACCATCTTCATCCCCCTCACCTTCGTCGTCGGCGTCTACGGCATGAACTTCGGCGATAGCCCCTACAACATGCCCGAACTCGCCTGGCCCTACGCCTACCCCGCGGTCATGATCGGCATGTTGCTCGTCGCGCTCGTCATGCTCTCGTACTTCCGCGGCCAGGACTACATCTGAACCGACCCGCGTGTCCGCAGCGGCGCGCCCTCAGATCCCGAACGTCAGCGGGACGAGCAGCACGCCCATCAACGAGGCTCGGCGGGCGCCGAACGTCACGGGCACCAGTCCGACGACGGTCGAGGCGGCGAACACGCCGACGCCCAGCGCCCCAGTCAACACCGCGATCACGACCACGACGAGACACAGCACGCTCACGGACAGCCGCGTGTAGTCGGCTCGACCGACCAGCCGAAGGTAGCCGTCACCCAGCGTGACGACCAGGACGAACCCGCAGGCCGCGGCGACGAGGACGCTCCCGAGCAACAGCGGCAGGTCCAGCGGCACGCCGGCGCCGTCCATCGCGACCATGACGCCGGTCCGGGGCGTCCCGAGGGAGATCAACGCCAGCAGGGCGAAGACCGTATTGGCGGTGTTCACGCCGCTGGTCGTGACGATGAACCCGCGGGCGCCGTCGCCACTGCGCTCGGGACGCCCCTCGCCACCGCCCGGGACGGCGAGCAGTGCCACCGTCGCGGCGATGGCGCTCGACACCCCGGGGACGTACCCGACCACCGCGCCCGAGAGCGTCCCGGCGAGCGCGAACCCGGCCACCGAACCACGGGAGACGGTCACGCCCGCGTCGTCCTGGGGCGGCACGCCCTCGCCCGTCAACGCGTCCAGCAGGACCGGCGCGCCGAACAGCCCGGTGAAGATGGGCGCGAGCATCCCGCCCGAGTCGACGAGTCCGCCGGGGGGCAGATCCAGCGCGACCGCGCCCAGACCGCCGCTGGCCGCGACCGACAGCGCCGCGCCCACTCGCCCCCGGGCCGTCGATTCGGTGGCGACGAGGACGAGGACGACGCCGCCCAGGAGAACCGACAGATGCGCCCGGAGGATCGGATAGACGGCCGTCATCGCCCGTGTCATCGGGATCGCCAGTGGGACCGCGAGCACCACGGCCCCGGCGCTCCCGAGCGCGGACAGCCGGAGCGCCTCGCGACCCCGGCCGGCCAGGACCAGTCGGTGCCCGGGTAGCGCCGAGCTGGCCATCGCGGGGTCGGGGACGCCGAGCGCGAGCGTCGGCACCACGTCGAGGAAGGTGTGGACGACGCCGGCGGCCAGCATCGCCGCGCCGACGTACCGGACGGGCCCCGGAACCGCGGGCGCGATCCCGGCGAGCAGCAGCGCGAAGGTGTTGGCGTGGACGCCCGGGGTCAGCCCGCTGACGGTCCCGAGCGCGACGCCGCCGGCGACGAACCCGCAGAACAACAGCGTCGCCGACGGGTCGACGGCCAGGCCGAGGCCCAGTGGGTCCATCGCGCCGAAGTGGTCCCGCGATGGCGCATAAACCCTCGGCGACGCCAGCGCCGACCCCGTGACACACGCCCGACTCCGTGACATCTGGTGCCGACCGCTGGTCCGTCGCTGGTCGCCGAACTAACACTTATGCGTTTCGGCGAGTTTCCCGGCCGGCACCCCTGGCTCGGGGACCTTTTGCGTGGGTGTCGTCGGTCGAGACACCGATGACCCCCTCCACGCGAGACGGACCCGCGGACGAACCGACGACCGACGAATCGACGACCGGCGGCCCGGCGCGCGACGACCGCTCGACGGAGCGCCGGGCCGGCGACGCCATCTTCCGGAGCGACCTGGGACGTGCCGGCCGAACGGCGGCGACCGACGCCGGCGAGCGCGACCCCGACCCAGACGACGGTCCTCGCGTCCGCATCGACGGCGTCGGCAAGCGCTACGGCGACCAGTGGGCGCTCCGGGACGTGTCCCTCGCCCTCGATTCGGGCCTCGTCGGACTGCTCGGTCCCAACGGCGCCGGGAAGTCGACGCTCATGGGTATCCTGACGACGTTCACGGCGCCCACCGAGGGGACGGTCGCCGTCGACGGCGTCGACGTGAGCGAGGACCCGACGGCCGTCCGCTCGCGACTGGGGTATCTCCCCCAGTCGTTCGGCGTCTACCCCGACCTCACCGCCCGGGAGTTCCTCGAGTACCTCGGCGCGCTCCGCGGGCTCGACCGCGTGACTGCCCGCGAGCGCGCGGCAGACCTGCTCGCAGTCGTCAACCTCGCCGACGCCGCCGACCGACGGCTCGACACGTTCTCGGGCGGGATGACCCAGCGCGTCGGCATCGCGCAGGCGCTCCTGGCCGACCCGGACGTGCTCGTCGTCGACGAACCGACCGTCGGTCTCGACCCGACCGAGCGGGCGCGCTGTCGGACCGTGCTCGCCGACCTCGCGCGCGACCGCGTGGTCGTCCTCTCGACGCACATCGTCTCCGACGTGGAGGCGACCGCGAGCGACGTGGCCGTCCTCGTCGACGGCCGGCTCCGAACCCACACGGACCCCGGAACGCTGATCGAGACCGTCGAAGGTCGCGTCTGGGAGTGCGTCGTCGACGACCGCGACGCGATCGATCCGGCCCACCTCGTCACCAACACCGCCCGCCGCAGGGACGGCCGCCACGTCCGCGTGGTCGCCGACGACCCTCCGGCCGACGGGGCCCAAGCGGTCGACCCGACGCTCGAAGACGCCTACCTCGCGCTGCTCGACGGGAACGGTTCGGTCGGAGGTGGCCGACCGTGAGCGAGCGGACTGCCGGGGTCACGACCGACGGGTCCCGACTCGACGCTATCGTCGCCGTCGCCCTGTCGGACCTGCGCCAGCGGTCGCGCTCGCCGAAGTACCTCGCCGTCGCGCTCCTGGTCGCGTACCTCGCCCAGAGCGTCACCGCGGGGGACGTGCAACTGTTCGTCGCCGGCGGCTACACCGGCCGGCCGACGGCGGCGTGGTTCGGCGGGTTCGTCGCCGTCGTCGCGACGACGCTGCTCGTCCTCGGCGGTTTCTCGCTCGTCCGCGGCCCGCTCACCCGCGACCGCGCCGAGGGGGTCGCGCCGCTCGTCGCCACCTCGCCGGTCGGGAACGCGACCTACCTCGCCGGCCGCTGGCTCGGCTACGTCGTCGTTCTCGCGGCCGTCACCGTCGCGCTGGCGCTGGCGACCGTCGCCGGCTTCGCCCTCCGCGGCACCGGTCCGTTCGTCCTCTGGGACCTCGTCGCTCCGTTCGCGCTGATCACGCTCCCGACGATGGCGCTCGTCGCCGCCGTCGCCGTCTGCTTCGAGGCGGTCGCGCCGCTCGCCCGGACACTCGGGACAGCCGTGTACGTCTTCGGCGCGCTGCTGGTCGTCTCGGTCGTCTCGGTCGCGCCGGTCCCCGTCTTCGACCTCCTGGGGATCGCGATCGTCCGCGAGAGCATGCTGGCCGACCTCCCCGTCGACCCCTCGGGCCTCGACCGACTCACCTTCCGCATCGCGCCGCCCGCCGAGGGCACCCGGTTCACCTACCACGGGATCGACTGGGGGCTCGTCGAACTCGGGTCCCGGCTCCCGATCCTCCTCGGGGCGGCCCTGTCCCTCGGCGTCGCCACGCTCGCGTTCGACCGCTTCCGCGCCGACGCCGGGCTGTCCGGGCTCGCGAACCGACTCCCGAACCCGATCGCTGGCGACCGCGACGGCTCCCCGACCGATTCCGCAGACGACACCGCCGGTCGGACGGCCGGCGCCGACGCCGCGGCGGCGACGGTCGACCGTCCGGACCCGCTCGATATCGGGACGCCGCGACTCCTCGACCCGCGGGTCGTACTCGCGGAGCTCCGGCTGGCGCTCCGCGGCCACCGCCGGCTGTGGTACGTCGCCGTCGTCGCCGCGCTCGCCGCCCAGGTCGCCGTGCCGCTCGACGCCGTCCGCGGGCTGGTCGCCCCGCTGGCCCTGCTGCTCCCGCTGGCGGTGTGGTCCGGGCTCGGCGTCCGCGAGCGGCGCCACCGCACCGAGGCGCTCGTGTTCACCGCGCCCCGGCCGACCGGCCAGACCGTCGCAGTCTGGCTCGGCGGCGTCGCGGCCGGCGTCCTCGCCGTCGCCGGCTACGCCGTCCGACTCGGGTTCGCCGGCGACGCGACAGCACTCGCCGCCCTCCTCGCCGGGCTCGCGACCGCCCCCGCGCTCGCGCTCGCCGCCGGTGCCTGGCTCGGCAGCGCCCGCGCGTTCGACACCGTCTACCTGCTGGCGTGGTACCTCGGCCCGCTCCAGGCCGTCGCGCCGCTGGACTTCGTCGGCGCCACCTCCGCGACACCCGCGCGGACGGGCGCCTACGCCGCGCTCGCGGTCGGCTGTCTGGTCGCCGCGATACTCGGCCGGCGCCGTCCCTGAGCGGCCGCTACCGGCGCTCCGTCTGGCGCTCTGGAACGCGATACCGGCGGCTCGCCGGCGGAATAAATCGAAGGAAGGTGTCGGTGGTCGAGGTTAGCCGAACAGCTCGCCGAGGCCCTCGCCGCTGGCCTCGTCGTCCTCGTCGTCGTCGTCGTCGCCGCCCTCGTCGGCCTCGGCTTCCTCGGCCTCGTCGTCGTCGTCGCCCTCGTCGGCGGACTCGTCGGCGCCGCCGGCGCCGCCCGCGGTCCCACCGGTCGCGGCGGGGACTGCGGCGGCCTGCTCGACGGCGTCGTCGATGTCGACGTCTTCGAGCGCCGCGACGAGCGCCTTGACGCGGGACTCCTCCACGTCGACGCCCGCGGCCTCGAGCACGTCGGTCAGGTTTGCTTCGTTGATCTCTGCGTCCGTCTCGTTCAGGATGAGTGCTGCGTAAACGTATTCCATTGTTGTCAGAACATGGCTCCCATGGCGTCGCCGACGTCCTCGTCGTCGTCATCGTCCTCGTCGGCCTCCTCGGCCTCGGCTTCGGCGTCGTCGGACTCGTCGGCGGCGTCTTCGGTGTCGGTCTGGTCGTCGGTCGATTCGTCAGTTGCGGGCGCGTCGACGTCCTGCAGCTCCTCCGGCAGGGCCTCGGGGTCGTCGACCTGCGCCGCGAGCGCCCGCACCTGTCCGTCGGCCTTCGAGACGAGGTCGTCCATGACCCCGGGGCTCTCGATGGCGCCCTGCAGGGCGAGGCTCTTGGCGTCGCCGCGGGCTTTCTGCAGCAGCGTCGCGGCGGTCCGGTCCGTCGGGAACACGGCGTTGACCGAGAGGTTGCGACCGCGCGCGGCCGCCGCCTCGATGTCCGCCTGGTACTCCTCGACGTCCAGTTCGAGTTCCTCGGGCTCGAACAGCACGCCGTCCGCGAAGACGGCGCGCAGGTCCAGCCCGACTTCCTTCGGCTCGATGCCGAGTTCGTTCAGGACGTTGGCGAGGTCGTTCGAGACTTCCTCGCCCGTCTCGAGGACCGTCGAGTCCGAGAGCACCTGGATCGACCCTTCCTGAATGCGGGCGTCCGCGCCGACCTGCTGGAGGTCGCCGACGAACGGTCCGGGGTCGATGCCGGTGTCGCCCTCCGGGATGACGATGTCGTTGGGGGCGACCTCGCCGGCGTTGATCGGGGCCGGCGTCTTCGAGGCTTCCAGCTGCTGGTAGAGCCCGAAGGGGTTCTCGTTGGTGCCGATGAGGCCGACCTGGCCCGAGATGTACTCGGTCAGGTCCTCGAACCCAGCGTCGACTTCCTCCAGCGCGCGCTCCATGAGCGTGTTGCGCGAGACGCGCAACTCGGCGGTCCCGTACAGGTCCCGGCGCATGTCCTGGAGCTGTCGGGAGGGGATGCCGGTGATGTCGACGATACCGACGCTGTCGTACGATTCGATCATCTCGACGACGTCGGCGACCTCCTCCTGCTTCCACTGCGGGATGGTCTCGGTCTTGCGTTCGGCGCTCATGTCAGGCGACCTCCACTGCCGGACCCATCGTCGTCTTCACGTAGATGGTGTCGATGTTGAGCGGACCCTTCTCGAGGTCTGCGTGCAGGCGGCGGAGGATCACGTCGATGTTGTCGCCGATGTCCTCGGCGGACATGTCCTCGGCACCGACGCGGGTGTGGAAGGTGCGCCGGTCGCCGCTCCGGATGGTGACGGAGTTCTTCAGTCGCTCGACCATCTCCACCACGTCGTCGTCCGGCGCGATGGGGTCGGGCATCTTCCCTCGCGGACCGAGGACGGTCCCGAGATAGCGACCGATGTCCTGCATGAGCGACTCTTCGGCGAGGAAGAAGTCGGTCTCGTCGGCCAGGTCCTTGGCCTCGTTGTCGTTGTCGCCCAGGTCGGCGAGATCGTCGCTGTCGAGGACCTCCTCTGCAACGTCCTCGGCGCGCAGGGCGGTCTCGCCCTCCGCGAACACGACGATCTGGGTCTCCTGTCCGGTCCCGGACGGGAGGACCACGTCCTGGTCGACGCGGTTCGACGGATCGTCTAGATCGATGTCGCGCAAGTTGATCGCGAGGTCGACCGTCTCCCGGAAGTTCCGGGGCGGGCTGTCCTCGAGTGCGCGAGAAACTGCGTTCTCTATTTCCTGATCTGCCATTGTTCACCTCCGTAGTACGCCAGCGGCTCCTACGGGTCAGTGAAACAGGCGAAGCCTGTCTCGTTTCGGCGAACGCCGATGCGACACTTAAAGTCGTCGAACCCGCTCTAGAGCGTCACGCGTTGCCACTCGTCCGCGCCGGCGTCGAGGCCGTCGGCGCGGATCTCCGTCCGTCCGCCCTCGCGGCGCAGTTCGACGTGCCCGGCGAAGGCCTTCTCCAGCCCCGCCGCGATGTTCCGGCCGTCCCCGAACTGGCCCGTGTCGGCCTCCGGATCGATGGCGCAGACGAACAGCCCGTCGTTGCGTCGCGTGCGCGAAGTGATGTTCTGGACGAACCGATACACGTCACGCATGTCCTCGCAGGCGGCACACAGCGGCGACACCGAGAGCAGCCCCGTTCGCAGACGCTCCGTCCCGTCGTATCGCAGTTCGTCGCAGAGGGCGGAGAACTGCATGTTCACGGCGGTCAGGTCGCTGGGGTCGGCCACGGCCGCGTCGTCGTCGGTCCCGATCCCCGAGTCTCCGGAGCAGTCGACGACGCCGACGTCCCCGCCGCGTCCGAGTCCGGCGGCGCTCCGGTGGGCCCGCTCGAACGAGCGACTCCCGTCGTCCGAGGTGATGGCGACGACGCCCTCGTCGTCGTCGGCCGCGGCCACCAGGCTGTGAAAGAGGTCTTCCAGCCCGTCGCCGCGGGGACCGGAAACGAGGATGCTCGTCCCGCCGTCGACGGCGTCTATCGGTACGTCAGCGAAGTCGTACTGCTGGGTGGCTCTGAGACTCATTCGTCTTCCTCCCGGGCCGCGAGTACCTCTCGACGGAGCTCCAGTTGCTCGACCGCCTCGTCGGCGAACAGCCGCAGGTCCGCGAGCTGTTCGTCGGTGTACTCCCGCGGTTCGTAGTCGATCAGACAGAGCGACCCGATGGTGTGTCCAGCCGAGTCGTCCATCGTCGCGCCGGCGTAGCTGCGGATGCCCATCGACAGCAGCGTGTCGTTGTTCTGGAACCGGTGGTCGTCGGTGATGTCCTCGACGACCATCGTCTCCTCCTCCAGAACGGTGTGTGTGCAGATGGTGTCCTCGCGGTTGAGCGAGTCCCAGTCGGCGCCGTGACAGCCGAGGAAGTTCTCCTCGTTCTCCTCGACGAGGCCGACGAACGCGACGGGCACGTCGAAGTGGTTCGAGACGAGCGTCGAGATGCGGTCGGCCCACTCGCCCACGTCCATCGCGTCGAGGTCGTAGCGCTCCAGCGCGTCCAGTCGTTCCTGCTCGTTGTCCGGCAGGAGGTAGCCGACCTGCCCGCTGTACTGGATCAGGTCCTGCACCGTCGCGCCGAGGCGGTCGGCCGCGTCGGGCATCCCCTTGCGCATGTACTCGACGATGAGTCCCTCGAACCGGGCCGTGTCGATCTCCGTCGGCGGCGTCTCCGTGAAGACGATACACGGCGTGTCCGGCGCCGTCTCGCGGACGTGGTCGACCAGTTCGAGCCCCGACCCGTCCGGGAACTCGTACTCGGTGACCAGACAGTCCACGTCGGTCTCCGATAGCTGTGCCTTCGCCCCGTCGACCGTCTCGCTTTCGACCGTCGGGATGCCGATTCCGTCGAGTGCCGTGGCGGGCCCGGCCGATTCGCCCGGGTCCGCACAGAGAACACGCATTCCTGACATTGGATATCTCCCCTCCGAGAGGGATACGTCGAATCTCTTCGCCGCGAGGTTGCCAGTGATACCTTACCTGTTAGGAAAAATATCGCCGATGATACTGGGCGGGGAAACCGCGAGCGAACCGCGGGCGGGCCGGACCGATCGCGTCACTGCCCATCCGCGATCCACATTAGTACCATCACGTAATCAAAAGGCGACGAGATATGCGGATCATACGTCCTGTCGAAAATTATAATGATCGATAGGACTAAATGATGTTGCTTGGTAACGTGATTCATGTCCCGTGACAGCACGGATATCACTGAGATCCGAGTGGGCAGGGGTGTATCGCGTCGGCAGGTGATGAAGCAGCTCGGTGCGGTCGCCGCGATCGGCGGACTGGGCGGGCTGGCCGGGTGTACCCAGGGGGACGATTCCACGGACACGCCGGGGAGCGGTGACGGCAGCGGCACCGGGACCAGCGGCGACGGTGGTGACGGTGGGGGGTCCGGCGGAGCGCCCGACTACCAGCTCGTGCAGCTGAACCCGCCGCCGACGTCGCTCGATTTCTCCTCGGAGCCGGGCGCGCGCCAGATCACGATGGTCACCCACGACGCCAGCACGTCCTTCTTCGACCCGACGATCGGCGGGCTCCACGACGCCGCCAGCCAGCTGGGCTGGGAGGCCACGTTCACGGGCCCGTCGAGCGGGTTCAGCGTCCAGGAGCAGGTCAACATCCTCAACTCCGTCGTCGACTCGGGCCCGGACGTCGTCGCGACGACCATCGCCGACCCGGCGGCCTACGACGACGTGATCGGCCGGGCGCTGGAGAACGACATCCCGGTCGTGACCTACAACACGCTGGCGCTCGACCGCGAACAGATGCGCGAGAAGTACGGCCGGGCGCTGGCCTACACCGGCCAGGACCAGGTCGCCGCGGGGTACGTCTGCGGGCTGTCCATGCTCGACAAGCTCCCCGACGACGCGAGCCGGGTGACGCCGGGGCTCTCGGACCCGGGTCACAGCGCCCTGTCGGCCCGCGCCGAGGGGATGGAGATGGCCGTCCGGCAGAACTCCGACATCGAGGTGACCGACCGGCTCAACTACACCGGCGACTCCAACGAGGGGGTCTCCCGGATCGAGAACCACCTCACCGCGAACCCCGACCTGGACGGCATCATGGGCGCCGACGCGTTCACCTGGTTCATCGGCAACGCCATCGAGAACCAGGGCATGGCCGACTCCGTCGTCGGCGGCGGGTTCGACCTGACCGCCGAGACGCTCGAACACATCAACAACGGCAACCTCGACTACACCACCGGACAGGACCCCTACAGCCAGGGGTACATCCCGACGATGCAGATGTTCGCCTACATGGACCGTGGGATGCCTCCGAAGGACTACCCGACCGGCGCCGAGGTCATCGACCAGTCGAACATCGAGTTCGCCCAGAACCGCTCGGGCGGCTGGGGCCAGCTCCGCGAGTACCACGGCGCCTGACCGCCGGTCGCCGTCACCACGAGATTCTCCAGCAATGTCCCAACAGGATCCGATACTCTACACGGAACGGCTCACGAAACGGTTCGGGAACATCCACGCCGTCGAGGACGTGGACTTCGAGGTCCGAGATGGCGAAGTCATGGCGCTGGTCGGCGACAACGGCGCCGGCAAGTCGACGCTCATCAAGATGCTCTGTGGCGTCCACGAGCCGACAAGCGGGGAGATCTTCGTCGGGGGCGAGTCGGTGTCGTTCGACGACTACAACGACGCCCGCGCCCACGGGATCGAGACCGTCTATCAGGAACTGGCGCTGGCGCCCAACCAGACCGTGGCCGCCAACGTCTTCCTTGGCCACGAACCGACCAGGATGGGGGCGCTCGGCCGCTTGCTCCGCCTCGTCGACGAGGAACGGATGGTCGAGGAGGCGAAGACGAACCTCGACCGGGTGAAGATCCCCGTCGACCCCGAGGCGAGGGTCAAGAACACCTCCGGCGGCCAGCAGCAGGCGGTCGCCATCGCCCGCGCGCTCCAGTCGAACCCCGACATCCTCATCATGGACGAGCCGACGAGCGCGCTGTCGATCGAGGGCGCTCGCAACGTCCTCCGGGTGATCGACGACCTGCGCGACCAGGGGCTGACGATCGTCCTCATCAGCCACAACATCCGTCACGTCCTCGGTATCGCCGACCGGGTCTCCGTCCTCGCGCAGGGTCGACTGATGGGCGTCCGCGAGGCCGACGAAGTCACCCGCAACGAGATCATCGCGCTGATGATGGGCGCCGAGGACGAGTCCGAGTTCGAGGAGTTCGACCTCTCGCGGAGCGCCGACTCGGGGGAGACCACCGCATGAGCGACGAGCGCGACCATCCGCCGGGCGGGTCCGCCCATCACGACGGCCCCGAAACCGACGGGCGCGCGGTCGCTGCCGACGGTGGAACCGCCGACAGCGGCGACGCCCGCGCGGTGAGTCGCTCGGGCGACTCGCTGCTGGAACGACTGATCTCGCGGCGAGAGGTCGGCGTGTTCTTCGGATTCCTGGTCCTGTTCGGGCTGATAGGGGTCACGCGCCCGGACATCTTCTTCAACTGGGGTTCGATGTCCGGTATCACCTCGCGACTGTTCCGGTCGGTCGCCCCCTACATCATCATCGGCATCGGGATGACCTACCTCATCATCGGCGGGGAGTTCGACCTGTCGGTCGGGTCGATGTACGCGGTCGGCGGCATCACCTTCGCGATGCTGCTGAACGATTTCAACCTCACCGTCCTCGCCGCCCTCGGCGCGGTGCTGGTGGTCGGCGGCGTCGTGGGGCTGACCAACGGCGTCGTCGTCACGAAGGCCGGCGTCCCGTCGCTGATCACGACCATCGGGATGATGAGCGTCCTCCGCGGGATCGCCTACTACTTCACCCCCGCGGGGTCCAGACAGACGCCGGACCTGGCGCTGATCGACGTCTTCGGCGGGAGCGTCACGGTCGCCGGGCTGGAGATCCAGAACCAGATCTTCTGGGCGATCGGACTGACGATCGTCTTCGGCTTCCTGCTCCAGAAGACCCGCTTCGGCTACCACGTCTACGCCACCGGCGACGACCAGGAGGCCGCCGACATGGCCGGCATCGACACCGACCGGGTCAAGATCGTCAACTTCGTGCTGACGGCGGTGCTGGCGTCGTTCGCCGGCGTCGTCGCCATCTCCTACTTCGGGTCGATGTTCGGGTCGGCCGGCATCGGGTTCGAACTGCTCGTCATCGCCGCGGTCGTCATCGGCGGGACCAACCTCTTCGGCGGCGAGGGGACCCTGCTGGGCATGTTCCTCGGCTCGCTGGTCATCGGCGTCATCCCCGTCCTGCTCGTCCTCAACGGGATGCCCGTCGAACTCCAGGAGTTTCTCACCGGCGTCGTCATCATCGTCGCCGTCCTCCTGGACATCCTCATCCGCCGCTGACGGCACTCGACCACTCGTTCGCCCCGGTCGTGACCGCCCTTTTTGCGCCCGGCCGTGCTACTCGATGGCATGAAGCGCGACCCCGACAGCATCCTCAACGCCGAACTGAGCCACGCCGTCGCCAGCGCGGGCCACACCGACCGCCTCATGGTCGTCGACGCCGGGTTCCCGATCCCGGCGGACGCCTGGCGGATCGACCTCGCGTTGACCCGCGGTGTCCCCGACGTGGCGACGGTCCTCGAAGCGATCCACGACGAACTGATCCCCGAGCGGGTGCTGTACGCCGACGACGTGCCGGAGATGAACCCCGACTTCGACGCGTTCCTGCGGGATCTCTACGACGAGTCGGGGGCCGACCTCGAGACGATCCCCCACGAGGAGGTCCTCGACCAGGGTACCGAGGCGAAGGCGGTCGTCCGGACGGGCGAGTTCCTGCCCTGGGGGAACGTCGTGATCCAGTGCGGCACCGACCCCGAACCCTGGTTCGACGGCGAGAACGTCACGATGCCCGAGGCCTACCGCGAGCGCTACGAGGAGATGTACGGCGAGCCCCCCTGATCGGGGCTCCGAGAGCCCGGGCGCCCGACCGTGGCGACACGCCGCCTACCACGAGTCGGCGACCAGGTCGTCGACGGCGCCCCGCTCGGGGAGGCCGGGGACCACTTCGGAGGCGGTCACCGCGAGCGCGCCGCCCGCGCAGCCGAACCGAACGGCCGCCCGGTCGTCCAGCCCCTCCGCGAGCGCGACGGCCAGGGCGCCGTTGAACGCGTCGCCGGCGCCGGTCGTGTCGACCGCGTCGACCGACGGCGCCTCGACCCCGTCGACACCGTCGTCCGAGACCAGCAGGGCCCCCGCGCTCCCGCGGGTCAGGACGACGGTGCCGACCCCCAGACCGAGGAGCTCGCGAGCGACCGCCTCGTCGGTCGTCTCGCCGTCGCTGTCCGTCACGTCGTCACCGCCGGCGACGCCGGCCAGCGTCCGGGCCTCGTGTTCGTTCGGCGTGAGGTAGTCGACGCGTTCCAGTACCGCGGGCGGGAGTTCCCGGGCGGGCGCGGGGTTGCAGACGACCGTCGTCCCGGCAGCCGCCGCCGTCTCGACCGCCGCCCGGACCGGACCGTCGCCGATCTCCAGCTGGACGAGCAGGCACTCGGCGGTCTCGATGGCCGCGGCCGAATCGCGCACCTCGGCGGCCGAGAGGCGGTCGTTGGCCCCGGGCGCGACGGTGATCTCGTTCTCGCCGTCCTCGTCGACGACCACGAAGCCGACGCCGGTGTGGGCCGCGTCGTCCCTGTCGACGGCGTCGGCGTCGACGCCCTCGTCGTCCCAGAGCGCGACCGCGTCGTCGCCGTAGCGGTCCGCGCCGACCCGACCGACGAAGCGCGACTCGGCGCCGAGCCTGGCGGCGGCGATCGCCTGGTTCGACCCCTTGCCGCCGGGTCCCTCGGCGAACTCCCGGCCGACGACGGTCTCGCCGGGCGCCGGGAACGCCGGTACCTGCATCGTCAGGCCGACGTTGTAGCTACCGACGACGGCGACGACGGGGTCAGTACTCGCCATCGCCGACGGCCCCGGTGACGATCTCGACGCCGCTGGACGCCCCCAGCAGGTCCGCGCCCGCGTCGAGCAGTTCGTTCGCGCCCGCCAGCGTCTTGATCCCGCCGCTGGCTTTCACTCGCGTCTCTTCGGGCGCGCGCTCGCGAAGGAACCCGATCCGCTCGACGGTCGCCTTCCCGCCTTCGCCCCAGCCGCTGGAGTTTTTCACGTAGTCGAAGCCCGCGTCGACGGCCAGGTCGACGATCCGCTCGGCCTCGTCGTCGTCGAGCGCGCCGAGTTCGAGCATCGCCTTGACCGTCGCGTCGCCGCTGGCCTCGACGACCAGGTCCATCTCGCGACCGACCTCCTCGAAGCGGCCCGACTTGACGAACCCGATGTTCGGCATCACGTCGACCTCCTCGGCGCCGGCGGCGACGGCGTCCCGGATGGCCGCCGCCTTGGAGACTGGTCGGTCCCCGCCCATCGGGAAGCCGACGGCGCTGCACACCGTCACGTCGGTGCCGGCGAGCCGTTCGCTCACCAGCGGCGCCCAGCAGGCCTGCACCATCGCCCCGTCGAAGCCGTACTCGATACACTCTTCGCACAGCTCCTCGACGCGTTCCTGGTCGGCCGTGGGACGCACCTCCGTGTGCTGGATGCGCCCCGCGACCTGCTCGGGAGTCCGTGTCATATGATACCTCTACACAGGGCAACGTCCGTCGCGCGTATAACGTTTGGCCGCCGACGGGTCTCGGCGAACGGGCGGGGCGTCTCGGAACGGCACACGCGCGGCTCCGCGAACTGGAAACCGGAACAGAAGATCCGCGGGGCTCGCCCGCAGTCCGTCGAAACCGCCTACGCGGACGCTTCGTCGGCGAAGTGGTCGTCGTACTCGCCGTCGTCGATCCGCTCTTTGAACTCGCGGGGGTCGTTGCCCTCGATGGTCACGCCCAGCGAGGTGCAGGTCCCGACGACTTCCTTGGCGGCGTTTTTGGTGTCGTAGGCGAGCAGGTCCGTCTGCTTCTGCTCGGCGATCTGTGTGACCTGGTCGACCGAGAGGTCGGCGACGAAGGTCTCCTGCGGTTCGCCGCTGCCCGTCTCGAAGCCGGCCTCGTCCTTGATGAGCTCGGCCGTCGGCGGGACGCCGACCTCGATCTCGAAGCTCCCGTCGTCGTCGTACTCGACGGTGACGGGGACCTCGGTGCCGTCGAACGCTTCAGTCTGGTCGTTGATATCCTGGACGACTGCCTGCACGTCCACGGGCGTCGGACCGAGCTCCGGTCCCAGCGGCGGGCCCGGATTGGCCTGCCCGCCCGGGACGAGCACTTCGATAGTTCCAGCCATACACGACGAAACCGGTGGGGCGGGTTTAAGAATTGCTTTTCGCGGACGACGCCCCCCGGGGAGGACACATGTTGGGTACGACAGCCATTACCACTGCCCCGCAACTCCGATCCGGCGTTCGACTTCGACCGACCGGCGTCCACCGTCCGCTCGCTCCGCCCGGATCGACCGTCGGCGGCGCGGACAGTGCTGTAACTACTTCTGTAACAACCACGCAGTAACTATTTACGTCAGTAGCACATAGGATCGGATGCGAACCACGGGCTGGCGGTGACCGCCGTCGGTCCGAACACACAATGACAAGCACGAACCAGCGAGTCACGGGGCGTCACGTCCAGCCCATCGAACGCACGGACGAGGAGACCGAATCGGAGCCCGAGTCCGAACGCGAGCGCGACGAGTGCCCGGAGTGCGGTGCGGCGGGGATCACAGACGAGAAGCGGGGCGAGACGGTCTGCCAGGAGTGCGGCGTCGTGCTGGAGGAAGACGTCGTCGACCGCGGGCCCGAGTGGCGGTCGTTCGACGCCCGCGACAAGGCCCAGAAGAGCCGCGTCGGGTCGCCGACGACCGAGATGCTCCACGACAAGGGGCTGTCGTCGGTCATCGACTGGCAGAACAAGGACGCCAACGGCCAGGCGCTCTCGGCGAAAAAGCGCGAACAGATGTCCCGCCTGCGCACCTGGGACGAGCGGTTCCGCTCCCAGAGCGCACAGGACAGGAACCTCAAGCAGGCGCTGGGCGAGATCGACCGCATGGCGAGCGCGCTGGGCATCCCGAAGGACGCCCGCGAGACCGCGAGCGTCATCTACCGCCGCGCGCTCGACGAGGAACTCATCCCCGGCCGCTCGATCGAGGCGATGGCGACCGGATCGCTGTACGCCGGGGCCCGCCAGGCCGGCGTTCCGCGGACGCTCGACGAACTGGAGACCGTCAGCCGCGTCGACCGCAAGGAGTTCGCCCGCGCCTACCGGTACATCGCGCGCGAACTCGAGCTCGCGATGGAGCCGACCGACCCCGAGCAGTACGTCCCGCGGCTGGTCTCGGATCTCGATCTGCCCGAGGAGACGAAACAGCGGGCGGTCGAACTGCTCGATGCGGGCAAGCGCGAAGCGGTCCACTCCGGGAAGAACCCGGTCGGGCTCGCCGCGGCGGCCATCTACGCGGCGGGGCGGCTCACCAACGTCGAGGTGACCCAGCACGAGGTCGCCGACGCGGCCGACGTGTCCGCGGTGACCATCCGCGACCGCTACACCGAACTGCTTGACGCCGACGACCGGGTCGCCTGAGGTGACGACCGTGCCGACAGGCGACCGCGGCGACGCCGAGCGGCGTCGCCGCCGACACCGCGATCGCGCCGGTCGCTCTCGGCGTCGCGAACGACCACCGTTATACCATCGACCGCGCAATGTCTTCTGAGAGAACCCGCATGTCCAACGACGAGTCGGCCGTCGGACCCGACGGCGACGATCTGGTCGCCGAGACCGCGTCGCTGCTGGAGACGTTCGGACTGACGAGCTACGAGGCCAAGTGTTTCGTCGCGCTGGTGCGCATCGGCCACGGCACCGCCCGCGAGATCGCCGAAGTCGCCGACGTGCCCCGGCCGCGCGTCTACGACAGCGTCGAGTCGCTCGCCGAGCGCGGGCTCGCCGACGTGCAGGACGCACAGCCGCGCCGCTTTCGCGCCCCCGACCCCCGTGACGCCGTCGAGACCATCCGCCGCGAGTACGGCGAGCGCCTCGACCGCCTCGAAGGGCTGCTCCCCCGGCTCCAGTCACCGGAGCCCCGCGAGGAGCGGGCCGGCGTCTGGGTCGTCGAGGGCGACGACGCCGTCAGCGACCGCCTGGCCGCGCTGGCCGACGACGCCACCGGCGAACTGCTCGTCGTCGTCGCCGTCGAGAGCCTGCTGACCGACGACGTCCGCGACGCGCTCGCCGCCGCCGACGAACGCGGCGTCGAGATAACAGTCGGCTCGCCGAGCCCCGCCGTCCGCGAGGCCGTCGCCGACGCCGTCCCCAGCGCGTCGGTCGTCGAGACGTGGACCTGGTGGGAGACCCATCCCATCCGCGCCGGCGAGATCAGCTCGATCCTCATGGCCGACGGCCGCGAGCTGATCGTCAGCTCCGATCTGGAGACGGACCTGCCGGGCGTCGACCGCCACAGCGCGGTCTGGACCGACGACGAGCGCGCCCCGCTCGTCGGGCTGATGCGACCGCTGCTCGCCGAGGCGATCCGCTCCGGATCCACCGCTCAGGGCTCGGCGTAACGTCGAGAATCGACTGCAGTCTCTGACGCTTCCGCGGCGTCAGGCGACGGAGATGCCGTTGCGCGCGAGGAAGTCGCTGGCGCTCTTTATCTCGACCGGACTCCCGATGATCCGGACCCGACAGTCTTCCCGTCGGATCGTGAGCGTGAACCGTCGCTCGAGGTCCTCGCGCAGCCCCTCGATAGCGTCCGCTGGCAGGAGGATCTCCGTACTGTCACGGAGTCGGGCCGGATCGGACATGATCGATCCTCAACGGCGCTCGTCGTATTAGTGTGTCGAAACGCGATTCATTTCGCGGCGAGAACATTTATTCGGGACACGTCGGATCGGGGTCGGAGCTGACGGCGACCGGGACCGGCGGCGGACCGTCGCGGTCGCGACCGGGGCGGAAGAACACCTTTTTCGGTTCCGGTAGCCGACTCACTGGTGATGGGGCTCGAAGAGGAGATCCGCGAGATCGAAGAGGAGATCGCCGAGACGCCCTACAACAAGTCGACCGAGGCGCATATCGGCCGGTTGAAGGCCAAGCTCGCGGACAAGAAGGAGAAGCTGGAGAACCAGTCCTCGGCCGGTGGCGGCGGGGGCTACGCCGTCGAGAAGACCGGCGACGCCACCGTCGCGCTCGTCGGCTTCCCCAGCGTCGGCAAGTCCACGCTCCTCAACGCCCTCACCAACGCCGAGAGCGAAGTCGGGTCCTACGAGTTCACCACGCTCGACGTGAACCCCGGGATGCTCAAATACAACGACGCCAACATCCAGATCCTCGACGTGCCCGGGCTCATCGAGGGGGCCGCCGAGGGCCGCGGCGGCGGTCAGGCGGTCCTCTCGGTCGTCCGGACCGCCGACCTCGTCGTGTTCGTCCTCTCGGTGTTCGAGATCGACCAGTACCGGCGCCTCTACGAGGAACTGTACAACAACAAGGTCCGCCTCGACACCGAGCCCCCCAACGTCTCCATCCGGAAGAAACACAAAGACGGGATCAGCGTCACCTCCAGCGTCGACCTGGACCTCGACGAACAGACGATCAAGGACGTGCTTCGCGAGCGCGGGTACGTCAACGCCAACGTGAACATCGGCGAGCAGGTCGACATCGACCGCCTCCTCGACGGCGTGCTGGACAACCGCGAGTACCTCCCGTCGCTGGTCTCCGTCAACAAGGCCGACCTCATCGAACCCGACTACCTCGACACCGTCCACGAGCAGCTGCGCGACCACGACATCGACCCCGACGAGACGATCTTCATCAGCGCCGAAGAGGAGAAGGGGCTCGACGCCCTCAAGGAGGCGATCTGGGAGGAACTCGGACTCATCCGGATCTACATGGACAAGCCCGGCCGCGGGGTCGACTACGACGAGCCGCTCGTGCTGCGAGAGGGGGACACCATCGAGGACGCCTGTGCGAAGCTCGGCGGCGAGTTCGAGGAGCGGTTCCGCTTCGCCCGCGTCTCCGGCCCGAGCGCGAAACACGACGAACAGCAGGTCGGGATGGACCACGAACTCGCCGACGAGGACGTGCTCCGCATTCTCACGACGCGATGAGCGCCCGTCGGTCCGCCGTCGCGTCGCTCTCCCGGCATCGCCGCGCCCTCGCCATTCTGGTCGCGGGACTCGTCCCGTGGCTCGTCATCCCTTACGAGGACGCCGTCGGGCTGGTGTTCTCGGTGACGCTCGCGAACACGGAGACGCTCGCGACCACGTCCGTCTACCACTACGTCTTCGTGTACACGCGCGGACTGCCGACGGAGCTGCTGGCGTGGCCGACGGCGACCCTGCTGTACGGCGCGGGGGTCGCCAGCGCCGCGCTCTCGCGGATCGACCGCGAGGACCGCCGGGTCACCGCCGGGCTGTTCGCGCTCGCGGCGTTCGACGTGTGCTACGCCGTCCTCGGGTTCTCGTCGTTCCGGGCGGGCACGATCGCGTACCCGCTCGGTGCCGTCTTCCTCGCCCTGGCGGCCTGGACGAGCCGTCCCTGACGTTCCGCGTTCGGTATCCTTTTCGAACTGGCAACCCTCCGATCGCGCATGGACGGCACACTCGACCACGTGATGATGCGCGTCGAAGACCTCGACGAATCGCTCGACTGGTACACCACACACCTCGACTACGAGGAGAAGGGGCGCTGGGAGGCCGACACCTTCACCAACGTCTTCCTCGGTCCCGAGGACGTTCACGACGAGGGCGCGCTGCTCGAACTCACGTACAATCACGACGGCCGCTCGTACACCATGGGCGACGGCTGGGGCCACATCGCCGTCCGCGTCGAGGACGTCAACGACGCCTACTACGAGCTGATGGACGAGGGCGTCGAGGACTACCGCCGCCCGGAGGACAACCCGGGCTACGCCTTCGTGAAAGACCCCGACGGCCACGAGATCGAGATCGTCGAGCGCGACCACGGCGCCCGCTGGAGCATCGACCACACGATGGTCCGCGTCGAGGACGCCGACGAGCACCTGGGCTGGTGGACCCGGAAGTTCGAGTACGAACACACGGGCCGCTGGGAGGCCGACACCTTCGCCAACTACTTCCTCAAGCCCGAGGGCGCCGCCGCGGAGGCGATGGCCGTCGAGCTGACCTACAACTACGACGGCCGCACGTACAAACTGGGCGACGCCTGGGGGCACCTCGCCGTCCGCGTCGACGACCTCGACGAGGGCTGGGACACGTTGATGACCCGTGAGGCCGAGGACTACCGCGACCCCGAGAGCTGCGACAACAACTACGCGTTCACGAAGGACCCGGACGGGCACGAAGTCGAAGTCGTCACGTCGTAGGTCGTCGTACGGGCGCGAACGGGCGAGCGGCCGCTTTTTGCCCCACCTTTTTGCCGTGAGTGGTGCCGGAGCGAGCGAGGACACCCGAACGGGAAAAAGACGGGCGCACGACAACTACGCGTTTCGGGGGACCGGGACGGTCACGAAGTCGTCACGTCGGAGTCGGTTTCGTCGGTTCCGCGGCCCAGTAGGCCGCGATTACCCGCCACTGTGGCTATTTAGTACCACCCCCGTTCGCGGTCCGTGGGACAGGCGTCTGACACGTGTCGGGGGCACGTGAAACACTCACAAACCGGTTCTGCGGGCCGATCTGCGGCGGAAGGCGTCGTTCCTCCCTCGGCCATGACCACAAAGCATTTATTACACCCGCTGGTGGATCCTACCGTACCCCTACCCATGGCTGCAGTATTGAGTACACCACTGCTGGTTCGGCGCGGCCGTCTGATGGTCGCGTGTCCGCGTGGTCGGAAAGCTGCTGTGGCCGCTGACCGATACCTTAACAAACTATGACAGGAACTAACGACAAGCTTCGCAGCTTGTTCCTGACGATGCTGATGGTCACGTCCGTCTTCGCGGGCACCATCGCATTCTCGGGTGCAGCTGCGGCGGCGAATACGGACCCTGGCGTGGCGAGCGCCACGGAGTCCAATGACGACATTACGGTTGAGTTCAACCGTAGTGGAGTTGTATCGAGCGGCTCGACAGCAATTGATGCCGAAGACATCGAAGTCTTCGTCCGCTCCGCGGACCAGGGCGAGTTCGTCAACTACAGCACGAACGCGTCCGCTGACTTCGGCCTGACGGACATCACGTACGACGACTCCGGTCCGACCACCGAGGTCGTCGTCGGTGGTGGAAACGCCTGGAGCGACATCAGCCCGGCCGACGAGGTGAAGGTCCGCTTCCAGAACCTTTCCAGTTCGAACAACCCCAACGGCGAGTACAACACCGGGAACATCTCGGTTGACCTCTCCGCTGCTGTCATCGCGGCTGACGGCACTAACGGGGCGGAAGACGCGGCCCAGCGTGTCTACGCTGGAACGCCGATCTCGATCGACGCGTCGAACTACGGCGACAACACGCCGTTCCTCTTCCAGAACGCCGACACCAACCAGACGCTTCTGGAAGGCTCGACCGGCGAGAACTCCGCGCGCTACGTCTTCAACACCGACCGCCTCTCCTCGGGTACGACCTACCGTCTGGTCTTCAACCCGAACAGTCAGGCGCAGAACGTCCCCACGACGGGGTCCCGTGAGGTCGAGTACATCACGATCGACTCCCTCGACCTTTCGGCCACCCTGGACCAGGACGGTCGTCTCTACGAGCACAACGAGGACGTCGAAGTCGACGTCAGCGGTGACGCCATCCGCGGTAACTCGCGACTGGCCGTCACCGTCGACGGCCCCTCGACGCAGTACGAGGCCGCGAGCCTCGACAACGGCGGCGAGATTGCGGGCGCCAGCTACTCCTACGGTGCTGGCACCCTCGACGCCGGTGACTACACGGTGACGGTCACGGACGTTCAGACCGGCATCGATGTCACCGCCGGCGAGTTCTCCGTCGACGAGTTCCCCTCGGCCGACTCCGCCTCCTTCGGTGGCGGTGTCTTCGAGGAGGAGCGCGGTGACGTCGTCGAGATCCCGATCAACCTGCGCAACAGCGAGGAGGGCGCTCAGGCCACCGTCTCCATCGGTGACCTCAGCGACACCAGCTACGTCACGAACGTGACGGTCGCAGACGAGGACGGCGACGGCGAGGTCGTCCTCGAGTGGAACACCTACATGTCCGGTACGGGCGTGAGTGACAACATCTTCAGCGCGGAAGGTGAAGACAACATCACCGCCTTCGGTGGCGAGAACGGCTCCTTCGTGAACGCCGTTCGCGTCAACGACACCGGCTCGTTCCCCGACACGAGCAGCCTCGAATGGGCAGGTAACGGCATCCTGGACCCCGCGTCGTACGACCTCGCGGTCGTCGCGAACAACGAGGACCAGGCGCAGGTCGTCAACAACGGTAACTTCAACTTCACCGACGTCGACGCCGACGCAGTCGGCGCGGTGTCGATCAACTCTCGCTCGACCGAGAGCAGCAACGTGTGGGTCGTCCCCTCGGACAAGAAGGACGAGGTCGACCTCACGTTCATCGACGAGAACACCGACAACACCGAGGACGCGATCGACGGCAACCTGACGCAGTCGAACATGGTTGCCAGCGAAGAGCTGATCGTCCACCAGATCACCGCGTCCGGTCTCGAAGGCGTCTTCGTGAACCGGACGACCACGGGCGCGAACGCGACGAGCGCCTTCCTCAGTGAAGTCGACACTGGCCTCTTCAACGCCAGCTTCGCAGAGCAGAACCCCGGTCCGAACCAGCAGCGCGAACGGTTCGACCTGAACACGGACAACACGGTCGTTATCCCGGACTACGCGAACGACACCTACTACGTCGCAGTCGACCTCGCGAACGTCGACCAGGACAAGCTCCAGGATAACATCGAGTACAACGCTTCGTTCACCTTCGAGAGTTACAGCTCGGTCGGTCCGCAGATCGGCGGCGAGGGTGCCGGTACCGTCGGCTCCGACTGGACCTACGAGGTCGCCGAAGCGACTCTCGACACGAACGCGGACGACGAAGTCATCATCCGCAACCAGGCCGGCCAGACCATCCGCGGCGACACGAACGTCGCCCCGGGTACGATGCTCGGTCTGCGCGTCAACAGTCAGTCGGACACGAGTCCGTTCCTGACCACGCTGAACACCCACGTCACCGAGGACCGCACGTTCGCGGCGACGGGTGACTTCAGCCAGCGCGGTGCAGGTATCAACTTCACTGTCGCGGTCCGCCGCGGTGGCGACCGCATCAGTGACGGCACCTACAACGGCATGATCCTGGCGCAGGCCACTGCCGACGTCACGTTCAGTGACCAGACGGTCGCCGAGAACAACCAGGAAGTCGTCGTCGACTCCGCCACGCTCTCCGACGGTGGTTTCATCGCCATCCACGAGGGTAGTGCCAGCGGCGACGTCATCGGTACCAGCCGCTTCCTCGGGGCCGGTCAGCACTCCAACGTGCGCATCGACCTCGACAGCCCGGTCAACGGGACCACCACGCTGGTCGCGATGCCGCACCTCGACGACAACTCCAACAACCTGTACGACTTCCCCGAGGCCGACGCGCCGTACACTGCCGACGGTAGCGCAGTGACCGCGAGCGCGTCCGTCTCGACGGACACCGAGACGCCGACTCCGACGCCGACCGCGACGCCGACCGCGACGCCGACCGCGACGCCGACGCCGACGCCGACGGCAACCCCGTCGCCGACGCCGACGCCGACCGCGACGCCGACCGCGACGCCGACCGAGGCGCCGGAGGACGGTGGCGACGGCAGTGACGGCGACGCGACGCCGTCCCCGACCACGACCGACGGCGGTCCTGGCTTCGGTGTTGCCGTCTCGCTCATCGCCCTGCTCGCGGCTGCGCTCCTCACGGCGCGCCGTCGCGACTAAGGTAACAACATCGGGCTGACGCCCGACCCCTAACCGCTCGACATTTTTTCGGACGCTACCCGGTCAGCGACGGCTGTGCGCCGTTTCCGTACGTCGCTTCGCTCGTGCGCGCACCAGGCACGCAACGACAAAGCATATACTCCCGATCCCGTTACGTTGAGTCAGTACCGATGCTCGACACCGTTCTCTCCGGGCTGAACTGGGCCACGCGCTTTTCGGATCCGCTCGCGTGGCTCGTACTCGGGGCGTTTCTCGCGACGGCAGTTCTGGAGTGGGTCGACGACCGCGAGCGCGCTCGCTACGCTGGCGTCGCGGCCTGGGCACTGTTCGGTGTCTTCTGGTTTTCCCTCATCTACCACTTCGCGTTCGTCCAGAAGAGTGTCATCGAGGGGGTCGGGACGCTCGTCGCCGTGCCCGCGAGCTTCTACGTCGGATATCTGCTCTGGTCGGGCCGGGACTCGCTGTTCGTCCTCTCACGGGCCGTCCTCCTGATGGGGGTCGTGTTCTTTCCCTTCGAGTCGATCCCCCTGCTTCGGCAGTTGCTCGTCGAAACGGTCACCGACCAGACCGCGGTTCTGATCTCCCTGATCGGGTCGAATCCGGAGGTCGTGACGGGCCACGAGGCGATGGTGAACGGGGAACGGGTCATCGCCCACGGCGGGTACATCATCGGCGACAAGCAGTACCTCTACGAGAGCACGTTCGTCTTCGCGAACGGCGAGAGCCCGATCTACTACACGATCCTGATCGCCTGTACGGGGATCGGGAGCATGGCGATCTTCGCCGGGCTGATCGCGGCCGTCGAGGCGCCCGTTCGTCGGAAACTCCGCGCGGTAGCGGTGTCGCTCCCGGTCATCTACGCGTTGAACCTCGGTCGGAACGTCATGATCGCCGTCGGGTTCGGCGAACAGCGCTTCCAGCTGTTTCCGGAGCTGATCATGGCGGTGTTCGGGCTGTCGGACCCGCGGAAGGTGTCGTACATCGTCATCGACCGGATCGTCGCCCAGAGCCTCTCGGTCGTCGCGCTCGTCGGGATCACGTATCTCGTCGTCCGCGAACTCCCGGAGGTGCTGACCGTCGTCGAGGACCTGCTGTTCGTCGTGACGGGGTCTGAGTACGACCTGCGGGCCGCGCTGGACGTGCCGCCTGGTACGGATTCGGAGACGGCCGCGGACGCGGAGACGGCCGCGAACGCCGGCTCAGACGACTAGTTCTTCGAGGAGTTCGGTCGGGGCGTCGCCGAGGGCGGCGAGCGCGTCGCGCTCCATGAGATGGAGGTCGCCGGGGATGACGAGGAGGTGTAACGGGTCGCCGAACGATCCCGCAGCGAGCGCCGAGAGCCGGTCCGCGCGGACGACCGGGTCGGGGCTCCCCGCGCGGGCGACGACGACGCCGAGCGTGTCGTCGGAGGCGTCCGCGAGGCGCGCGGCCGCGCGGTCCGCGCGCATGTAGTCGTCGTTCTCGGCGTCGATGTCGAGGAAGACGAGCGTGTGGAGGCCGCGGTCGCGGTTCTCCTCGACGGTGGCCGGGACGCTCTCCGGCAGGTCGTCGCCGGCGTGGGACCGCTCGAAGGGGAGCGTCGTCGCTTTGCCGAAGCGGTAGTTCTGGAGGCCGGTGAGCGAGCTCGCGGCGGCCTGGGCGGTCGTCCCGTGGACGACGCGGGTCTCGATACCGCGGTCGTGAGCGCGCAGTCGGAGGTCGGTGTGGGTCGTCGAGATCATCGTATCGCCTGCCGTGCAGAAGACTACCTCGGACTCGGCGGCGTCGTCGAGGATGTCGTCGGGCGACTGCTCGACGCCGGCGCGGTCGCGAACTTCGATCTCGGTGTCGTGGGCGGCTTCGAGGTCGTCGATGGTGGCGCCGGCGAGCTTGCTGGTGTAGAACTCGGCGACGACGCGGTCGGCGGTTCGGATCGCGTCCCGGCCCGCGACGGTGACCGACCGCTCGTCGTAGAGGCCGAGTCCGACGAAGGTAAGCATACGTCGAGTTGCTCGCCGAGGGGATTAAGCCCCGCGAAGCGCTCGCGACGCGGGCCCAGAGCAAAAGCGCGCGACCGGCGGTCGAAGCGTCAGGCTTACCGCGCGACAGCGACGTATCGGAGCCATGGAGGTCTCCTGTGTCCGGGTGCCCCGAGAGGAGGGGGAGGCGACGCGCCGGCGGCTGGCCGACGCCGACCTGGTCGACGAAGACTACGAGATCGCGGTCGCCGACGGGTCGCTCTACGTGCCGATCACGGACCCGTCGGCCGTCCCCGAGGAGTTCGAGGTCGTCGTCCGGGACGCCGACTCACGGGAGACGCAGACGATGCCCGCGGACCTGCTCTCGTTCGACCCGTCGTACGAGCGGTTGGGCGACGTGGTCATCGTCGACGAGGACGACCCCGAGCGGGCGCAGGCGCTGGCCGACGCCATCGTCGAGTCGGCGCTCCCCGTGAAGACGGTCGTGAACCGCGCGTCGAAGGTCAAGGGGACAGAACGAGTCCGCGACTGGGAGGTGCTGGCCGGCGACAGTACGGAAGCGGTCCACCGCGAGTACGGCTGCGAGTTCGCGCTCGACCTGGCGACGGTGTACTTCTCGCCGCGGCTGGCGACCGAGCGCCACCGCGTGGCCGAGCAGGTCGAAGACGGCGAACGCGCCTTCGACATGTTCGCCGGCGTCGGACCGTTCGTGATCCCCTTCGCGAAACGCGGCGCGAGCGCGGTGGGCGTCGACATCAACGAGGACGCTATCGAGTACCTGCGGGAGAACGCCCGCCGAAACGGCGTCGAAGAGCGCGTGACCGGCATCTGCGGCGACGTACGGGAGGCCGCGGCCGAGTACGAGGCCTGGGCGGACCGGCTGGTGATGAACCTCCCGCACACGGCTGCGGAGTTCGCGGACGCCGCTGTCGCCTTCGCGAGTGACTCCTGTGTGGTCCACCTCTACGACATTCAGCACGAGGACGGCGCTTTCGACCGTGCCCGGGAATCCCTCGAAACCGCTGCGGGCGAGCGCTACGACGTCGTCGTGAAAGCGAGGAATCCGGGGAGATGGTTCGTTCAGGCTGACGCGCTCGACGGGAACGAACCACCGGCCAGAGCCGTCGTCGAGTACGAATCCACAGACGGTTCGATCACTCCACAGCCTCCATCATCTTCGAGTAACAGATTGCAATACGGTGACCTGCGAGCACGCTCCTCGCTCGAAGGTGTGAGTGGAGATCCAGACCGGACGTTCGACCTGACGCTCTCACGCGGTAGAAACCAGTCCTACACGTGGACGATAGACGGACAAGCCTATCCGGATGCCGACCCGCTTCAGATTCGGCCTGGGGAACACGTCCGAATTCGGATGACCAATCAGAGCCCGGTCGTCCATCCGATGCACCTTCACGGCCACTTCTTCCAGGTCGGCAACGCGATCAAAGATACGGTTATCGTCCCGGGACATCGAGGACAGGTGACGCTGGACTTCCACGCGGATAACCCCGGTCGGTGGTTGTTCCACTGTCACAATCTGTACCACCTCGATGCGGGGATGGCGCGTGTTGTGGAATACGTCGAATGAGTGGGTTGAGACTCGATTTCTGGTTGATCAATCTGTGGCTCGTGTGGTCTTAGTCCCGTTCCGAACGAGGCGTTGAGTACCATCCCGGCGAATTCGAGCCGGATGAACGCTCTTGTTCCTGAAACACGATTAAAACGCTGTATACACGTTCTCGAACGTTCTCCTGCGTGAGTTCACGTCCATTGTCATAACCCTTGAGCGGTCCTACGAGTAACCGAGGAGAAAGACAATGACCAACTTCAAACTCGGTCGGTGGCTGATCGTGGCGCTCGCGCTCGTCGGACTCGTGTTCGCCTCCCCCGTGGTCAGCGCACACGGTACCGACACGACAGCTGACGACGCGCCCACGGACAACGCTACCGCTGATGACTGGGCTGCTTGGATGGAGGCACAGATGACCGAGCACATGGGCCCTGGTAGCGTCGAGTGGATGGAGTCGCACATGGGTGTGACCGTCGACGAGATGGGCCAAGACATGGCTGACAACGACTACAACGGCGGGATGTACGGGCAGGGCCACTGCTGACGGCCTCTGACCGTTTCGATTGCTTCAAACGACAACCACGGTTCACCAACTCAGGATAATGACGCAACTTACCACTCATCTCGGACGCACTGCTCGCCGCCTCGCGATCCTCGCCATCCCGCTGCTGGTCGCGGCGACTGGAACGGCTGCCGCCCACGGCGGCGGGAGCTATGGCGGCGGGATGATGGGCGGAAGCGGCTGGGGCCTCTTCGGCGGAGCGATGGGGCTCTGGGGACTCCTCTGGATGGGGCTCCTCATCGCCGTTCCGCTCTACCTCGTCTATGCGCTCCTCAACCGAGGATCCGGTGGGAACGATGAGCAGTCGTTGTCGGTTCTCCGCGAGCGGTACGCCCGTGGCGAGATCGACGACGATGAATTCGAACGGCGGCGAAAACAGCTCGAACGTACCGGATGATCGGAACGGCTGCTGTTCCAGCCGAAACACTGCCCTCCCCAACGATTGCTGTTGGGCACCCAACGGTTAACCCCGCGGACGGGGTATGATATTCCATGGAATACACAATACAGACCACAGTCACTGGCGAATTCGACGACGTCGTTGATGCAACGAACGCTGCACTCACGGACGAGGGATTCGGTGTCCTCTGTGATATCGACATTCAGGCGACACTCAAGGAGAAGCTTGGCGAAGAGTTCCGTCAGTATCGCATCCTCGGTGCGTGTAACCCTCCGCTAGCATACGAAGGGTTAACCGAGGAAATCGAGCTTGGTGCGCTCTTGCCCTGTAACGTCATCGTCTATGAGACTGATGACGGCGACATCGTGGTGAGTGCGGTCGATCCGGAGCAGTTGGTCGGGATTGCTGATAACGACGCGCTTGATTCCATCGCAACCGAGGTCACCGAGCGATTTGATCGTGTACTGGCAGCTGTTAGAGACGAGTTCGACCCCGCGTCGGAGGCCTGATCGTCGATGGCTTCATCGAATCAACTGGACACAACGACGATACTGCTACTGATCCTCGGAGCGTTCATCCTCCTTCCGTTGCTCATGATGGGGATGGGCTTCGGCGGGATGATGGGATACGGGGGAATGATGGGCCAGTACGGTAGTACCGGCGGCTGGTGGCCCGTTATCGGAATGCTTGTTCCACTCGTCTTCCTCGTTGCGCTTCTTGGCGGGGGCTATCTCCTCTTCAGACGGGTAAGCAAAACACAAACCTCTGACAACCCCGCGATGGAAGAATTACGTCTGGCGTACGCCCGTGGCGATCTCACGGACGAAGAGTTCGAATCCCGCCGAAACAAACTCGAACAATCAGAGTGACCGTCCGCTAAGGTACACACGCAGTTACTCCTTTCTGCATCTCGTTCCCGGTTCGAAGCTGGTACTGTTCGGACTTCCCTCGTTCTCGCCAGTATAGGACCGCAGCGGGAATTATGTCCGTACCGGTCCTACCATATCGTATGATTCGAACACTCGTGGGTGTCCTTGGCG
>ENA-ORCO01000197-ORCO01000197.1-marine-metagenome-genome-assembly--contig:-NODE-197-length-41737-cov-4.978277_pt1 | contig 41737 bp, 51 predicted proteins | sample MGYA00248633_ERZ508508 | MGnify/ENA primary metagenome ERZ508508 (study PRJEB26179, sample SAMN06268845) | marine metagenome | isolation source: A23 P1 aerobic enrichment on pine of planktonic cells taken...
AGCGTCGCCGGTTCGACCAGCACCGGCTCGTCGTGGATGGAACCGTCGGCGGCGATGTCCGGCTCCGCCGATTCGAGGTCGCGGTACAGGTCCGTGCCGAGATACAGTTGCTGGAACACGTCCCGCAACTGCTCGGTGTCCCACGCCGCCCGCACCTCGTCTGCGGCCGCGTCGTCAAGACTGGCTTCCACGACGGCCTCGGGGGCATCGAGACCGCCCCCGCGCTCGCCGATTCGAGCCGTGAACGCGTCCACGCTGCAGTCGAGGCCGTGCCGGCGCGCCAGCACGAACAGCGCGACGCCGTACGTCGCCACCCAGTCGTTGTTGAAGCCGCCTGCGTCCTTGAATCCCTGTACGGCGTCGCGTTCGAGGCGCTCGCCGTACACCCGCTCGACGGTGTCCACGACGGCCCGCCGGTAGGAGTCAGACACGTCAACGAGCACGCCGTCGATGTCCAGAACGACCGCGTCAACGTCCATACTCGCTCGTCGGACGGCGTCGGCAAATGGGTTGTGTCCGGCGGCGAGTCGTTTAAGGCCGGGGCCGTCCAAACCGGTCGCATGCGTGTGGACATCGTGCCGATCGGCGACGTGCCCGCCGTGGTCAAGCGGGAGTCGTCGGCGGCACTCCGGGGGGTCTTCGACTGCGAGGTGTCCGTCGCCTCGGCCCAGTCGCTGCCCGAGGCGGCGTACGACGACGCCCGCGGCCAGTACCGGGCGGAGTCACTCATCGACAACGTCACTGCCGTCGGCAGCGGCGAGAAGACGCTCGCGGTCACGACGGCGGATCTGTTTTACCGCCGCCGCAACTACGTGTTCGGCCTCGCGTACCTCGACGGCAAGGGGTCGGTCATCTCGACCTACCGGCTGAACACCCCCTCCGACGGCGGCGTCTCCCGGCGCTCGGACGAGGAAGTGTTCGCCGACCGCGTCCGCAAGGAAGTCATCCACGAGATCGGCCACACCCTCGGCCTCGAACACTGCGACAACAAGCGCTGCGTGATGAGTTTCTCCCCCACCGTCCGCGAAGTCGACATCAAGGACGAGGCGCTGTGTGGATCCTGCCAGCGCGACGTGATGTGACCGTGGTCTGGGGCGGATCGACGCCCTCAGACCACAGTCCGGGCGATTTCCCGACCCCGATTTGGCCGCCCGCTTTCGATCCTGCTTCGCCAACCACGAACACCCCAACGTAGTTAGGTAGTGTGGATATACTTGAGCGTCACGTCGTTCGAAGTACGATGAGCAAGTCACAGGAGTCAGACCGGACGCGCGAACTCGGCGAACTGTTCGTCTCCGTCACCGGTGACGATACGGTGACCGAGCGACAGGAAGGGGGCGGCGAGAAACAGGCTGTCACGGCCGAGGAGGCCGACGAGGAGTTCGACGGCGTCGACGAGGACGGCCTCGGGGACGCTATCGACGCCGACCTCGACGCCTGATCGACCCCTGACTGGATCCCGGGCCGTCTTCCGTCCCCGTCTGTTCCGCTCTCACCCCGCGTTCGCCGCAAGAGCGGCCGCTACGGCGGACTCGCGTTCGCTACGGGCGCTGGGAGTCCGAGCACGTCGAGGTAGGCCCGGCCCGGGTGGAACTCGCCACACGTGTCGCCCCGGAAGCGGAAATTCGGAGGGGTTCCCCAACCCCCTAACCCGCCGGTCCCGAACCCCGTGTAATGCCTCCGTCGCCACCCATCGACGAGCTACACTTCGAGGACGCGCCGTCCGTCGACGAGGTGCCCGGCCCGCGCTCGCGGCGCCTGCGCGAGCGCCAGCGCGAGGCCGAGAGTTCGGCGGTCCTCTATCCCACGGAGATGCCCATCGCCCTCCACGAGGGGCGGGGCGCGACCCTCGAAGATGTCGACGGAAACCGCTATCTGGACTTTTTCGCCGGCATCTGCGTCCTCAACGTCGGCCACGCCAACCCCTACGTCACCGAGGCCGTCACCGAACAGTCCGAACGACTCCCCCACTCGCTGGATTTCCCGACCGAACCCCGCCTCGACCTGATCGAGAAACTCGACGACATCGCGCCGGGCGGGCTCGCCGGGTCGAGTCGCGTCGTCTTCGGCGGCCCCACGGGGAGCGACGCCGTCGAGGGATCGATCAAGCTCGCCAAGCAGTATACTGGAAACAGGGGGATGATCGCCTTCTACGGCGGGTTCCACGGCGAGACGGCCGGCGCCTTCTCCCTCTCCGCGGACGGCAAGTACAAGCGCGACTACACCCCGCTGCTCGCGGAGGTCGAACACGCGCCGTACCCCTACCCGCTCCGCCAGGGCGTCGGGCCTGACGAAGCCGTCGAGCGCTCGCTCGAGACAGTGAAGACGCTGCTAGGGGACCGCTACGGCGCGATGCCCAACCCCGCCGGCGTCTGGGTCGAACCCATCCAGGGCGAGGGCGGCGTCGTCGTCCCGCCCGCGGGCTTTCTCGCCGGCCTGCGGGACCTCTGTGACGACCACGACGTCCCCCTGATCGTCGACGAGATCCAGGTCGGAATGGGCCGCACCGGCGAGTGGTGGGCCAGCGACCACTACGACATCACGCCCGACGCGATGACCGTCGGGAAGGCCATCGGCAACGGCCACCCGCTCTCGGCCACCGTCTACCACGAGGATCTCGACACGTGGGGGCCGGGCGGCCACACCGGCACCTTCCGGGGGTACAACGTCGCGATGCGCGCCGCGGTGCGCGCCATCGACTACATCGAGGACCACGACCTGCTCGCCCACGCGACCGACCTGGGGACCGACATCCGCAAGCGCCTCGCGCGCGTCGACAGCCCGCTCGTCGCGCAGGTCCGCGGGCTGGGGCTGTTCGTCGGCGCCGAGATGGTCGACGAAGACGGGAACCCCGACGCCGCGGTGGTCTCGGCGGTGCGCCGGCGCTGCATGGAGCGGGGCGTCCTCGTCTGGGGCGGCGGTCGCGACGACAACGTCCTCCGCCTGCTCCCGCCGCTCGTCATGACTCGCGAACAGGCCGAGACCGGCCTCGATATCGTCTGTGACGCTATCGAGGACGTCACCGCCGAGCGGCTGTCGGGGGACTGACCCGCGGCGGTTCGCCGGGAGCGTTCGCCCCGCTACCTAAGTGCCACGCGGCGGTCTCTCGGATATGCCGCGCTGTCCCAACTGCGACTACCACTCCGAGACGATAAACGACTTCGTGTACGTGAACTACCCCTTCGAGGAGGAGGAAGGCCACGGCCTCTATCCCGACCGTGCCGAGGAGGGCGAGACCTACCTCGTCTGCCCCGACTGTGCCGTCGTGATCGGGTGAGCGAGCCGTCGGTGCGGCGCCGTCCCTGACTCCCGGGCACCGTCTCCGCTTCGGGACTGGCGAGCACTTATGCGCGAGCGAACCGTACCCCGGACGATGCATCGGCGGACGAAACGACGGGCGTTTCTGGGCGGCGTCGTCGCCGCGACGGTCGGCGGCGCGGGCTACGTGCTCAATCGACAGGTTCGGGACTCGGGCGCTCGCGGCCGCTGGCTCCGCCCGGTCGACCCGGTCTCCGAGTCCGAAGAGTTCGCCTACGTCGCGGCGGTCCGCGAGGGCGACGGGGCAGAGATGGACGTCGAGATCGCGATGCGAAACACGTGGAACCGCTCCCGCGAGATAGCGCTGTTCGCCGACAGCGCGGATCCGGTGACGGCGTCGATCCCGCCGCTCCGAGGGTTCTGGCGCTTCGACGCCGCCGTCGGCGACCGCGACCTCGGCGAGCACACCCTCCGCGTCCGCGGGGCGACGCTGCCGGTCGAACTCGTCGCGGAGTCGCCGCCGTTCGCCTCCGCGGGCGTCCGACTCACGCCCCGCGTGACGTGGCGCTCGGACTACGTCGCCCACGCCCACGGCTGGGAGACCGGCGACGGTCGCGGACGAGTTACCGTCGCTTTCCGGCGACGGACGGGGCTCGGCCCCACGCTCGACGCGGTCGGCTTCCGTGACCCTGAGGGCCGACTCGTGGGCCGCGCGGCGGTCCCGGCGGACGTCCACGAAGTCACGTTCACGGTCGACCCGCTGACCGTCTCCGAGGCCGACGGCGAACTCGTCGGCTTTCGCGACGGCGACGTTGTCGACCGGATCCCGATGTTCTACCAGTAAACGCGCCCGTCGCCGGCGCGGCGTTCAGGCGTCCCCGTCCCGGCGCTCAGGCGTCGTCCCGGTCGGGGTACCGCACGCCGTCGACGCGGACGACCTGGGCTTCGACGTCCTCGTAGACCGCCCCCCAGCCGCCGACGGTGACGAACTCGCCGTCGGTCGCGACGACGAGCGTGGCGTTCCCCCCGAGGTGTTCGTACCGCGGGTCCCGCGACGCCGGTTCGTCGCCCGTCAGGACGTAGGCGAGTTCGCCCGCGACGGTGACCGGCTCACCGACGTCGGTGTCGCGACCGGTGACCGAGACGTCGATGGCGGCGCCGTCGTGCCAGGCGCCGGCGACCTCGTGGACGCACTCCTCGACGCTGATGTACGTCGCCCCGATGTCCTCGGCCGCGTGGACGGTCTCCCAGGGCACCCACCCGCAGGTCAGAAACGTCCAGTGCATCATGAAAGAGAGTATCTGGTCGTCGACGAGGACGCCGTACTCCTCGTCGTTGTGGTAGTTGGGCGAGACGAACGACTGGTGGCGGTCGACGATCACCAGCAGCGATCCGGGCGTCTCCGAGTGGCGGATCTCCGTGATCCCGGAGTCGTCGAGTTCGTCGTCGAGGCCGTCGAGCGGGCCGTTGATCGCGACGTGGAGGACGACGCCACGGTCGGCCGCGGCCTCCAGCGTGGGTCGGATCTCGCGGAACTGTTCGGCGGTCACGGCGAGTTCCGCGCCGACGTCGGCGTCGGCGACGGCGTCGCGCGCCCGGTCGAGGACCGTCGCCTTCCGCTTGACGACGCTGACGCGGTGTTGCTCGGGCGTCGGTCGCTCCCAGCGCTCCTCGATCTCGTCTGCGGCCGTCGAGAGCAACTCCCCGGTCTGGCGGAGTTCGCTCATCACCGCCGCCGGTTCGACCGCCCGCGCGTGCAGGCGGTCGCGGTCGATCGTCTCGACGAACCCCTTGTCCTCCAGCGAGCGGACGACCTCGTACACCTGCGACGCCGGCACGTCGGTGCGTTCGGCCACGTCCACCACCGGCCCCTCGCCCAGGTCCAGCACGGCGAGGTACACCCCGGCCTGATACTCCGTCAACCCGGCCCTGGTCAGCGCCTCGTGGAGCTGATCGGTTTCCATACCTCTCCCTTTCCGGGGGTGGAGTAAAGGGTTGTGTCACCCATTACGCCAGTTTCGGACGGTACCGGCAGCCGCGGACCGTCATCGACGGTCCGGGAGCGGACGACCGGCAACCCGACCGACTGCTCATGTACTACCTCATGAGATTTATCCGTCCGGGTCCGGTACGTCGGGCCATGGGTGCGACCGACGAAACGACGGTCAGCGAGCGCGGCGGGGTCACGATCCCGTCCGAGATCCGGGAGCGATTCGACATCGAACCCGGTGACAAGATCCGCTGGACGGTCGACGACGGCGCGGTACGTGTCGAAGTCGTCCACCAGCGCGAGGGCGTCTTCGACGATTTCGAGCCCGCTCCGATGGGTGGTGACGGGGCCAGCGCACACGACACCACGGGAGCGGAGCGGTGACGCTCGCGCTCCTGGACGCGACGGTCCTCATCGCGGCCGCTGACAGCGACGACGTCGATCACGAGGTCGGGCTGGAAATCGTCCGCGGGATCGACCACGGTGAACTTCCGACAGGAGTGGTCACCAACGAGGCGCTTCTGGAAACGCTCAATTACGTCGAGGAACGACTGAGTCACGAGCGGGCCGTCGACCTCCTCGACCGGTTCGTCCGCGGCGCACACTTCGAACTCCCGTACAACCCGAAGAAAAACTACGGCGTCGGCCGGTCCCTGTTTCGAGACGCCGGCGGGCTCAACTTCGGGGACTGTATGCAGACCGCGTACATGCGCTCGCGCGACATCGAGTACATCTACAGCTTCGACGACGATTTCGATGCGCTCGACGGTATCTCCCGGATGAACAGCGCCGTGAACCCGTATCGATAGCCACTCCGGGAGCGACTCGCGAGTCCCGGTCCGGCCATCGCCGCGGTCGAGTCGCGCGTCAGTCCGTGTAGTAGTACTCGCCGGCCGATTTCTGCTCGCGGTCGAGTTGGCTCCCGGGCTTGTTGATCCGCGGGCGACTGGTGCGCTCGTCGCGGCGGAAGGTGACGTCGAGGTTCGCGAGGAACTCGTTCATGCCCTCGCGCATCCCGACTGGCGGGGAAGCGTGCCCGTGTGCGGCGGGCTCGCCGTCGAAGACGAGCAGGCGGTCGGCCAGCAGGTCGACCATGTAGATGTCGTGGTCGATGACCAGCGCCGTCGCGTCGTGGTTCTCGGCGTAGCGGCGGATGGCCGACGTGGCCCGGACCCGCTGTTCGACGTCGAGGTGTGCGGAGGGCTCGTCGAGCAGGTACAGATCGGCCTCCTCCGACAGCGTCGCCGCGATGGCGACTCGCTGGCGTTCGCCACCGGAGAGGTCGGTCAGGTCCTGTTCCATGATCCGCTCGAGCTGGAGCGGCTGAGCGATTTCGGTGTTCCAGTAGGAGGTCCCGAAGTCGTCGGTGATAGAGGCGAGGAAGGCGTCGACGCGCATCGGCTGGTCGATCTCGACGTACTGCGGTTTGTAGGCGATGTCGAGGTCGGCGTCGACGCTCCCTTCGTCGGGGTCGAGTCGGCCCGCGAGCAGCTTCGCGAACGTCGACTTCCCGATGCCGTTGGGGCCGACGACGCCCAGCACTTCGCTCTCGCGGATCTCGCCGCCCTCGACGGACAGCGAGAACTCCCCGTCGCCGTAGGACTTCGCGAGGTCGGGGTACTCGACGACCACGTCGCCCGCGGCCACCTCGCGCGGGGCGTGCTCCTCGAACTCGATGGAGCCCTGCCGGATCCGCATGTTCTCGTTCTCGAGGTAGCCGCCGAGGTACTCGTTGATGCCGCCCTTGGTCGATTTCGGGTCGGTGATGACCCCGAACGCGCCGGGGGTCCCGTAGGCGACGTGGATGGTGTCGGCGAGCAGGTCGAGGATGGCCAGGTCGTGTTCGACGACGAGCATCGAGCGGTCCTCCTCGTCGGCGAGTTCCCGCACGAGGCGGGCGGCGGTCATCCGCTGACCGATGTCGAGATAGGGGGTGATCTCGTCGAGGAAGTAGAAGTCGGCGTCCCGCGCCAGACACGCGACCAGGGCGACCCGTTGGAGCTCCCCGCCCGAGAGCGTGTCGATGTCCTGGTCGACGACGGGACCGATCTCGACCCGCTCGATCAGGTCGTCGAGCGCGCCACGCTCGTCCGTCGCTTCGAGCAGTTCGCGGGTTGTCCCGTCGAACTGGTCGGGGATCTGGTCGACGTACTGCGGCTTGCGCGAGACGGTCACCTCGCCGTCGAGCAGGTCGGTGAGGTAGTTCTGGAGCGCAGTCCCGCGATACGCCTCCAGGACCGTCTCCCAGCCCGGTGCGTCGGCGCTCACGCGGCCGAGGTTGGGTTCGAGTTCGTCCGCGAGGATGCGGACGGCGGTGGTCTTCCCGATGCCGTTGGGGCCGAGGATGCCCGTGACCTGCCCCTCGCCGGGGGCAGGGAGGCCGTAGAGTGCGAAGGTGTTCTCGCCGAAGCGGTGGATGGGTTCGTCGTTGAGTTCCTGCGGGAGGTTGATGATCTCGATGGCGTCGAACGGGCACTTGTTGACGCAGATGCCGCAGGTCTCGCCGAGGCAGATCTCCTCGGAGATGTGGATCTGGTCGGGGCCGCCCTCGAACGGTTCGCCCTCCTCGAACCGTTCCTCGCGCGTGACGATGCACTCCTTGCCCGAGCGGTTCGGGGGGCAGAAGTTCGCACACTCGTAGTTACAGCGGTCGGGCTGGCACCTGTCGAGGTCGACGACCGCGATCGAATCGTCCGCCATCGTTACAGGGGCGTCCCCGCGGTCAGGAGGATGCCCCAGGAGACGAACCACAGCGAGAAGGTGATGAAGGCGATGTAGAGGTACTCCTTCACGCCGAAGTCGTCTACGTCGATGCCGATCGCCATGTAGACGGGGAGCTGGACGAGCACCGCCGCACCGAGCAGGTACAGGCCCAGCCGGTCGTTCGGGCCGGCGGCCATCGCCTGGGAGGCCACGCCGGCGCCGATCCCCAGTACGGAGGCGAACGTCGTCACCGTCAGCCCCCGCAGGTGGTTGTCCCACCCCTCGGCGGTTTCGGTAGCCATACGTTCGTCTCGGCCACGCGGCCCCAAAAGCCGTTCGTTCCTGCCCCCGCCACTCGACCCGAGGTCGCCCCGCGCTCCCGCAGCCACACCGCGACCGAGACCCGGCCGTATTCGACCGCGTTCCGGTGATACTGTGGGGTCTCGGCCGCCGCCAGTGTCAATCTTTATTGTAGACGCGCCCTACCGATCTATCGATGCCCGAGACAGACGGGGACGACCTCAGCGACCTGCCGCCGAGCGCGAAACTCGTCTTCAAAGTACTGGAGTACGACGGTCCGCTCACCCAGAAGGGGATCGTCGAGGAGTCGATGCTTTCGGCGCGGACCGTCCGCTACGCCCTCGAACGCCTCGAAGGCGTCGGCGTCGTCGAGGAGGACGTCTACTTCGCCGACGCCCGCCAGAACCTCTACGAGATCGATCTCACCGACTGCGACGGCGACTGCGAGGCCGCCGCGTCTGCCGACTGACGACCGCGACGTTCTCTCGACCGCAACGGTTTCTCGACCGTAAGTTCTCGCGTGTCTCCGACCCGAGACCGTTCGGTCCGGGTGACGCGGGCTCCCGGTGAGCAGCCACCGAGCGAGTGGCCGGGCGACGAGACGAGTGCGACCGACGAGCCGAACCCGCGGCTCGACGGCCGATAGCTACGGCCCGGGTGACGGGCCAAAACGGTCTATCCGCGCGCTCGCGACGGCACGAGGGAGGTCAGGCGACGTTGAATCCCTTGTCTCGAAGGAAGTCCTCGACGCGTCCAGTGTGGTTGCCCTGGAGCTCGATGGCGCCGTCCTCGACGGTGCCCCCGCAGGCGAACTTCGATTTCAGGTCGGAGGACAGGCTGTCCATGTCGACGTCCTTCGGGTCGAATCCCTCGATGATCGTTACCTCTTTCCCGTATCGGCGCTCGTCGATGCGGACGCTGATCTCCTGGGAGTCTTTGGCCACGTCCTCGCAGACGCAGAGCTCCTGGGGCAGTCCACACGTGGAGCAGACCTCAGACATACTGACCCGCGCGTTCGGTCTCGGTGGTTGGCGGGCTGTGGCTGAGGTCGTGCGGCGTACTCGCCTTGTTCAGCGAGCAGACTTCCGACATTACGCATCCGCCTACGAAATCGACCTATTAAACACTGTCGGGACTTCCCACGGTCGCCGCCCGAGGGGCGACCGCAGTGCCCGATCGCGGTGTCGCGTCGCCCCGGGACCGTCAGGCGCCGCGCCACCCGACGATGTCGTCGACCAGGTCGACCGCCTCGTCGGCCTCCTCGCGGGTGACCCGGCCGGCGTACTTCGCGCGCTCGCGGACGGCCGCGACCTGCGCGGCCCGCTCGTCGGCGCCGATCGCCGCGAGGTACTGCCGGGGAGTCTCTTCGGGCCGCCGCGGCCGGTGGCGCTCGGCGAGGACGTACTCCAGGCGGTCGAACGCCCGCTCGGCGTCGGTGACGGGGTCTTTCGTCGGCTGGTAACGCAGCCACACCGCCCGGTAGAGCCGGCCGGTGACGCCCGTCCGCCGGAGGGCGACGACCGCGCCGACGAGGACGATGGTCGCCAGGGTCGCCTCCGCGCGGGTGGGCGGGCGACCGCCGAACGGGCCCGCGGCGCCGTCGTCTCCGTCACCGTCGCCTCCACCACCGTCGGGTGGGTCGGTCGGCGGGCGGGTGACGTCGGGGCCGTCGACCGTCACGTTGCCGGTGGGGCCGCCGCCGGGGCGGGTGATCCGGTCGGGGACGGTCACCTGGCCGGGCGCTTCCTGGACGGGTTGCTCGGCGCGCGGGGTGAGCGGCGCCGGGGTGGCCGTCGGCGTCGGCGTCCACTCGCCGCTCCCGGTGTCGTTCGTGTCCACGTCGGTGCGGTTGCGCTCGCGGGCCTCGGTGAGTTCGCCCTGTTCGGCGGCCTCCCTGGGACCGGCCGGCGTCGGGTCGAAGCGCACCCAGCCCACGTCGGGGAAGTACACCTCGACCCAGGCGTGGGCGTCGTAGCCGCGGACGACCCACTCGTCCTCGGCGACGCGCTCGCCGGACGTGTAGCCGACGGCCATCCGCGCCGGGATGTCCTGCGTCCGGAGCATCGTGGCCATCGTCGTCGCGAAGTAGGTGCAGTAGCCGGCGTCCATCTCGAAGAGGAACGCGTCGGCGACGTTCCCGCGGGGTCGCCGCACGTCCAGCGAGTAGTTCCTGTTGTTCTCCAGCCACCGCTCGACGACCCGCGCGGTCGCGTAGGGGCTGTCGGCGCGAGCGGTGATCCGCTCGGTCCGCTCGGCGACGCGGTCGGGCGTGCTGGAGGGCAGTCGCGTGAACCGCTCGGCGACGGCGGAGGGGTAGTCGGTGCCGGCCGAGCGCAGGTCGCGCGCGCCGGCGACCGGGACGCGACTGGTGACGCTGTAGCGCTCGCCGCTCGCCAGCGACCCGTCGAGTTCGAGGCCGTCGAGGTCGGTCACGCGCGCGCGGTCGGACACGCTCGCGCCGACCTCGACCGGCTTCCAGGCCGCGGGCAGGACGCTGATCTCGTCGATAGCGGTGTACGTCTGGCTGACCGTCCGACTCTGACCCGGCGGTCCCTGGACGCGACCGTTGTAGGCGTAGCTGCTCCCGGTGCGGATCCAGCCGTCGCCGGTGTAGCGGTCGTAGCTGCCGATCTGCCAGTAGGACTCGGCGTCGCTCTCGACGCGGAACCGCACCTCCGGCGACAGCGAGAGGTTGCCCGCGATACTCATCTGGCTGTCGGCCTCGACGAGGTTCGCCTCGACGGTGCCGCCCGGGCCGCCGGTCTGGAAGCTCGACCAGGTGTCGGCGGTCCGCGACGGGCCGGCGGGGACGACCGGTGCGACCGCCGAGAGGAGAATGAGCGCCGCCAGCAGGACCGCCAGCGGCTCGGCCGCCCGCAGGGAGTCGCCCCGGCGGTCCATATCGCCGACGGCGACCGCGACGATGCCGCCGACGACGCCCAGCAGCGTCGTCACGTTCGAGGCGTCGCCGGTCAACACGAGAAAGCCCAGCGTCGCCCCGCCGGCGAGAACGCCGCCGACGTAGCGCCGGCGCACGGCGAGAAACCACGTCAGGAACAGCGGACCGGGGGCGACGCCGAGCACCCACAGGTCGACGTTGGTCACCTGCAGCAGCGACCGCCCGGTCATCAGCGCGACCGCGTCGGTGAGCAGCGGGACCAGCGGCGGCTGGCGCGGCAGACTGACGATGTACAGCCCCAGCCCGGTCGCCAGCAGCCCGACCGCGACGACCGCCGCCCAGCGCAGCCGCAGCGACCGGGCCAGCAGCGTCGCCGCCCCCAGCGTCGCCGCCCCGAGGACGAGGAACACCAGCGGCTCGCCCGTCACGTCGATGAAGTGATAGAAGACGGAGCCGTACGCCGCGATCAGCAGGCCGATCCCGCCGAGCGCGACGGCCCTGACGGGGTCGACATCCTCCAGGTCGAGCGCGGCGTCGGCCGCGCGGGTCTCGGTGCTCACGAGCCGACCCCCCGGGCCGACAGCGGGTTCTCGCGGCCGGCCGTGACCGCCTCGAAGTCGCGTTCGTCGGTGCCGAAGGCGAGGGTGACGCCGTCGGAGTCGCTCCGGACGACCACGTCGGCGTCGGCGAGCACGTCGTCGTCGAGCGTGTAGGTCTGGAACGGCGACGTGAAGTCGGTGTCCGTCTCGGCGAGCGCGGCGAGCAGCCGCTGGCGGTGGTCGTCGCCCCGACCCAGCCGGACGTGCGCGTCGGGGAGTCGGAGTTCGACGGCCAGGCCGGCGTCCAGCGCCATGACGGCGACGCTGGCCGCCGCAGCCGCCATCTCGTCGATCGACCCGGCGTCGCCGACCGCCGCGATCGTCACGTCGTCGTCCTCGACGCGGTTGTCGGCGAACTCGGTGACGTAGATCTCGTCGGGCGACTTGGCCGTCGACTTCCAGTGGACGTCCCGCAGCGGGTCGCCCGGCGCGTACTCGCGGATGGAGTCGAACTCCTGGCGCTCGACCTCCGAGCGCTCGAGGACGTGCCGGAGGATGGCCTGCCGGCCGGCGACCTGATACACCGGTGGATAGACGAGCACGCGCGTCGTCGACCCGGCCTGGGTGGTCCGCTCGACCAGCCCCAGCATGTCCCGGACCCGGACCGACAGGGGACCCAGCGTGTGCCGACCGCGCTCGACGCAGGTCAGCGAGTAGGCGAACGTCGTCGGCAGCGACGCCTCCGCGCTCGCGCCCTCGGCGTCGAGCCCCTCGGGGACGGTCTCCTCGATCTCGGCGACGCCGCCGCCGTCGACGTCGACGGTCACGTCGCGGGTGTCGCCGGGGAAGCCGGCCGGGACGCGGTCGCGCTCGGCGGTCGGCGCCGACGTGCGCCACAGCTGGACCGCCGAGGCCAGCAGGACCACGACGGCGGGCGCGGCGATGGCGTTGAGCGCCCGGGCGCCGTAGGTGATCGCCAGCGCCTCCGCGAGGACGACCACGCCCAGGACGCCGTAGCCCCTGCGTGTCAGGTGCATCACTCGACGCGGACGGATTCGAGCGCGTTCTCGACGACGGCCCGCGGCGTCGTCTCGTCCGTACTCGTCCGGATGCGGTGCGGGAAGACGACCTCGGCCTCGGTCTGGATGTCGTCCGGGATGACGTAGTCACGCCCCTCCAGGATCGCCCGACCCTGGGCCGCGCGCAGCACGGCGAGACCCCCGCGCGGACTCACGCCGAGTTCGGCGTGGCGGCGGGTGAACTGCGACAGGCGCGTCACGTACGCGCGGACGCTCTCCTCGACGGTGACGTTCGCGGCGGTGTCGCGGGCGCGCCGGAGGTCGTCCAGCGTCGCCACCGACGTGAGTTCGTCGATGGGGTGGTGGCCGACCATCCGGTCGAGCATCTCCGTCTCCTCGTCGCGACCGGGGTAGCCCAGATGCAGTTTCTTCATGAACCGGTCGAGTTCCGCCATGGGCAGCTCGTAGGTGCGGTCGCGCTCGACGGTGTTCTGGGTCGCGATGACGGTGAACGGGTGCGGTAAGCCGTGAGTCTCGCCGTCGACGGTGACCTGGTCTTCCTCCATGGCCTCCAGCAGCGCCGACTGGGTCTTCGGCGGCGCGCGGTTGATCTCGTCCCCGAGGACGACGTTGGCGAAGACGGGCCCCGGACGGAACTCGAAGGCCTCGGTCTCCTGGTTGTAGACGTTGACGCCGGTCACGTCCGAGGGGAGGAGGTCGGGCGTGAACTGGACGCGCTTGAACGAGCCGTCGAACGAGCGGGAGACGGCTCTGGCGAGCATCGTCTTGCCGACGCCGGGCACGTCCTCCAGCAGGATGTGTCCCCGCCCGAGCAGGGCGGTGAGGATGTGCTCGATCTCGCCGTGGTGGCCGACGATCACCTGTTCGACGTTGTCGACGACCCGCGAGACCACCGCCTGGGCGTCGTCTACGTCTTCGACCGTGCTCTCCTGGCGACCGGAGACTGGGGTGTCTGTGTCTGTCATTGGTGGCTACGGCTCCGACGCGCCGCCGTCGCGCTCGGCGGCGACCGGGGAGTGGGACGGCGTCCCACGGGACGTTCGGTACCAACGCTTGCGGCCGGAGATAGGTAACATTTGTTCCCCCAACTGTTTCTCGGAGGGGGAGCCTCGCGGCCGGAGGCCGCTGCGGATACCCCTCCGTTTGCTCACGGGCGCACAGGGCACGTTCGCAGGTTCGCGGGACTCTCAGAGTCACACATCACGAAAGACGGCGGAACCAGCGTTCGACCGCCCTCGCTCGGTCCCGTGAACCGGCGCCGTCGGCACCGAACGCCCAGTGGAGTGCGCTCACTGAGCGGCACAGTGTCGCACAGGGGAGTGAAACACGGACGGTGCATCGATGTCCATTTCCATGCATGTAGTGTAATTCTCCGATAAGCTCGGGTATTTAGTGTTGGATTGTGGTTCTGGTAAACGATGAATGAACCTCGCTACGTTCGTCGAGCAGTTTGAGCGACCGGACGTCTCGATCGGGGTCGTCACCAACAATGCGCCGGAACAGTACCGGAGCCTGTTGGCGAGGATGTTTGACAGACAGTCAGTGGCCGTACGAGAGTCCGACGTCGCTCCCGACTCTGTCTCTCCGACCGCCGAGATGGTCTATCTGCTCGACGACGGGGAGGTCCTCGCGGCATCGCCGCTGAAAGACGTGGCGAACTCGATTCTGCTGGTCAACTCCGATCTCTATATCACAGGGGCACGCGGCCCTGGCGAGGTGGACCTGCCAGATGTGATCGCAGCGCTCGACGAGACGTACTTCCGGTTGCGAGGGTATCCCGAGTCCAACAAAGAGAAACTGCTCTTGGTCACGATCTCGCGGTACATCGAGCGCGTCGCACTCGAGCACGGATCAGGGAAGCACCGGGCATCGTTTCAGTATCTCTCGCGCATCGACGACGAACGCGGCACGCGAGCGGTCTACGAGCGCCTCGCCGACACTGACGTTGACGTCCATCTCTACGGGATGCCGGACTGGACCCCACCGCCGGACTACGACATGACGATCCATGGCGGATGGGGACCCGACTTTCGAGACGCGTGGTTCGTCGTCCATGTCCCAGACACGCCCTCACAACCCCACGTCGCGCTGGTCGCTATCGAAGATGGGCCACGCACGTGGAACGGATTCTGGACCTACGATGCCGACGTCGTCCGCGACATCAACCGGTACATCGAACGGGAGTTGTAGACGGTCACCGGGCACGCGTCTCTCCCGCGGCGCGCCTCACCAGTCCTTGCAGTCCGGACAGACCAGGCCGTCCTCACTGCGCCAGCGCCGCTCGACCGTCTCGCCGCAGTCCGCGCAAGTGTCGCCGTCGGCGCTCCAGGCGTAGGTCGCTTCGGCCGGGTCGACGGTCGTCGGGTCGACGCGGACGCCGTCGTCGTCGGCGGTGTCGGTGGCGTCGCTAGCTTCGGTCTCGTCACCCTCGCGTTCGTCTCCCCTCTCGATCTCGTCGTCGGCGCCCGTCTCGACCTCCGCACGGTCGTCGCCCTCCGAGTCGAGCGAGTCGTCGTCGGCCGCTTCCCCGGGCCGATCCGGCGACGCCTCGGCGTCGTCTCCGCCGTCGTCGCCGTCCAGAAAGTCGTCGAGCGACCGGTCTCCCATGGGTCGTGGTGGTCGCTCGCGCCTCTTAGCGCTGACGACCCGGCCTGGGCCGCCGGCCCGCCGCCGGTCTCGTCTACGACCGCGCGTCCTCGACGGCCTCGACGAACGCCGCGGCCGACTCGCGGACGCCGTCCCAGTCCTCGCGTTCGATGGCGTCGTAGTCCACGAGCGCCGAGCCCGCGCCGACCGCGACGGCGCCGGCGCCGAAGTAATCGGCGACGTTGTCCGTCGAGACGCCGCCGGTCGGCATGATCGGCACGTCGCCCAGCGGGCCCTGCAGCGCGCCGATGTGGCCGGGCCCGACCGTCGAAGCGGGGAACATCTTCAGCATGTCCGCGCCGGCCTCCATGGCCTCGGCGGCCTCCGTGGGTGTCATCACGCCGGGGATGCAGACGACGCCTTCCCGGTTGCACACGTCGATCACGTCCTCGTTGAGATTGGGAGCGAGGACGAACTCGGCGCCGGCCTCGATGACGTTACGCGCCGCGGCGGCGTCCATCACGGTGCCCGCGCCGACGATGGCGTCGGTGTCCGCCGTGGCGCGGTCGACGGCGGCGATCATCTCGCTACAGCGTTTGGCGTCGGCGGTCACTTCCAGCGCCGTGACGCCGCCCTCGTGGACCGCCTCGGCGACCGGGACGATGTCGTCCTCGTCGATGCCCCGCAGGACCGCCGTCACGCCGCTGTCGACGATGCGCTGCTGGATCTCGTGTTTGTTCGTCATACGCGCCCCTGCGACCGGCGGGGGCAAAAGGATACCCGGTCGGGCGGCGAGCGACCGGAGAGCGACCTGGGGGCCCCTCCGATCGTCGACACTCTTATTCGCCGACGACGCCGACGCCGGGTACGACGGACGCCCCCGGCCCGCGGACGACGATGGCCGGCGACAGTTTCCCGCGGATGCCCGGCGTCGCACTCGTCGGCCTGCTCGTCCGCCTGTTCGTGCTGTTCGTCGTCCTCGTCGGCTGACGCAGCCGTCGGCTCCGCTCACTCCTCGCTTTCGGGTTCGTAGCGATGGGCGATGTCCGACTTCGGCGCACCGGTCCCGAGGACGCGCACGGACTCCTCGGCGTCCTCGGGGTTGTACGCGCGATGGGGACTCTCCGGTTCGGCGACGAACACCTCGTCCGTCTCGACGACGTACTCCTCCTCGGGCGTCTCGACGTGGAGTGGCCCCGATAGCACGTAGAAGGCCTCCTCGCGGCTGTCGTGGTAGTGGTACACCCTGGGGAGTTGCTCCCCGGGTTCCATCTCGTAGGTCGCGAGGTGCAGCGCCGCCAGTTCCGCCGCGTCGGAGATCCCGCGGCGGTCGCAGGGGTAGTCCGGCGTCGGGTCGAGGTCGTCGGGGTCGACGTGGTGGTAACCCATGCCCGTCGGTGGGGCGGCGGCGATGATAAAGTCGGGCGTGACGGCGGACCGTTACCCCATCACCTGCAGGATCACGCCCACCGTCCCGAGCGAGGCGAGCGTCGTCGCGAAGACGTTGAGCGACGCGAGTTGCGCGTCGCCGCCGAGTTCGGTGGCGTAGACGTACGTCGAGACGGCGGAGGGCATCCCGAGCATGACGACGACGGCGGTCGCGGCCGTCGCGTCGACGGCCAGCAGGGTGAACACCACCCACGCGAGCGCGGGCATCAGGCCGATCTTCGTCGCGACCACCGTGCCGGTCAGGCCGTAGTCCACGTCGGCGTCGACCAGTTCCAGCGAGGCGCCGACGCAGAGCAACGCGACGGGCAAGGCGAGTTCCGAGACGGCGCCGAGGCCGGTCGCCGCCGCCGCGGGGACGCCGAGCCCCGCCGTCGAGACGGCAAGGCCGGCGACGAGCGCGAGCAGGACGGGGTTGGTGACGACGCCGCGGAGCTCGTCGGCGACCGCGGCGTCGGCGTCGTTGATAGCGATCAGCGAGAGGACGGTGAGCGGCGTCTGGACGAGGACGCCGATGCCGAGGACCACGGCGGCGGTCCCGCTGGCGGCGCCGCCGAGCGTCGCCTCCACCAGCGGGAGGCCGAGGAAGCCCAGATTCGAGTGGTAGGACTGGACGACGGCGACGCTGCGGCGACCGCGCGAGGCGCGGCGGCCGTGGACCAGCCAGGCGACGCCGATCACCGTCGCGAACACCAGCAGGACGCCGCCGACCAGCGCCGGCGAGACGAGTTCGCCCAGCGCCCGGTCGTACGTCGAGGAGAAGACGAGCGCCGGCAGGGCGACGTAGAACGCGAGGTCGTTGAGCCAGCCCGTCCGCCGGTCGGTCAGCAGCCCCGCTCGACGGGCGGCGACGCCGACGAGTAACAGCGCGAGCAGGTAGCCCAGCCGCGCGTACACCTCCATACCCGGGTGGAACCGAGCGCCGCCTTTCAGGGTTCGGATCGCCGCCGATCTCGCCGGGAAGCGCTCACGCGGGAGCGCGCCCTCGCCGGACGGCGCTACCGCAGCGCGTCCCGCCGCTCGTCCTCGTCGAGAGCCACGTCACCGGCCACGTGGCGGCTGCAGCGCTCGCACTCGTAGGAGACGCCGCCGTCGTCGTAGGTCCGGAGGGCGGTCCCGAACAGGAAGAGGGCGTCTTTCTGCCGGCGCGCGATGACGGCGTCGGCGTCCTCGCCGCAGTTGGGACACCAGTCCTTGTCCGGCGCGGGCTCCTGCCAGGTGATGCGGTGGCGACCGAACGTGGCGTCGGCGTGGGCCGCCGATTTGCTGGTCTGGATGACCGCCTCGGGCGGGACGGGGTCCGACTCGACGACGTTGTCGAAGCCGCTCTCGGCGGCGGTCGTGACGGAGACGTACGGGCCGACGCTGACGCGGTTGTCGCGGCCGACGAAGAAGACGGTGGCGTCGACGCCGCGACCCTCGACCCGGACCTCGTTGTCCCAGCCGACGACGTAGACGGTCAGGTCGTGTTTGCCCTCGGTCACTTCGACGGTGTTCTTCGCGCCGCGGACGTGCACGCCGTCGCGCGGGTCGCGGGCGTCGCGAGAGTGGTTCCAGCCGGTGACGGTCGCGTCGTAGCCCGCCGGGTCCTCGGTCGGCGTCGCGGCCCCGTCGTGGAACACCTGCTCGGCGCCCGCCGGGTCGATCGCCTCGGCGGCGCCGCTGGCGACGAACACGTCCTCGACGCCCCGAACCACCACGTCGCCGGCGGCGTCCTCGACGTAGCCGTCCTCGATGTCGCCGGTGACTTCTGTCGCCACGTCGGGGGCGTCCTCGGCGGGGTCGGCCCCGCCGTCGCCGGGCGGTGCAACGTCGGTGTAGACGTACTCGGCGTCGGCCAGACGGAGGGTGCCCGCGACGCCGTCGGGACCGACGAACACGTCCGCGGCGTCGCGGAGGCCGACGGGCGCCTCGTGACTCCCGGCGAGTCGCACGTCGCCGGAGTAGCGTTCGGTTCTCGCGTCGGGGGTGTCGCTCATGCGGGGATTCTGTCGCACCTCTACCACCGGTCCGCACTTGAATCCCGGCCCACCGCCGGTCACCGACTCCGTCGCCGCCGCTCGGCGACGCCGGCGAACCTTCCGGTACGGTGAAACGATAATATAAAGATACTTGGTCGACGGCCGACGCGATAGATGGTATGAAGCGCAGAAGCTTCGTGCGCGGCAGTGCCGGGCTGGCGGCCGGTGCGGCGCTGGCCGGCTGCCTGGGGATCGGGGGGAGCAGCTCCCCGCCGCCCAGAAAGTCCGACGTGTTCGCGGACGTCGCCCTCCAGGGAACGACGCTGCAGATCCAGCTGCTGTCCGAGATCGAGGTCGAGACGCGCCAGGAGAACCAGAGCAACCTCGGCGGGGGCGCGGTCGCCGCCCTCCTCCCGGTCGGTCGCGCCCGCGCGGCCAAGGGCGCCGGTGGCCGCGGCACCGGCGGCTACTCGTCGGCGCCGAAACACCCGCGCCACGGGTGGGCCATCTGGCACGGCGGGGCTTACAGCGACGACTGGCGCGACGACCACGACGACGAGCTGGAGATGGCCGACGCCTCGGTCGCGACGCTGGGCGTCGCCTACCTCGGGACCGACGACGAGTACGAGAACGACGCGCCGGGGCCAGGCCCCGGCGCGGTGTCCTGGGACGAGACCTGGGACGACCCCGACCCGGGCTCGGACCTGACGACCGACGTCGCCGCCCTCTCGCCGGGCGACGGCGTCCGCGAGGGGTGGTATCGGGTCGGCACCGAACTCGTCTCCGCGGACGGGTCGACGAACTACGGCTGGCAGTCCGTCGACATGGAGGTCGACAACGGGATCGGCGACCCGCGGATGGACGAGGCCTGGTACGTCAAGCCCAGAGTGTGAGCCACTGACCCCGATGGTCCGCGACAGCGACGACACCGCCGGTGGGGCGGACCCGCCGCCCAGCCGCTCAGCCGACGAGGAGCCGACGCTGTCGGCGGACGCTCGCGGGCCGCCGGTCGCGGCGGACGGCGGCCGCTCGAGCGCCCCGTCGCCGCGGCTCACCGACCGGCGGCTGTTGCTCGCGCTCACCTTCGTCGTCGCGTTCTGTTCGATCGCCTACGAACTCGTCTACTCCGAACTGCTGACGGTGTTCTACGGCGGCACCGTCCTGCGCTACTCGATCACGATCGGCCTGTACCTGTTCTCGATGGGCGTCGGATCGTTCCTCTCGGCCCACCTCGACGACCCCGCGGGGAACTTCCTCCGGACGGAGGTGTACCTCGCGCTCGCCGGTCCCGCCGGCGCGGGGTTCATGATCGCGTTGAACTCCTTCCCCGACCTGACGCTGACCGTCGGCCGACTCGCCCTGAAGGAACCGCTCACGCTCGCGCTCGCCCACGTCCCGATCCTGGTCGTCGGCGTGCTCTCGGGGTTCGAGATCCCGCTGTTGAACGAGCTGGTCGAGCACCGGGAAGAGACGCTGTTCGCCGCGCTCGGCGGGCTCTACCCCCGCAGGATCGTCCGCGGCGCCCTCGGCGTCTTCTTCTCGGTCTCGGAGGCCGAGGGGCGGTCGTTCTCGGAGGTGCTGGGCGTCGACTACCTCGGCGGCCTCGCCGGGACGGTCGTCTACGCGCTGGTGCTCTACCCCCGCTACGGGCTCGTCGTGTCCGTGCTGGTGCTGGGCCTGCTGAACGGCCTCGCCGCGCTGGCGTTCGCGGTGTGGTCGGCCCGAGCGCCGGCCGCACGCGGCGCCGACCGGTCGTTCTCGCTGGCGCGGTGGCGCGGGGTCGTCCTCGCGGGGCTCGTCCTGACGGGCACCTACGGCGGGCTGGTCGCCAACGCCGGCGCCGTCGACCGGACGGTCACCGGCGCGTACATGGGCGACCGCATCGAGAGCGAGTACCAGCCGGGGACGGCCGACGTGACCGTCACCGGCTTCGAGCGCACCCGCTACCAGCGGATCACCACCTACCGCCGCGACGTGGCCGGCGACCCCGGCACGGAGACCTGTCTCCGCCTCGACCAGGCGATCCAGCTCTGCGAGAGCTGGGTCGACTCCTATCACGCCGGGCTCGTCGACGTGCCGATGTCGGCGCACCTGAACCGCTCCGGAGCGCTCCGCGGCGGCGACGCCGCCGTCGACGTGTTGCTCGTCGGCGGCGGCGACTACATCGCCGTCGACCGCCTGCGCGACTACGGCGTGAGCGTCGACCAGGTCGACATCGACGGGGAGTTCCTCGACTACTCCCGCGAGGAGTCGCAGTTCGCCCGCTACAACGACGACGCCTTCGAGTACGACCGGTTGAACACCACGGTCGGCGACGCGTACAACTACCTCCGCGGCTCGGAGGAGCGCTACGACCTGATCCTGCTGGACGTGCCGGGCGCCCGCAGCGACGACGCCCTGTCGCTGTACTCGACGGAGTTCTACCGGCTGCTCCGGGGCCACCTCACCGACCGCGGCGTCGTCGCAACGTGGGTGTACTCGAAGTACTGGTTCTCCCAGCACCACAAGGTGTACACCGAGACCGTCCGCGAGGCCGGCTTCGACCGGTATCTCCCCTATTCGGTGTACGAGGACCCCGACGGCGACGACGAACTGGAGCGCGGCGAGCGCTTCTACCTGCTGTCGGACGGCCCGACCCCGACCCCGAACGTCTCCCGCGCCCGCAGCGACTACCTCGACGCCGTCGCCGACCGGTACGACCGACTCGACTGGCGGTCGCTCCCCGTCTACCGCGGCGTCGAACCGAACAGCGTCTTCGACCCCAACTACGACGTGATCGTCGACCCATGACCGCAGAGACCCTCCAGTTCGTCCACGGCGACGCCCCGCCCGCCGACGACGTGCGCGTGTTCGACTCGCTGAGCCGCGAGCTGCTCGGCGCCGAGTTCACCTTCCGCGTCGTCGGCAGCTCCCACTACGTCAGCGCCCCCGGATTCGACTTCCACGAATTGTCCACCTGCGACCCCGTCGACGCCGACGGCGCGACGACCCTGCGCCTCGACGGGCCGACGGTGAGCGGCGCCGGCTCCTCGGAAGCCGCGGCCGACAGCACCGACGGTGTGGGCGGCCGCCGCCGACTCACCTACGCGGCCGACGGGCTGGCCTGCGCGACGCTCGTCGAGCGCCGCCCGCTCGCGACGTTCCCCGCCGACGGCGCGTTCGACGTGTCCTATCGGTTCGGCCCCGACGCCTACACCACGATCGACATCGGCGCGGACGGCTACGAGACCTACCACACCTACCCGGAGTTCGATCTCGCGCTCTTCACGCGGACGACCTTCGAGTCGGTGCCCGGCGGGGCGCTCGCGGACGCGACCGATCGCACCGTCGGCGGGAACGGGAGCCCGACCCGCGGCTCGACCGACTGAGCGGGGCGGCCGACCCCCCGGACGGTCAGCAACGTTTATGTTCCACGGTTCTCGTGTGAGAAAGTATGACAGATAGAGGGGACGGGAGCCGCGAGCGCGGCGCGGTCGGGGCACCCGGAGCGGTCGCGAACGGCGACGACGCGGGGGACGGGCCCGCTCCGCCGACGGAGGTGCTCCACCTCGCTCCGAGCGAGCGGGCCGAGCGAGGGATCGGCGAGGAGGCGGTTCGCGAGGCGTTCCTCGCGGTCGTCCGCGAGGGCGACGCCGACGCGAAGGACCTGCGAGGCGTCGAGCTGCCCGCCATCGAGCTCGACCGGCTGACCGTCGAGGGGGCGGACCGCCATCCGGTCGACCTCCGCGGCGCGACGATCGAGTCGCTGTCGGCGAAGTTCGCCACCGTCCGCCTGCCGTTCCGGCTGGATGACGCGACGCTCGGCGACGTGACCCTCGACGAGGCGCACGTCGAGACGCCCCTCCGGGCCGACGGTGCGACCGTCACCGGCGACTTCGACGCCTTCGAGGCGGAGTTCGCCGGCGACGTGGCGTTCGAGGGCGCGACCTTCGAGGGGCGGTTCGACGTCGACGAGGCGACCTTCGCCAACGACGCGACCTTCGACGGGGCGGTCTTCGAGGGGGTCGTCGAGGCCCGGGCCGCGGAGTTCTACGGCGACTCGAACCTGCTCGACGACAACACCAGTTTCACCGACGCGTCCTTCGGGGACCTGGCGGATTTCCGTCAGGCCGAGTTCGGGTTCACCCACTTCGAGCGGGCGACGTTCGCCGCGGAAGCGAACTTCCAGGAGGCCAGCTTCGACGGCGACGCCGAGTTCGACGAGGCGGTCTTCGAGGCGTTCGCCGACTTCGACGAGGCCCGCTTCGACGGCGACACCGGGTTCGGCGACGTGACGTTCGCCGGCGGCGCCGACTTCCGCGGCGCCGCCTTCTCCGGCCGCGAGCGCGCGCTCGACGAGGACGTGACCTTCGCCGGGTCGACGTTCGTCGGCGACGCCGACTTCCGTCACGCGCGCTTCCGGTTCGTCTCCTTCGCCGAGGTGGCCTTCGAGGGCGTCGCCCACTTCGAGGAGGCGGAGTTCGACGCCGACGCGACGTTCGCCGGGGCGACGTTCGCGGCCGAGGCCGACTTCGACGAGGCGCGGTTCCGCGAGGACGCCGACTTCTCGGCCGTCGAGTTCGCCGCCCGGGCGGTCTTCCGCGGCGCGGAGTTCACCGGCGGCGCCAACTTCCTCGAGGACGACCTGACCTTCGAAGGCGCCCACTTCGGCGCCGACGCCGACTTCCACAACGCCGAGATCACGTCGGCGAACTTCGTCGACACCGCCTTCGGCGGGCAGATCGACTTCAGCGGCGCCCGCTTCTCCGAGCGCATCGACTTCGAGGCCAGCCAGGTCGACGGCGACGCCTGGGTGGATTTCACCCGCGCGAAGATCGTCTCCGGGCGCATCGCCCAGCCCGCCGAGAACTGGGTGCGCTACGACCTGACCCTCGCGAGCCTCGGCGACGTCGAACTGGTCGCCGCCACCGACGAGGACCACCGTCGCCTGCTGGATTTCTTCCGCTTCTGCCGCACGGAGTTCACCGAGTTCGACGGCCACGAGTTCGACTTCAGCGCCCACCGCGAGTATCTGGACCGCAACGCCTGGGCGATCCACGAGTTCCACGAGCCGCCCGACGCCGACCCCGAGTACGAACTCGCGATGACGCCCCAGGTGACCGAGACCACCTATCTCAAGGCCAAACAGAGCGCCGCCGCCGTCGGCGACATGAAGGTCGCCGGCGAGTTCCGCGTCAAGCGCCAGCAGTACAGCCGCGCGGAGAACGTGACCGTCGTGCGCGACTCGACGGCCGCGCCGTGGACCCGCGTGAAGAACCTCGGTCGCGCGGCGGAGAACTGGTTCCTCGGCGTCACCTGCGGCCACGGGATGCGCCCCATCCGGATCGGCTTCGCGTTCGTCCTCGCGCCGCTGCTGTACGTGCCCTTCTACGCGTTCGGCGGCGACCCGTTCATGACCGCGGCGGGCCAGCTCTCCGTCGGCGAGGCGCTCACGCCCGAGGGGCTGGCGACGCTGTTCGACGTGGCGCGCTTTAGCTACATCTCCTACACCACCATCGGCTACGGCTTCCTCGGGCCCGAGGGCCGCGGTGCCGAGGTGTTCGCCGCCAGCGAGGCGTACCTCAGCGTCGTCCTCTCGGCGCTGCTCGTGTACGCGCTGGTCAAACGCTCGGAGATGTGACGGTCACCGCCGGGCGACGAAGACGGTCCGGCGGTCGTCGGGCCCGTACCCGTCGCGAGTCGCGACGGTCACTCCCTCGCGTTCCAGCGCGGCCGCGATCGCCCCGTCGGCGAACGGCGTCATCGGCCGGCCGTTGGTGAACACCTCACCGTCCTCGGTGAAGACGACCGACACCCACTCCAGCCGGTCGTCCGCCCGCGGCTGCATCTGCGCGACCCTGAGATAGCGGCCGCCGTCGTACTCGCCGACGTGGTAGGCGGGCTCGTTGCCTTCGGGCGGTAACGGCGAGTTGTCGAAGACGAGGACGCCCCCCGGTGCGAGGCGGTCGGCGAGGGCCGCCACCGCCGGTCGAAGTGCGTCGGGCGGCAGGTGGTTGATCACGCCCCTGATGGCGACGACGGCGTCGAAGCGCCCCTCGAGGTCGAGGTCCGGGAGCGCCCCGCGGCGGAGCGCGACCTCGTCTCCACACTTCTCACGTGCTCGGTCGAGCATCCCCGCGTGGGGGTCGAGCCCGGTCACGTCGAACCCCGCCTCGGCGAACCGTCGCGCGTGCTCACCGGTGCCACAGCCCACGTCGAGGACGGACGGGTCGCTCGCGGCCGCCCGCTCGTCGACGAACGCCACGTCCCGGTCGTAGTCCCACCCGCGCTGGATCGCGTCGTACAGGTCGGGGTAGTCGGTGTACAGCCGTTCGGTCATCGCGTCGACCGGTTCGTCGAGCGGATCGTGGGTAGTCGTTTCGGCGACCGTGTTCGATCCGAGTCGGGGGCCGTCAGCCGGTATCGCCCGGACCGCCTCCCGTCACAGCAGTTCTGCGACGAACGACCGGTAGCCCCGTTCGACCTCGTTTTCGACGTCGGGCGTGACCCAGCGGGACACCCAGGTCATGTTCGACGCGAGGAACACCAGCAGGTGGAGGCGCCGCCGCACCGCGAAGCCGTCGTCGGACGGGAGCCCGTCGGTCTCGTCGTACCCCTCGTACAGCGCGGTGCGAATCCGCGCTCGTCGCTCCGAGCCGAGCGAGTCCGTGCCGCAGAAGCCCTGCTCGGCGCAGACGAGGTCGTACTCCGGATGGGTCGTCCGGGCCAGGCCCCAGTCGAGCAGGGCCGTCACTGCCCGCGACTCCCGGTCGACCGCCAGGTTCCCCGGGTGGTGGTCGATACGAGCGATCACCGGTGTCCCCGCGAGGTCGAGACCGGCGCGCTGCCGGTCGATCGCCGCCCGGAGTTCGGGCACGAGGTCGCGAAACCGGGTGTCGCCGAGGCGTTCCAGCATCCACTCCGCGGTCGCCGGTAGTCGAGACGCCCAGGTGTCGTGCGGGTCGTCGAGAGTCAGTCCGTACTCGCTGGCGAGCGGCCGCGCTCCACGGGCATCCGCCGGATCGACTCGCTCCGCGTCGACGACCGGCCCGTAGCCGTCGAAGGCGTCGAGGCCGTGGACTCCTCCGAGCGAACGGCCGACTTGCCGCACGTAGGCGATCATCTCATCGTCCGGGATCGCCGACGCGTCGGTCGGAAGCGGGTCGCCGTCGGCTCGTGCCATCAGGAAGAAGGGCGTCGGCAGGCCCGGCTGGCTGTCGACGACACCGTACACCTCGGGGACTGGGACGGTCGTCTCGGCCCCGAGCAGTCGGAGGAGCTTCGCTTCCGCGGCGAGGTTCCCGCCCCCGTTCTCGTCGTCGGTCGCTTTGAGGACGCACTCGCGGACGCCGTCGCCCGACTCGACGGTGACTGCGCTCGTCTCGTTGCCGCCGTCGTCGATCGCATCGGCTTCACGGACTGTCCAGCCGGCCTCGACCGCGGCGACCATCCGGTCGATCTCCGACCCGCCCACCCCACCTGTCCCGGGAACCTGTTCGTCTGAGGTCACGGCACAAGCGACTCGCGGGGGTCAGTTAGGTCTTCTTCCGCCCCGTCCCGCTTGGACTCGTGCCCCGGAGCGTGCTGCCGGGACGACAGCCAGAGACCGTACCCGATCGACGGCGTCGCGACAGTTCCCACCCGACGATTTACGTAGATACACACGACTGTGTATTGATGGCCACCAAGACGGTCTCGATCGACGAGGAAGCGTACGAGCGTCTCGCGTCCGAGAAACGCGAAGGGGAGAGCTTCAGCGACGTAGTGAAGCGCCTCGCGGGCGAACGGTCGTGGAGCGAAGTCGCCGGTATCTGGAGCGACGGGACCGGCGATATCGAAGCGGCGATCGAGGAGGGTCGCGACCACTGACAGACCTCGAAAGCGACCGCAAGCCCGAGAAGGTTTCGTCGGTCACGGTCCTCGAACTCTCCGAAGGCGTCGGTCGGTCCGACCGCCCGGACGACGAGAAAGCGGCGGTCCTCGACGTGCTGGACTCGAAACCCGTCGTCCCGGCCGACCACGGCGTGATGCGTCGTGCGGGCCGCGTCTCGGGTGAACTGTACGCGACCGGTGAACCGATCGACAGAGAGGACTGGGTCATCGCCGCGACCGCACTCCACGAGGACGAACCGGTCCCGACGCGGAGCGTGGACCACTTCGAGCGGATCGACGGTCTCGACGTGCGAACGTACTGACGGACAAAGGTCTCGGAACGCCCTTCCTCAGTGCCCGCGGTCGTGCGGGTTCACCTCGGTCCCGTAGTTCTCGGCGTGGTCGGTGTAGTCGATGAAGCGCGGTGCGTCGGGGTCGGACGGCCGCTCCAGCGAGTCGAAGGCCTGCTTCTTGTCCCAGGACTGCAGGCCACCGACCGCAGACCGGTCTTCGAGGTCGTGGTAGTCGAGGTCGTCTTTCGTCAGGTTCCACGCATCGAGACCCCGGTCGGTGCGGACGATCACCGAGGAGTACTCGTCGCTGGACCCCACTGAGCCGACGGTCAGGTCGGCGCAGTAGCCGGTGAAGTCGGCGCATTCGTCACAGCCCTTCAGCGCGGCGTCGTGGAAGTTCTCCACGTCCTCGTCGACGATGAGGTCGCCGTCGCGGTCGTAGACCAGCATCTCCCCGTCGAGCACGTCCATCTTCCCCACGTCGTCGAGGTCGATGTCCCGTCGCTCGACGAGCTGCTCGCCCATCAGGCGCTCGTAGTTGAAGTTCTTCGTGCACATCAGGGCGATCCGGTAGTCGATGGCCCGCACCCCCGCCTCCTGGGCGCCGTACTCCCACTCGAAGTCCTCCAGGGCGCGGATGCCCTCGATCTCGCAGGGGGTGCCCACCAGCGCCAGCGAGGCCTCCTCGATGGGCCCATCGAGCTCGTGGTCCCACCGTTCGAGGTCGAGGTTTCCGAGGGCCATCGTCTGGTTGTAGACGCTGCCGGCGTTGTCGATGCACTCCTCGGGCGTGGTAGCGAGGAACGCCTCGGCCTTCCAGGGGTCGTCGTCGCTCTCGGTGGCGATCAGGGCGCCGTCGATCTCGCCCGCTTCGAGCAGGTGGCACAGGACCGACGTGACGAGGCCGCCGTCCTGCGCGCCCTCGCGCCACTCTTCCTCGACTTTCGCGGAGAACTCGGTGATGGGATCGCCGGCGCCCGTGACGTTGTCGTCGCCCCCGGTGATCGTCCACTGGCGCTCGTAGCGCAGGCCCCCGCGCGGGCAGAAGTCCCAGCACAGCGAACAGCCCGTACACATCTTCACGAGTTCGGGCAGGCCGTCGTCGCCGATGCCGATGGAGTCGGAGGGACAGGCGGCGACGCAGGTGCCGCACTGGATGCAGCGGCCGTCGTCGACGACCGCCTCGTCGAGTTCCATGAACCACGTCTTGTCGTCCGGCGTCTCGATGTCGTTCATCCGCGAGCGGATCTCGTAGGAGGGCGTGTCGAACGCCAGATTCTCCTCGCCGGGTCGCTGGACGCGCCGGTCGGCCGGCGTCGCGTACACGTCCTGGCTCTCGCCCGCTGCGGGCTCGGTGAACTCGACGGCGCGGAGCTGGCCGCGCTCGTCGACATTGGCGGGGGTCGAACCACCGTCAGAGCAAAGCCCCGACGAGGCTCGTCTCGCCCCGCTCGACTCGCCACCGTCCGGAACGGCGCCCGCCTGCCCGCGGCCACCCCGTGACCGGCCGCCACAGCCGCAGGAACTCCCACAGCCGCAGTCGCTTCCGTCGTCCGACCCGCCCACGTCCGGGACGCCCGGCATCGGTTCGTCGCTGCCCCCGTCGGTCAGTAGTCGCGAGTCCTCGCGGTCGATATCGTCGCGACCGCGTCCGCCTTCGGTGAGTTCGGGCGCCACGTCGGCGGGCGCGACCTGTTCGGACTCCGGGTCGGCCCCCGCGCGCTCGCGCGCTCGGTCAGTCCCCACGCGCGACACCTCCCGAGACGTTCGCGTCGGCGCGTTGCATGACCTCCCGGAGCCGCTGGTTCCCGACGCGACGGGTCCACTCGTAGAAGCGCTCGCCCGCCCCGCGCTCGTCGACGTAGGCCGCGAACAGCTCCTCGATGGCGGGGATGACCGCGCTGGCTGGCACCGCGGTCTCGACCCAGTCGAGGAACTCGTTGTCCGCCCCCAGCGACCCACCGAGGCCGAAGTCCATGCCCTCCACGATATTATCCCCCTCCTCGTTCGTCGTGCCCTCGGGGTCGTCCGAGGCCACGGTCTCGCCGCGGAAGCCGATGTCGGCGATCTGCGGCTGGGCACAGGAGGCGGAACAGCCGGACATGTGCATCCGGACCACGTCGAGGTCGTCGGGCGTGTCGATGCGCCGATCCAGCGCCTTGGCCCACCGATACACTCGGTTCTTGGTCTCGACGATCCCGTAGTTGCAGAACTCCGAGCCGGTGCAGCCGACGGCGCCCCGTGAGAACGGGCCGGGGTCGGGCTCGTACGTCCGCGCGAACGGCTCGTTCAGCAGGTCGCCGACGTTCTCCCGTGGAATGTGCGTGATCAGGAAGTTCTGGTCGGTGGCGAGCCGGACCGAGGCCTCGTCGGTGCCGTACTTCCGCGCGGCGCGGGCCGCCTCGGCGAACTCGTCGCCGCCCATCCGGCCCGCGACGACGTTGAACCCGACGTAGTTCAGTCCTTCCTGCTTCTGGTCGTGGACGCCGACGTGGTCGCCGGTGTACCCCTCGGTGAGGTCGATGCCCGATTCGGGCAACTCGACCGCACAGCGCCGGCGGACCGCTCGCTCGAACGCCTCGGTGCCGAGCTGCTCGACGAGATAGCGCATCCGACAGACGCCGCGATTGTTCCGATCCCCGAGTTCCTTGAACGTCTGGGCGATGGCGCGGCAGAACTCCACGGCGTCCTCCGGTGGGACGAACACGTCCATCTGAGTGGCCATCCGCGGGCCGTCCGAGAGGCCGCCGCCGACCTTGCAGTGGAGGCCGTAGATCTCCTCGTCCCCGTCGGACCCGCTTACTGCTTTCCGCGCGGGCGTCAACCCCACGTCGTTGATCTGCGACTGGCCGCAGTCGCGTGTGCAGCCGGTGATGGTCATCTTGAACTTCCGCGGGAGGTTCGCGTACTCCCGGTTCCCCGTGAAGTAGTCCGAGACGGCGTCGATCACCGGCTGGGCGTCGAAACACTCGTGATCGTCGAGGCCGGCCGCGGGACAGCCGAGCACGTTCCGGGCGCCGTCGCCACAGCCCTGAATCGTCGTCAGTCCGACCGCGTCGTATCTCGCCCAGATCTCGGGCACGTCCTCGACCTCGATCCAGTGTTTCTGGATGTCCTGTCGGGTCGTGATGTCGAGGAAGGCGTCGCCCCACACCGAGTTCTGGTCCTCGCCACCGTAGTCGTCGGGCGCGGTGGCGTACTCTTCGGCCACGTCGCCGATCACCTCGGCCTGGTCCGGGGTGAGATACCCGCCCGGGACCTTCGTACGCATCATGAAGTAGCCGTCCTGGCGACCGTGTGAGTACATCCCGGCCCACTTGAGCCGCTCCCACTCGCCGTCGCCGGCTCGCTCCTCGATCTCGTCGAACGACAGGCCTTCCGCAGCGTACTCTTTCACGTCCTCGACCACGTCCAGCGGGTGTTTCTCCTGTTTCCACTCCTCGACGGTGTTCATGCTCGCCACCTCCGTGTGGCGAGCATGTCCTCGTCGCACGCGAAGCGTGCGGCGGTGTTCATGCGAATCCCCCCGAGATGAGCACGAGCTTGTCAGAGCTTGCTCTGACAGTGTTCGCGGAAGCCACCCCCCGATGGCTCGCGTGCGTTCGCCGGAGCGCGTTCCGGCGGTGTTCATCGTCGATCTCCCCGTGTACCGCGGTCGATGTGTGTCTGACGCGCATGTTCGATCTCCCCTCACGCGGTGGTCGCGTGCGTGCTACCAGTTCACAGTACCCACGTTTCTGTATCCCACCGTCTCGGTCAGCCCTGCCACGACTGCGCGAAACCCCGCTTCGATTGCTGGTATCGGTGACGCACCACGGGTGCCGAGGGAACTCCATATCCCGTTCAGACGGCGTCCGACTGCGACCGGTGACCGCCGAGCGGGTCCGCCATCGTGTCATGTATCCGATTTACCGACATTGTTCCGACCGAGCGCCGCTGTCCGGTGGTTTCATAGACGGCGGCGACTGCCAGATCAGGGATATGTTGCCTGTTTTCGGCAGCGACGGCGAAGGGTGCGTGGAGGTCCGTTTTTATATGGAACGGGGCCCAGTGATCGAGCAACCGAATGAGCGACTCACAGAACGTGCAGGCGGTCGAAGAAGAGCAGGTCGAATCGGCGGACGAACGCGAGGTCGACACCTCGCACCTCGACGGCGTCGAGGACGGCTGCGGCTGTGCCGAGGTGTGGGAGCACCTCTCCGACGAGCGCGACGAGTAGGCGCGACGTTTATTCGCCGGGGGCGCGAACGGATTCCATGAGTGTCATCGGGGAGTTTCGGGTGCCGGCGGCGGCGTTTCTACTGGACGACGCGCTCGGGTCCGTCGGGGGGACGGTCACCGTCGAGCGGATGGTCGTCGACGGCGACGAAGCGGTGACGCCGTACGTCTGGGTCGGGACGGGCGACTTCGACCGCTTCGAAGCGACGCTCGCCGACGACCCGTCGGTGGGGGGATTCGACCGTATCGAGGACCACCCCGAGGAGCGGCTCTACCGGGTCGAGTGGCACGACGGACACAGCGCTCTCCTCTCGGTGCTGGACGAGGTCGCGGGGACGGTCCTCGGCGCCGAGGGCGAGGACGGCACCTGGACGCTTCGGGCGCTGTTCCCCCACCGAGACGCCGTCTCGGCGTTCCACGACCGGATCAGTGACCCGGACCGAGGCGTCGAACTGGCGCGGCTCTACCGCCCGGACGACCCCTCGACCTACGGGAAATACGAGGTGACCGACGAGCAGCGCGAGGCGCTCACCGTCGCCCACGAGACGGGGTACTTCGCCGTCCCACGGGACTGTTCGCTCCAGGACGTGGCCGACGAACTCGGGATCTCGCGCAACGCCGCGTCGGCACGGCTCCGTCGTGGGCAGGACGCGCTGGTCGGCCACACGCTCGACCACGACGCCTCCCTGTCCCCCTGAGCGGTACTTAACTCCCGTGACGTGTCACACCGTGGTCTGAGTGACCTGGCGGCCCAAAACCGGAGTGATGGTGTCGATGCAACTGTCGTCGACCGACCTTCGCATCGCTGGAGGCAACAATGATCGGTAACCGACGGACGACCGAGCCCGTCTCGGTTGTGGAAAGCGGACCGGACGCGGTCCCCGTCGCCGTCGTCGAACGGATCGCGGCGGCGAAAGACTGCGAGGTGGGGAGCGTCCCGCCGCTGTACCGGTCGGTCGATCCCGACGCGCTCGCGCGACTCGTCGCCGGCGGCGCCGACGGGCTCAAAGTCTCGTTCTCACACGCCGGCTGTCAGGTGGTCGTCGACGGTGACGGCCACGTCAGCGTCGCGGACTGACGGGTCGACCGCGGGAGCCGACCTACGCCCCGCCGAGGAGCTGGTCGACGATGTCCTCGGGGTCGAACGGTTCGAGGTCGCCGTAGTCCTGTCCGGTGCCGAGAAAGAGGATCGGCTTGCCGGTGACGTGAGCGATCGAGATAGCCGCGCCGCCCTGCGGGTCGGCGTCGGCCTTCGTCAGCACCGCGCCGTCGATCTCCGCGGCGTCGTCGAACTCGCGGGCGCGGTTGACCGCGTCCTGGCCGGCGACCGCCTCGTCGACGAACAGCGTCATGTCCGGGTCGATGACGCGGTCGATCTTCGAGAGCTGATCCATCAGACCGTCGGACGTGTGCAGGCGCCCGGCCGTGTCGCCCAGCACCACGTCCACGTCGTTGGCCTTCGCGTACTCGACGGCGTCGTAGATGACCGCGGCGGGGTCCGACCCCTGCTCGTGGGAGATGACCCGCTTGTCCAGCGCCTCGGCGTGTTGCTGGAGCTGCTCGTTGGCGCCGGCGCGGTAGGTGTCGCCGTTGGCCAGCACCGTCGAGCGCCCCCGCTCCTCGAAGTATCGGGAGAGCTTGGCGATGGTCGTCGTCTTCCCGACGCCGTTGACGCCGGTGAAGATGATGACGACCGGTGCGTCGGCCTCGCCGACCCGCTCGTCGAAGTCGAACTGCCCGACGCTGATCACGTCGTACAGCGCCTCGCGCAGCGCGTCGCGGACGAGGTTGCCCGTCGAGGACAGCCGCCGGCGCGTGTCCCCGACGAGGTTCTGTTCGACGCCGTCGAGGATCTCCTGGGCGACGCCCATCTCCACGTCGCTCTGTAGCAAGGCGAGTTCGAGGTCGTCCAGATGGTCCTGCAGGTCGTCCTCGTCGATGACGGTCTTGCCGGTCGCGAACAGCTTCGCCCGCTCGCCGAGGCTCCGACCGTCGTCTTCGTCGGCCGCCGCCGCTTCCTCGGACTCGACGTCCTCGGCGTCGCCCGCCTCGGCCGACTCGTCCGCGTCAGTCGCCTCCGGCTCGGGTTCGTCCGGCTCGGCGGCTTCGGCGTCCGCCGCATCCGGCTCGTCTGCGTCAGCTTCGACCGTCGCTTCGTCGGTCGCCTCGACGGTCGCGTCGCTGGCCTCGGCCTCCTCGGGTTCGGCCTCGTCGGCGTCGACCGCTTCCTCCTCGACCGCCTCGTCGTCGACGTCTTCCTCGACGTCGTCGCTGAAGCGGCCGAGCTTCTCTTTCAGTCCGTCGAACATCGGGCCTTACTCGTCGTCCTGCTGCTGCATCTGCTGCATCTGCTGCATCTGCTGTTGCTGCATCTGCTGGGCCTGCTGTTCGAGCTCCTCGCTCTCGGTCTCCAGCTCGGCGATGTCCGAGCGGATCTCCTCGATGCGCTCGTCGAGCGTGTCCTGCTTGTTCTCGAGGATGTCGACGGCGTCGTCCTGCTCCTGCTCGGCGGCGTAGCCGGCGCCGAACTCGACGATGACCTCGTCGATGTCCTGGATCTCCGCGCGGAGGAACGCGTCGCCGCCCAGCGGCACCTGCACGGTGTCGCCGGACTCGATGGCCTCGATGGCCTCCATGGCCTCGTTCATCTCCTGTTTCTCGTCCTGGAGCCCGGTGATCTCCTCCTCCATGGCCTCGATCTGCTCCTCGATCTGCTCGATCTCCTGAGCGATCTGCTGGAGTTGCTGCTGGCCGCCGCCGCCGCCGCCACCGAGGCTCATGCGTCGACCCCCTCGATCTCGACCTGCGTGCGCTTGAGTCCGTGCTTCGAGCCGAACTCGGCGAGGACGTGCTCGCGCGCGACGTTCTCGTTTACCGCCTCGATCGACTTCTCGAAGGACTGCCAGCCGTCGCGGGCATTCCACTGCCCGGTGACTGTGAACTCACTCATGTGTCCCGCTGGGAGAGCGAGCGGGAAGTACCTTCCGCAACGGACTCTCGCGGGGGTCGTCGCGCCGGCCCCGTCGGCGCTGCCCGCCGGCGCCGACCGCGGCCGCGCCCGGGTAGCGGCCCACCTGATTTCGAGACAATAATTATGTATGGCCGTCACGAATTGAGGCTCATGATCGGGGCTTCGAAGGTGTTCGGATTGCTGACCAGCGACCGGCGAAGACGGGTGTTACTGCTGCTGTGCGAGGAGGAGTCGGTGAGCGTCCCGGACGCCGTCCAGACGCGTGGAGACGGAGCGCGGCCGTCGACAAAGGGCGGCCGGGCGCGGCGCCAGGCGACGATCCGACTGTACCACGCCGACCTGCCGAAACTGGCCGCCGCGGATCTGATCGAGTGGGAGCGAGGCTCCGAGACCGTCAGGCGCGGGTCGCGGTTCGAGGAGGTCGAGCCGATGCTGAACGTACTCAGCGACAACGCCGCCTGCGTTCCGCAGGAAATACTCTGACCGGCCCGGGCTAGTCGATGTAGCCCAGCGCCGATTCGATGCGGCCCAGTTCCGGGCCGGTCGTGTCCTGGCCGACGACGTAGCCGTAGTCGTTGGCGACCAGCCCCGAGCCGACCAGCGGGGCGCCGTAGTTGACGGTGCCGATGTCGGCGGGCACGTCGAGCAACTCCTCGAGGAAGTCCAGTTCCGCGTCGGTCGCGTCGGGGTGACAGAGCACGCCGTCGTTCGTCGCGACGGCGGCGGTCCCGACGGTGCGCGACCCGGCGAGGACGCCCTGTTCGACGGGCACGTCGAGACCGTCCTCGACGGCGCGAACGGCTTCGGCCGAGAGATCCGGGTGGACGTAGGCGCCGCTGTCGTTGGCGAGGACGACGTTGCCCGCGGCGTTGATCCGGCCGGGCAGTTCGCTGACGGGGAGCCCGGTCGCCTCGGCGATGGCGTCGCGCTCGCGGTCGCGGACGCGGCTGCTGACGAGCAGCCCGTGCCCGTTCCCGGTCGCCAGCGCACCGACGGTGCCCGAGCCGCCGACGGTCGTCGCGACCGCCGGGACGTCGAGTTCGTCGGCCAGGTCCTCGCGGAGGTCCTCGTCCACGTCCGGGCGGACGAGCAGACAGTCGTCGGTCGCGCGTGCGAAGACACCGACGTACGCCGAACCGGAGAAGGCCGCGCGGAGCAAGTCTACTCTGCCGTCTCGGCTTCGACGACGCTCTCGCCGTCTTCCTCGAAGCGAGCGGCTCGAACGCGCAGCTTGCGCGGCGGATTCGAGCGGCCGTTCGCCCACACCGCCTCGTTGATCGAGGGGTCCAGACGGATGGCGTCGCCGTCGACGGCGAAGTGCTTGGCGAGGTGCTCGCGGACGATGGACATGGCCTTGTCGGCCTGCTCCTCGTTCGGCGCGGCCTTCACGTCGCGAAGCGGGACGGTGACGACCCGCTCCTCGAAGTCACCGGCGCTCATTCGTCCGTGTCGCTACGACGCCAGTGGCGCCGCTTCGGGTTGCGTTCGACGTTGCGGTCCGTCTTGAGCATGACCCACGGCGGAACGCGCGTGTTCTGGCGCTCGAGTTTCCCCAGGCGCTTCTTCTTGGATTTCGACTTCTTACCCATAGTGTCACCCCCTTCCGCCCCGGCGCTTAAATTCCTGTTCCTTTTGCCCGCGCCCGCTCGTCGCCCGACCGCGCCGCCGTCCCCGACCACTCGACCGACGACCGCTCGGCCGCCCGAACCGGATATCGAACCAAATTCTCAGCGCCACGACGGTGACCCTCGGCGATTCGGCTAGAAATCCCGTCTGGAGACGGATCGCCGAATCGTTCGAACCATCCATCCGCACGATATCAGCATTGATTCTCTGGTACGAGCCTCTTTATACGAAAATTCGCGTCTGATAGGTATGCAACGGCGAGCGCTGCTGTCCACGGCCGCGGTCGCGGTAGCGGGCGGGGCGGTCGGCTGTGTCGGCGGCGGCGAGGTGGTGGCGACCGTCCAGCGGTCGGTATCGGTTCGGCCGGGTCAGGGATGGATCGAGGAGATCCCGGACGTGTCGGACCCGGGCGGTGCGATCCGATACCGCGCGAAGGCCGACCGGCCCTTCGACGTGTACTTCTTCGCGAGCGAGGAGTCGTTCATGTTCTACGACACGTACACGGACGGGAACGAGCCGGCGCTGACGCCGAAGGGAGACGGTGACGTGAGCGCGTCCGCCGAGAAGGTCGCCGAGGACACCTACGCCGCCGAGACCCACGACGGCGGGGCGCGACAGCCGATCGACGACACTGGTCCCTACTACTTCGTCGTCGACCACTCGGGGTACCGCGGCGAGCATCCCCCGAAGACGGAACAGCCCTCGCCGCTGGACGTGTTCGTCGACCTGACCGTCACTCGCCGGAAGCTGATCTGACGAGCCGCCGGTCCCGGACGGGACCGGGCGCGACACCGTCAGGCGAACGCCAGCGGGACCATGACGAGCACGCCCGCGGTGATCCCGCCGACCAGTTCCCGGCGGCCGCCGCCGGGCAGGTCCGAACCGCGCTCCAGCGCCTCGGGGACGAACTCCGTCGCGACGAGATACACCATCGCGCCCGCCGCGAACCCGAAGCCGAACGGGAGAAAGCGCTCGGCCAGCGTCACGAAGTAGTAGGCGACCACGGCGCCCAGCGGCTGTGGCAGGCTGGAGAACACCGCCCACCACACCATCCGCCACTCGCTGACGCCCATCGACCGCAGCGGGATGGACACCGCCACCCCTTCCGGGACGTTGTGGATCGAGATGGCGACGGTCATGAACACCGCCAGCACCGGCAGCGTCAGGCTCCCGAGCGTGACCGTCGCTAGGCTCGGGTCGTCGATGCCCAGCTCGGCGAAGGAGACGCCCACTGCGACGCCCTCCGGGAAGCTGTGGACCGTCAGGATACCGAGGATGAGGACGAGTTTCCTGAAGTCGGCCTCCTCGTACTCCCGAGCGTCGAGCTCCGCGTCCTCGAGCACCTCGTGACCCACGATCACCAGCAGGACGCCGACGAGCACCCCCGGCCCGATGGCCACCGCCGCGGCGACGACCCCGCCCTCGACGACCGCCAGTCCCTCCCGGATCAGGCCGAACAGCGACGCCGCCACCATGATGCCCGACGCGAGTCCCCACAGCACCACGTTCCACCGGTCGGAAATATCGTCGACCAGAAAGAACGGGACTGCGCCCAGCCCCGTCGCCAGCGCCGTCAACAGCCCCGCGACGAACACCAGCGCGAGATTCCCGAACTCGACCATTCGTACGTGAACCTACGCTCACCGCACCCTTAAGAGTTATCACTAATCTGATTGTTTTTGGGAGACCTAAAGCGGATGGGCGGCACGAAGTGGTCGACCGGGCGGGTCGCGACCGGCCACCGCGCGGTGTGTGACGCCGTGATTAATGTACCTTATATTCACTATGAACACTCGAACACCTATGCGGTGAAGTATAAATACAGGTTCGCTGAATAATACGGTATGTCAACGACCGAGATGCGCACGACCGACGCGACCGCGGACGCGGGGGAGACGGGAGCGCGACCCTACAGGGTCGTCAACCCGATGGGTGCGACCGGCCGGATGACCGTCGAGACGCCCGAGGGGGACGAACGGACGGTCGTCGGCTGCCTGGACGGCCTCGTCGCGGGGCGACTCGACGGAACGGCGCCCGGTTCGACCGTCCGCATGGAGCTTTCGCCGGCCGACGGCGAGGGCTACGTCGCCGCGCGCGTCCTCCCCGGCGGCCTCCCCGCGCTCTAAACCCGGGCGTCGTCGCCGCTGGCCGGCCGTCGCGCTACAATCGAACTCGTTCCACGGTATCGTAGGCCGGCCCGTCGGGACCCAGCACGCTCTCTTTCAATCGTATCTCTTCGACCGCGAGTCGGCCCACGTTCGGATCGCCCTCGCGGACCGTCTCCTGCACTCGCTCTTTCCCGCCCGCGTGGTCCATCCGCGCGATCGTGACGTGCGGGGTGAACTCGTGGTCTTCGGCGTCGAAGCCCATCGCCGTGGTCCGCTCCTCGACGGCCTCGTGGAGGCGCGTCAGCTCCTCGCCCCCCGAGCGCGTCCCGACCCAGACCACGGTGATGTAGTCGAGACTCGGGAAGACGCCCAGGCCGCCGAACTCGCACTCGAAGGGGTCGACACCGGCGTCGTCGACCGCCGCCGCGAGTTCGTCGACGAGCGCGTCGATCCGGTCCGGGTCGGTGTCGCCGAGGAATTTCAGCGTGACGTGGGCCCCCTCGGGGTCGGTGACGCTCAGACCCGACGCACCTTCGAACCGCTCCTGCACGGTCGCCACCTCGTCGGCCAGGCCGTCGAGGTCGACGCTGACGAACAGTCGGTTGCCCATGTTCGTTCCTCGACCCGCTCGCGCCTTCAGCGTTCGGTGATTGGCGGCGAAGACTCAGTACAGGTGAGAGAGTGAGCGAATCGGCTGGGGAGGTGTGTGGCAGTCTGCGGTGCTGTGCGGTCCTGGCGGACTGAAAGGGCGAGGTGCGGTCGCGGGGTCTGCGTGACCCCTATCTGAGCGACCGCAGGGAGCGAAGATATGTCGCACAGACCCCGCGACCGTACCGAGGGCTTTCAGCGCCTACTGTCGATCGCGGTCGCCGTCGCTCGAGTTCATTTCAGAACACGCTCGCTCGAATCTACCGCTCGACTCGCAACACGAACCGAACACTGCGGATAACCGATCCGAATCCTGAAGGCCTGCGGGGTCGACCCATCCGTCAATGCACGTCAGCATCGTGGGCAGCGGCTACGTCGGAACGACGGTCGCCGCCTGTCTCGCCGACCTGGGGCACGACGTGACGAACGTCGACGTCGACGAAGACATCGTCGCCGCGATCAACGACGGCGAGTCGCCGATCCACGAGCCCGGGCTCGCCGACCTCGTGGCCGAGCACGCCGGCCAGAACCTCCGGGCGACCACCGACTACGACGCCGTCCGCGAGACCGACGTGACCTTCCTCGCACTACCGACGCCCTCCGAAGCCGACGGCGCCATCGACCTGGCCTACATGGAGGCCGGCGCCGCCTCGCTGGGTGAGGCGCTGGCCGAAAAGGACGGCGACCACCTCGTCGTCGTCAAGAGTACGGTCGTCCCCGGCTCCACGGAGGAGGTCGTCACCCCCGCGATCGAGGAGACCTCCGGGCAGACCGCCGGCGAGGGGTTCCACGTCGCGATGAACCCCGAGTTCCTCCGCATGGGAACCGCCGTCGCGGACTTCCTCGACCCCCAGAAGATCGTCTTCGGCGCCCGCGAATCGGCGGCCTACGACACGCTGGGCGAGGTGTTCGCCCCGCTGGTCGAGGAGAGCGACGCCGCCGTCGTCGAGACCGGTATCCGCGAGGCCGAGATGATCAAGTACGCCAACAACGGCTTCCTGGCGGCGAAGGTCTCGCTGATCAACGACATCGGGAACGTCTGCAAGGAGTTCGACGTCGACGCCTACGAGGTCGCCGACGCCATCGCGCTGGACGACCGCATCGGCGGGAAATTCCTCCGATCCGGTTTAGGGTGGGGCGGTTCGTGTTTCCCGAAAGACACGAACGCCATCATCGCGGCCGCCCGCGAGGCGGGCTACGAACCGCCGGTGCTCGAAGCGGCCGTCGAGGTGAACGACCTCCAGCCCGAACGCCTGCTCGGGCTGCTGGACGAGCGGGCCGACGTCGCCGGCGAGCGCGTCGCGGTCCTCGGGCTGTCGTTCAAGCCCGGCACCGACGACGTTCGGAAGACCCGAGCGGTCCCGGTCATCGAGGGACTGCAGGAGCGCGGGGCCGACGTGGTGGCCTACGACCCGGTGGCGGCCGAAAGTTTCGACGAACACTACCCGGACGTCGAGATCGAGTACGCCGACAGTGCGGCCGAAGCATTGCAGGGAGCCCACGCCGCGGTCGCCGTCACCGACTGGGACGAGTTCGCCGCGCTCGACTCGGAGTTCGACGCGATGGCGACCCCCCTGGTCGTCGACGGTCGCCACATCGTCGAGCGGCGCGACGGCATCGACTACGTCGGCCTCACCTGGTGAGTGTCTCCGCTCGCCGCCGCTTCGTCGGTTTCGGCACCGATGGCTACTCTGCGGTCCCGCGCCGGCCGAACCGGCGGTCGGCGGCGAACACGAGCGCGGCCACCGCGACAGCGACGACGAGCACCCGCGGATCGGACGTAACGTAGAGGCTCGGCGTCGGCGGTCGCCACCAGGTGACCGGGTAGAGCCACGGGCCCGCGCGGCCGTCGGCATACACGCGCAGTCCGTCGACCACCAGCGACAGCGATCCGCCGGCGACGAGGAACCCGAACGCCCGTCGCCGGTATCGGGGCCCGAACGCCAGCGCGATGGCGCCCGCCACCAGTCCGACGCCGCCCAGCGTGCTCACCGGGCTCCAGGTGAACGGGACTCCGAGCGCGCCCTCGACGGTCATCGAGTCGAGCACGAGGTCGACCTTCACCAGATCGGGAATCGCCCCGCCACACATTCCGACGGCGACCCAGGAGGGCGTGATCCGCTCGACCCGCCAGCTCGCGACGGTCAGGACGACGTAAGCCGCGAGGACGTGCGTCAGCAGGTCAGCCATCGGCACGCACCTCGAAGGACAGCGACTCCCGGTCGACGCGCCAGCGGCGAAAGAACGACGCGAGGGCCAGCAGGGCGCCGACCGCCGAGACGGCGTACTTGTAGCCCTTCGAGGCGCCCGCGGGGTTGACGACCTCGACGGTCGACGCGTCGATGGTTCGCCCCGCACGGAGGCTTCCGTACACCTGGACGACGCCGCCCGGTTCGACACGCTCGGCGAAGCCGTTCACGGCCATCTCGAAAGCCCCCTCGTCCGAGTCGACCCGTATCGCCGCACGGTCGGCCGCCGCGTCGACCCGCTGGACCGTCCCGAACAGCAGCGTGTCCTCACCGACGTGCGCGCCGTAGTCGGTGGCGAGCGCCGCGGTCTCGGGATAAGGGGTGTGAGTCGGCGCGGCGCGGTCGTAGTGGACGCAGAGCCCTCCGAGGACGCCCAGGAGCGCGAGCACGCCGACCAGTCGCACCAGCGGATGCACGTGCCCGTCTCGCGAGGCCGACGGCAAAACGGTTTCGTGGCGGCGCTCGCCCGCGACCCGCGACGGTGCGACCCGCGTCCGCCACACTTCGACGGAGGTATACCGCGACCGCGTCTCGCCTCGCCCATGCGCCAGTTCGTCGTCCTCGGCCACGACGCGCCGACGACCCCCGACTTCTCGCTCGACGACATCGCCGGCGGCGCCGGCCGCCTCGACGTGCTCTGTCGCTGCGTCACCTCGGCGTTCTTCCTCTCGCACGACATCCGCGAGGCCGTTCGGGTCCACCTCGTCCTCGCCGACGAGTTCACCGTCACCTTCGAGGGTCGGGAGTTGCGTCGACTCAACCCCGACGAGCGCTCGACGGCCGCGCTCGTCCGCGGCGCGCTGGACGAACGCGAGGAGGCCATCGGTCACCAGCCCGTCGAGACCTCCCCCGGCGTCTCGCTCACTCGCAGCGGCTTCGAGCCGACCCTCGACGCCGCCGCCCGCGACGGCACCGTCGTCCAGCTCCACGAGGACGGCGACCCCGTCGTCGACGCCGAGCCGCCCGCCGACCCCGTGTTCGTCCTCTCGGACCACCGCGATTTCGGCGACCGGGAGGCGGACCTGCTGGCCGACGCCGCAGACCGGCGGGG
>ENA-ORCO01000199-ORCO01000199.1-marine-metagenome-genome-assembly--contig:-NODE-199-length-41595-cov-4.159521_pt1 | contig 41595 bp, 39 predicted proteins | sample MGYA00248633_ERZ508508 | MGnify/ENA primary metagenome ERZ508508 (study PRJEB26179, sample SAMN06268845) | marine metagenome | isolation source: A23 P1 aerobic enrichment on pine of planktonic cells taken...
GGCCTGGACTGGACCGAAGCCCGCCAGTGGCTGGACAGCGAAGACTGGCGTGACGAAGTGGAAGCCAACCGCCAGGAACTCTACCGGATCGGTCTCTGGGGCGTGCCCGGGTTCCGCTTCGGCAACGTTACGGCCTGGGGCCAGGACCGGCTGTGGCTGATCCAGGAAACCATGCGTGGCGGGGATTGTACCCATCCCGAGCGATCCCCAGAATCAGGGCAGCAGTCATCCCAGAACCAGGCCGTTTCCCCATGACAACCCTGCATATCGACATCGTCTCCGACATTGCCTGCCCCTGGTGCGCCATTGGCTATGCCCGTCTGGAGCAGGCGATGGACCAGCTTGCCGGCGAATGCAATTTCACGGTGAGCTGGCATCCGTTTGAACTCAACCCGGACAAGGACACCGACGGCGAACCCATCCTGCAGGCCCTGAGCCGCAAGTACGGCCGCAGCCCCGAAGAAATGGAGAAGGCCCAGAACGACATGACGGCCATTGCCCATGAACTCGGCCTGAATTTCGAGCGCATGCAGGAGCGCTACACCCGGAATACCTTCAACGCACACCGGCTGGTCATGTGGGCCGGCGAACAGAACCGCCAGACCGAGATGAAAAAGGCCTTCTTTGAGGCCTATTTCGGGCGCGCGGCCGATATTTCAGACGATGGGGTACTGCTGGAATGCGTGGCCGCCATCGGCCTGGATACGGGCGAGGCGCGCCGGGTCCTGGATGAGGGCGACTTCGCGGAAGCAGTCCGGAAGGAAGAGGCCTATTACCAGAAAGCCGGCATCTCCGCCGTCCCGGCCTACGTCATCAACCAGCAGTACCTGATCTCCGGTGCCCAGGAGCCGGATTACCTTGTTCAGGCGTTCCGCGACATCCAGGCGGGCACCGCGGCCTGACCGAGGGCAGGCGGAACTACTCCCCCGGGGTAACCAGTTCCGCCCGCATACGCGGCAGATACCCGGGATAATGGCCGTTCACGAACACGACAAGCGACTCGCGTATGGCGCACCGCAGGTTCCAGAGCTGGTTGGAATCCGCTGCGCTCATCAGAAAACGGACCTGCATGCCGCGCTCCCCCGCCTCAATCACCTGAACCGATGCCGTCTTCCCATCCCATTCCGCGGAGGCCGCCAGCAGGCGTGAGAACTCCTCGCGCAGCGGCTCAAGGGGCATCGCGTAGTCCAGCCACAGCACAACCCCACCCATCAGGTCCGTGTTGTGGCGGGTCCAGTTCTGGAAGGGATTCTCTATGAACCACTGCAGCGGCATAACGATCCGCCGCAGGTCCCACACCCGCAGCACCACGTAGGTGGCCGTAACCTCTTCGACCCAGCACCATTCGCCTTCCACATTCAGAACATCGTCAATGCGGAAGGGTTCGGTGAGCGCGATCTGCATGCCCGCCAATAGATTGCCCAGGACCGGGCGTGCCGCGAACCCCAGAACGATCCCGCCGATACCGGCGGACGCCAGGAGGCTGGCCCCGAACTGGCGCATGGGCTCGAATGTCATCAACGCCAGGCCGGCACCGATGATAACCACCAGGACGTTCAGGCCGCGCACCAGGAAGCGCGTCTGGGTCTCCACTTTCCGGGCTCGCCGCCACTCACCCGCCTCAACGGGATTGAGCGTGACGATGACATCACCAATCGCCGAGGCGCACCGTACCGCCGCCCAGGTCACGGCCAGAATCAGCAACAGGCTGGCGACATGCCGCATGCCGGCCAGCAACGGCAGTTGGTCCCCGACGCCCTGCAATACCGCATTCACGGCAATCAGACACAGGGACACACCGATAGGGCCGGCGGCGGCATCCAGAAAAAGCCGCGCCGTGTCAGTGGCCCTCGTGAAGTGGCGGATGACAGCCAGTGACAGCCGATAGCCAACCAGCGTGGCGACCACAGCAAAAACCACGGCCACCACCGGGAACAGCCATGTCCCCAGCACGGTCTCCAGTGAAGCCAGCATCAGGCGTTACCGAGTGACTTGACCGCCTCGATCATCTCCACCATCACCTTCTGGGCATCGCCGTACACCATATGGGTGTTATCCGCGAAGAAGAGCTCGTTCTCGACGCCGCTATAGCCCCTGCCCTGACCGCGCTTGACCACGAAGGCTTGCTGGGCATAGTCCACGTTCAGGATGGGCATGCCATAGATGGGGCTGGACTCGTTGGTGCGCGCCGCGGGGTTCACCACGTCATTGGCGCCGATCACCAGGGCCGCATCCGACAGCGCGAACTCCTCGTTGATGTCCTCCAGGTCATGGATGATGTCATAGGGAATGCCGGCCTCTGCCAGCAGTACGTTCATGTGCCCCGGCATGCGTCCGGCCACCGGGTGGATGGCGAAGGCCACCTCGACACCCTGCTTCTGCAGCAGTTTCACGAACTCGTAAAGCTTGTGCTGGGCCTGCGCCACCGCCAGGCCATAGCCGGGCACGATGATCACCTTCGAGCCGTAGTACATGGAGATGGCGGCATCCGATGCATCCACCGATTTCATGGAGCCCTCGATACCGCCGGAGCCATCGTCTTCCTCACCGAAGTTCGAGAAGATGACGTTGCTCACCGAGCGGTTCATGGCCTTCGCCATCAGGAACGTCAGCAGCGTGCCGGCGGACCCCACCACGGTACCGGCAATGATCATCGCCGGGTTCTGGAGCACGAAGCCCTCAAACGCCACGGCCAGGCCGGTGAAGGCATTGTAGAGCGAAATGACCACCGGCATGTCCGCGCCGCCGATGGGCGTGGTCAGCAGCACCCCCAGCACCAGGGCGGCAATGAAAAAGAGCGTGATGCCGGTGGTGGGCACGCCACCGGCACCGACGATCAGGACATAGAGCGCAAACAGCGCGGCCAGCGCCAGCAGCCCACCATTAACCAATTGCTGGGTGCTGAAACGCAGGGTCCTGTTGAGCCGGCCATCCAGCTTGGCCCAGGCGACGACCGAACCCGAGAGGGCCACCGCGCCGATCAGACCGCCAACCAGCGCCAGAACCGTCACCACGAAACCGTAGTGCTGGGCATTACCGGAATACAGCTCCACGGCCGCGATGGCCGCCGCGGCACCACCGCCCATGCCGTTGTAGAGCGCCACCATCTGCGGCATCCCCGTCATCTCGACGCGCTTGCCACTGCGCCAGGCCCAGGCCACACCGATCCCCAATGCGACCAGGGCCAGCAGGAAATTGGTACCAAGGTGCTCCGAAGCCGCCGGGCGTACGTCGAAGGCATACAGGAAGGCGGCCGCGACCGCGATCACCATGCCCCAGCCCGCAACACGGATACCGGAGGGTGCGGTCACGGGGCTCGCCATGCGCTTGAGCCCGTAGATGAACAGCAGGGTTGCGACAAAGAAAGCCGCTGCGATCAGGAAACTCACCATGATTGTGCCCCTCAGTCCTGCCGGTCACTGGATTTGAACATGTCGAGCATGCGGTCGGTTACCACGTAACCGCCGGCCGCGTTACCCGCGCCCAGCAGGACGCCGATGAAACCGATCGTCTGCTCCAGTGGTGTGGCGGCATTGAGCAGTGCCCAGATGGCGCCCACCACCACGATGCCGTGCACGAAGTTGGAGCCGGACATCAGCGGCGTATGCAGGATCGCCGGCACCCGGCCGATGATCTCGTAGCCGGTAAAGGCCGCCAGCATGAAGATGTAGAGCGCAACAAAGCCGGTAATGGCCGTGGTGGCATCCATGATCAGTCCCCCCTGACGGCTTCAGCCGCCACTTCGTCCCGGATTTCGCCCGCGTGCGTCAGGCACGAGCGGGCAATGACCTCGTCTTCCCAGTTGAGCTGGATCTCGCCATCAGCGACGATCAGCCCCAGGAAGTTGAGCAGGTTCTTGGCGTAGAGTTCAGACGCGTGCTCGGCCAGCAGACTGGGCACGTTCAGTGGGGCCACAATGGTCACGCTGCCCTCCTCCACCGTCTCGCCCGGCTGCGTCAGCGGCGTGTTACCGCCACCGTCGGCCGCCAGATCCACGATCACGGCGCCTGGTTTCATACCCCGGATCTGTTCCTCACTGAGCACCTTCGGGCTTTCCTGCCCCGGTATATTCGCGGTGGTGATCACCGCATCCGCGTTCTGGACATGGCGTGTCACCACTTCCGCCGCCCGGGCTTTCTCCTCATCGGTCAGTTCCCGGGCATAACCGCCCTCGCCAGTCGCGGAGACGCCGGTGTCCACGAACTTCGCGCCCAGCGATTCCACCTGCTCCGCGGCCTCGCTGCGCACGTCATAGCCTTCCACCATGGCTCCCAGGCGCCGCGCGGTAGCAATGGCCTGCAACCCTGCGACACCGGCACCGATGACCAACACCTTGGCCGGACGGATGGACCCCACCGCCGTGGTCATCATGGGCAGGATACGATGCAGGTTGGTTGCCGCCAGAAGCCCGCCGTAATAGCCCGCCAGGGCGGCCTGGGTGGAGAGCGCGTCCATGGCCTGAGCGCGCGTGATGCGCGGCACCCGATCCATGGCAAAACAGGTGACCTCCTGCTCCACCAGTGCTTCCACGACCTTGGGATCCCGGTGCGCGTAGACAAAGGACAGAAGGATACTGCCCTTTTTCATCTTCCGGATCTCGGACGGGCTGGGGGCCTGAACGCTGAGCACGATATCCGCCTTGCCCAGCTCCAGCTTCCCTACATGGATGCCGGCATCCTCATAGGCCTCGTCCGGAATCCGGGCCGCTTCACCAGCCCCCTTCTGGATACGGATCTCAGTCCCCAGCTTTTCCAGCTTGGGCGCCACCGCGGGTACCACGGCCACCCGCTTCTCGTTGGCCCGTGTCTCCCGGGGCGCAGTGATGGTCACCGTCATAACGGCACTCCCTCGTTAGCAGGATGCTATCCTGAGCGTGAAACGGTCGCGCACCTGTTGCCGGTGCGATACCCTGAGCATAGATGGCATTCCATGGAATATCATGAAACCAGTCAACCGCAACCTTATTCTGGCCTGTCTGTCACTGCTGCTGGCCATACCGGCCGCATTCGCCGCTCCGGAAAGCCATGTGTTTGAACTGGAGAACCGGCGGGCTCAGACGGTAGTCCCCCAGCTCCGCAACCTCTACGGGGATGACATAAAACTCTCGCCGGACGGACAGACCCTGATGGTGCGCGCTGAGCCCGAACAGCTCGCCGAGATCAAGACCCTGCTCAAGCAGATCGACCAGCCCGTACGCCAGGTACGCCTCTCCCTGCGCCACCGGAAGATGGCATCGGGTGAGGACGACAACCGTGGCAGCAGCCGTGTCTACAGTACCCGGAAGGACTCGACGCGCTCACTGGTGGTCCAGGACCAGCAGATCGCACAGATCTCGTCCGGTCGTATCGCGCGGCTGCCCGTGGCGGCGCGTGGTGGCAGGAACCCGATGGTGATTCTTGAGGAAGTGGACATGACCAGCGGCTTCCTTGTGCGCCCCACGGTGCTCAGCGAGAACCAGGTGGAGCTGCACATCACCGCCATCCGCAACGAGCCCGTACCGGGCCAGCCGGATTACAAAACGGCCGGTGTGGTGACCATCCGCCGGGTAAACCCCGGCGAATGGGTGGAGCTGGGTGAGGAGCGCCGGAGTATCCGGGATCAGAAGGGCAGCCGGGTCTACAGTACACAGTCAAAAGGCAGCCGACTCTGGGAAGTAAAGGTGAACGTACTTCCAGCCCGCTGAGTACCGCCGGAAACCCGCTTTACCGCAGGGTCTTCAGCAGCACCTCCTTGGCCTCATTCACCCTTGCAGCCAGCTCATCACTGCCACCGTGGTCCGGATGCACCTTCTGGATCAGCCGCCGGTGCGCCTTCACGATCTCATCCCGGCCGGCATCCACGGGCAGATTGAGAACATCCCGTGCCTGCTCCGGATCCATACGGCCCGAGCTGGGCGGCGCCTGCTGGCCACTGTCATACTCCTGCCCGCTATCCGCGCCGCCCCCGGCACTACGGATACGGCGCCACAGAAGCCAGAGCTGGAAGGCGCGCCAGCCGCGATGCGCAAAGGGCACGAGTGCCGCCAGCAGCCCTCCGATCACATGCAGCCGCCCGGTGACCACCAGCAGTGTACAGAGCGCGCCCACCGCCACGGCTACGCCCCAGAACAGCCCCTTGCGCTTTTCCGCCGGATCCAGGCGCGCCCACTGGCGCAGCAGCAGGAAGAGCAGGACGGTAAGAACAAGGCCTAGAATCAGATGCATAGGGTTTCCGTTTTGTGGCCATACCGGGGGCCGGAGTACACTACGCGGCAGACCGACCCGATCCGCCATATCCTACCAGAGGGGCCGCACCTCAATGCATGACGACCTGACCGCCATTACCGAATTCGCCGAGGAAACAGCCATCCAGGCCGGTGAGCTCATCATCCAGGAGCGCCGTCAGGGCAGCATGGAGCACAATTATAAGGATGCCACCGAACTGGTGACCCAGGCGGACATCAAGGCGGACGAGTTCATCGCTCAGCGCATTCGTAACGCCTACCCCGGTCACCGCATCCTCTCCGAGGAAGCCATGCCCGACCTGACACAGGCGGAGAACCTTGACACACCGCTGTGGATCGTTGACCCCATCGACGGAACGGTGAACTACGCCTACGGCCATGGCCAGGTGGCGGTGTCCATCGCCTACGCCGAAAAGGGGCGGGTCCGGACCGGCGTGGTCCACTGCCCCTTCCAGCAGGAAACCTTCATGGCAACCCATGGTCAGGGGGCGCTGCTCAACCGCATGCCGATTGAGGTCTCCGGCGCCACCAACCTGCGCCAGAGCCTGATCGCCACCGGTTTCCCCTACGGTAAGGATGAGATTCCGACCCTGATCCGGCGCCTGGAAAGGGTGCTCACCGAGTGCCGTGACATCCGGCGCATCGGCTCCGCAGCCGTGGACATCTGCTGGGTGGCCTGTGGCCGGCTGGATGGTTACTACGAGAGCGTCAGCCCCTGGGACTTCGCCGCAGCCCGGCTGATCGCGCTGGAAGCCGGCGCCACCTGTGGTCACTTCTCGGAAGTACCGGAGGGCTATCCAGAGGATCTGTGGGGGCGGGATATCATCATCACCGCACCCGGCATCCACGCCAGCCTCAAGCCCCTGCTTCCGGAGCCGGACTGAACGGCATCAGGCCGCTGGTTCTGGCGTGAACGCGGCGAGAGGGTGCTCAGAACTGATCCGCAGATGCACCGGCGCGCCCACAGCCAGATCCAGCTCATGGTTGGTCCGCACCCGCAGGGCCTCGCCATCGCAGACGCGGATGGCGTAAAGCCGTGTCTCGCCCTCATACCGGCGCCACTCAACCACGCCGTTACCGTCCCGTGAGGGCACCACCGTCAGATCATCAGGGCGTACCATCAGGTCTACTTTCTCACCACTGGCGCCCTGGGTGATGGCGGTGGCGCTGCCAAGCGGCGTCGCCACCACAGGCCCGTCCCGGTGCCCACGCACGAAAGCCGCCTCTCCCAGGAACTGGGCGGCGAACCGGCTTGTTGGCTGGCTGAAGCACTGCTCCGGGGTATCGAGCTGTTCCAGGCGGCCGTTATTGAGAACCCCCAGGCGGTCCCCAACCGAAAGTGCCTCCTCCTGATCATGGGTCACCCAGAGCGCCGGCACTCCGGCCTCCTTGAGGGCCGTACGGATATCCCACCGAAGAGTGTCCTTGAGGGCGGCGTCCAGATTGGACAGCGGCTCATCCAGAAGCATCAGCTGGGGCTTGTGGGCCAGTGCCCGGGCCAGGGCGACACGCTGTTTCTGCCCGCCGGAAAGGCGCTCCGGCATGGCATCGGCCAGCGCTGTGAGCCCAAGCCGCTCCAGCCACTCATGGGCGGGCCCGCGATCGCTGAGACGGAAGGCGACATTGTCGATGACGCTGAGGTGGGGAAACAGCGCGAAGTCCTGGAATACCATCCCGACCCGCCGTTTCTCCGGCGGCACGTCCCGCTTCGGTGTAATCCGCTGATCCCCGAGCACGATCTCCCCGGCATCCGGGCGCACCAGCCCAGCGAGTGTACGCAGCACCGTGGTCTTGCCACAGCCGGTCGGCCCCACGAGCATCAGGATCTCGTCCGCGCCCAGACTGAAAGACAGATCCGCCAGTACGGGTGTCTGGCCGTAGGCAAGGCTCAGGTTGCGAACATCCAGCATGATTACCCCTTATTCTCTGCAAGGCCCGCTTTCAGGCCCCGCTCACCACTGACCATCAACACCAGCGCCACCCCTGAGATCACCACCAGAAGCAGGCCCGGAACGCCGGCACGGCCGAAGTACCCAGCCTCATAGACGCGCCAGAGCTCCGTGGCCAGGGTGTCGAACCCAGTCGGGCGCAGCATCAGTGTTGCGGGCAACTCGCGCATCGCCTCCAGAAATACCAGCGCCCCTCCGGCAACCACACCCCGCAGCGTCAGCGGCAGGCTCACGCGGCGGAACGCTTCCCAGCGGGAGGCCCCCAGAAGGCGGGCGGCGTGGGTCATGTTGTCGTCCACCCGCTCCGCCGTGGAGCGCACCGCGCCCACCGCCAACGGCAGGAACCGCAGCATGTAGGCCAGCACCAGGAGGAACAGGGTCTGGTAAAGCACCGGCACCCTGAGCCCGAGATGGACCAGAGCCGTACCCATGACGATGCCAGGCACCCCGAAACCGAAGTAGGTCAGCCTGTCCATGACGCGGCCCGCAGGCCCTGCAAGCGCCGCATACGCGACCGGCAGCGCCAGCAGAACCGCGCCGAGTGCCGCCAGGGAGGCTGCCCAGGCCGAGTTGACCGCCGTCATGGGGTCAAAGCCGGCCAGACCATCACGCGCGATCCAGATACCGAAAAGTGCCAGAGGCAGCCCCACAGCCAGAGCAAAGACCAGCACCGCCAGTCCCATCATACCAGCTCCGGAGAGGGTACCGGGGGTCACAACCAGCGTGCGGCCGGGTCGTTCCTGCTCTGTTCCGAAGCGGCTTTCCAGAAACAGGATCAGACCCACAATCACCAGCAGGTGCAATGAGAGCATCGCGGCCTGGCTGAGACCAAAGGCATTGTATTCAACAAAGATCACACGGGTGAACGTGTCCACGCCCATGATGGCCGGCGTACCGAAATCCGAGAGCGTGTAGAGCGCCGCCAGCAGCGCGCCCGCCGCAATGCCCCGGCGCACCCGGGGCAGAACCGCCCGCCACAGGGCCTGCGGCAGCGACAGCCCCAGCGTACGCGCCGCATCCAGGACGCTGGCATCCAGCCCCCGCAGGGACGCCCGGGTGGTCAGCAGTACAAAGGGGAAGGTGTAGAGCGACATCACGACGGCCGCTCCGGTAAGACCGCGGAGTTCCGGTGTCGGAATGCCTGTCAGCTGCTCAATCTCGCCCCCGGGCCCGAAGGCCGCATAGAACGTGAAGGCACCGATGTAGCTCGGCATCGCCAGTGGTGCCGCCAGAAGAGGCAACCATAGACCACGCAGGGGAAGCCTGACATAGGCGGTCATGACCGCCAGAGGCACACCAAGAAAGAGCGACCCGACAACCGTCAGCCCGGCCAGCGCCAGTGACTGCCCCAGAACGTCCAGCCAGTGGGGGTCCCACAGGGTGTCCGCCCCGACACCAAGGTCCAGCAGGACCAGCAACGGCAGCACCGCCAGTATGGCAACGGGTGCGGCCAGCACATAGGAGACCGGCCAAGGCCTCATAACACTCCGGCATCACGCATCAGGTCCAGCGTCGGACGCATGTCCGCAAGGCGGGTCAGCTCAAGCTCGGGCGGCTGGATGCGATCCTCCGACGGCAGCCCCTCGGGCAGTTCCACACCACTGACCATCGGAATCTCATACGCCTCACGCGCCAGATAGGACTGGACCTCGGTGGTCAGCAGATAGCGGATGAAGTCCATGGCCACGGGGCGTTCCGACAGTGCCATGGCGCCGGAGGCATTCAGCAGTGAACCGGCGTCATCACGGGTCATGGCCAGGGCGACCGGGGCGTCCGGCTGGCCGGACAGCAGTCGAAGAGTGTAGTAGTGGTTGGCCAGCCCCAGATCCACTTCCCCCCGGGAAACACCCATAACGACACCGAACTCCCCCGCGTCCTGGCGGGCCCGGGCTTTCATGCCCAGGAGCCACTCGCGCGTGGCTTTTTCGCCCTCGAGCAGCCGCATGGCGGTGATGAAGGACTGGAACGAGCCATAGGCGGGTGCCCAGCCAACGCTGAGGTCCGTTTCCGGCAGTGCCATGATGTCTTCGGGAATCTGCTCCAGGCTCAGACGATCACTGTTGAAGGGCAGTGTTCTGATCCGACCGGAGACAGGCACCCAGTTATCGTAGCGGAACCCCTCTCTCAGCCCGGCACCAAGTGCCTCGGGAACGGGCTGGGCAAGGCCGGCATCACTGACCAGCCCCAGGGATCCGGAATCCACAGCCCAGAACAGATCCGCCTGCCGCACCCCGGCTTCGGCCTCTGCCACAATGGTGTTTGCCAGCGCCACCGTGGGGCCGCGGCGCACCTGCAGAGAGAGCCCCGGGTTGCGATCCCGGATGGCATTGATGACATCCTCATAGAGGCCGCCTTCGCCACGCCCCAGATAGAGCGTCAGCTCCCCCTCAAGCGCTGGCAGCGACTCAACGGAAAAGGGCGCCCCGCCCCTGCCGGCTGCCAGGCCGGGCAGAGGAAGAGCGCCCATAATACCGAGCGCGCCCAGAGCGCGCACCACATCCCTTCGGGTCACATCAGAACACATCGCCCTGACTCTCTTCGGCTTTCTGAAGCAGCTCCTGTGCCCGGCTGAGCTTCTCTTTCATGGCATCAACCTGAGCGGTCACCTCAGAGACAGGCGCGCCTTTCTCCAACTGCTGGGGCAGCGTCACGTTGAAGTCCTTCTCCAGCGACTCAACCAGTTCCGCGTCCTGCTCGATCAGTGCCCCCTCAATACCCTCGAAGATCTCCATGTAGGTGTCATGCACCAGCTCAGTGGCCTCTTCGGTCTCACCTTCAGCGTGCTCCACGGTGACCTTCTCCAGGTTGGTGATGATCCGGTCAACCGGGTCACCTCCCGCGGAACCAGCCTCCTGACCCTTATTGGAACCACCGGATGCCTGATGCTTTGAAGCCATCTTCACGGCGCCCAGACCCTGCCACAGCGCGGCTTCCAGAGCTGCCTTCTCCGCGCGGACACGCTCAATGCCGCTGTCATTGTCCACAGCTTCCTTGAAGCCATAGATGCCCTGCCAGATGGAGGCATAGACCGGCACATAGGTCACCTCCACCGCCGCGTGCAGCTTTACCTCTTCCCAGAGCTCAATGAGCTGATCCGTTTCCACGGCGTCCGGGCCGTTCTCGGCATAGGCTGACGCCATGGTGTCAAGGCGGTCGGTGAACCGACCAACATCCTGTTCATAGGTGCCTAGATTGCTCTTGAGGTTCTGGACATGCTCACCAATCTCACCACTGGCCAAGGCACTGGTGGAGGCGAAGCCAACAGACACGGCCAGTGCCAGTGCTCCGGTAACTGCCGTAAAACGCTTACGCATCACGTTTCCCTCTATCCCAACCAATTTCGCAAACAATAACGATTCTCACCTCAACAGTAAAGGCATCGCGGCCTGCCACCCGGGCATGTGATAAGCCCAGACAAGACTCACCCAGCAAAAGCAAGCATGACAAACCCCATCCACCCTATTGCTCGGGTGGCCCACGACAACCGCGAATAGCTCAACGGGCTGCCTCTGAAGATGAAACTGCTAGACTGAACAATGAATGTGAAGGGATCTCGCGCAGACACCAACCTGAAACGATCAGAGATACGTTGCTGCAGAACGAAGATATTCTGAGACTGAGCCATAAGGTGGCCCAATCCGGGCACTGGTATATAAGGCTCAATGACAACACGCTCTTCTGGTCTGAAGAAGTGTTCCTCCTGCACGGGATGTCGCCCAACGCGATTCCCCCTACCGTGGACAATGCTCTCAGTTTCTACCACCCGAACGATCGTGATCGTGTTGAGGCATTGATCAACGAAACCATCGAGACGGGCAAGCCGCTGTCTTTCGATGCGCGCATCGTCCGCGTGGATGGAGACGTCCGCTGGGTGGAGACGCTGGGTGAACTCAAGAGCAGCCCGGCTTCCAACACAAGGTATCTGTTCGGGATATTCCGTGATATCACGGAGAACCAGCAACAGCGGATGCACAACCAGCGGCTGGCCTGGGTACTGGAAAACACCCAGGAACTGATACTGATGACGGACAGTAACGGCCGCATCAACTGGGCCAACAGCGCCTTTGAAACCCTCAGCGGTTACAGCCTGGAGGAGGCGCGGGGCCACAAGCCCGGCGACCTCCTACAGGGCCCGGAAACGGATCCACAAACCATTGCCTACATGCGCGACTGCGTGGCCCGCCAGCAGGGCTTTTCCTGCGAGGTTCTGAATTACACAAAAGGCGGCGCCCACTACTGGCTGCGCATCTCCTGCCAGCCTGAATTCGATTCAGACGGCAAGCTGTATGGCTTTAACTCGATCCAGACGGATATCACCCAGAGTAAGCAGATCCGCTTCGACCTGGAGGCCGAAATCAACGAGCGGCGCCGGCTTGAGGAACAGCTGCGGTACCTCGCCACCCATGATGAACTGAGCACCCTCCCCAACCGCCGGCACTTCCTCGAGCAGGCGGAGAAGGAAGTGGAACGGGCCATACGCCACGGGCGGCCGCTGAGCCTGCTGATGATCGACATGGACCATTTCAAGCGGATCAATGACCAGTACGGCCACAGCACCGGGGATGAAGTCATCCAGGCGTTTGCCGAACGCTGCCAGGGCATGCTGCGTAAATCGGACACGGCCGCCCGGATCGGCGGCGAGGAATTCTCGGTGCTGTTACCCGAGACAGGCAATGACTCCGGACGCCAGATGGCGGAGCGGCTGCGCAGCCTGATCGCCCACGAGCCAATCCACACCCAGGCCGGCCCTATTCACCTGACTCTGAGCATTGGTGTCAGCACCTATAGCAAGGCATCCCCGAGCGTTGAGGCGATGATCCAGGAAGCCGACAGGCATCTTTACGAGGCCAAGGATAACGGCCGGGACCAGGTCGTATAGGTCATCCGCTACGCCTGAGCCAAAACGCCGTACTCAGCTCGTCCCCGAAGTAACGCGCAAAGGCCCCGAGCACGCTCAGGTTCAGGTCCACCGGTTCGCCGTCCGCCAGATGGAAGATCTGCTGGTAGTACCAGGCCTGGGCGCCGAGGACGTTGATCATCTTCAGGGGCATCAGCGGGCTTGCCGGGGAGAACCAACCGGTGTTGGCCAGGCGCAGGCGGGCCTCGTGGTTCACGGCCTGGTCAATCCGCTTCTCGATCAGCTCTTTCGGGGTATCCGGGTCCGTGCAAAGGGGCCGCCCGAGCCCGATCACGTCCAGCTCGCCACTGGCCAGGGCTTCTTCCATCAGGCTGCGGGTACGGAAGCCGCCAGTGACCATCAGCGGACACCGACAGACCTTACGGATCGCCTCAGCATACTCCAGGAAGTAGGCCTCCCGCGCACGGGTACTGGCCCGGACCGCGCCCGGCTCGCTCGCCGTGTCGGCATCGCCACTGTGGCCCAGAAGGCGCGGCTGCTCGTAAGTGCCGCCGGAGATCTCCAGCAGGTCGATGCCTTCATCATTGAGCCACTGCACCACCCGCAGGCACTCCTCGTGGTTGAACCCGCCTTTGCGGAAGTCGTCCGAGTTCAGCTTCACGGCCACCGGAAAGTCCGGCCCCACCGCCTCGCGGGCCGAGCGAACTGCTTCCAGAAGGAACCGTGCCCGGTTTTCAAGCGAGCCGCCCCAACGGTCCGCGCGCTGGTTGGTCACCGGGGAAAGGAACGAGGAGAGCAGATACCCGTGCGCCCCATGGATCTGGACGCCGGTAAAGCCCGCCGCCTTTGCGGTCCGCGCCACGCTCCCGAAGCGTTCGATGAAATCGAGGATCTCCGGATCGGTCAGTGCCCGCGGCCGCGCGTAGTTGCCCATCAACTCCAGCTGCACCTCAGAAGGGCCAACCGGCTCACTGGTCACGTAACGCGGTGACTGGCGCCCTGCGTGCGAGATCTGCATCCAGAGGTGGTTGCCGTTGCGTGTGCCCTCGCGCGCCCAGGCGCGCAGCGCCTCCATCCCGGCCGGCTCGCCCTCGGCCGGCACCGGGTCAATCGCCACATTGCCCGGGCGCTCCAGAACCCGCCGGTCGATCATAACGTTACCGGTGATCAGCAGGCCTGCACCACCGTCCGACCAGCGCCCGTAGAGCCGTTGATGGCGTTCCGTGGCATGCAGGTGTTGATCCGCCACGCCTTCGGTCATGGCGGCTTTGGCAAGACGATTGGGCAGTACAGAGCCGCAGGGCAGCGGCAGCGGTGTATCCAGCCCCGGGGAAGCCGTCATCAGAAAAAGGTCCCGTCCAGCGGCGATGAGGCGCTGGCGTAGGCCCGCTTCGGCATGCGCCCGGCCATGTAGGCATCGCGCCCTGCCTCAATCGCCTTGCGCATGGCGCCCGCCATCCGGACCGGGTCTTTTGCTTCCGCGATGGCGGTGTTCATCAGCACGCCATCGCAGCCCAGCTCCATCGCCAGACTGGCATCCGAGGCCGTGCCCACGCCGGCATCCACCAGGATGGGCACACTGGCGTTCTCCACGATGGTGCGGATGTTGTAGCGGTTCTGGATGCCCAGCCCGGATCCGATGGGGGCACCCAATGGCATCACAGCTATGCACCCCATGCGCTCGAGCTTGAGGGCAATCAGGGGATCGTCGTTGGTATAGACCATGACCCGGAAGCCATCATCAATCAGCTGTTCCGCCGCTTTCAGGGTCTCGGTGACGTCCGGGTACAGGGTCTTCTCATCACCCAGAACCTCCAGCTTCACCAGGTTGTGCCCATCCAGAAGCTCGCGCGCCAGCTTACAGGTGCGCACCGCGTCCCTCGCCGAGTAACAACCCGCCGTGTTCGGCAGCAGCGTATACTTCTCCGGCGAGACAATATCGAGAAGACTCGGCTCATCCGGGTTCTGGCCCAGGTTGGTGCGGCGGACCGCCATGGTCACCATCCGCGACCCACTGGCCTCAATGGCATCCCGCGCCTGCTCCCAGCTGCCGTATTTACCGGTACCCACCAGCAGGCGGGAGCTGTAGGTGGTGCCGTCTATGGTGAGGGGGGTATCCTGCGGGGATTCGTTGGTCATGGTGTCTCTCGTCTGGATCATGGGATCAGGGGGCAGGATCGCGGCCATGGCCGCTCCTACGGGGTCAGCCGCCGCCTATGGCGTGCACGATCTCGACCTGGTCTCCGGGCGCAAGCTGGTGTGACTCATGCTCACTGCGGGGCACGATCTCCTCGTTGACCTCCACGGCAATACGACGGCCGGTCAGCTCCAGGCGCTCGATCAGGGCCTGGATACTGGCGGTTTCGCCGACTTCGGTGTTTTCGCCGTTCAGGATAATGTTCATACTCTTAAACTGATGGTTGAGCCCATCAGCTTCAAGCCCCCAGCCGCAATCCAGTCACCACCAGACAGACCCATCCCACCAGGAACGCGACACCGCCGATCGGCGTAATGGCCCCCAGCACTTTCACACCACTGAGAACCAGTGTGTACAGGCTGCCACTGAACAGCAGGATGCCCACCAGAAAGGCCCAGGCCGCCGGTACCAGCCAGGAGGCATCCGGCCGGACGAGACCGATAAGCGCCACGCCCAGCAGGGCCAGGGCGTGGAACATCTGGTACTGCACCGCCGTCTGGAAGACGTTCATGTAATGCTCCGACAGCCTGCCTTCCAGCGCATGCGCCCCGAAGGCGCCCGCCGCCACGGCCAGTCCGCCCAGGATCGCGGCCACGCTCAGCCAGGTCCCTGCCGGGAAGCCGGCTTCAGTCGCAGGGTTCAACACGCGTCATCTCCTTTGTATCCAGATTCATTGCGGTGAGCTGGCCGTTATAGACGCAGCCTGTATCCAGCCCATGGATACCCTGCGTATTGGTTCGACCCTCCAGGGCGGCCCAGTGCCCGAAAATCAGTTCCACCGAATCCGGCCGCGGGTACTGGAACCAGGGCGCAAAACCATCGGGCGCCGCGCCAACCCCCTCTTTCGTCGCCAGATCCAGGGTGCCGTCCTCAGCGAGAAACCGCATGCGTGTGAAGTAGTTGGTGATCACCCGCCAGCGGTCCATCCCTTCAAGGGCGGCATCCCAGCGTTCGGGCCGGTTGCCGTACATTTCACGGAAGTAGCGCGGCGCCTGGTCACTCTGGAGCACTGCTTCCAGTTCACGGCTGTACCCCACCGCCTGCTCCGCCGTCCACAGGTGCGGAATACCGGCGTGCACCATCAGCAGGCCGCGCGCCTCATCCGGGATGGCAAAGTTCTGCTGCAGCATCCAATCGATCAGCTCATTGCGGTCCGGAGCCTCCAGGATCGCCTGAAGCGTATCCTTGGGCCGGGGCTCATGCCCGCCCAGCGCCACCGCCAGGAAGTGCATGTCATGGTTGCCCAGGGTCACCAGGGCATTGTCACCAAGGTCCCTCACCAGCCGCAGGGATTCCAGGGACTTCGGCCCCCGGTTGATGATGTCTCCCACAAACCAGAGCCGGTCCCGGTCCGGGCTGAAGCCGATGCGGTCCATCAGGGCCCTCAGGCTGTCATGGCAGCCGTGAATGTCGCCGATGGCGTACTCACTCATTCCGTACTCCCGTTGGATGCCTGTGCGTACAGATCATTGGCCAGCATCACGTAATCCGCCAGCGTCAGGTTCTGGGGCCGGAGCGTAGGGTCGATGCCCAGCCGTGGCCAGTCTCCATCCCCGAACAACGGTGCCAGCGCCTTGCGCAGCGTCTTGCGGCGGGCATTGAAGGCCGTCCGTACGACTTTCGCCAGCAGCTCCTGGTCATGGGCCGGGTTGTCGATAGTCCCGTGGGGCACCAGCCGCACAATGGCGGACTCCACTTTGGGCGCTGGGCTGAAGGCACCCGAACCGACCGTGAACAACGGCTGCACCCGGCAGCGGTACTGGGTCATGATCGCCAGCCTGCCCCACTGGCTTTCCCCCGGCGCCGCGGCCATGCGCTCCACGACCTCCTTCTGGAGCATGAAGTGCATGTCGCGGATCACGTCGCTGAATTCGAACAGATGGAAGATCAGCGGCGTGGCGATGTTGTAGGGGAGGTTGCCCACTGCCCGGATCGGCCCCTTGCCGGCGATGGCACGGTAGTCAAACCGCAGGGCGTCGCCTTCGTGGATGACCAGCTCCGGATAGCGGAAGAACTGGGCCCGCAGGCCGGGGATCAGGTCCCGGTCCAGTTCGATCATCTGAAGGGACGGGCAGGCCTCCAGCAGCGGCTCGCTGAGTGCGCCCATGCCCGGACCAATCTCGACGAGGTTATCCTCGGGCGTCGGGTTGATGGCGCCCACGATGCGGTCGATCACCCCCGCGTCGTGCAGAAAGTTCTGGCCAAAGCGCTTGCGCGCCTGGTGTCCCAACGGCCGGCTCATGCGCGCTCCTGCCGTGTCCGCTCGCGTTGGCGTACCATGTGGGCCGCCGTCTGGATGGCCTCATGCAGGCTGCCCGCGTCGGCCTGGCCAGTAGCCGCAAGGTCCAGGGCCGTACCGTGATCCACGGAGGTGCGGATGATCGGCAGGCCCAGGCTGATGTTCACCGCCCGGCCAAACCCCTTGTGCTTGAGCACCGGCAGCCCCTGGTCGTGGTACATGGCCAGGACGGCATCCGCCTCTTCCAGGTTGTAGGGCGTGAACAGGGTATCCGCCGGCAGCGGACCAATCAGGTTCATACCCTCGCTGTTCAGCCGTTCCAGAAGCGGTTCGATCACATCCATCTCTTCGCGGCCGAGATGCCCGCCTTCCCCGGCGTGCGGGTTGAGACCCGCGACCAGTATGCGCGGCTGGGCAATGCCGAAGTGCTTTCGCAGGTCGTCATTAAGGATGTGGAGCACCCGGCTGAGGCGGCTGCCGGTAATAGCATCCGGCACGTCACGCAATGGCAGGTGGGTAGTGGCCAGCGCCACGCGCAGCCCTTCGGTGGCCAGCATCATCACGACACCACTGGCGCCGGTTTTCTCCTGAAGGAACTCGGTGTGACCACTGAAGCGGATGCCGGCCTCATTGATCACCCCCTTGTGCACCGGCGCGGTGACCATGCCATCCACGATGCTGAGCTGGCAGGCCTCAACAGCCGCTTCCAGGGTCCGCAACACATAGCCCGCGTTCTCCGGGTCGAGCTTCCCGGCCCGGGTCGTCGCGACAGAGGCCACCGACCAGACCGGAAGCACACCGGCTCCGGTCGGAATGGGCTGGTCCGGTTCCCAGGGCTCAATCCGCACGTCCAGTTCAAGCACCCTGGCCCGCTCACGCATCAGGTCAGCGTCCGCGATCACCACCAGTTCCGTTTCCCGCTCACGGTCAGCCAGAGTAAGACACAGATCCGGCCCGATGCCGGCAGGCTCACCGGCTGTTACCGCCAGCCGTGCCGGACGGGTCAAAGCGTGCCCTCCATGCCACTGACCACGGTCTTGACGTCCACGTAGGCCTCCTCGCGGATCTGGCTCAGCCAGTTCTGGAGTTCCAGCTCGTACTGGCGTTGCTGCAGCGCCTGGCGGGCTTCATTGCGCCGGATTTCATCGCTCTGCTCCGCCACGCGCCTATCCTCAACCTTGAGGATATGCCATCCGAACCGTGAGCGGAACGGGTTACTGGTCTCGCCAACACCGGTCTCCATCATGGTGTCCTCAAACGCCGGCACCATTTCGCCGGGCCCGACCCAACCCAGTTCACCACCCTCAGAGACGGTACCGGGGTCATCCGAATACTCCTTGGCGAGCGCAGCGAAATCAGCTCCATTCTCCAGTTGCGACTCGATCTCGCGGATCAGTGACTCCGCCTCGGCGTCAGAGCGCTCCTGGGTATTGACCAGAATATGGCTCACCCGGCGCTGTTCCACTTCATTGGTATCCTGCCCCCGGCGGTCCAATGGTGTGACCACGTGGAAGCCACTGCTGCTCTGCAGCACCGGCGAAGGCTCGCCCACATCCAGGCGCGGGATCTCGCCGGCCACCAGCGACGGCAGCTCCTGACCGGAACGCCACCCCAGCTCACCGCCTTCCAGCGCGTTACGACCGTCAGATTCGGCAACCGCCAGCTCGCGGAAGTCGGCACCGTCCTCAAGCTGCTCCTGGATCGACTCCGCCTTGCTCCGGGCCGCCTGGACCGCTTCGTCGTTATTGAAGTTGTTCACCTCAATCAGGATGTGACCGAGCAGGTGTTCAATCCCGGAACGTTCACGCGCTTCCGCGGAACTCAGGAAGTTGTCCACCTCCCTTTCGGTAACACGCACGCGCCGGCCCACGCGCTGCTGCTGAACGCGGCTGACCAGCATCTCCCGGCGGATCTGCTCGCGCGCCTGCTGGAAACTCAGCCCCTCGCTGGACAGCGCCTGCTCGAAGGCGTTGAGACTGTTGAAGCCGTTGTTCCGGGCCACATTGCGCATGGCGCTGTTGAGCTCGGAGTCACCAATGCGAATGCCCATCTGGCGAGCCCGCTGGATCTGGATCTCCTCCAGGATGAGCTGGTCCAGAACCCGCTGGCGCAGCACGGATTCCGGTGGCAGCCGTGTGCCCTGGGCGCTCAGCCGTGAGCGGATCTGCTGGATCCGTGCCTGGAGCTCGGACTGCAGAACCACGCCCTCGTCCACCACGGCCACAACGCGGTCCAGCGGCTGGCGTTCGGCTCCGGCCGCCAGCATGGGCAGGCAGGCCAGGAATACCAGGGCCAGCAGGCTTGAAGGGCGCTGTCGTTTCGGAATCATGCTTACCTCAGTCTGAATGGGTTCAGGGCCATCGTTCCTGCGCCGGGCGCCGCAGCTGTTCGGGCGTTGGGCGCTCTCTGATGGCAGTGCGCTGATCAAAGCCGGGAATGGCATCACGGGCGGTATCCTGGGCATCGCCACTGCCACCCAGCCCGAGCAGTTGGATCTGGAACAGGAACCGGGTATCCAGTCCCTCATCCCGGGTACGGTAACGCTGGGCCACGAGCTGCAGGTTCCAGCAGCAGCTGCTGTACTCAAGTCCCAGCAGTGTGCCCGCTGTCTCCCTATTCTCCATATCGTAGAGCCAGCGGCCAATCAGGCTCGTCTGTTCGCCCAGCGCCAGCACCGTGCTCACATCCGACTGCTCCAGGTCGGTGTCCGCATCATAGGTGTGGCCGGCGTTGAACAGATAGCGGTAGTCGCTGGTATGGAAGCGGAACTGGCTCCGCCCACGAACGGTCTCACGTTCATCCGCGTCCCACTGTCCCGTGACCCGAAGGTCCATGGTCTCCAGCGGCCGCAGCACGAGCTCACCGGCGTACGGGGAACGCCTTTCCTCCGTGGTGCCAGCTCCATTGAGCGCCACCTCTTCATCGTCAAAACGGTGGATCTGGCCAAGGCTCACGCGGGCCCGCTCGATTCCGGCGTCCATATCATACACGCGCGAGGTCAGCGCCGTCGTGAGGCGGTTGTTATCCCCCACACGGTCCCCTCCCACAAAACGGTCACGGGCGAAGAGCTGGTTGAAGTTGAAGGAGTTGAGCCGGGTATCAAAGACAGGGATACCGTCCTGCTCGCGCTCCGGTGAGTACACGTAATACAGCCGCGGCTCCAGCGTCTGGTTGTAGAAGCTGTCGCCCACATCAAAGAAACGGTCGAAGTAGAGCCCGGCATCCACGTCTGCAAAGGGTACGCTGCGGCTGAAGCGCTCATCCCGTTCAATGTCATCCAGCTGGTACTGGGTATGGTCCAGCATCACCGACGTGCCGATGAATCCCGGCAGCCCCCGCAGCTCCCACCCCACTTCCGGGCGCGTCCGCAGGCGGTGGCCAATGGCCGCCTGGTCACCCTGAAGATCGCCATTTTCACGCCAGAAGTAGTTGTACTCCGTATCCTGGGCGGCATACCAGTTGCCACTGCTGGCACTGAGATCCAGCTGCAGCCTTGGCAGCTGGTTGTAAGGGCGGCTGGCTTCCGGGATCGCGGGGTCGATGGTCTGGAAGCCACGCAGTGCCGCAGAAAAACTCACGCCGGGCTGACTGTAGCGGAGCCGTCCATCCCGGCGCAGATGGGTGTTCTGCTGGATGTCCAGGGTCCGGTTGAGGTCACTGGAATAGTCGTCGTCTGAGACCGCCGCGTAATCCAGATCCCCTCGCCAGCCGCCACCGAAGTCTGCATCACTGGTGACATCCAGGCCCCAGCGCTTGCCGTCCATACCAGGATTCTCCGACTCGAATTCAGAGTCACTGTCGATAAAGCCCAGCTGTACATCCGTCTGCCCGAAGCGACTCAGATAGCGGGTCTCAAGCTCCGAGAAGTACCCCCGACCATGGATATACTGCGGGGTATAGGTCGCATCGTAGTGGGGCGCCAGATTCATGTAGAAAGGCGTGGCAAGGAACAGCCCGCTGCCGGCATTGGAACTGCCGAACGTTGGGTACAGGAAACCGGTATGGCGGCGATCATCGATCGGGAACCGGATCCAGGGCACGTACATCACCGGCACATCCTTCACCCGCAGCCGGACATTGCGGGCAGTGCCGAAGCCACTCGCCTGATCCAGGTCAACCCCGCTCGCCGCCAGCGACCAGTCATTGCGGCCGGGCTGGCAGGTGGTCATGACGGCCTGATCAATGCGCATGGCCTCTTCCCCGGTGCGCTTGATACGACCGGCACTGCCGCGCATATGGGCATCATGGAGCAGGAAGCGGGCAGTATTGAGGGTCAGGCTGCCGCCCTCATCGCTGGCCTCGGCTTCATTGCCGGTCAGCAGCACCCCGTTGGCGCGGCTGACCACGCCGCCACTGAGGTTGAGCATGCCGCTGCTCTGGTTGTACTGGGCACGGTCACTGCGTGCCCGGAGCTCGCCCTGGCGTACCCGCACGTCACCGCTCAGGTCCAGGGTCTCGTCCATACGGTAGCGGGCCTCTCGACTGGTGATATGGACAGGCCTGCCGTCACCTTCTCCCACAGGGGCGTCATCGGCACTGCTGGATTCAAGTGCCGGAGGGCGATAGGCGCCGCCACAGTAGGCCGGCACCTTTTCCTGCAGTTCCGGGGGCAGCTGCTCCCACTCCACCCAATCGATGGCGGCGGCCGAGCGGGGTTCCTGGGCCTGCGCGGACACACAGGCGAGCGTGATGCTGGCAGCCAGCATCCGGAGTCGCCCGGCGCGGTTGTTTGTCCACTTCTGTATTGCCACTCACCCTCTCCGGAGCGTCCACCGGCATGCGGCTGAAACAGGGGCACAGTCTACATGGGCCACTGCAGCATGTTAACGCTCTCTGGCCAGCTGGCAGAGGGTTAATGCAGAATACAACACATCTGAAAGGTGCTGCCTGGCGCGGCGCCCATTAACGGGAGCAACCATGGATCAACGCTACGACGCCATGCTGGCCTGGCTGGACCAGTGCCTCGGAACGGCGCCGCGGACACCGGAACCGGTGGCCGGCGATGCCAGTTTCCGGCGCTATTTCCGTGTGCAGACCCCGGAGGGCTCCCGGATCGTGATGGATGCCCCGCCGGAGAAGGAATCCTGCGGGGCCTTTGTGGCGCTGACACATCACTGGCACGAACACGGCCTGCATGTGCCGGCACTGCTGGCCGAGGATCAGGCGCAGGGGTTCCTGCTGCTGGAGGATCTGGGCGACCGGCTCTACCTGGATGAACTCACCAGCGAGGCAAGCGCGGACCGGCTTTACGGCGAAGCCCTCAGTGCGCTGGTCCGCCTTCAGGGCCTGTCCTCACCGCCGGACCATCCCCTGCCATCCTATGACCGCGAGCGCCTGCAGCAGGAGATGCAGCTTTTCCCGGACTGGCTTCTGGAACAGAAGCTCGGCCTAAAGCTCTCCAGCCAGGAGCAGGCCATGCTGGCGACCACCTTCGCCACCCTGACCGAGTCCGCCCTCGCCCAGCCCCGGGTTACGGTCCACCGTGACTACCACTCCCGGAACCTGCTGGTGACGGACAATAACAGCCCCGGCATCATCGACTTCCAGGACGCGGTCACCGGCCCCATCACCTATGACGCTGCCTCACTGCTGCGGGACTGCTACGTCGCCTGGCCGCTCGAAAAGGTCTACCAGTGGCTGGAGGCCTACCGCCTGGAGGCGCGGGAGGCCGGCCTGCATCAGGCGGACGAGGCCACCTTCCGCCAGTGGTTCGAGCTCATGGGCATCCAGCGCCACCTCAAGGCCAGCGGCATCTTCGCGCGGCTCGACCAGCGCGATGGCAAGCCGCGCTACCTGGCGGACATCCCGCGCACCCTGGCTTACATCATCTCGGCCGCACGGCGTCAGCCGGCGCTCGAACACTTCGGGGACTGGCTCGCGGAACGCGTGGCACCGGCCGTGGAACCCATGGCGGGGGCCACATGAAGGCCATGATCCTGGCAGCCGGGCGCGGCGAACGCCTGCGGCCACTGACTCTGGAGACCCCCAAGCCGCTGTTGCCGGTGGGCGGTCGGCCGATGATCCAGTGGCACATCGAGGCCCTGGTGCGGGCCGGTGTTCCCGATATCGTCATCAACACCGCCTGGCTCGGCGAGCGGATTGAAGCCGAGCTCGGCGATGGCGCCCATCTGGGGGCCCGCATTGAATACTCCCGGGAGGGGGAGCCGCTGGAGACTCTGGGCGGATTACGCCGGGCGCTGCCGATGCTCACGGAAACAGGCAATGAATTCCTGGTCATCAACGGGGATGTCTGGACGGATTTCGACATGGCCGCGCTTGCCACCACGCCACTGGGGGAAGATCTGGATGCCCACCTGGTCCTGGTGCCGAACCCGGCCCACCACAGTGGCGGGGATTTCGCACTGGCCAATGGCCGGATAACCAGGGACCAGGGTGAATCGCTCACCTTTGCCGGAATCAGCCGGCTGAGCCGGCGCCTGATCGACAGTGCACCGGATGAAGAGGACCGGCTTGGCCCCATTCTGCGCACCGCCTGCCAGCAGGGGCGGGTGAGCGGCCTCCGCCATGACGGTCACTGGGTGGATGTTGGCACCCCAGAGCGCCTCGAAACGGCGCGCACACTGGCAGGGAGTGGTGCTGCCCCATGAGCGCGAAACACAGCCACAACAGTACGGACGCACTGCCGGAGAACCTTTCCGACCTGCTCCGTGAGCTGGCGTCCTGCGGCCATCACGGCGCCCGGCTCCTGGAACGCACCGGTCTGCCCCGATGGGCACGCGGCACACTGTTCCGGCTGATGGGCTATGTGGCCAAGGCGGACGGCCGGGTGACCGAGCTGGACATCCGCTACGGCGAGTCCCTGATGCGCAATTTCAATGCAGGGCCCCGTCAGCGCCGCCGGCTGATCCGGCGCTTCACTAACGGCAAGCAGGATGCCCAGCCGGTGGTGCCCCTGTGGTTCCGGCTGCTCACGCGCCGCTGGCCGGATTCAGCGCTGCGCCTGAGCATGGCGCTGGCGCACCTGTGCTACCAGGACGGCCCGGATTCGGCCGCCCGCATTGCCCGCTGCCACACCGCCATCATCGCCACCGGCCTGCCGGCCACCGCCAGCAACCGCATCCTTCAGAGCTACCGGGGCAAGGTCTGGATCACTTCCCCGGGCGAAGGCACCAGCGAAACGCCCCTGACCGGTCTCGCCCGCGCCTGCCAGGTGGTTGGTGGCAAACCCTCGGATTCACTGGAGACCCTGCGCCAGGCTTACCGCAAACAGCGCAGCCTCTATCATCCGGACCGCGTCCAGCACACGGACATGGACCCGGAGCTGGCCCGGGCCCGGTTGGAGGAGATCCACAAGGCCTGGGATCTGATCAACCGGCGTCATCCGGAGGCGCGCTGAGCGCGGCAGGGCCGCTGAGAAGAGGAATGCGCCATTCCAGCGCATCCAGCAGGTTCTTGACCGCCAGCCCCAGCTCCGTATCCCCCTCGATCACCAGCTGACGCTGGAAAAACAGGCGGTCCGGGTCCTCCCGACGCTCCGCCAGGCGCCGGAAGGCTTCCGTGGTGCCCCGTATGGTCGCCTCGGGCGCTGCGTCCGCCATTCGCAGGCGTCCACCCCAGAACCCCAGGGTCACCCCGGTGGTGGCGTCTTCCAGTTCGAGCCGCAGCACACGCCCTTCCAGCTCCTCGAAATCACCCTCTACCAGGGCTTCGGCAAAAAGGTGATTCAGGGGCACTTCCACCAGCCCCTGCTTGAGCCCCCAGGGCAGCCGGGCATCCACCAGCGGAATCAGGCTGCGCGCCATTCGGTCCAGTGTCTGCTTCATGGGGTCTGACTCCAGTCCATGCCCGGCCGGCCATACCAGTAGCCGTCACAGGGGGGCGCCTCCGCCAGGTGAAGCGGATGACGCTCTGGCATGTCTCCCTGACGCGCCCGGTCGAAACGTGCCACGACCTCCGCCATACCTTCGTGCTCCGGACTCAGGCGCACGGTGTCCACGCCCAGCCGCTGCATGTCCGGCAGCTCCCGCATCAGGTCATAGCGGGCGCCGGACAGGGTGCTGGTGCCATTGAGCCGGAAAACATCCTGATGCTCCCGGGACCTGAGAGCCAACCCGTCCGGATGCTGCTGACAGACGAACTCGCAGCGGTCCTTGGGCTTGCCGTAGTAGCGCGCGGTGAAGCAGCGGGAGGACCAGGCCAGTGGCAGAAAGCCCCAGGCGAAGACTTCCACCGGCGCATGCAGGGACTGCTCATACAGCGTGGCCTGCATGTCGGCGAGCGTATCGCGGCTCAGTTCCACTGGCAGGCACCAGCGCTGCAGGCCCCGGCGCAGCAGAACCCGCAGTGTTGCGGGATTGTAGACGTTCATGGAGGGGCCAGTGACGAACGGCAGGCCGGCCTCGATCACCATGTTCAGCGCACTCTGATCGTTGGCCTCGACCAGGAATTCGCCGTTGTCCCGGATGCGGCGCAGGGTGCGCAGGTCCGCTTCGGATTCGATCAACGTCTGGCTCGAAAGCACCACCTCCTTGCCGCAGTCGCGCAGATCGCGGGCCAGATCCATCCAGTCCGCCACCTTCATGTCCCGGCGGCGGGAACACACCACCTCGCCGAGATAGATGGTCTCCACCGGCCATTCGGCCGCTTCGGCGTAGAAGTTGAGCACATCCTGGCGGGGCCAGTACCAGAGAATCGGCCCCAGTGAGAGTTTCATCGTCATTTCCAGCTCCGGGTCCATGCGCCCAGTGTGGTCTGCCCACCCTCGGACAGGTCGCCCAGCGTGCGCTGCCATTCCGGGGCGGGTTCAAAGGTCTCGGGATCCGCTTTCACGCGGTCGATCGCCGCCCGCCAGGTTCCGGCCACCTGACCGCTGTAGGCGGGGCTGCGCTGCCGCCCTTCGATCTTGACGGCGGAAACACCAAGGCGGTGCAGCTCCGGAAGCAGATCCATGGTGTTGAGACTGGTGGGTTCCTCAATGGCGTGGTAGACGGCCCCCTCCACTTCAAAGCGCCCCTTGCACAGGGTCGGGTAGCCCGCCTGCTCATGGCCGGCAAAGCGATCGATCAGAACACCGTTGAGCCGCGCCTCCAGCTCATCGCCCTTCTCCTCCCAGCGCACGGCCTTTGCGGGTGAACAGGCACCACAGGTATTCGGGGACTCGTCGGTCAGATAGGAAGACAGATAACAGCGCCCCTCGGCCATGATGCAGAGACTGCCGAAAGCGAACACTTCCAGTTCCACCGGGGAATGCCCGGCCACCTGCCGCACCTGATCCATGGACAGGACCCTGGGGAGCACGGCGCGGCTGATACCGAACTCCCGGTGATAGAACCTCAGTGCTTCATGGCTGGTGGCCGAGCCCTGTACGGAAAGATGGCGCGGAATCCCGGGATGGTGACGGGCCGCATGGTCCAGCAGCCCCATATCCGCCAGGATCAGGGCATCAAACCCCAGGTCCGCCGCCCGGTCCAGCGTTGACGTCCAGTGCTTCCAGCCCGCGGGCTGCGGGTAAGTGTTGAGGGCGCAGAAAACGCGTGTGCCACGTTGGCGGGCGTACTCCATCCCCTCGCGCATGCGCTTTTCGGTGAAGTTGAGGCCGGCGAACTGGCGGGCGTTGGTGTGGTCGCGGAAGCCGATGTAGACGGCATCCGCTCCCGCATCAACAGCCGCCTTGAGAGCGGGCAGGCTGCCCGCCGGGCAGACGAGTTCCATGGGAGCCTCCGGTGGCTGACGGCGACGGGTATGATCCCGCTACCCGCGCGCTCCCGCCACCGAATCCGTCAACTGCCCCCACCATGCACTTGCCTGATTTGTATATTCCAAAAAAGACTTACAATTTTGTTTTTATCAAATTATGATCTCAGAAAACGCGTTACCATAAGCAGCAATTCCAACGCACTATTAACCAGAACCAGAGTGAGAGGCCCCATGAACGCTTCCTCCCAGTCCCCCAGCCATCAGGTGGTCATCGTCGGCGGTGGCACTGCCGGCACCACGGTGGCCGCTTCCCTGCTACGCCAGCGTCCGGAACTGGATGTGGCCGTGGTGGAACCCTCGGAAGTCCACTACTACCAGCCGGCATTCACGCTGGTCGGCGGCGGCACCTATGACATGGACAGCACCCAGCGGGCCCAGAAGGAAACACTGCCGGAAACGGCCATCTGGATCCACGCCGGCGTGGCCACGTTCGAGCCGGACAGCAACCAGCTCACACTTGAGGACGGCCGCCAGGTGCAGTATGAGCACCTGGTCGTCGCCCCCGGCATCAAGCTGGACTGGGATCGCGTGGAAGGGTTGCGTGAAGCCCTGGGAAGCAACGGCGTGTGCAGCAACTACAGTCCGGAAACGGCACCCTACACTTGGGAATGCCTGCGCCAGTTCCGGGGCGGCAACGCTATCTTCACCCAGCCGCCGCCCCCGCTGAAATGCGCCGGCGCGCCACAGAAGATCGCCTACCTGGCGGCGGACCACCTGCGCCGCAACAACCTCAGCCCGGAGAGCAACCTGCAGTTCTACAGCGGCGCCGGCGCCCTGTTCAGCGTACCGGACTTCGTACCGCACCTGCAGAAGGTGATGGACCGCTACGGCATCGGCGTCAACCTGGGCCATGACCTGGTTGCCATTGATGCCGAGCGCAAGGTGGCCCGCTTCGCCACCAAGGACGCCAACGGGGAAACCACCGAGGTGGAACAGCCCTACGACCTGCTACACGTGACACCGCACCAGACCTCACCCGACTTCGTGAAACAGAGCCCGCTGGCCAATGCCGACGGCTGGGTGGACGTGGACAAGGGCACCACACAGCACACCCGCTACCCCAACGTCTTCTCACTGGGCGATGCCAGCTCCCTGCCCACCTCCAAGACGGCCGCCGCGGTGCGCAAGCAGGCGCCGGTCACCGTCAGGAACCTTCTGGCACGGATGGACGGAGAGGCACTGTCAGCCCAGTACGACGGCTATACCTCCTGCCCGCTGGTCACCGCTTACGGCAAGGTGATGCTGGCCGAGTTCATGTACGACGGCGTGGTCACGCCAACCCTGCCCCTGAGCCCCTTCAGCGAATCCCGGTTCTACTGGGTGGTCAAGAAGCACCTGCTGCCACCGTTCTACTGGAACCAGATGCTTAAGGGCAAGGAGCCCGACATTGCCCACAAGCCCCTGAAAACCGGCTGATCAGTCTTCCTCCGGGGTGTTATCCCCGGACTCGGGCAGCGGCGGCATGGGGCAGTCCAGCTGATCGGCAATGATGCGCAGCAGCTCATACTCACGCGGGCTGACACGCCCGTCTTCCTGGATGCAGTGAACACAGGCATCAATGATGGCGGGCTTGAGCATCGCCGGCAGCCCGTCCAGCCGCCCCAGTGACTGAAGCAGCTTGCGGGCGCTGGTGCCCTCGCCGGAAGGCCGCCTGGCCTCCGCTTCGAATCCCGCCATGGCCTCCCGGTACAGGGGCTCCGGATCGGCGCGTGTACCCGCCGATGCCATCAGCCACAACAGCCGGCGGATGTCCGGCATTACCGCCCCGTAGCGACGGTGGACCACCTTCCGGTTGCGACCCGCGCTTTTGCCGAGATGATGTTTGAGGAAGCCCAGGATGGCGATGTCGTGCAGGCGGGCGCCACGGTCCTCGCGGATCAGCTGTTCCATGTCCCGAAGTAATTGGCCTTTCGCCGGTGTCTCCAGCTCCCGCAGTGCCGGCAGTGACAGCTCGACCAGCGGCACCCGGTAGGCCGGGCCCAGATCACGCAGCGTCTGGATCATCTGGCGCACCAGGAGTGGGTCAATCGCTACGGCACCCACCGGCTCCAGCTCCAGGAGCCACTGATCCAAGGCGCCGTGGTCCGCCTCTTCCAGCGCCAGCGCCAGACACAGGTGGACTGCCCCCTCGGCCCCATGCAGCTGCTGGTTCAGGCCGCCGGGCAGCGCGGCAAGCAGTGAGCGGACATGGCAGGTCCCGGACTCACTGAGCGCCCCCACCGAGGTGGCACCACTGCCGATCTCGAGACCGCCCGCACCCGAGAACCCCATGGCCGCTGCTGCCTCGTTGGCTGCCGTGGGCGGCGCCTCACCCTGTTCCCGGGCAGCCTTGCGATCCCGGGATTTCATGCGCACCAGCAGGGTCTCATCGATGGCGTTAAGCCGGTCCTCAATCGGAGGATGGGAAGCCAGAAGGCGCGCCAGAGAGACGCTTTCCCCGAAGCACAGGTGGTTCAGGTCTTCCGCATGACTGGTGGCTCTGAGCCGCGATCCGGAAGCAGCCACGCCGATCCGGTACAGCGCCCCTCCGATGCCCTCAGGATTGCGGGTGAACTGCACGGCGGCGGCATCCGCCAGGTATTCGCGCTGGCGCGAGACCGCCGACTTGATAACCCGCCCCATGAAAAGCCCGACGTAGCCCACAATCACCAGCACGGCGCCCGCGAGTACGAGAGCGCCATCGTAGCGGCGCCGGTGATGGTAACCGCTCCAGCCCCAGATGCCGAACCGCACCAGGTACTGGCCCAGCTGGCCGATCAGCAGAATACCCGCCAGCATCGAGATGAGCCGCACGTTGATGCGCATGTCGCCGTTGAGAATATGGCTGAATTCATGGGCCACGACGCCTTGCAGCTCATCGCGGCTGAGCTCATCCAGAGTGCCCCGGGTCACCACCAGCACCGCCTCATTGGGCTGATAACCGGCCACGAAGGCGTTGATGGCCGCCTCCTGGTCCATCACGAACAGCTGCGGGACGGTGACCCCGCTGGCAAGGGCCATCTCCTCAGTAACATTGCGCAGCTGACGCTCTCCCTTTTCTGCCGTATCAGCGGGAACCGGACGGGCACCCGCCATGCGCGCCACCCGTTCCCCGCCGCGACGCAGATCCGCGTAACGGTAGAGTGACCCCATGGCGACAATGGCCGCCACTGTACCGGTCACGGCCCAGCCGGGCTCCGAGAGGAGCCAGTCCAGGAACGGCACCGGGTAGTGGACCCAGAAAACGTAGAAGCCGTAGAGCACCGCCGAGACCGCGAGGATGATCAGGCTCACGGCCAGCAGGAACAGCAGAATCAGGACCAGCGACTGGCGCCGCGCCCGGTCCTGGCGTTCGAAAAAGCGCATGGTAGCCACCCCCTCAGCTGAAGGAGACGGACGGCGGCTCGCTCAGCGCCTCGGTATCGAATTCCAGCAGCCCGGCGGGCTTGAAGGCGAAAAAACCCGACATGAAGTTGTTGGGGAACTTCTCACGGTAGGTGTTGTAGTCCATCACGGAGTCATTGAACGACTGGCGAGCAAAGGCCACGCGGTTCTCGGTGGAGGACAGCTCCTCCATAAGCTGCAGCATGGTCTCGTTGGCCTTGAGGTCCGGGTAATTCTCCATCACCGCATTGAAACCGCCAAGGGCCTTGGTGAGCATGTTCTCGGCACTGGCCAGGTTGTTCATCTTCTGTCCGTCCCCGGGATCTTTCCGGGCATTTTCCTGGGCCTGCATCGCCCCGGTGCGGGCTTCGGTCACCCGGGCCAGCGTCTCGCGCTCATGAGTCAGATAGCCCTGGGCGGTTTCCACCAGATTGGGGATCAGGTCATGCCGACGCTTGAGCTGGACATCAATCTGCGCAAAGGCATTCTTGAAGCGGTTCTTCAGCGTGACCAGATGGTTGTAAATGACGATGGCATAGCCGACGATCAGGACGATCACCGCCAGGCCGATCAGGGAGGTTGTGTCCATACGCTCAATCCTCTTCAGGTCCGGATACTGAGCAGGATTAAAGAGGAAAAGTCACGATAACGCCAGTAATCAGGGGCGGTTTCGGAATCAGTGGATAACAGCTTGGGGAGAAGAATAGACAGGAACAATCAGGAAAGGACTCGAACGGACGCCAATTGACGCCCGCTCGCAGAGTCACTGGGTTCAGAAGCTGTAGCCGACGTGCAGGCGGTAGATCATGGGATCAATCTCCACCGTGCCCTGATCCTTACCTGCTACCGTCAGATCAGTATCAATATCCGCATAATAAGCAGCCGCACCAACACTCCAACTCTCATCCAATGGTACATCTACGCCAACCTGAGCCGCGGGACCGATTGAATCATCCAGCTTTAGGCTTGCGTTGCTGCCGTCGAGAGATTCATCGAAAAAAGTGGTGTAGTTCACGCCTGCCCCAATATAGGGTTTAAACGCAAGGTTCTGTCCAGCCAATGGAAACCAGGAGACAGTTACCGTCGGCGGCAAATGTTTGGTTGAGCCAATTGTACCTGCGCCGCTCATCTCTATATCGTGCTCAAAAGGTGTGGCGGCCAGAAGATTCACGCTCATATTATCGGTCATCATATAGCTGATACTTGCGCCCGCCTGGATATCCGAATCTGCACGAAGATTCAGATCCGAGGAATAGCTGCCACCGGGCACCACGCTGGCAATACCGCCACGGACAATGGTGTCACCCTTGTCGTAGGCCAAAGCAGGGGCAGCTGCGCCAATGACACTGATGGAAAGGGCAGCGATTAGGGATTGGCGAATCGGGTTCAATTTCATGGTCGGGCTCCTGCCGTTGGATTATGGAACCAGCATAAGCCCGTTAACCCAAAACAAGATTGATCTATCTCATTGATTTTGAATTTGATTTCCGTCAATTCTCCACCCGCCCCGCCACGCGGCAAGCCAGGATCCTATCCGTGCCCCCGGCTGGTGTTCAGGATTCAGGCCGCAGCGCCCTGCCCCTGCTCCTGCGGCGCGAGCTGCAGTTGGTCGCCTTCCAGGCGCACAGCGTAGGTTCGGATCCTGTACCTGGCGTCTTCCAGGCAGCGGCCATCGAGCAGTGAGAAATGCTTCTTGTACAACGGTGTCGCGACCACAGGCTCGCCCTCAATATCACCCACAATGCCCCGGGCGATGATGTTCACACCGGAGATCGGGCAGTAGTTGTCCACCGCGAACAGTGACTGCTCCAACTCGGGGATGTAGAAGATGGCCACCTGGCGGTCACCGAAGCGCGCGCCAATGCCCGCGCCCGGTACCAGGTCGGCCCTGCTGCCCACAGGGGTCCATTCATTCTGATGTGTCATGTGAATCCTCCTCAGACGGATACCGCCGGAATGCGTTCCAGCTTCTCTTCGGCCTTGGCCGGGCGCGGCTGCTCGCGCTCTTCCACCGTGACCACGTAGGGGTCGTCGCCGTCGTCGTTGATCATCTGGCGGAAGCGCTTGAGCTTGTCCGGATCCTCCAGCGTGGTCTTCCACTCGCACTGGTAGTTCTCGATCAGCCGCGCCATCTGGTTATCCAGGTCCTCGGCAATGCCCAGTGAATCGTTGACGACCACGTCGTAGACGTAATCCAGGCCGCCTTCCAGGTTCTCCAGCCAGCGCGCGGTACGCTGCAGCCGGTCCGCGGTACGGATGTAGAGCATCATGAACCGGTCAACGAACCGGATGAGCGAGTCGGTATCCAGGTCCTGGGCGAAGAGATCCGCGTGACGCGGACGCATGCCGCCGTTGCCCGCCACATAGAGGTTCCAGCCGTTCTCGGTGGCGATCACGCCGAAGTCCTTGCTCTGGGCCTCGGCGCATTCACGGGTGCAGCCGCTGACGCCGAACTTGATCTTGTGCGGGGCGCGGATGCCCTTGTAGCGGTGCTCCAGATCAATGGCGAGCTGCACGCTGTCCTGCACGCCGTAACGGCACCAGGTGCTGCCGACACAGCTCTTCACGGTCCGCAGGGCCTTGCCGTAGGCGTGGCCGGTCTCGAAGCCCGCATCCACGAGCCGCTGCCAGATGGAGGGCAGGTCGTTGAGCTTGGCCCCGAAGAGGTCCACGCGCTGGCCGCCGGTGATCTTGGTGTAGAGTTCGAATTCCTTGGCCACCTCGCCCAGGGTGATCAGCTTGTCCGGCGTGATCTCGCCGCCGGCGACACGGGGCACCACGGAGAAAGTCCCGTCCTTCTGCATGTTGGCGAGGAAGGTATCGTTGGTGTCCTGCAGGCCCACGTGTTCCGGGTTGAGCACGTAGTCGTTCCAGGTGGAAGCCAGGATCGAGGCCACCGCCGGCTTGCAGATGTCGCAGCCAAGGCCATGGCCGTGATTCTTCAGCAGGGTATGGAAATCATGGATGCCCTCGACGCGGATGATGTGCTCAAGCTCCTGGCGCGTGTACTGGAAGTGCTCGCAGACGCTGTTGTCCACCTCCATGCCCAGCGCCGCCATCTCGTGGTCGACGATCTCCTTGAGCTGGCCAGCGCAGCCACCGCAGCCGGTACCCGCCTTGGTCGCGGCCTTAACGTCCCCGACCGAGGTGTACCCGTCGTGTACGTACTGGACGATGTCGCCCTTGGTGACGTTATGGCAGGAACAGATGCCGGCAGTCTCCGGCAGGGCATCCACGCCCAGCGCCGGGGCACCGCCCTCGCTGGCCGGCAGGATCAGGGATTCCGGGTTGTCCGGCAGTTCCAGGCCGTTCAGGGCATACTGGAGGAGGGTGTCGTAATAGCTGTTATCCCCCACCAGCATCGCACCCAGGAGCTGCTTGCCGTCGGCGGAGACCACCAGCTTGCGGTACTCCTGGGCGATGCCGTTGGTGTAGCGGTAGAAGCGCGCCCCCGGGTTCTGGTTGCCGTGGGCATCGCCGATGGCGCCCACGTCCACACCCATGAGCTTGAGCTTGGTGCTCATGTCCGCCCCGGTGAAGGCCCGGTCGCCCCCGGTCAGAGTATCCAGGGCCGCCTTAGCCATCTGGTAGCCCGGCCCGACCAGGCCGAAGATGCTGTCATTCCACAGCGCCACTTCACCGATGGCGAGGACGTCGGGATCACTGGTACGGCAGTGATCGTCAATCACGACGCCCCCGCGTTCGCCCATGGTCAGGCCGGCATCCCGTGCCAGTTCATCGCGCGGACGGATGCCGGCGGAGAATACAACCAGGTCCGTCTCCAGCAGCCGGTCATCCTGGAACACCATCTGGTGACGGGCGTTGGTGCCCGCCTCGATGCGCTGGGTCGCGCGGCCGGTCAGCACCTGCACGCCCAGTTCCTCGATCTTCTCGCGCAGGATGCCACCGCCCTCTTCGTCCACCTGGACCGGCATCAGCCGGGGTGCGAATTCCACTACCGCCGTGTCCAGATCCAGTTCGCGCAGGGCGTTGGCGGCTTCCAGCCCCAGGAGGCCGCCGCCAACCACCACACCGGTGTTCGACCGGGAAGCGGCCTCGCGGATGGCATCCAGGTCGTCCAGGGTCCGGTAGACCAGGCAATCCTCGCGGTCATTGCCCTCGATCGGGGGCACGAAGGGATAGGAGCCGGTGGCCAGCACGAGCTTGTCGTAGGGCAGTGTTTCGCCTCTGTCGAGGGTGAGCGTGCGGGCCTCCCGGTCAATGGCGGTCGCCGCCGTGTTCAGCCGCAACTCGAACCCCCACTGGGCATACTGGTCCGCCGTGGAAAACGCCAGGTCATCGGCGGACTTGCCCTGGAAGTACTCGGACAGGTGCACGCGGTCGTAGGCGATGTGCCGCTCCTCCCCCAGTACGGTCACATGGAAGCCGTCCGCCTGGCCGCTTTCAGCCAGTTGCTCCAGGAAGTGGTGGCCGACCATGCCGTTACCGATCACGATCAGGTTCTGTTGTGTCATGGCATTTTCCTCCGGTTGCCAGCGGGCAGCATCTCAGGCCGCCTCGCAGTATGCTTCGCCAAATGCCAGGCTCGCGCGCCAGGCACTGAGATCCGTTCCCCGGCTCAGATGATCGAAGAGCCAGGGGCCCATCGATGCATCGCCATACAGGACGGCACCGACGAGGCGGTTGTTCTTCAGGAGCAGGCGGCGGTACTCGCCACCGCGACGGTCGTGGTAGAGGATGGATTCGGTGTCCCGGTCACGGGGTTCAATATCCCCGCAGGAGAACACATCCACACCACTGATCTTGAGCCGCGTTGCCACGGGCGTTTCACGGTAGACCCGCCGGCCACCGCAGAGCCGGTCAGCGAGAACTTCTGCCTGCCGGTAGACCGGCTCGACCAGACCGTAGGTCTGATCCCGGAACTGACAGCATTCACCCAGGGCATGGATGCGTTCGTCGCTGGTGGTGAGCGTGGCGTCCACATGAATGCCACGCTCGCATTCAAGCCCGGCCTCCTCCGCCAGTTCCCGGTTCGGCTGGATCCCTGCCGCCATCACCACCAGATCCGCTGCCAGTTCACGGCCGTCCTGAAGGCGAACCGCCTCGACCCGGCCGTTGCCCTGGATCCGATCCACACCATTGGCCAGGTGCAGGACCATACCCCGCCGGCGGAGCGCCTCAGCGAGCATCCCGCCGGCGGTCGCGTCCAACTGCCGGTTCAGGGGGGAGTGCCCCCGATGCACCACGGACACTGTCATCCCCTGCGCCCTCAGGCCTTCGGCCGCTTCCAGCCCGAGGAAGCCACCACCAATAACGACGGCATTGCCTCCCTGCCGGGAGCCCTCCGCCATCCACCGGGCATCCTCAAGGCTCCGGAATCCGGTTACGCCCTCCAGGTCGGCCCACTCGATCACTGGTATGGCCGGACGGGAGCCGGTGGCGATCACCAGCCGGTCAAAGGGAATCCTGTGGCCGGCCCGGGTGATCACTGCCCGTGCGGCGCGATCAATCCAGGCCACGCCGTCACCCTGGTGCAGCTGCACGCCCTGATTCGCGTACCAGCCGGGCGATGCCAGCGCCAGCGCATCCGTGGTGGTTTCGCCGGCCAGCCAGGGGGAGAGCAGGATCCGGTTATAGGCCAGCTCCGGTTCGTCACTGATGACGGTCACACGCCAGCCGTGCTGTTCCCCCGCCAGCGACTCCAGGAGCCGCTGCGTGGCCATGCCGTGTCCGATAATGACGAGCTCACCACCCATTCCTGCCTCCGGGGCCCTGCCCCAACAAAAAAGGCGCCTGCCAACCTTCCCTTAAGGAAGACCGATCAGGCGCCAATGCCCTGTTGATTCGCAATGTCCGTGTCCTCAGACACACCCTTCAGGAAGCAGGTTGCGTGCCAACACTTACTCCCCAACAGAATCAACTACCTGGAAACAAAGGCATGTCGATGGAAGGGAGTCACTGGAACCCTGCTGGTGCACACGTGGGCGCTGATGCACCAGAATCAGGCGTTCACGGCCCCCGATGCCGATGGCGCCCCTTCCGGATCACCCCAGGCCTCACCACTCTTCCTGGGCATCGACATCACTTTCTGCTGCTTTTCGTAGAGGAAGCTCAGCACCGACTGACGGCAACGGTTGTACTCGGCGCAGTCCGCCAGCCCGACACGGTCGCGAGGCCGCGCCAACGGCACGTCCAGGACCTCACCAATGGTTGCGGCCGGCCCGTTGGTCATCATCACGATCCGGTCGGACAGCAGCACCGCCTCGTCCACGTCGTGCGTGATCATGATGACGGTGCTGTTGAGCTCACGCTGGATCTCCATGAGCGAGTCCTGCAGGTGCGCCCGGGTCAGCGCATCCAGGGCACCGAAGGGCTCGTCCATGAGCAGCACCTTCGGCTGCATGGCCAGGGCCCGGGCAATGCCCACGCGCTGGCGCATGCCGCCGGAGAGTTCATCCGGCCGCTTGTCCATGGCATGCCCCATGTGCACCAGTTCCAGGTTGTGGATGACCCAGTCCCGGCGCTGCTGGCGCGTCATGAAACGGCGGAACACCTGGCGCACGGCCAGTTCGACGTTGCCGAAGGCGCTCAGCCAGGGCATCAGCGAGTGGTTCTGGAAGACCACAGCGCGCTCCGGGCCGGGCTCGGTGACCTCGCGGCCGTCCAGAAGGCACCCGCCACGCGTGGCCCGCATCAGGCCCGCGATGATGTTGAGAACCGTGGACTTGCCGCAGCCGGAGTGGCCGATCAGGGAAATGAACTCGCCCTCGGCGACGCGCAGGTTGACGTCCTCCAGGGCCGTAAAGGTCCCGCCCTTGACGGGGAACCCCATGCCCACTGAGGACAGTTCGAGATGGGGACGTGAATGACTCATGATGAAACCTCCCTTGTTCAGTGTGTGGCGCTGGCGCGATCCCAGGAGAGCAGGCGCTGCAGCATCAGCATGCCGCGGTCCAGCACCAGCCCGATCAGGCCAATAACGATCACGGCCACCATGATGCGACCCAGTGATTCGCTGCTGCCGTTCTGGAACTCATCCCAGACGAACTTGCCGAGCCCGGGGCTCTGGGCGAGCATCTCGGCGGCGATCAGCACCATCCAGGCAATTCCCAGCGACAGCCTCAGGCCGGTGAAGATCATGGGTATGGCGGAGGGCAGCACCACCCGCCAGACGTGGGTGAAAAAGCCCAGCCGCAGGACCTGGCTGACGTTGCGCAGGTCCTGGCTCACCGCATTCACACCCATGATGGTGTTCACGAGCGTGGGCCAGAGACTGCACAGCGAGACCGTGACCATGGACGTGATGAAGGCGCGCGAGACCATGGGGTCATCGACCGTGTAGGTCGCGGACACCACCAGCGTAACGATGGGCAGCCAGGCCAGCGGCGAGACCGGCTTAAACACCTGGATCACGGGATTCACCGCCTCGTACAGGTACCGGTTCAGCCCCACGACAATGCCCAGGGGGATCGCTACCAGTGAGGCCAGGACAAAGCCCGAGAACACCGTCCCCAGGCTCGTCAGGATCTGATCAATGAAGGTTTCCTTGCCGCTGTAGGGGCGGATCCGCACCTCGGCGTCCGGGTTGCGCTCCAGAATCTGAGCATTGCGTTCCTTCTGCATCTCGATGAACTCGGCGGCGCGCCGCTGCTCCTCGAGATGGTCCGCCCAGAGGTTGCCCGCCTGCTCCCAGACGCCCGCCGGCCCGGGCAGGCTGCCCAGGGAGGTGGTAACGTTCTGGGCCGCCATCTGCCACAGCAGGAGGAACACGAGCACGCCCAGTACCGGCATGCTCAGGGCCCTGATGGCACCCTGGAGATTGAACCCCGCCATCCGTTGCTTCATGAAGTCGGCGATCCGTGTCACCGGGGCTGTCTGTTGCATAACGCCGCCTCCTGTTGATCAGGGCGTTTCATCGCCGCTGAGTCCGATCTCGAAACTGTTGATATAGGCGTTGGGTTCCCGGCCGTTATAGGCCCGGCCATCGATGAAGTCGTCCTGAACCGGCTTGAAGCCGTCGATGTCGTCAAAATCCGGGAAATCGGAGGCCTTCAGGGTGCCGTCCGCCACCAGAGAACGCGCCGCCTTTTCATAGGTGGCGGGTTGGTAGACCTCGCGCGCCTTCTCCATGTACCAGTCATCCGGCTTCTGCTCCGGAATCTGGCCCCAGCGCCGCATCTGGGTCATGAACCAGATGGCGTCGCTGTAGTAGGGGTAGTTGGCGTTGTGGCGGAAGAAGACGTTGAAGTCCGGCTCCTCGCGCACGTCGCCGGGTTCGTATTCGAAGGTCCCGGTCATGGAGTTGGCGATGACCTCTTCGTCCGCCCCCACGTAACGGGAATCCGAGAGGATCTCGACGGCCTCCTCGCGATTGGCGTTGCCGTTCTCGTCCAGCCAGTGGGCTGCCCGGATCAGCGCCCGGAGCACGCGCAGGTGGGTGTTCGGGTTCTCTTCGGCCCACTCCCGGGTCACGCCGAAGACTTTCTCCGGGTTGTGGGGCCAGATGTCATGGTTGGTGACCACGGGAACGCCAATGCCCTTGGCAACGGCCTGCTGGTTCCAGGGTTCGCCCACGCAGTAGCCCTGGATGGTGCCGGCCTCCATGGTGGAGGGCATCTGCGGTGGTGGCGTCACGGAAAGCCGGACATCCGCTCCGCTGCGACCGCTGTTGTCACCCTCAAGCGGCTCGTAGAACCCGGGGTGAAGCCCGCCAGCCGCCAGCCAGTAACGGATCTCGTAATTGTGGGTGGAGAGGGGATAAACCATCCCCATGTCGAACGATTCGCCCTCGTCCAGGCTCGATTCCACAACGGGTGCAAGCGCCTCGGCACTGATCGGGTGGGCAGGTTTGCCGTCCTCTCGCTTCGGCACATGGGGGCGCATGGCCTCCCAGACATCGTTCGAAACGGTAATGGCATTACCGTTCAGGTCCATGCTGAATGCCGTCACAATGTCGGAGCTGTTACCGCCAACCCCGATGCTGGCCCCGATGGGCTGGCCCGCGAGCATGTGGGCGCCATCCAGCGCGCCCCGGGCCACGCGATTCTGGAGGACGCGCCAGTTGGACTGGGCTTCCAGGTCCACAAAAAGACCCTCGTCGAAGAAAAAGTGCTTCTCCTTGGCAATGGCCAGCGGGGCCATGTCGGTCAGCTTGATGAACCCCAGCTTGAGGTCCGGCTTTTCGGCCGGGCCGATCTCCTCGGCCCCCGCCGGCAATGCACTCACAAGACCCGCCAGAAGAAGCGCGCCGATTCCGGACACTGTCCGCCTGTTCCCGTTCATTGGACTTCTCCCCTGCAACAAACCAAAAAAAAGCGCCTGCCCCCAGTCCGGGAGCAGGCGCCTTTGCCGTTTCAATTCATGTTCTGGTGTGCAGCTCCATCTGCACCCCGGCCGCCACGCCGGTCCGTGCCATGGCAAACCGTCAACCTGTCCGTGGCACACCCAAGCCTAAGCAGGAAGCATGCCACTGATCATTGATTCTGATTTTAAAGGCTTTTTATGGAACCCGACCCGCAGAAGATGATCATCCACGACCGAATCAGGTGCATCAGGCAGCCCCCATGCACCGGCGCGGATCAGTCCTGACCGGCGGTTGCGATCAGGGCATCCGGGGCTACCTCAACCTGCCCCCGGACTCCTTCCACCACAAAGGGCTGACGGTGCTCCCCCTCGTCCTTATAGTCCATAATCGGCGCGTCCAGACTCAGGCTTTCCGCGACCTTGCGGTAGAGGTCGGGACGGAAAATGCTGTCCAGATCCGGTGTCTCCAGCAGCTGCTCGCCCTGGTTGCGCAGACGCATACGCGACAGCAGCCATTGCGCCTGGGAGAGCCACGGGAAGTTCGCACTCTGACGAAAGAAGTGCTGCTGGACCCTGGGGTGGAAGAGACTTTCGCCCTGATCTCCGAGAGGCTCAATGGCACTGCCGAGGTAATGGGGGTGCACCAGTATGCGGTGGACGAGTTCGCGATTATCCGGGTCATCCAGCCAGCGGCAGCAGCGGACCAGGGCACGCATCAACGCACGCAGTTTTTCCGGGTTGGCCTGCGCCCAGTCGCGGCGCACGCCCAGGACTTTCTCCGGCGCGTTCTGCCAGACCTGGCACCCCGTCGCCAGGATCTGGCCCAGCCCGTGATACTCCATCAGCGAATTCCAGGGCTCACCGACACAGGCCAGATCAACGCTGCCGTAGGCCAGTGCAGTCATCATCTCCGGCGGCGGCACCGTTACCAGCTCCAGACCCGGGCCGGGCGACAGTCCAGCACTGGCAAGCCAGTCGAGCAGCTGCAGGTAATGGGTGGACCAGGCGTAGACAATGCCCAGCCTGATCGGCTCATCACTGGACGCCACGACCCGCGCCAGGGCACATGCCGCCTCCGAGGGTTCGGAGAGATCGAAGCCGGTAGAAGTCAATTGCTCATAGAGCGCTCGCCTGGCCGTGATGGCATTGCCGTTACGGCTGAGCACCATAGGGCTGATGACCGGGCACGGCGGCGCCCCGAGCCCCATATTGATGGCCAGGGCCATGGGCCCGAGCATCTGGGCGCCATCCAGCATTCCAACGCCGACACGATCCCGCAGACTGGACCAGGAGGGTTGTCGATACAGGCTGACATCCAACCCTTCCTCCGCGAAGAAGCCTGCCTCCTGAGCCATGATCAGGGGCGCGGCGTCCAGCAGGGGGATGAATCCCAACCGGATGGTCTCACTTGATTCCGTACCATGCATCCAGTCAGTCATCCATTGCCTCCGGGGATCCCGCCCCTTCGGCCCCACCCAGTACCTCAATCAGCTGGCGGGCCACCTCGCTGAGTTTCTGATTCCGATCCATCGCCAGTTTACGCATGCTGTGGAATGCCTCATCTTCCGAACAGTTGTTCTGCTTCATCACCAGCCCCTTGGCCCGTTCGATGTCCTTACGCTCTTCCAGCGCCGTCCGCGTCTCCTCCAGCTGATGACGCAGTGACTGGAAAGCCTCGAAACGCGCCACCGCCACCTCCACGATCGGCTTGACCCGATGCTGTTCAAGCCCGTCCACAATGTAGGCACTGACGCCGGCGTTAACGGCCTGCTGGATCGTATGGCT
>ENA-ORCO01000200-ORCO01000200.1-marine-metagenome-genome-assembly--contig:-NODE-200-length-41126-cov-4.273088_pt1 | contig 41126 bp, 40 predicted proteins | sample MGYA00248633_ERZ508508 | MGnify/ENA primary metagenome ERZ508508 (study PRJEB26179, sample SAMN06268845) | marine metagenome | isolation source: A23 P1 aerobic enrichment on pine of planktonic cells taken...
CCCGGGATTCTGGCGATCCTTTTCAGAGGGCGTCGACAGCGTTCATGTTGAGGACGGTCAACTGGTTTTGAAGCTCAGGGAATAAGGTTCCCTGTTCCAGAGGAGACTCGCCATGGGTCGACGCCACAGCCTGCTGCTTGCCGCCTGCCTGCTGCCCATGGCTGCACAGGCCGGCGTGGAGCTGACCCCGTTTGCCGGATACCGGCTGGGCGGGGATTTTGAAGTCCGCACTGCCGGCGCCAGCACCAAGGAGGATCTGACCTTCGACGACTCCCGCAGCCTGGGCCTGACTCTGAACGCGGATCTGGCGGAACCGGGCAAACAGCTGGAACTCTACGTCGCCCGCCAGGAAACCCGGGTCCGCTCCTCCGAGCCCCTTTTCACCCCGCCGGCTACTGCCCTGGATGTGGTGATCTACCAGTTGCAGCTCGGGGGCCTGCATTTCCCCCAAGGCGGGACGACCGGCCCATTTGTGTCCGGCGTGGCGGGCCTGACCCGGCTGGAGCCCAAACCAAGTGGCTTCAGAGACCATAACCGTGCCTCCATCTCCCTGGGCGGAGGCTACAAGCTGCCGCTGAACCAGAACCTGCTGATGCGATTTGACCTGCGAGGCATCTACACGGCCCTCGAAAGCGGCGGCGCTGTGTTCTGCTCCGGCGGGTGTACCGCCGTCTTTGATAGCAGTGGTTTTATTCAGGTGGAAGCGAGCGCCGGGCTGACACTGCGCTTTTAGTCGACCGCAGGAAGACCAGTCCTTTAGAAATCTACATGACTCCCGCCGACATGGTCTGGATGAATGTGGGTGATGAGGGCCGTGTCGTTGGCGCTGGCGTCGAGGCCGATGGCGTTGAGGTTGTCCATCAAACCGACACCGCCCTCGCCGGTGAAGGCGCCGATGCCCGTGTCGATCAGGATCCGGTGATCGCCGGTATCCAGCAGAAAGGCGTTAAGGGTGATGCGCGGCGGTGTGGGCCGGCAGTTCTCCGCGTGCAAGCGCCTGGCCTTTTCTTCAGGGATCGACTGGACTAGGCCGAAGCTAGCTTCCATCTGGGCATCGAGCGGGGTTGTGAGGACGGAATCGCCGATGTGGAGTTGGTGGGCGTTGCTGGGTTGAAGTTGGGGCATAAAATTACATCTCATACCGTTAACGGGATCAACCCAGATGGGAAGATTTACGTTTACTCACCCTGCTCTAGTTCTGTGCTACACAGCCGCAACAACTCCTCCCCCAAGTATGTCAGATCTACTTCTAAATCCTTCCTTATTCCATCCAAAGTATCAGAGGTTCGAAGCAAGTTTAATCGCAACAGATTCGAAACGGATAAAAATACCTCCTTAGACGGGAACGGCTGCCCTGACTCACTATTATCCATTGGAGCGGCTTTTTCCGGCAAATAACCTATATAAAAACCAACCTGAAGCGCCTCTGAATAACTATCCAGGGGAGGGGCGTCACCGATAACTTTGAGGATCTGTGCGTCCAAAGAGGTCATGTCCTCAAGTAGACTAACAAAGGCTCGTCTCAGTTCGACTTCGACTCGCTCATCGGCGGCATTAGTCAGCATTGCCGCCCACATATCCCGCAGATACTCATCTTCTTCCAAGGTTGCGGCCTGCAAAAGCGGAACAGCGAATGACAAAGGCACTGCCCGAGTTGGCTCAGAAAGCCCTCTTCGCGCCAAATGATCTTGGAACCTATCTCGGAGCTTAAGCTGATTTACAGCTCGGGTATATTTGAGTTTGTCTTGCCAGATCCCTGCAGCTTCCTCAAGCGGCCCTCCAATTACTCGATCGATAAGTTTAACCATTTCACGAACAGCATCCGCCGTTTTTCCGGATGCTTCCGCAATCTGGTCAATAATTTTTTCTTTTTCACTCATGCTATCTCAGCCTATAGCTTATTACGCATATATTCAGCCAAAAGGCTATTCATGCATCTAATGGAGATTAGACTACCCTGAACTCAGAATGAACGAAACCCAAACTCTCGAAGTCGAAAACTGACTGTTTATCACTTAAAACTTCAAGATAAAACAACTAAAGCACTAAAATAGTATTTTTTGCTCAAGACCTCCACTCTTTAAACAGCTCCTTAAGTATCTTTGTTCTACCTAAAAAGCTATTTTGATCATTCGTAGACCGATTGTACTTTCCAAAATTGACAAACCTTTCATCCATAGAATCTTTCCTTTCCTTTTCAAACCACTCCAAAAAAGCCCTAACCGCAGGGTATTCACTCTCGTCTAAATCACAGATAAAAAGATAGTAGACAGGAATTAAGCCAGCAGATTTGAGAAGCTTGTCCCTTGGAAGAAAGATAGAAGACATCACATCAAGCGTGTCTCTCGCTTTTCTGTACGACAGCTCTAAAGTCGCTTCATCATTCTTCACGCTTCCTGCAAAATCATCCAGATCCTTTTTCTTAGTATCTCTGGCTTCACCATAAAAACAAAACATTAATATCTTCGCGGCTGCGTTTTTATCTTGCCCCCTATTAACCGAAAACGCGATGTTCTCACAAAAGAATTGATGTTCGGATAGCTTTCGAATCAGGCGCGGGACATCGCCCTTCATTGCATTTCTAATCTCTGCCCCTGTCAATGGCTTACTTCGGTTTAGCCTCAAAAACAATTCATTGATCGCATCAACATCCTGAGCCATCACGCTTACAACGGATAAATTAAACTGCTCTACACCTTCGGCTAGTTCAGGATAGTTTTTCCGAAGATCCGAGAACTTCATCCCTCCTGCTTTAAAGCTAGGGTTCGCATAGTATTTAAAATCTGCATTCAAGGCTATTCGGTCATCCAAGAACTCAAACACAGCCTCGAGCCGTTGCTTTCCATCAATGACAGCATACATTTTCTTCTTTGGGTTTAACTTTTCGGTAGAAGACCACGTAAAATCTGCCAAATAAATTTTCGGAACATCAAACCCATTAATTATAGAATCAACAAGGTAGGCTTTATCGAAAGAAGTCCACAAGCCACCTTTTCTTTGATACGGAGGATCAAAATCAATATTATTTATTCTTGATTTCCACCAGGAAAGAGTCCGCCTGTCGTGCTCTGATACTTTATATTTCTCCATTTTCTACCCCTCAAACCCAAAATCTCTTTTTATTTCTTGAGCCAAGCCCTCTAGATCCGGAAATATTACAGATTCCGTTATCCCACTATCCAAAAGCTCTTTGCAAATATCCCCAATAACACTTTTCTTTATTAAAACCTTTTCAAAACAACCGCTTATTTTTGACATCTGATATATTTTTTCCATAGAGTAATCAGGCGCACCAAAAATAAAAAATGACCCGCGCTGGGCAACTATCCTAGAAGAATTGTAAGCCCCATATATCGCTAAGCAATATTGAGGGATACTACTAAAATCAGCCGGCGGCTTGAATGGTCTAAGTTGATCATCATCGACATTTAATATTCCACCTTTATAACCCTGAAACTCCAAAGCCTGATTATTCCACTCATCTGGATCCACCATCCAAACAACGGCATCTTTTTTATAGTTTCCGTTTTGGTACTTTTCTGCGTATTTAACTGCAAAAAATAGCGCCACAAAGGGATTTTCTGACCAATCCAAGAGCCTTGTCGGTACTCCATAATGCTGCATTAAGAACAGCCAACCCCAATCATCAAATGGCCTTGTCCCTATATAAGGCAAGGATCTATCTTTAAATCGGGTTATCATTTGCTTCTCTAGCTCACCAAGTTCGGTTCTACCCTGCACTTCTTTCCGAAGGAGTGACGGAACTTGGGTGTGCGAAGAATTACTGACACCACGCAGCCAAACTTTCGCGCGCCCCTCCCGGAATTTTGACACTATTTTTATGAACTCTCCGAGATTATTCGGCTGATGTACTATTGGTTGCAATCAATCACCCACTTTCATAAAAGCTGATCAGTTCAGTCTGCGCGACTATTACCGAATTTCCAAAAACCATTAGTTAAACCAAATCTTAAAGGTCGACACGCTACCAAGGACAACGTCCAACACCTTGCTGATAGCTTCCTAAAATCAGTTATCTACATGATATGCTCTAAGACTGGCATGGTAATGGAAGTTTAGTAGTAACGGCTATAATCCTCACCGGTGCAGCGTAGCGGATGGCCCATCTCCGGTCTATGGGGGGCATAAAATTCGGTATCCGTCCAGCGAAGGGTAGGTTCAGGTTGCAGCCGCTGATTAAGGGGTTAATCTCAAGAAAAGAGCTCTGTCCCAATGTTTTCAGTCACCTCATCGGCCAGCCGGTCCAACTCGGTCAATCTGTGTTGCTGATAATCAACTGTTGCTTGGTCATTTTGTAGCCCGACCCATACCAGCAGGGTCTCGCAGGCCTCTGCGTCATCAAACACGCCATGGATGTAACAGCCAGCCACAACCTGATCCTGGCTAACTGCCTCATCCGGCCGCCCCTCCAATGACACCAACGGCCGCTCCAACGCACTCCTAGTCGTCACCCCGTTATGAATCTCATACCCACTCATCGGCGTTCCGCTTTCGGCAAACACTCCGGTCACGCGCCGCAGTTGCTTCCCTTCCACCAGCCGCGTTTCAAGATCCAGCAGGTTCAGCCCTTCGGTTTCGCCGGGCTCGCCTTCGATGCCGTCCGGGTCGGCAATGGTTTTACTCAACATCTGGAATCCGCCACAGATCCCCAGCACCTTGCCGCCGTAGCGCAGGTGCGCTGGATGTGGTCGTCCCAGTCCTGGGCCTTGAGCCGTTCGCGGTCGGCTCGGGTGCTTTTGCTGCCGGGGAGGATGATGAGGTCGGCGCCGGGTTTGGGTTGGTCGGGCCGATGATCGCTTTGCGCAGCGGCCGGTTTGCGGAGTACAGCGGAACAAACCGGTCCGACTGACGCTACTGGTTATGAGTTGCTCTCTGATTTCGGGGCTGTATCAGCGCCTCCCACAATGGCAAAAACAGCGATCAGCGTGTAGACAATCCCGAAGCACTGCGCCCAAAGCTCTTCATTCAGCGACAAAATCAAGGCGCCTATTACTAAAACAGCGGCTCCCACAGATATGAAGCCCGCAGGTAGGAGATAGAAACCATTGAATTCAGTGAAGTGCTTGTCATAAAGCTTTGATAAATGATTCATGCCTGCACCACCAATCAGTGTGGCCGCTACGACACTCAACCAACCATCTAACAGTGATGCCCTACCTACGAACCCTAAAAACCACACATAAGAGCCCACAACAAGGCCCCACCAACCAATTGATGCAGATTTAATCCAAAAACGGCAATCCAATAGGATTTTGAAGTTTTCCAATCTCACTACGCTAAGCTCCTTTTTGCCTCATAACAGAGATCAGACCGCATTTTGTATGATTGAATACACGAGCGCTATGGCGATTTTTACCCTAAAAACGACAGCCTGACCGATACTAGGGGAGGTCTATGCAATTATTTAAATTCCCGTTTTCACGCAGCCCATGGGGGGTCGAGCTCGATAGATACCAAGCGGTATAAACTCAGTCCTGTTAAAGCAGGTCCGCGCTAACATGCTCCGCCACAGAGTCGGCCAGCCTATCCAGCTCTGCCAATCTGTGTTGCTGATAATCAGTTGTTGCTTGCTCGTCGGCTAATCCGGCCCAAGCCAGCAAAGCTTTGCAGGCCTCGGCGTCATCAAACACCCCATGGATGTAGCAGCCCGCCAAGGCCTGATCCTGGCTAACCGCCCCATCCGGCCGCCCCTCCAATGACACCAACGGCCGCTCCAACGCACTCCCCGTCGTCACCCCGTTATGAATCTCATACCCACTCATCGGCGTCCCGCTCTCCACAAACACCCCGGTCACCCGCCGCAGCTGCTTCCCTTGCACCAGCCGCGTTTCAAGATCCAGCAGGTTCAGCCCTTCGGTTTCGCCGGGCTCGCCTTCGATGCCGTCCGGGTCGGCGATGGTTCTGCCCAGCATCTGGAATCCCCCACAGATCCCGAGCACCTTGCCGCCGTAGCGCAGGTGGCGCTGGATGTGTTCGTCCCAGCCCTGGGCCCTGAGCCATTCGCGGTCGGCTCGGGTACTCTTGCTGCCGGGGAGGACGATGAGGTCGGCGCCGGGTTTGGGTTGGTCGGGGCCGATGAACTGGAGATCCACCTTGGGGTGGAGGCGCAGGGGGTCGAAGTCGTTGTGGTTGCTCATTCTGGGGAGCGCGGGGACGACGACCTTGAGGGCGTCTTCGTCGGCCTCGGTGCCGGTGAGGCCGACGCTGTCTTCGGCGTCCAGGATGAGGCCCTGGAGGTAGGGGAAGACGCCGACGATGGGTTTGCCGGTGTAGTCTTCGAGCCATTTGAGGCCGTCTTCGAGCAGGGCCGGGTCGCCGCGGAAGCGGTTGATGAGCAGGCCGGTGACGCGGTCGCGTTCGGACTGGGACAGGAGCTGGAGGGTGCCGACGAGCTGGGCGAAAACGCCGCCGCGGTCGATGTCGCCGACGAGCAGGACCGGGAGGTCGGCGGCTTCGGCGAAGCCCATGTTGGCGATGTCGTTTTCGCGCAGGTTGATCTCGGCGGGGCTGCCGGCGCCTTCGACGATGATGACGTCGTAGCGGGCCTTGAGCGCTTCCCAGGCGGCCATGACGCTCTTGCGGGCTTCTTTCTTGAAGCCGTGGTAGTCGACAGCGTCCATGTTGCCGTAGACCTGTCCTCTGAGGATGACCTGGGCGCCGCGGTCGGTCTGGGGTTTGAGGAGGACGGGGTTCATGTCGCTGTGCGGTTCGATGCCGCAGGCCAGGGCCTGGAGGGCGGTGGAGCGGCCGATCTCGCCGCCGTCTTCGGTGACAGCGCTGTTCAGGGCCATGTTCTGGGGCTTGAACGGGGCCACGGAGACGCCCTGGCGGTGGAGCCAGCGGCACAGGGCGGCGACGATGGTGCTCTTGCCGGAGTCCGAGGTGGTGCCCATGACCATCAGCGATTGCATGAGGTGTTGCCTCCGTTGTGCGTTTTCCCTGTAGGAGCGAGCTCTGCTCGCGATCCCCTTTGTAGGAGCTTGCTTGCAAGCGATAGTGCCAGAGAGGGTATCGCGAGCAAGGCTCGCTCCTACGGTAGATTGATTCGCTCGCGATATCGCTTGCAAGCAAGCTCCTACGGGTCAGGGAATCGCGGGCGTGCCCGCTCCTACAGTTCGACGCCTTTTTGGGCGCGGACGCCGAGGTCTTTGAAGGCGTGTTTGACGATGGTCATGTCGGTGACGGTGTCGGCCAGCTCGATCAGCTCTTTCGGGGCGTTACGGCCGGTGACCACGACGTGCTGCATCTCTGGGCGGTTCTGGAGGTCGTCCAGGACCTGGTCGAGGTCGAGGTATTCGTAGCGCAGGGCGATGTTGAGTTCGTCGAGCAGGATGAGGCCGTAGCTGTCGTCCTGAAGCATGCGTTGGACTTCTTGCCAGGCGTTTTCGGCGGCTTCGACGTCTTTTTCCCGGTCCTGGGTGTCCCAGGTGTAGCCCTGGCCCATGACGTGGTAGTCGACGTTGGGTTGGTCGCGGAAGAAGCGTTCTTCGCCGGTTTGCATTTTGCCTTTGATGAATTGGACGATGCCGACTTTCATGCCGTGGCCCAGGGCTCTTGCGGCCATGCCGAAGCCGGAGGAGCTTTTGCCTTTGCCGTTGCCGGTGTTCACGAGGAGGACGCCCTGGTCTTTCTGGGCGTTGGCCATGCGTTCTTCCATGACCTTCTTTTTGCGGGCCATTCGTTGGGCATGACGTTCAGGGTCTTTCGCATTCTCTCTCATATCTGGATCTCCTGACTTGTTGCAGGGGGCATGCCGGGGAGTCTTCCCCGGCATGCCCCTTCTAATGTCTCGATAACTCAGCTACACAAACCTCAACCCTTGAAGAGCTCTGCGATCAGTTTGGGGGCCGTGGGGAAGTAGCCGTGGAAGTAGCTCGCTGTGAGTGAGCCCTGTTTGAACACGCGCTCCCCTTCACTGCCGTTTTTCTTGGTCGTTCTCATGGCCGGTTCCAGTTCCGTTTCGAGTTCGGAGTGGTGGAAGGTGTGGCCTCGGAGTTCGCCATTTTCCGTGTTCAGGGATTGGATGCCCAGTGCCTTGAGTTTGGGGGCCATGGAGACTTTGCCGGGCATGAGGGCGTAGAGGCTGTGTTCGGTGCCGTCTTCCGGGTCGGTCATGGTTTCGGTGCAGGCCATTAGGCCGCCGCATTCGGCGTAGATGGGTTTGCCGGCCTGGTGGTGGGCCTGGATGGCGGCTTTCATGGCGGTGTTGTCGGCCAATGCTCGGCCGTGGAGTTCGGGGTAGCCGCCGGGGAGCCAGAGGGCATCGGCGTCCGGGAGTTCTTTGTCCGCGAGGGGAGAGAAGAACTTCAGGGTGGCGCCCATGGCTTCGAGGAGTTCGGTGTTGGCCCGGTAGATGAAGGCGAAGGCGGCGTCCTTGGCGATGGCGATGGTGGTGCCTTCGAGGAGCCTTGGCGGTTGTTCGGGTGTTGTTGCTTCCAGGGTGACCTGGGCCGGGAGTTGGTCGAGGCCGGCTTCTTTCAATACTTCCGCTGCTGCGTCGAGCTGGGTATCCAGGTCGGTGATTTCGTCGGCCTGGACGATGCCGAGGTGGCGATCCGGGATGTCGAAGGCCTCATTCCTCGGGATGGCGCCGAGGAGGCTGATGTCTTCGGGGAGGCTCTCCTTGCACAGGTGGGCGTGGTAGCCGCTGCCGGTGCGGTTGGCGATGACTTCCTTCACTTCCAGATCATCGCGGTAGCGGGCGAGGCCCAGAGCAATCGCGCCGAAGGTCTGGCCCATGGCGTTGGCGCCGATGACCGGTAGCGCGGGGATGCCGCAGGCGACGGCCATGTCGGCGGTGCTGGGGTCGCCGTCGAAGAGGCCCATGGAGCCTTCGACCAGTATCAGGTCAGCGGTCTGGGCGGCTTCGGCGAGGCGCCAGCGGACTTCGTCCATGCCGGTCATCCAGCCGTGGACCTGGTAGACCGGGTTGCCGGAGGCCCGTTCGAGGACCATGGGGTCGAGGTAGTCCGGGCCGTGCTTGAAGACGCGGACGTTGCGGCCTTCGTTTTTGTGGAGGCGTGCCAGGGCGGCGGTGACCATGGATTTGCCGTGGCCAGAGCCCGGGGCTGTGATCATGGCAGCAGCCGTTGTGCCTGTGATGGTCTGGGTGTTCATTGAATTCAGCCTCGGTTAGTCCTGTTCCCTGCAGGAGCGAGCTTTGCTCGCGATTGTTTTATCGCTTGCTTTGTCTGGATCGCTTGGATCGCTTGCAAGCAAGCTCCTACAGGGGGGTCATTTTTGGGGGTTCTTTCCCTCATGACGGCACGAATACGGGAGCCCCATCCACCTCCGCCCACGTGAGGGGCTGGCCGTAGAGCTGTTCGAGGGCCTTGGGTTTGAGCATGCTTTCGGCCTCGCCCCAGCAGGCTTCGCCGTCCGGGTACAGGAGCAGGAGGTGGTCGCACCAGCGGGCGGCGAGGTTGAGGTCGTGGAGGCACATGACGACGGTGTGCCCTGCCCTGGCCTGTTCCGAGAGCAGTTCCATCACGGCCACCTGGTGGCGGAGGTCCAGGTGGTTGGTGGGTTCGTCGGCGAGCCAGATGCTGGGGCTCTGGGTCAGGGCCGTGGCCAGGGCGACGCGCTGGCGTTCGCCACCGGATAGGGTACTGACGGAACGATCCGCCAGGTCGCTGAGTTCCAGGCGTTCCAGGGCCTTTTCGGCCATTTCGAGGTCGTCGCCGCCTTCTAGCTGCCAGGGGGACAAAAAGGGGTGCCTTCCGATCAGGGCGGTTTCGAGGACGGTGGCGGGGAAGCCGTCCTGGCGTTCCTGGAAGACGAGGCCGAGCTGCCGGGCGATGGTGCTGCGCCGCATCTGGCGCAATGGGGTGTCGTCGATCCGCACTTCCCCGCTCCTCGGGCGGTTGAGGCCGCCGAGGGTGTGCAGCAGGGTGCTCTTGCCGGCGCCGTTGGGGCCGAGGATGCCCCAGGTCTGGCCGGGTTCCATGCGCAGGCTGAGCGGGCGGCCGTCGGCGCGCTCGGGGATGTCGATGATGAGTTCCCGGGTTTCAAGCACGGCCATCAGCGACTCCGGTACAGCAGCACGAGGAAGGTCGGCACGCCCAGCAGGGCGGTGATCACACCCACGGGGAGCTGTTCGGGGGCGATGACGATGCGCGCGAGCGTGTCCGCCAGCGTGAGCAGTGCGCCCCCGGCCAGCGCGCAGGCCGGCAGTATGAGGCGCTGGTCGTTGCCCAGCACCAGCCGGAGCATGTGCGGCACCACCAGCCCCACAAAGCCGATGCTCCCGGCAGTGGTCACGGCCAGTGCGGTGAGCAGGCTGGCGAGCACGTAGATGGTCCATTCCAGCGGGCGCACGGCCACGCCCAGCGCCGCCGCCTGCAGCGGGCCACGTGCGAGGACGTTGAGGCTGCGCCCGAGGGGGATGACCAGCAAGCAGACCAGCGCCAGCGTGATCAGCGCTGGCCAGGGGGTCTGGGCGTAGGTGAGGTCGCCCATGAGCCAGTAGAGCATGCCCGGGAGTTTGTCCGTCGGGCCGATGGCCAGCATCAGTGTGATCACCGCGCCCCAGCCGGAGGCGACCACGATGCCCGTAAGCAGCAGTCGCGCCGGGGTCCAGCTGCCTGTGCCGTGGGCGAGGCCGAAGACCAGGAAGGTGGACAGCAGCGCGCCCGCGAAGGCGGAACCGGAGAGCACGGCGGTGCCGGTGCCGGCGAGCATGGCGGCGAGCGCGCCCACCGAGGCACCGCCGGAGACACCGAGTACGTAGGGGTCCGCCAGCGGGTTGCGCAGCAGGATCTGCATGAGCGCCCCGGCCACCGCCAGCAGGCCACCGGTGGCAAACCCGGCCAGTGCGCGCGGCGCGCGCAGCTCAAAGATGAGGGTGCGGTGCAGTTCACTGCCCTCGCCCAGGATCACCGCCCAGAACTCGCCCGGCGCGATGGTCACGCTGCCGATGGCGACGGCCATCATTAGGGCCAGCAGCCCCAGCAATGCCAACCACACCAGCGGCAGAAAGGGACGCCAGGCGGAAATGGCCATGGAGGCGCTGGCCCGGTGTGCGACGGCCTCAGCGGCGTTCACGGGCGGTCTCCAGTTTCTTGCACAGGGTGGCGCCGCCTTCCAGCAGGCGTGGTGTGGGCCGCTGCAGGGTGGACGGCGGCACGAAGAAAAGATTGCCCCGCTCAGTGGCGGTCAGCGAGCCGTACTGTTTCCATTCCTGCAACCAGTCCCGGTTCTGCTCGCCCATGCCGCCGGCGACGATCGCCTCCGGATTCCCGGCCAGTACGGATTCCCGGTCGATGCGTGGCACCAGCCGGTCGAGCTCCGCGTAGATGTTTTCGCCACCGCACAGTTCAATCACTTCGTGGATGAAGTGCTCGCCATTAACCGTCATCAGGGGCTGATCCCAGACCTGGTAGAACACTGGCACCGGATCGGCATCACCGTATTCATCACGCAGCGACTCGATCCCGGCGCGGAACCGATCGGCTTCCCTGTAGCCCACCTCTTTGGTATCCGCCAGGGTCGAGAGGCGCTCGATGGCAGTCGCGATGCCCTCGAAATCCCTGGGCTCGAGGTAGTACAGGGTGAGGTCCAGCTCTTCCAGCCGCTCGGTCTGTTCCTTGGGGTTGCCGGTCACCCAGACAATCACCAGATCCGGCGACAGGCTCAGGATCCGCTCGACATCGAGCCGCTTGAGGCTGCCGATGATGGGCAGTTCCTTCGCGGCCTCGGGGTAGTCGCTGTAGTTGACCACACCCACCACGTCGTCCCCGGCGCCGGCGGCGAAGAGCAGTTCAGTGGCGCCGGGCGAGAGGCTGATGATGCGTTCAGCGGGGCTGTCCAGGCAGACCTCCTTCCCACGGTCATCCGTGGCACAGACTTGCGCGTGGGCCATCGTGGTGGCGACCAAAAAGAGAAGGGCGATGGCGGTGAGTCGGTGCAGCATCCGGATCACTGGCTGTTCCCCTTGTCGATCATGATCATGCGCCCGGTTTCCGGGTCCCGGTAGACCTGGCCCATGGGCTGGAAGCCTTCACCGGATTCGCCGGCGCCCTCGGGCAGTTCCGGCATTTCACGGCCCGCCTCCACATCCACGCCGCTCTGCTGCGGGTCGTTGGCCCTTTCGGATGCGGCCAGCGCCACCATCAGGCCCACGGCGAACACAAGCATGATATCAGCCAGGTTCGCCAGCGGGCCCATGGGGTCCTCGTCGGTGACGTCGAAACGGCTGCGGCGGTACTCCGGCACACTCATGCGCTGGCCTCCTCCAGCCGTGCCATGGCGCCATCGTACCAGCGGCGGCGCATGCGCCCGAGCAGGAAGCCGATGATGCCGGCAAGCAGGCCGAGGACGGTGGTGTTGAAGGCCACGGTCACCGCCTCCGCCAGCACGTCGAGCTCACCGCGCCCGAGCGCGGCCAGGCCCGGGCCGAGCGGGATCAGGGTGCCCATGAGGCCCATCATGGGGCCGACACGGGCGATCAGGTCGGCGCGGTCAATGCGGCGCTGGGCGCGGGCCGCCAGTGAATCGGTATCACCGCGTTCGATCATCCGGCGCAGGCCGCCGGTGCGTTCACCGATGGCCAGGCCGGTTTCCCAGAGCGCCAGGGCGATCAGCGCCAGCAGCGCGATGATCACCGGCTCCAGGAGGAAGCTCACCATGGAGTCCATGATGTCGAGGGTTGCGGATGTAAACATTGCTTGCCTCCTTCAGGCCTTATGAGAGGCGTCGACCGGCGACGACACCACCACCGAGAAGCAGCAGGACACCACCGCCGATGAACCACGGAAGCAGGACCTGTCCGCCCTCGGCCGAGGCCTTTTGCGCATCGGGTTGCTCGGACGTTTGTTCCGTTTTCTTTTCCGATTGCTGCTGGGCCTTCTCTTCGGCTTCCTGCTGCTGGGGTTTCTGTTTCATAGTGACTTCGCGCATGCTCACCGGCTGGGCCTTGCCGGACTCCGGTGCCTGCATGCGGGCCGACTTGAGGACGGCCCTGAAGTCTTTCTTAAGCTCGGCATCGCTCAGGTTCTCGGCCACCCACTGCATGGTGGGGTGGTCCGGGCGGGTGTGGCCGCTGCCGGGCAGGCCGTTCTCGACAACGAGCTGGGCGAACTCCTGGCGCAGTTTCTTGAGGGTTTCCTCGTCGGGCTTCCAGAAGCCGCGATGCGCGGCCACCAGTGTGATCGCCTGCATGTGGGTTTTGACGTGGACGTTGTGGTCCTTCTCGAGGAACTTATCGAGACCCAGGTTGTGACGGTCCTCGAAGTAGACCTCGTTGATGTCGTCCCAGACGGCGGATTTCACCACGTCCGGGCTCGTCACCTGCCAGCCCCAGAGGTTGTCGAGGAAGTCCGCGGACATGGTGCGTGCGCCGGCGTAACCCTGCTCCATCAGCGGTTTGATCCACTGCGGGTTCAGGTTCTGGCCACGCAGCTCGCTGAGCAGGGCCTGCTGCAGGGATTCGACCCTGGGGTTGTCGGGGTCGGCGTGCATTAGGACGCGGTTAGTCGGGGCCTTGCCGGTTTCGTGTTCCACGGCCATGGAGAGCCCGCCCTGGAAGTCGAAGCCGTCGTCGTTGTCGAGCAGGCCGTAGACGTGGCTGGCGCGGCCGAGGTAGGTGCGGCCGACGTCATCCAGACGATCCTTGAAGGCATCGTGCGCGGGGCGGCCGCCCTGCTTGTCGCCGCCGAAGGCGTAGCCCATACGTCGGGTGTAGGCGTCGGCGACCTTGCCGCGGTCGTCCCAGGCGCCGGAGCGGTCCGCGAGGCGGTTGACGCCGGCGCCGTAGGAGCCAGGGGCAGTGCCGAAGACGCGCAGGGCCGCATCCGAGCCGGCTTTCTCGGCCTTGGCGCCGTTGGCCATCATGGCCTTGGTATCGGCGACCCAGCGGGCGGCCACGTCATTCTTCGCGAGGCTTTCATTGCCGGGATCGCGCATGTCCTCGGGGAGCGGTTCCATGGCGGCTTCCAGGGCGCGGTCCAGCTGCGGGTGCTTGTTCATGATGGTCTTGTAGGCGCCATCCAGGGCCAGGCGCGAGGCCTGGTCGAGGAGCACGAGCTGGTCCTCGTAGAGGTCGCGGAACAGGCCGGAGGTGGTGAAGAGGGCGTCGCGGCGACGGGCCCGGTCTTCCAGCGGCATGCGCTCGAGGCCTTCGACGATGCCACGGGAGTTCCACTTGGGCTTGATGCCGAGCATGTCCAGACCGAAGGCGATCATCACGCCTTCATCACGGACGGTGTCCGAGGCCCAGAGGACGATGGCTTCACTGCCCTCGGCCTTGGGATCGCCCTTGTTACGGGCGTCCTCGGCCATTTCCGCGCCCAGGGACCAGGCGACGCGGGTCGGGACCAGGTCGCTGGACAGGGCGTGGAAGTTGCGGCCGGTGGGCAGTACCGCCGGGGTACGCACGGGGTCGTTGCCCTCGCCCGGGGGGACGAATCGGCCATCGAGGCCGGCCATGAGGTGGTCCATCTCTTCGCCGGGGGAGGCCTTGAGCTTCTCGCGCCACTCGGGCTTCGGCTCCTCGTCGTCACCGGCCATGGAGCTGAGCATGGTCTCGATGCCTTCCTGCTCCCAGTCACGCCCGAAGACGTGCAGGCCGAGGGGCATGAAGCTTTCCTGCATGGTGGTCAGGTAGTGGCCGACCTCGTGCACCAGGAGTTCGTCGTCCACGTCTTCCAGGTGGACTTCTTCCTCGTGGTGGTGCTCGTGGCCATGCTCGTCACCGTCCTCATGCTTATGGGCGTGGGCGTGCTCGCCGCCCTCTTCCGGCGCCTCGACGTCTTCATGCTTGTGGTGATGTTCGGTCTCGGCGTGCACCTCGCCCTCTTCGTGCTTACCCTCTTCTTCGCCTTCCTCCTCGTTGTGCTCTTCTTCACCGTGGTGGTGCTCGGCGGCGAGTTCCTTCTCGATATCCTGGACCATGTCCAGTTCCCTGAGGCGCTTGCGCAGTTCCTTCACGGCACGGTCGCGCGAGGAGGAATCCGGGTCGTTGGAGGACTCCCAGGTTTCGACGAGCTGGCGCAGTTCCAGCAGGTTGTCGTAGAGCTTGGTGGTCTCCAGCGGCGGCGTGAGGTGGCTGATCATCACGCCCATGGCGCGGCGCTTGGCCTGGATGCCCTCGCCCACCCCGTCAACGATGTAGGGGTAGATGAGCGGGAGATCCTTGCCCAGCAGTTCCGGGTAGTCGTCCTCGGCCAGGCCCGCGCGGCGCCGGGGCAGGAACTCGCGCGTTGAGTGGCGGCCCAGGTAGACGAGCGCGTCCACGTTGAAGTCCTTGCGCAGCCACTGGTAGAAGCCGACGTACTGGTGCGTGGGCGGGAAGGTGGTGTTGGCGTGGAGCAGCTCCTCGCTCACTTCCCAGCCACGCGGCGGCTGCGGGCCGATGAACACATTGCCGAAGTGGAGGCCGGGGAACAGCATCTCGCCCTCGTGGACCATGGAGCGGCCGGGCGCCTCACCCCAACCGGAGAGGCCGGGGATGCCGGTGCGGATCAGGGCATCGCGGATGCTGGTGACCTTCTCCGTCGAGTTCTGCTCATTGCGGAGAACCGCGCGCCAGCCGGTCTGGTACTGGTCGAGCAGGTCCAGAGCGCGCTGGGTGGCGTCGTGCTCGTAGTTGCGCAGCATGTGGCGCAGGTCCTTCACGCCGTTCTTGAGCAGGTCATTGCCGAGCTTGGTATGGCCGTTGTTGGCGGCGTTCTTCAGCTGGGCGTGGAGGTAGCCCACGGGGCCGTGCTGCATCTCCGCCTGGACAGCTTCCGGCAGTTGCTTGAAGCGCTCCAGGTAGGTCTCCTTGCTCACGGAGGGCACCTTGCCGGCCAGATCTTCCAGGCCGGACTGCTGGTCCGGGAGGTTCACGCCACGATCCTGGATCTCATCCAGCAGGGCTTCCGGGGACTCGGGAAGCTCGCCCGTCTTGTAGCCCTCGGCCTTGAGCCGCTGCAGGATCTCGAACAGGGATTCCGGGACGTTGAGCTTGTCCGCACCAATGTTCTGCCGGCCCGGCGGGTGGTTGTAGTAGACCACCGCAACACGCTTGTCCGAGTTGTCCTTGGTCTGGAGCGTGACCCAGCGATCCATCCGGTTCGCGAGGGCGTTGACGCGCTCGGCCACCGGCGTGGTCAGCGTGAGTTCCACGCCCGTTTCCTCATCGATGCGCGGCGGCTCGGCCACCGCCAGCACCATGGGCTGGCTGATGCCCTGGAGTTCGGGCATGGCGAGCTGGTAATGCACCGAATCCCACGGCAGCCCTTCATCGGAGAGCAACCATTCGGGCTTGGTGAGCTTGGAGATGCGGATACCCTTGATGACAGGCACGTCCAGATTATTGAACGCCTCGGTCACGGCTTCGCGGCCATCGCCACCGCCAACGGTGAAATACTGCAGGCTGACGATGCCGGACAGCGTAGCCGGCTGGATCCGTTCCTCCAGCGTCTTCACCGCTTCAACGCTCGCCCCACCCCAACGGGCCAGGATGGTGAAGCACTTGATGCCACGCTCTTCCATCTGCTCGCAGGCGGCGTCCAGCAGGTCCCGATCGCCGGGGCGGTCGCCCGAATCCAGGTCCAGCAGGGCCACGGCCGGGCCTTCCTCCAGGTTGAGGGAATCCGGATCGGCACTGGCTTCGCCATTACGGTAGTACCGGATGGGCTCGCGGGGCTTGGGTTCCGGCACCTCGATGTCATACCCGGCCTGGGCCAGCGCCCAGCGGAAGAGGCCATCCATGTGCTCGGGGCTGCGGCCCTGGTAGAAGGCGCGGCCGGTGAGCCATTCCGCCTGCTCCGGGTACTGCTTGCGGCGTTCATCCAGGTGCGTGGCGGGGTCCTCGCCGGGTTCAGGGTTCGCGACCATCTCGTTGATGGTCCTGTCCGAGAGATCCGCCATCACGCGCTCGCCCTCGAGCCGGGAAAGGCGGGTTATGCCGCGCTTGCTGTTCATGGCCATGATGGGCACGTCCGCCCCCGGCCCCTGGTCACGCACCAGCCGGCGGATGCGGCCGGACTCCTCGCCAAAAACGGCGGCCAGGATGAGCGCGTCCGCGTCGCTCCAGAGGTCCGTAACCTGTTCGTCGGGAAGATCCTTCAGCTGCTCGGGCGTGCGCAGCACGATCTCGTGTTCCGGGAACGCGGCCAAATGCTCCTCGGCGCCCGCCGCCATTTCGGCGGAGGAGCGGTCCGAGACGATGCCGACGATGGTGGCGGCGCTGGCCGACACGCTCGTCAGCCCCAGCACCATACAGGTGAGCATCAACATCCGTGTGGCCGACCGCATCACTGAGCTCCATAACTAATAGTGGCGTAAACCGCACGTCCCGCAGCCAGGTAGTCAAACCTGGGCTGGAAGCTCCGGCTGGTGGTGCTGTATCGCCGATCAAAGACGTTCTCCACGTTCACGCTGACCGACAGAAGACGGGTCACGTCCATACCGGCTCGAAGATCGAGCCTGCCGAAGCCAGCAAGGACTTTGCTGTTTCCCCGATCGTTATAACGATCACCTTCGGCGATGAACGATGCACCGAAGTGATAGTTGGCGGGTGTGTAATCGGCATCGACCCGAACACTGCGCTTGGAGCGCCGCGCCAACCGATCACCAGTGGAACGATCTTCGGGATCCTGAAAGGTAACAGCGGAAGTTACCTCAAAGTTCGCCATTGAAAGGCCACCCGAAAGCTCTATACCGTCGATGCGCGCACGTTTAATGTTGTCTGGCTGAGCACTGATCAGGTTATCAACATCCGTCCTGAATAAAGCCACGTCCCAGAAGACCGATTCGCGATCCGACCGAAATCCGACTTCAACGGTTCCTGAGGTCTCAGGCTCGAGGTTCGGATTGCCAAAACCCGGGTAGTAGAGGTCGTTGAAGGTGGGTGCTCGAAAGGCGGTCCCGTAACTGGCTCGCGCACTGTATACAGAGCTCAGATCGTACCCCAGTGCCACTGCCCCTGTGGTCTCTTCACCAAAGGCCTCGTTGTCGTCCCAACGCCCACTGAGCTGCAGACTGGTGGCTCCAAACTCGCTCAACAGCTGAGCAAACGCAGCCCTGTTGCTGCGACGGTCTTCCTCGTAAGGTTCACTGCTATCAACATCGTCCACGCGATATTCAGTGCCGGCAATCAGTTCATGGTTTCCGAAACTGAACGTATTCTCCCACCGCGCTGTTCGACTCGTTGTGTCAAAGAAACTTGGACCACTAACCCGTTCACTGTCCTGTTCGTCCCTTGCCTCACTGAGTTGGATGGACGTCGTCCAGTTCCGGACGACAGGTGTGCTGGCTTTCACACCCAGCGTCCTCATGTCGAAATCGGTCTCCCCGCGGAAAAACTCTGTGTTGCCGCTACTCTGAAGACCAACGACCCCGATGGACGCGCCGTTATCAAACCCATGGCTCACGCTGAAGGTCCCTGCCGCATTCCGGAAACCTTTGTCTTCACCTCCGGGGCGCAGGTTGGTGCCGTCCGTCTCGAGGTAGTGGCCCTGCAGACTGTAGCGGGTGTCACCGTTCTGGCCGCTCACGCCACCGTTGAATTGCTGGGTGGAAAAGCTGCCTCCCCCCATCTCGATCCACTGTTGATCCTGGTCGCCACGCGGGGTGGTAAACCCCTGGATAACCCCACCGACAGCGTCAGATCCGTAAAGCGTTCCCTTGGGACCGCGGACAACCTCGATACGCTGAAGTAACTGGGGGGGGATGTATTGCCAGGGCGCACTGCCGGCAGTTGCCGAACGGATCCGGATACCATCCAATAGCAGGATCGTTGACTCACTGCTGGTTCCCCGAGTGAAAACGCTGGTGTTCTTACCGAAACTCCCACTCGAAGTGACATTGATCCCTGGTTGCGCCTGAAGAACGTCGCCGAGTTCCCTAGGATTACGCTGTTGAAGATCCCTGGAATCAATGACCGTTACAGAGGACAGGCTCTCACTAGCGGTCTCAACGCCAAGCGTCGAGGTAACAACCAGAGGATCCATATTGAAAGCGGCAACCCGGTTAATCCCGTCCGCCTCCTGGGCCGTAGAAACGGATGCGCTAAGACTTATTGCAGCTGCCAGAGGCAGAATGGCCTGTCGGTTGGTCATGGTGTAACTCCCTGTTGCCTGCTGCGCTTCCCCGCACAGCATTGCTGGACGCGTCGCGGGGGCAGACTCAGGGTGACAGGCGGCGGGAGGTTGAATAGTGCGCAGCGTGAGCCGCGGGGGAAGATCCGGCCGGCCTGTCGTTGCCCTCCGCAACGCATGGCGATCCCTTCAGGCCGGTCTACGGGCTGATGAGCGGATGCCCATGGCATCCCCAGCGACCGCCTTCCCATGCTTCTCCGGCACAGTGGCGTGATGGCCGCCTTTGACTCAATCACCGTTGCGGGGGCAGCGCCGGCCTCGCTGCTTCATGCAGCTCACCGGCTTCCCGTTTCATCCCTGCCACAGCAGGGACACCTGAAAGTGGATCGAACCCTACCAAGGGCCCATGACCGGGTCAACTCAGCCATGAATGCCAGAACCAGCCACCGGGCACGGGAAGTACGGATGACGGGCGGCTTGGACTTCCACCTGGCGCTGGCTATCATAGGCCGCCTGACGATTAACACTGGACATTGGATGGAAGGGATTTGCTGAAAACTCAACTCAGGGAACTCGGGCAACGCCTGAGCTGGACCGGCTGGTTTCTGTTAGCCAATGGCGTACTGGCTCTTCTGGTTGGCCTGCGTTATCTGCCCTGGATCACCATTCCAGACGGTACCACCGGCATCTATGTCACCTTCCTGTACCTGGCGCAGTTCCCGCTGCTGGCACTGGTCGCCGGCCTGCCGCTGCTGGTGATCGGACTCATCCCCAGCCGCCGGCTGCTCATCGCTTTGGGGACAGTGTATGCAACGGGCGCTCTCGGGCTCCTGCTGATTGATACCGTCACCTATGCCCAGTTCCGTTTCCATCTCTCCGGATTTGTTCTGGATATGGCCCTTAAGGGCGGCACCCAGATCTTTGCCTTTCCCTGGCAGATGTGGGCCATAGCCGGCGGCGCGACGCTCGGGCTGCTGCTTCTGGAGCTGGTCATGGGCATCTTCCTGTTCCGGCGGCGGCCACGGGGGCGCTGGCTGGCACTCGGTATTGCCACCGTCTTTGCCGGCCAGCTGGTTGTGCACGGCTGGCACGCCTGGGCGGATGCCAACCACGACAGCCGCATCACCTCAATCACCCGGGCCATGCCGCTGTATTACGGCGCAACCGCCAAGCGTTTCATGGAAAAGAACGGACTGGTGGACCCCGAGGCCATCCGGGAACAGAGCGCCGCCAGCGCGCTCACCACTGGCGGCGGCGGTGGCCAGTTGGATTACCCCACCGAGCCCCTGAGCTGTGAAAGGCCGGCCGAACGCCCCAACGTGCTGGTGATCGCGATAGACGGCGCCCGCGGCGACATGGTCGATCCCCGGTGGATGCCGAACATCCATGAATTTGCGGGCAGGAGCCTGCAGTTCACGGATCACTACAGCAATGGTAATGCCACCAAGCCGGGCATTTTCACCCTGTTCTATTCACTGCCCAGCGGCTACTGGGAGGCGTTCACCACCGCCAAACAGCCGCCGGTGATGATTACGCGCATGCAGGAACTGGACTACCGGATGAAGATCCTGAGCTCCGCGCCGCTGATCAGCCCCGCGTTCACCAAGAACGTCTTCGCTTCTGTGGACGATCTGCGCCTGGAAACACCCGGCGACAAACCCTGGGACCGTGACACCCGCATCACCAATGACTGGTTGGACTTCACTGCGCAGCAGAGTGAGGCCAGCACCGGTGAGCCATTCTTCGGGTTCCTGTTCTACGACACACCACACAACCACCGGGTGCCGGACGATTATCCGGTGAAATTCCAGCCGTACTGGGATCCGGTGAACAAGCTGGCCCTGGGCCCGGACTTCAACCCGGAACTGATGCGCAACAACTACAAGTCCACCCTGCATTTCGTGGACAATCAGGTCGGGCGCGTGCTTTCCGACCTCCGTGACCGGGACCTTCTGGATTCCACCATCGTCATGATCACCGGGGACCATGGCCAGGAGTTCAACGAATACGGAAAGAATTACTGGGGCCACGGCAGCAACTTCGGGCAGTACCAGCTGCACACCCCCATGATCGTGCACTGGCCGGGACGTGACAGCCGCACCATTGAGTACCGCACTGAGAACTTCGATGTTGCCCCTACGCTCATGGGCAGGGCCCTTGGCTGCAGCGCCACGGCCCCGGAGACCTATGCCACCGGCAACGGCCTGTTCCAGAAGCGCGAACGGGACTGGAGCATTGCCCACAGTTACATGGACTACGCGGTATTACTGGACGATCACCGGATTGTTCAGTATGCCTCAGGCCGGGTGGAAACCGTGGACGATGAGCTCAATCCGGCGCCGGAGTTCCGGCCGGATCCCCGCACTATCAAGGAAGTGCTCCAGGAAATGTCCCGGTTCTACCGCTAGAGGGTCTGGAGCGCACGCGCCAGCTGTTCCCATTCGGGCTCTGCCCCAGGCAGGCCAAAGCGCAGGGCGGGCGGCGCCTCGAACACACGCACCAGCACCGCCTGCGCGGCCAGCGCCTCTGCGACCCGCCCAGGCTCATCATGGGGGCAGTACGCAAAGTACGGCGCACTGCCCCGGGGAGCCAGCCCGGCGCTCCTGAGCAGTGCGACGAGGCGGTCGTGCCCGTGATGAAGCTGGCTTGCAGCGGCTTTCTGCCAGGCCGTATCCGACAGGGCCTGCTGCGTCAGATAGCGTGCGGGGTGGCTGACAGCCCAGGGGCCAAGCAGCTCACCAAGCGAGCCACAGAGCCCGCCAGGTCCGAACATCAGTCCGGCCCGCAGGCCTGCCAGCCCGAAGAACTTGCCCATGGAACGGTACACCACCAGTCCTTCACGCCCCGTCTCAGGCACCAATGTCTGAGTCGGCTCCGCGTCGATAAAGGCTTCATCCACCACCAGCCAGCCCCCATGGGCCGCCAGTTGCTCGTGGCAGGCCATCAGATCACGGGCCATCACCGGCTCCCCTGTGGGGTTGTTGGGATTGATCCAGACCAGCGCATCCAGCGCGGCCAGCTCCTCATCGCTGGGCAGGGTCGTGAACGGGATAACCCCATGCCCGGCAGCCCGCCACCCTTCGGCGTGTTCAGCATAGCCCGGGTCCGGCACGCCGATGCGCCCCGGGGCCCTTAATCGGGGAAGGGCCTGTATCGCGGCCTGGGTTCCGGCCACGGGAAGACATCCGGCATCGGGCGGCGCACCGGCCCAGTGCCGTGCCTGAGCCGGTAGACCGTCGTCCTCCTCCGGGAGCCGCTGCCAGACTTCAGCCGGCACCGCTGGAACCGGCCACGGCCAGGGGTTGATGCCAGTCGAAAGGTCCACCCACTGGCCGCGGGGAATCCCCCACTGCTGTACCGCCTGGTTCAGTCGGCCACCGTGTGTTGCCATTACCACAGCCCTCCCCGGCCCAGAGCTTCCACCAGCACCGTCACGATGGCCACCGCAAGCATCCAGAGCACAAGACTGCGCTGGATCAGCGTGATGGCGGATGGGATGGTAAGCGCATCGGGCAGCTCGCCATGGCCGAGCAGAGGCCGCTCACGCCAACCGTTGTGATAGGGCGCACGCCCGCCAAGCCATACGCCCAGCGCGCCCGCGCCGGCTGCCATCACCGGACCGGCATTGGGGCTCTCCCATGCCCGTGCCTGGGTTTTCCAGCACCTCAGTGCCATCCGCGTGCGGCCCGCAAGCGCGTACCCCAGCGCGGTCAGCCGTGCGGGAGCCCAGTTCAGGGCATCATCCAGCCGGGCCGCCACCCTGCCAAAGCGGTTGAACCGGTCGCTGCGGTAGCCCCACATGGCGTCCAGTGTATTCACGGCCCGATGCAGCAACAGCCCCGGAAGACCGGCAATCAGGAACCAGAAGAGGCTCGCGAAGATCGCATCCGCGCCATTCTCCAGCAGGGATTCCGTCGTAGCCTTGGCGATGGCTTCTTCATCCAGCCCCCGGGTATTGCGGCTGACCATCATGCCCACACGTTCACGGGCCGTCTCCAGATCCTCATCCATCAGTGGCTGGTAAACCGCCATACCGTGCTCCGCCAGGCTGCTGTGGCCGATGCAGACCCACAGAAGAATCACCGCCACGACCAGCCCATAGGGCCACGGCAGCGCCGACGCCACCAGGGCAACGCCGATCACCGGCAGCACCACCAGCACGGTTGCCAGCCCGCCAGCCAGAATGCCGCCCCGCCCAGAGGGATTCAGCGCAGCTTCAATACGGTCCGCATACCAGCCCAGGCCTACCAGTGGATGCCACCGGCGGGGCTCGCCCACCAGAAAATCCAGAACGAGGGCCAGCAGGCAGCTCAGAAGCGCCACTGCCATCACAGAAACTGCCGCACCAGCGCCGCCGCTACGAACCCTGCGCCGATGGCCGGCAGGGAGCGGCCCGTGGCAACCATGATCACCGCCGTGGTCAGCAGCGCCGCCTTGGCACCCAGATCCCCGGCGAAGGCCATGGGCACGACAATGGCGATCAGAACGGAGCTGGCCATGGCATTGATGAAGCTCTCCACCCGGCGGCTCAGGGGGACCCGTGCCATCAGGAAGGCGCCCCCGAAACGGGTGCCCAGGGTCACCAGAGACATGATGAGAATGATGGCCAGGATGCCGAGGGTTGTGGTCTCAATACTGGTCATGATGCGGCTCCAGCCAGAAGAGACCCACAACGCCGCCGGCCAGCGCGCCCACGATCACATGGGTGTGCGGCGGCAGCCATCGCCAGGCGAGCACCGCCGAGATGCCCGCCACCGTCCACGCCACCAGGATCCGCCGTGATTTCGGCCCGCCCAGTGCCATGGTCAACAGGAAGCATCCCAGCACCATATCCAGCCCGAAGGCTTCCGGGTTCTGAACAAGCCCGCCGAAATAGCCACCGAAGAGGGTACCCGCCACCCAGGCCATCCAAAGCACCAGACCACCACCGAGGATGGCTTCCAGATTCTCGCGCCCGGCCTGATACTGCTGGAAGGAGCGCGCCCAGTTGGCGTCGGTCAGCACCAGCAGTATGCCGTAACGCCGCGCCGGCGGGAGCTTGCGGAGCACGGGGTAGAGCGAGGCGCCCATGAGGATGTGACGGGAGTTGATCGCCAGCACTATGGCGACCAGGGGAATCAGCGAGACCTCCTGCCCCCAGAGCCCCAAAGCCGCGAACTGGGCGGCACCGGCGAAGACGGTGACACTCATCAGGCCCGCCTGCCACGGCAGAAGCCCCGCCTGCCCGGCCGCCAGACCAAACGCGATACCGAATACGGTTACGAAAACCGCAATGGGCAATAACTGGAAGAACTCGGCTTTCACCTGATCGGGGTTGAGCCGATAGGTGTCCGTCTTCGCGTCAGTGGCCATGAGGTGTCCCGGGCAATCGGATGGATCGAACGGGGATTCTATAGCCCGGACAGTGCCCGGTAAAGGCGCCACCCTGGCACTCCCGCAGTCTTCGGAGTAAGGTGCACCCATTTCAGCAATGCGATACTGAATGATGACCGACCCCTTCTGGCAGCTGCCCCTTCCGCAACCTTCCCGCGCCCACTATGACCGGGCCCTGGCCCGCCAGCAGCAGCTGACCAAGCCACCGGGCTCACTCGGGCAGCTGGAAGCACTGGCCTGCCACCTCTGTGCCCAGCAGCACCGCGACCGCCCGGCCGTGAACCGGGTGCATGTGGCGGTTTTCGCCGCGGACCATGGCATTGCGGCCGACGGGGTCTCGGCCTTTCCCCAGGAAGTGACGGCCCAGATGGTGGCCAACTTTGCTGCCGGCGGCGCGGCCATCAGCGTTCTGGCCCGCCAGCTGGGCGCCTCGCTGGAGGTGGTCAATCTGGGCGTGGCCCACCCGCTGCCGGACGATCGGGGCGTGACGGACGAATGGATTGCGGCAGGCACCGGCAATCTCATGAAGGAACCCGCCATGACGGCGGAGCAGCTGGAACAGGCCCTGGAGGCTGGCGACCGCTCGGCGGCACGCGCCTCGGAAGCTGGGGCGGAACTGTTCATCGGCGGTGACATGGGCATCGGCAACACCACCAGTGCCTCCGCTCTGGCCAGCCTGCTGCTCGGGGCCCGTGTGGAGGAGCTCGTCGGCCCGGGAACCGGGCTGGATGAGGTTGGCGTGGCCCGCAAGGCCCGCCGCATCCGGGCGGCCCTGCAGCGCCACGGCAGCGACACGGACCCGTTCAATGCCCTCGCCTCGCTCGGCGGCTTTGAGATCGCCGCGCTTGCCGGCGCCATGATCGGTGCGGCCCACCGGGGAATCCCGGTCCTGGTGGATGGGTTCATCGTCACCGCGGCCGCCCTGGCCGCAACGCACCTGAGCCCGAACCTGATGGCCTGGCTGCATTTCTCCCACCAGTCCCGCGAGACCGGCCATCGTTACCTGCTTAGCGCCATGGGGGCCACGCCGGTTCTGGACCTGGACATGCGCCTGGGCGAAGGCAGCGGTGCCGCCGTGGCCGTTCCAGTGCTACGCTCTGCCTGTGCGCTCCACAATGAGATGGCAACCTTCACGGAAGCGGGAGTAAGCGATGGCTGACAGCGCCGAGCAACCGGGCACCTTTTTCGACCTGATCCGCCATGGCGAGCCGGAAGGCGGCCGCAAGTACCGCGGCCTGATCGATGACCCGCTGAGTGACCAGGGCTGGCAGCAGATGCAGGCGCAGGTTTTTGAATCGGATCAGTGGGATGCGGTTCTGACCTCCCCCCTGAAACGCTGTGCCGATTTTGCCGCCTCGGTGGCCGAGGCCCGGGGCCTGCCCCTGCTGGAGGAGCCAGACCTGCGCGAGATGAGCTTTGGTGACTGGGACGGGCACTCGCCGGAGGCGATCGCCCGGGAGACCCCGGAAGCGCTGCAGGCGTTCTGGCGGGATCCGGTCCACTGCCCTCCGCCGGGGGGTGAGAACATCGGCGTTTTCTACCGGCGGGTTGAGGGCGCCATGATGCACTGGCGGGAACAGCTGGAGGGTCAGCGTACACTGCTGGTGTGCCATGGCGGGGTTATCCGCATGATCCTGGGGATGGTCATGGCAACGCCGCTGGAGCATGCCATGGGTGCCGTGTCCGTGCCCTTTGCCTGCCGCAGCCGGATCCGGATGGACCGGATCGCGGAAACCAGCGAGTGGCTCAGCTGCCTGATTGCCCACCAGCCGGGGAACCCTTGAGAACCTGGGGCAGCCCGGCCACCGACAGCACCACCTGATCGCAGCGCTGGGCCAGCGCCTGGTTGAGCCAGCCCATTTCATCGCAGAAGCGGCGGGTCAGTGCGTCCATGCCGATCACGCCCAGCCCCACCTCGTTGCTGACGATCACCAGCGGCCCGGGGTAGCGTTCCAGCTGGGCCAGAAAGGCCTCGCGCTCGCGTTCCAGCGCGCCCTCCTCTTCTCCCAGAAGGTTGCCCAGCCAGAGACTCATGCAGTCAATCAGCAGGCAGGGTGCTTCTTCCCGGTGTCTTGCCAGGACGCCGCCCAACGCCACCGGCTCCTCATCCAGCCCCCAGTCATCCGGCCGCCTCTGCTGGTGACGGGCGATCCGGTCGACCATTTCGCCGTCATCAGCAGTGGCTGTGGCCACGTACACCACAGGCCGGCCGCAGGCAGCTGCCTCGGCTTCGGCCAGGGCGCTCTTGCCTGAGCGGATACCGCCCAGGATCAGTGTCCGGTTGCTCATCGTCGGCTCCGTTTGCGGTGGCCCAGTGGCACCCAGAAGGGCGTCTCGTCCGAGCCGACTTCCTTCAGGGGAACCCCGTAGAGGTGTTCCAGCCGGTCCTCGGTCAGCAGTTCCGCCGTATTACCGGCCTCCCAGGTGCCGTCAGCGTACAGCATCAGCAGGCGGTCCGCGTACTGGCTGGCGAGATTCACATCGTGCAGCGAGACCATGATCAGCCGCCCGTCGTCCGCATAGTCCCGGAAGCGGTCCATCAGGGCCACCTCATGGCGCACGTCCAGGTGGTTGACGGGCTCATCCAGAAGCAGGGCGCCGGGCTCCTGTGCCAGAAGGGTGGCAATGGCCACGCGGCGTTGCTCGCCGCCGGAGATCTGGTCCGCCCGAAGCTCGGCGAGCTCCAGCAGGCCGGTCTCCTCCAGGGCGCGTTCAACCGCGGCGTGATCCTCCGGGCGCAGCGGCCGCCACGGCGGCCTGTGGGCATAGCGCCCGGCACTGACCGTCTCGCGCACGGAATAGGGAAAAGCCACGTCCTGGTGCTGGAGGAGCAGACCGAGCCGGCGGGCCAGGACCTTGCGCGGCATGCGCCGGAGGTTCACGCCGTCGACAGCAACCTGTCCTGCCAGCGGCGGCACAAGCCCCGCCAGGGTGGCCATAAGCGTGCTTTTACCGGAGCCGTTCTCGCCCAGGACGGCCCAGAATTCCCCGGATCGGGCCTCCACCGTCACTGGCCTGGTGAGCGCCTGGCCGCGATGCCCGAACACAAGCCCATCCAGCTGCAGTGATGCCATCAGCCACCGATCCTTGTGCGCTGCAGCATGTAGAGAAATACGGGAATGCCCACGATCGCCGAGAGAATGCCGACCGGAATCGACCCCGGGATCAGCGGCAGACCGGCGATCGCATTGAGGCCCGTCAGATAGATACCGCCCACCAGAACCGAGAACGGCAGCAGTATCCGGTGGCGCGCGCCGACACGGAGCCGGACCAGGTGCGGCACCACCAGACCGACGAAACCGATGGGCCCGGCCAGCGTCACCGCCAGGGCTGTCAGTACCGCCGCCAGGACGTAGCACACCAGGCGCACCCGGTGCACCTCCACGCCCAGCACCGCAGCCTGTTCATCGCCACGCACCAGCAGATCCAGTGCCGGTGCCATGACCCAGCCGGCCACCAGTGCCAGCGCCAGGGCGACCAGGCCCCACCAGGGGGAGATGGAACGGGTCAGGTCGCCCATCAACCAGTAGAGCATGTCGTGCACGGAGGCGCTGGATTCCATCGCCAGCAGGAAGCTGATGACCGTGCTCCAGCCAGCGGCCATCACGACCCCGGTCAGCAGCAGCCGTTCCCGGGGCACCCGGGCATCACCGCCGCCGACCAGAAACACCACTGCCAGGGAGAAGAGGCTCGTCACCAACGCGGAACCGGAGATCCACCAGCCGCCCAGCCCGAGCAGCATGCAGACCAGACCGGCACTGGCGGCCCCGCCGGAAACACCGAGAACATAGGGCTCCGCCAGGGGCGTGCGCAGCAGCACCTGCATGAGCACACCCGCCATGGCCAGCATGCCCCCAACGGCAAACCCGGTCAGCAGCTCCGCCAGCAGGGCGTTACCCATCGTCCTGGATGGAGAGCTTGTCCACCGAGCTGGACAGTTCGTCTGCCGTGGCCGCATCGGCCCCGAGCTTGATCATCAGGCGCAGGTCATTGGCCGAGTCCGCATGGGCCAGGGCATCCTTGTAGGTGATCCGGCCGTCGGCGTAGTGGTGGTACAGCGCCTGATCGAAGGTCTGCATGCCCGCCTCGCCGGATTTGGTCATCAGGTCCTTGAGCTTGTCCACCTCGCCCTTGCGGATCATGTCCTGGGCCAGCGGTGTATTGATCAGCACCTCGATCGCCGCGACCCGGCCGTTGCCGTCCGGCGTGGGGATGAGCTGCTGGGCCACGATGGCCTTGAGGTTGAGCGACAGGTCCATCCAGATCTGGTTGTGCACTTCCGGGTTGAAGAAGTTGATGATCCGGTCCAGCGCCTGGTTGGCGTTGTTGGCGTGCAGGGTGGCCAGGCACAGGTGGCCGGTCTCGGCGAACGTGACGGCGTATTCCATGGTCTTGGCGGTACGCACCTCGCCAATGAGGATGACGTCCGGCGCCTGGCGCAGGGTGTTCTTGAGCGCGGTCTCGAACGAGTCCGTATCCACCCCCACCTCGCGTTGGGTGACAATACACCCGCGGTGCTGGTGGATGAACTCGATGGGGTCTTCCACCGAGACAATGTGCCCGCGGCTGTTCTGGTTGCGGTAGCCGAGCATCGCCGCCAGCGAGGTGGACTTACCCGTACCGGTGGCACCCACGAAGATGATGAGGCCCCGCTTGGTCATGGCCAGCTCACTGATGATGTCGGGCAGGCCCAGGTCGTCCAGCTGTGGAATCTCGGTCTCGATCCGGCGCAGAACCATGCCGCACAGGTTGCGCTGGAAGAAGGCGCTGACACGGAAGCGCCCGATACCCCGGGCACTGAGCGCGTAGTTGCATTCGTTGTTCTCGTCGAACTCCCGCGCCTGCTTGTCCGTCATTGAGCCGTACACCAGCTCCCGGGTTTTCTCCGGCGTCAGTGGTTCCTTGGTGACCGGCACGATGCGCCCGTTGATCTTGACGCTCGGCGGCACACCGGTGGTGATGAACAGGTCGGAGCCGTTTTTATCGACTACAACCTTGAGCAGCTTTTCGAGTTCCATGACCGTATTCCCCGCCCCTTATCAGAAATTGTCCGGCATCTTGGCCTTGGCCTGGGCCTCCTCGCGGGAGATGGTGCCCTTCTGCAGCAGGTTCTGCAGGTGCTGGTCCAGGGTCTGCATGCCCAGCTGACCGCCCGTCTGGATGGCGGAGTACATCTGCGCCACCTTGTCCTCGCGGATCAGGTTCCGGATGGCCGAGTTGCCGATCATGATCTCGTGCGCGGCAACCCGGCCGCCACCGTTTTTCTTCAGCAGTGCCTGGGAGACCACCGCCTGTAGGGATTCCGACAGCATCGAGCGTACCATGGCCTTTTCCTCAGCCGGGAATACGTCCACTACGCGGTCGATGGTCTTGGCGGCGGAGGTGGTGTGCAGGGTGCCGAATACCAGGTGGCCGGTCTCAGCCGCGGTCAGGGCCAGACGGATGGTCTCGAGGTCCCGCAGCTCGCCGACCAGGATGATGTCGGGGTCCTCACGCAGCGCGGAGCGCAGGGATTCGTTGAAACCGAGTGTGTCGCGGTGGACTTCCCGCTGGTTCATCAGGCACTTCTTGGAGTCGTGCACGAACTCGATCGGGTCCTCGATGGTGAGGATGTGGTCGTATCGGGTCTCGTTGATGTAGTCGATCATCGCGGCCAGCGTGGTGGACTTACCCGAACCGGTGGGGCCGGTGACCAGCACCAGGCCGCGCGGGTTGGAGGAGATGTCCTTGAACACCTGGCCCATGCCGAGGTCTTCCATGGTCAGGACCTTGGAGGGGATGGTCCGGAAGACGGCGCCGGCGCCGCGGTTCTGGTTGAAGACGTTGACACGGAAGCGGGCGACACCGGGGACCTCGAAGGAGAAGTCAGTCTCGAGGAACTCTTCGTAGTCCTTGCGCTGCTTGTCGTTCATGATGTCGTAGATCAGCCGGTGCACTTCCTTGTGCTCCATGGGCGGCAGGTTGATTCGCCGGACGTCGCCGTCCACCCGGATCATGGGAGGCAGGCCGGCGGAGAGGTGGAGGTCGGATGCGCCCTGTTTGGCGGAGAACGCAAGCAGTTCGGTTATATCCATGGTGCCCTCAGATAGAACATCGCAGAAAGACTTCGGGGTTTGTTGCAGCGATGAGGTCGGCAGGCCTTGTCGGGAAACGCTGTAAATACATCCCTGTACGCTGCTCTTCCGCCATCCATGGCTCCAGAGCTTCCCGCCAAGGCCTGCCGACCTCACCGCCCCAAGCGTTGCGAAAACGCCCGGACTACGAGCCAGACGCCAGCCTCGCCTTGGTTTTTACAGGGGCAGACGTTACTTTATGAGCCGTCACATTCCCCCGGGCAGAGCCAATGATCAGCATAGCAGAGAACCTCGAAAAGGCAGCCACGCGCATCCGTTCCGCGGCAGAAGAGGCTGAAAGGGATCCGGCAGGCGTGCAGCTGCTGGCCGTGTCCAAGACCAAGCCGGCGGAACTGCTCCGGGAGGCCGCCGAGGCGGGGCAGAAGGCGTTTGGGGAGAACTACATTCAGGAGGCGCTGGACAAGATTGAGGCGCTTTCGGATCTGCCGGATCTGGAGTGGCATTTCATCGGGCCGCTGCAGTCGAACAAGACGCGGCCGGTGGCGGAGCATTTCAGCTGGGTGCACAGTATTGATCGCGCCAAGGTGGCGCGGCGGCTGAGTGAGCAGCGCCCGGAGGGGATGGCGCCGCTGAACCTCTGCATCCAGGTGAACATTGATGATGAGCCGACGAAGTCGGGGGTTCGGCCGGAGGAGGTTCCGGGGCTGGCGCAGGAGCTGAGTGGGCTTGAAGGGTGCCGGTTGCGGGGGCTGATGGCGATTCCGGATCCGGCCAATCCGGCGGCGGTGCAGCGTGAGCGCTTCCGTGAACTGGCCGGTTTGCTGGCTGAGGTAAGGCGCGGCGTGGATAATGGGGCTCTGGACACTCTGTCCATGGGCATGTCCGGCGACCTGGAAGCCGCCATCGCCGAGGGCGCGACCATCGTGCGCCTGGGCACCGCCCTTTTCGGACCCCGCGACTACGAGGCTCAGTGATGCAACAGGATCCGCAGCAACCCGCCATTTCGTTCATCGGCGCCGGTAACATGGCCCGCGCCATCCTGGGCGGCCTGGTCGCCAACGGCTATGACCCCTCGCGGATCTGGGCCAGCGCACCGGAGGACAAGCACCTTCAGAGCCTGCGCGACGACTTCGGTATCTATACCACCACGGACAACCGCCACTGCGCCAGCCAAGCGGACATCCTGATCCTGGCGGTGAAGCCCCAGATCATGGCGGAGGCCTGCCAGGACATCGCCAGCGTGGTCCAGAACACCCGCCCCCTGGCTGTCTCCATCGCCGCCGGGCTGGATTCGGAAACCATCGGCAACTGGCTCGGCGGTGACGTGCCCATGGTCCGCTGCATGCCCAACACGCCGTCACTGGTCGGCAAGGGCGCGACCGCGCTCTATGCCACGGACGGCGTATCCCGGGAACAGCGTGACACCGTGACGGATATCTTCAGCAGTATCGGCCTCGCCGTCTGGCTCGAGCGGGAAGAAGAGATGCACGCCGTCACCGCCCTCTCCGGCAGCGGGCCCGCCTACTGCTACCTGCTGGTGGAGTCCATGGAGGCGGCGGCGATCGACGCTGGCGTCCACCCGGACACCGCCCGCCAGCTCGCCATCCAGACCATGGCGGGCGCGGCGGAGATGTGCTCCCGTGGCGACGAGGCGCCGGAGCAGCTGCGGCGTAACGTCATGTCCCCCGGTGGTACCACGGAACAGGCGGTGGATGCCCTCGAGAAAGGCGGCATAAGGGATATCGTGAAAAAGGCGTTCAACGCGGCGAAGACGCGTTCGGCGGAGCTGTCGGAGCAGTTGAAAAAAGCTTTATAATCCAGGCCACTTAACACGTTGCCAACGGGGTAGCCGGGAGTCCTGTCCGGGAAACGCTGTAAATACATCCCTGTACGCTGCTCTTCCGCCATCCATGGCTCCAGAGCTTCCCGGACAGGACTCCCGGCTACCCCTTGTTCAGACCACGCGAAGCCTCCGGGCCAGAATTCGCTTTAAGGAGCAGAGATACCCATGGGCACCGAAATCCTGGTTTCATCCCTCCAGATGCTCACCACCTTCTACCTGACACTGCTGATCCTCCGGTTCCTGTTCCAGCTCTGTCAGGTGGACTTCTTCAACCCCATCAGCCAGTTCATCGCCAAGGCCACCAATCCGGTCACCGATCCCGTGCGCAAGGTGGTCCCGCCGGTCAAGCGCTTTGACGGCGCCTCGCTGATTGTTGCCATCCTTTTCCAGGCCCTCATGTACCTGATCATCCTCAGCCTCGCCGGCTACGCCTTCCCGCCGCTGGCACTGCTGGTCTGGGGGCTGCTCAAGGTGATCAGCCTGGTGCTGACCATCTACTTCTTCGCCATCATCGGCATGATCGTGATCAGCTGGCTGGCGCCCGGCAATCCGCACCCCGGCATCCAGATCATCCACCAGATCACCGAACCCATCATGGCGCCGTTCCGCAACCTGCTGCCCCCCATGGGCGGGCTCGACCTGTCGCCGATCCTGGTCTTCCTGGTGCTGAACATGGTCCAGGTGGTGATGAGCAACCTCCAGCAGGCAGCGGGCATGCCGTTCTGACGAACCCGCGTATTCAAACCGAAACATAAAGGCACAGGGGCATTACATGCCCCTTGTTCAGGGACGTTCTATACTTCCGCAAAATCCCGTCAAACGGATTCCGGAAGCTCAGGGGCCTATGATGGCAGATGCAGTTACCCTCACGGATCAGGTTGAGGCCTACCACAGCTGGAAAAAGGAACTGGTCCGGAACATCACACGTTACCGGCGCTGGCTCCAGTTCAACGAGCTGCTTGAAGGGGATATTGAACGCCACCTCCAGCGCAGCATCCGCCTCCTGGTGGAGGACGAACTGACCATCGCCTTTGTGGGCGAATATTCCCGGGGCAAGACCGAGCTGATCAATGCCCTTTTCTTCGCCGGTCACGGTCAGCGGCTGCTGCCATCTGAGGCCGGACGCACCACCATGTGCCCCACGGAGCTGTTCTACGACCGGCACGCCCGCACCAGTTACCTGATGCTGCTGCCCATCGAGACCCGGAACGGCGCCATGTCCCTGCAGCAGCTGCGTCACGAGTCGGGTGCCTGGGAGACTGTGACACTTGACCCGGCCGACACGGAGACCATGGCGGCCACACTGGCCCGGGTTGCAGAGACACGCACTGTCCCGCGCGCCGAGGCGGCGGATCTGGGCTTCAACGATGCCATGCTTGATGCCTCTCCGGACGACCCCGCGCAGGTGCTCATTCCCGCCTGGCGCCATGCCCTGATCAGCCTCCAGCATCCGATCCTTGAGCGTGGCCTGCGGATCCTGGATACCCCGGGCCTCAATGCGCTGGGTTCGGAACCGGAGCTGACCGTCTCCATGCTGCCCTCAGCCCAGGCGGTAGTCTTCCTGTTGGCGGCGGATGCCGGCGTTACGGCCAGCGACATGACCATATGGAATGAACACATCGACACCCGGGATGCGGATCACCGCGCCGGGCGTTTCGCGATCCTCAACAAGATCGATGTGCTGTGGGATGACCCGTCCGGCAGTGACCATACCGGCAACGCCATCGAACGGGTACGCGAGACCACCGCCCGCCAGCTCGGCCTCGGCATGGAGGATGTGCTGCCTGTCTCCGCCAAACAGGGTCTGCTGGCTCGCATCCGCGATGACGACGGGCTGCGCCGCAAAAGCGGCGTGGCGCAACTGGAGGAGCTGGTCAGTGAACGCATCCTCGGGCGCCGGGAACAGCTGATCAGCAGCGAGCTGGTCTCTGATCTGCGCTCCATGATCCGCGACAACCAGGCGGAGCTGGAGAACCAGAAGGCATCACTGGATGCGGAATTTGAACTCCTGCAGGCCCAGGGCACCGACCGCCAGGAAATCGCAGAGCTGGCGGAGAAGACCCGGCACGACTATGACTTCTTCAACCGTCGGCTGATCACCCTGAAATCCAGCCGGCGCCTCATGGCCTCCCAGGGCGATATGCTGCGGCGCATTCTCAACCCCGAGCGTTTTGAGCAGCACGCTGAACGCACCCGCCAGCGCCTGGAAGGCAGCTGGACCACCCCGGGGCTGGCCAGTGCCATGAATGCCCTTTTCGAGGTGCTGGAGAATGACTTCAACAACCTGATGGCGGAAGGCCGCCGGGCGGAGAAGATGGTGGGCTCCATCTACCGCCGCCATACCAGCGGCGACGATGACCGCACGCTGGAGCCGGTGCCGCTGCGCCTGGGCAGGCACCTGATTGCCCTGCGCGACCTGCGCAGCCGCGCTGATCGCTTCCGCAGGGACCCACGCTCGCTGCTGATGCAGCAAAGCCGGCTGATCCAGCAGTTCCTGACCACCATTGTCAGTGAGGCCCGCCAGATCATCCACCGCACCATGCAGGACATTGACCGCTGGCCGGGCGAAGCCCTGATGCCCCTGCTGCAGCACACCCAGCAGCAGAAACAGCGCCTTGAGACCCAGTTCCAGCGGCTGCGCCATATCGTGGACGACGAGAAGGAACTGAAGGCCGAAGCGGACAAGCTGCGACAGCAGCGCGAGACCCTGGACCAGCAGCTGCGCGTGGCGCGCAAACTGGAGGAAGGGATTGCCCCACCGCCCGGCGCACAGTTGCCTTAGGGCTGGCCCCTCGATACACTGCCCGGCCTGACCGGAACCGTCCATCACCGAAGGATCCTTTTCGCATTCATGGCTGCTGAATCCCAGGCCGCCGACTCGGTGGGCATTGTCGAACCACAGAGCCTGCACTTCCCGGAGCCCATCCGGCTGGAGTCCGGCCATACCCTGCCGGAATTCAATCTGGTGTTTGAGACCTATGGCACCCTGAACGCGGATGCCAGTAACGCGGTGCTCATCTGTCACGCCCTGAGCGGCCACCATCACGCCGCCGGCTACCATTCCCGTGAAGACCGCAAACCCGGCTGGTGGGATGCCTGCATCGGCCCCGGCAAGCCCATCGACACCAACAAGTTCTTTGTGGTGTGCCCCAACAACCTCGGGGGCTGCCACGGCAGCACCGGCCCGGCGTCCGAAAACCCCGATACAGGCCGTCCTTACGGGCCTGATTTCCCGGTGATCACGGTCCGTGACTGGGTCAAGAGCCAGGCCCGGCTGGCCGACCGCCTCGGCATTGACCAGTGGGCCGCGGTTATCGGCGGGTCCCTCGGGGGCATGCAGGCACTCGACTGGGCCATCCACTACCCGGAGCGGATCCGCCATGCTGTGGTGATCGCCGCCACCCCGAGGCTGACCGCCCAGAACATCGCCTTTAACGAGGTGGCCAGGCGCGCCATCACCTCGGACCCGGAATTCCACGAGGGGCGGTACCTGGAGAACAACGCCATTCCCCAGCGCGGGCTGATGCTCGCGCGTATGGTGGGGCACATCACCTACCTGTCGGACGTCTCCATGGGCGAGAAATTCGGCCGGGAGCTGCGCGACCACGCCTATCACTTCGGCTTCGATGTCGAATTCCAGGTGGAGAGCTACCTGCAGTACCAGGGGGTGCGCTTCTCCGAGTCCTTTGATGCCAACACCTATCTGCTGATGACGCGCGCCCTGGACTATTTCGACCCGGCGCGGGAGTTCGGTAATGACCTGACCCGCGCCATGGCCGAGGCCCGCTGCCGCTTCCTGGTGCTGTCGTTCAGCTCGGACTGGCGCTTTGCCCCGGAGCACTCCCAGAAGCTGGTCAACGCCATGGTCGATGCCCGGCGCGACGTGAGCTACGCGGAGATCGATTCCGACTGGGGCCATGATGCCTTCCTGGTGCCGAATGAGCGCTACGAGAGCCTGTTCCGGGCCTACATGAACCGGGTAGCAAAGGAGCACGGCGATGCGGGCTGATCTCAAGCTGATCGAACCCTGGGTGGCCCCCGGCTCCCGCGTGCTCGACCTGGGCTGTGGTGACGGCACCCTGATGGACTACCTCCAGCGCGAGAAGAGCGTTGTCGGTTACGGGCTGGAGATCAACCCGGACTACATCGAAGAATGCGTGCGCAAGGGTGTGAACGTGATCGAACAGGACCTGGATGAGGACCGGCTGCACAGCTTCCGGGACCAGACCTTCGACACCGTGATCATGACCCAGGCCCTTCAGGCCGTGCGCCGCCCCGATCGCGCCCTGACGGAAATGCTGCGCCTCGGGCGTGAAGGCATCGTGACCTTCCCCAACTTCGGCTACTGGCGCCTGCGGCTGCACCAGCTCTGGAACGGGCGCATGCCCATGTCCAGCACCCTGCCGCACACATGGTACAATACGCCCAATATCCACCTGTGCACGGTGCGCGATTTTGAGGCGCTGTGCCAGGAGCACCGGATCCGTATCAAGGATCGGACAGTGGTGGACAACGCCCACCGTTCCCGCTGGTACAATCGGCTCTGGCCCAACTTCCTGGGGCAGATCGCGGTCTATCGCGTCACCCGCTGACGGAGGTCATCCATGGTAAAACGTCTCCTGGCCCTTGCCCTGCTGCTTGCCAGCCCGCTCGCCAATGCGCTACCCGACGAGAACCAGGGCATCACCGAGTTCGACAACTACCGGGTTCACTACTCCGTCATCCCTTCGACCTTCCTGGAAAAGAAGGTCGCCCGGGAATATGACCTGACCCGCAGCCGTTCCGTTGGCCTTCTCAATGTCGCAGTCCATAAGACCTCCGGGGACGATGCCCCCAAGCCCATCACGGCCCAGATCAAGGGCACCTTCACCAATGAGGCCCGCCAGACCAAGGAACTGTCCTTCCGGCGCGTGCAGGAGGGTGACGCCGTCTATTACCTCGCCCAGTTCCAGTACCGCCAGGGTGAGCTCCTGATTTTTGAGCTTGAGCCGGCCCCCTACGGGGATTCCACAACCCTGCCGGTGCGTTTTTCCCGGGAGCTCTATGATGACGAGTGATCGGCACTGGGTGCTGGCCAGCAACAACGCCGGCAAGATCGCCGAGTTCAACCGGCTGCTCCAGCCCTGGGGCATTGAGGTCAGCGCCCAGAAGGACCTTGGCGTGGACTCGCCCGAGGAGACCGCCACCACCTTCGTGGAGAACGCGCTGATCAAGGCCCGCCATGCCGCGCGCATCAGTGGCCTGCCGGCACTGGCGGATGACTCCGGGCTGGCGGTGGATGCCCTGGGCGGTGCTCCGGGTGTCTATTCCGCCCGCTATGCGGGCGAGCCGGCGGACGATGACGCCAACAACCGCAAACTGCTGGATGCCCTGGCGAACGTGCCGGACGCCGAACGCACCGCCCGCTTCCACTGTGTACTGGTGCTGATGCGTTCCGCCGAGGACCCCATTCCCATGATCTGCCACGGCCAGTGGCCTGGCCGGATCGCCCGTGAAACGACCGGGGGTGGTGGCTTCGGCTATGACCCACTGTTCCTCGTGCCCGAGGAAGGCTGCACTGCCGCCGAACTGCCAGCGCAGCGCAAGGCCCAGGTCAGTCACCGCGGCCGTGCCATGGCCGAGCTCAGGGAGCGCCTTGGTGACAGCGTCGCCTGAGGCTTTCATCGCCCCGCCGCTGACGCTCTACGTGCATACGCCCTGGTGCGTGCGCAAGTGCCCGTACTGCGACTTCAACTCCCATACGGCGCCGCAGACGATCCCGGAGGACGACTACCTGGACGCCCTGCTGGCGGACCTGGATGCGGACCTGACGACACCGGAAACCCGCCCCATTGAAGCCATTTTCATCGGCGGCGGGACGCCCTCCCTCATGTCGCCAGGGTTCTACGAACGCCTTTTCGAGGCGCTGGCACGCCGTCTGGATCTATCCCGGCTCGACGAGATAACGCTGGAGGCCAACCCCGGCACCGTGGAGGAGGCGCGCTTCACCGGCTTTCGCAGGGCAGGCATCAACCGCCTCTCGCTCGGGGTACAGAGCTTCGACCCGGATCACCTGGAGCGCCTGGGCCGGATCCACGGCGGTGACGATGCCTCACGGGCGGTAACAGCGGCCCAGGCCGCGGGCTTCGAGCGCATCAACATCGACCTGATGCATGGCCTTCCGCAACAGACACCGGAACAGGCGGTCGCAGACCTGGAGACCGCCCTGGCCTTCAACACCGGCCACATCTCCTGGTACCAGCTCACCATCGAGCCCAACACGGTATTCCACTCGCAGCCGCCCACGCTGCCGGACGAGGACACCCTGGCCACCATCCAGGAGGCCGGCGAAGCCTGCCTGCAGGAACACGGGCTGCAGCGCTATGAGGTCTCGGCCTGGTCGCGCCCTGGCGAGGAATGCAGGCACAACCTGAACTACTGGCGCTTCGGGGACTATCTGGCCATCGGCGCCGGCGGCCACGGCAAGCTGACCGACCCGGAGGCCGACCAGATCACACGCTACTGGAAGACCCGCCGGCCCGAGGACTACCTCAACCGCATCGGCAGCCGCACCGCCGGCCGCCAAGAGCTGGAGCCCGTGGATCGCCCGCTGGAGTTCCTGCTGAACACCCTGCGGCTGAGTGCCGGTGTGCCGACCTCTTCCTTCCCAGAGCGAACCGGCCTACCCTTGGAGCGCATCCATGATCAGCTCGAACAGCTCCGCAGGCGCGGGTTGCTGGTGGCGGATGAACAGCGCCTGGCCGTGACCGACCAGGGCCAGCGCTTCCTGAACGACGTGCTGGAGGCCTTCGTGCCATGAAACTCTTCGGCGTGGAACCCCGGCCCTGGTCGCACAGGCTGCGCTGGCTGGCCCTGCTCACCGGTGCCGCCCTGGTAGCGGTGATGCTCACCAACCAGTACCTGGCAACCCCTGAGATTCCCCAGCATGTCATGAGCTATGAGCTGGCGGATGAGCCGGAACGCGCCGAGCAGCTGCACCGCCAGTGGCAGCGCAACCACACGCCCCTGCCGGAGCTCACCCTCTGGGTGGATTTCGTGTTCATCGGGCTCTATGCGGTTTTCCTGGTGGCCCTGGCCAACCACTTCCTGTACGACCGTCCGGGGATCCGGGAACGCAAGGCCGGACGCCTCGCGAAGGTTCTGCTGGTGCTCGGTGCCCTGGGGGATGCGGCGGAGAACGCCTTCCTGATCACCGCCATCCACCAGCCGGAAACCGAAGTCTGGCCACAGCTGGCCGCCATCGCCACCCTGGTCAAGTTCACCGGGCTGCTGGTGGGTGGCGCCTGTCTTCTGGTGGTCCGGGCCGCCCGGCGCCAGCCGGTGCAGCCCGAAGACTGGCGTCACTGACGCTCGAACAGCATATCGGCCACACCGTGACCACGGGCCTCGCCCCGCTTCTCGAACTTGGTCAGTGGCCGGTCCGCCGGGCGCGGCACCGTGGTGCCATCCTCTGACAGGTTCCGGTAGCCCGGCGCCTCGTTCATTACTTCCAGAATGTGCTCGGCGTAGGGCTCCCAGTCCGTAGCGATGTGCAGCAGGCCGCCTGGGCGGATGTAGCGGTGCAATGTCCCAACGAAATCCGGTTGGATCAGGCGGCGCTTGTGGTGCTTCTTCTTGGGCCAGGGGTCCGGGAACAGGATCAGCGCCCGGTCCAGGCTGGCCTCCGGAATCGCCTCGCTGAGCACGTCCAGGGCATCCGCCCGGTAGAGGCGGATGTTGTCCAGACCGCGCGCCTCCATCTCCATCAGCAGTGCACCGCAGCCCGGTTTGTGCACCTCCACGCCGATGAAATCCTGCTCCGGCGCCGCCTCGGCCATCTCGGCCAGCGACTGGCCCATGCCGAAGCCAATTTCCAGGTTCAGCGGTGCCTGACGGCCAAACACCCGTTCCCGGTCGATGGGGCCATCCGCCAGGCTGAGCCCATAGCGCGGCCAGAGTCGGTCCCAGGCGTTCTGCTGACCACGGGTCATGCGCCCGGCGCGCAGCACGAAACTGCGCACGGATCGTTCCTTGCTGCGGGCCAGGTCGTCGCTGGAATCAGTCATGGGGCCTCCGGCTCTGGGGTTTGGGCCACGGATTATCCGGATTCGGCGCCGGACTGCAATCGGTAACCCAGAGCCTCCACCAGATGCGCCTTTTCCACCCGTTCCGCACCGGCCAGGTCCGCAATGGTGCGGCTCACCCGCAACACCCGGTGCAGCGCCCGAGCGGACAGCCCCAGCCGCCCCATGGCCTGCTCCAGCAGCGTTTCACCCTCGCTGTCGAGGGCACAGGCCTGGTGCAGGGCATCGCCCGCCAGCTCCGCGTTCAGTGCACCACGCTGGTGCTGGAGGGTGCGCAACCGGCTGACCCGGTCACGCACCTCGGCACTGCTGGTCTCGCCCTTCTCCGGGCGGAGCAGTGTGCGCCCGTCCTGAACAGGCACGCCCACGTGCATATCAAAGCGGTCCATAAGGGGCCCTGAGAGGCGGCTCTGGTAGCGCAGCACCTGCTGCGCCGAGCAGCGGCAGGCGATATCCGGGTGCCCTTCATAGCCACAGGGGCACGGGTTCATGGCAGCCACCACCTGGAACCGGGCCGGGAAGGTCACCCGGGTATTCGCCCTGGAAATGACAATCTCACCGGATTCCATGGGCTCGCGCAGCACCTCCAGCACCTTGCGGTCAAACTCCGGCAGCTCGTCCAGGAAGAGCACACCCCGGTGCGCCAGCGAAATCTCGCCGGGGCGCGGGCTGCTGCCACCCCCGACCAGGGCCACGGCCGAAGCGGTATGGTGGGGTGCCCGGTAGGGTG